>Ga0209187_1000477_pt1 | contig 68686 bp, 58 predicted proteins | sample BantaG_FD_187430 | JGI IMG/M metagenome (GOLD analysis project Ga0209187, IMG submission 187430) | Marine algal microbial communities from Bantry Bay, Ireland - BantryBay_4 metaG (SPAdes) (version 2) | ecosystem: Host-associated > Algae > Red algae > Unclassified | place: Bantry Bay, Ireland...
CTCGGCAAGCTCTTCACAAACCTCCCCCGCCTCATCGGAAACACCGTCGCTTGGCTCATCGCAGGCACCATCCGTCGCCTCGCCGTCGTCGCCGTTTTCCTCCTCATCACCTTCTTCGGCGTCAAGGTCCTCCTCCCCCCGCTCGACTATCTCCCATCCGGAAATCGGAACCTCGTCCTCGGCCTCCTCTTCCCCGCCCCTAGCTATAATCTCGACGCCCTCTCCACCACCGGCGAGCGCATCGAGGAGCTCGTTTCACCTGCTTGGGAAGCCACCGAGGATAAGTTTCAGGTCGAAAAGGTAACTCGCGGAGGCGAGCGCGATCCTCATCATGATCCCCGCGTCGAGGTCCCCCGCGGCTACGGCCAACCCGGCACCGTGATGCCCCCACCGCTTGACCACTACTTCCTCGTCTCCTTTGAAGGGCGCATGCTTCAGGTCGCCATCTCCGCCGATAAAGAACGCGTCGTCGATGCCATCCCCTTGCTGAACAATGCCACCGCTGGAGCCTCCGCCCCGGACACCATCGCCTTCGCCTTCCAAGCCCCCCTCTTCCGCGTCGCCGGAACCACCGGATCAGCCATCAAGGTCGACGTCAAAGGAAACGATCTCGATGCCGTCTCGCAGACCGCCTCCGGCCTCTTCCGCGCCTTCATGCAGGCCTTTTCTCCCCAGAGCGTCCAACCTCAACCCCCCAACTTCTCCCAACCCCTAGAAGAACTCCGCATCGTCCCAAATGACGAGCGCCTGCGCGAGCTTGGCATGACCCGCACCGACCTCGGCCTCGCCGTCCAAGCCGCCGGCGAGGGCATCCTCCTCTTCCGCGATTATGAAAAAAATGGCGAGCTGAAGGACATGAAAATCATCACCTCGGGCGCACTCCAGAACCGTCCCCTCGAAGCCCTCCTCACCACCCCAGTGGCCACCCCCGCAGGATCCATTGTCGATCTCAGCTCGCTCGCTCGCCTCGAAAAATCTCTCGGCCCCGAGCAGATCCGCCACGTCGACCGCCTCCGCGCCGTCACCCTGGAAGTCACCGCTCCACGCACCATGGCTCTCGAGGACGCCATAGCCCAAGTAGACGAGATCATCAAATCCCAGCGCGCAGCCGGAGCCATCGCCCCCGGCGTCCAAGTCCAGATCGCCGGCTCTTCCGACGCCCTCGGCGAGATCAAGGAAGCCCTCCTTGGCGATGGCACCTTCCTCGGGCTCTTCACCTCCTCCCTCTTCCTCGCCCTCTTCGTCGTCTACCTCCTCATGGTCGTCCTCTTCCAGAGCTGGTCCTACCCACTCGTCATCATCCTCTCCGTTCCCCTCGCCACCGTCGGCGGACTTCTCGGCCTCTTCCTCGTCCACCACGCCTCACTAGCGAACCCCTACATGCCCGTCCAGAATATGGACGTCCTCACCATCCTTGGCTTCGTCATCCTCGCCGGAGTCGTCGTGAATAATGCCATCCTCATCGTCCACCAGACGATCAACTTTCTTAAAGACGACCCTGACCTCCATCCAGATAAAGCGATCCAAGAGTCCGTCACCTCCCGCGTCCGCCCCATCCTCATGTCCACCCTCACCTCAGTGGGCGGCATGCTTCCCCTCGTCCTCCTCCCCGGATCGGGGTCCGAGCTCTACCGCGGACTCGGCGCCGTCGTCGTCGGCGGCCTCGCTCTATCCACGGTATTTACGATGTTTCTCGTACCGACAGTGCTCTCGCTCGTCTTCACTTTCAGCCGCCCAAAGGTGGAAGCCGCCTAACTTCTCTCCTGCCCTCGAAATGCCCCAGTTCTTCATCAAAAGCATCCCCGCCTTCCTCGGCGCGCTTCTCGTCTCTTGCTCACCCGTCGGGCCGAACTATCAAAAGGCCGCCACCCCCGTCCCTAGCTCCTACAAAGCCGTCGGTCTCACCACCCCTCCCGCCACCGGAATCTGGTGGAGCTCGTTCTCCGACTCCACCCTCTCCTCGCTCCTCATTCAGGCGGAAAAGGCGAACCCGCAAGCGCGGGCCGCCCTCGCCCGGCTCGATGAAGCCCGCGCCATCCTCGGCCTCCGCCGCTCAGATCGCATCCCCATTCTCACCGCCGAGGCCCTCGTGACCCGTCAGCAGGATTCCAGTCGCGATGTTTTCATCGTCCCCCAAGATCCCTACTCGCGCTACCGCTCCGCCCTTAATCTCACCTACGAGATCGATTTCTGGGGACGCGTCCGCCGCGCTGTCACCCAGCAGGAAGCGCTCACCCAAGCCGCCGCTGCCGACTACCTCACCGCCCTCCTCTCGACCCGCGCCGAGGTGGCCCGGAACTACCTCGCCCTCCGTCACCTCGATGAAGAAATGGCGCTCATCGCCGACACCATCCGCCTCCGGGAGGAAAATGAAACTCTCGTCCGCGCCCGGGTCGAGGCCGGAGCCACCAGCTCGATCGACTCCGCGCGGGCCGCAAGCCAGACCGAGACCGCCCGTGCCGAGCTCTACCGCCTGAAGCAGCGCCGCAGCGAGCTCGAGAACGCCCTCGCCGTCCTCGTCGGCCAGAACCCCTCAACCTTCCGCCTCGCCACCGCATCCCCGCCGCGGACCCCCACCATCCCCGCGGGCGTCCCCGCCGACCTCCTCCGCCGCCGCCCAGATGTCGCCGCCACCGAGCGCCGTCTCGCCGCTTCCGCCGAGCAGATCGGCATCACCATCGCAAACTACCTCCCGCGCGTCAGCCTGAATGCCAGCGCCGGGTTTTCCGCCCTCCAAGCGTCCGATCTCTTTAATAAAACAAGCCGCCTCTGGACCATCGGACCCGTCGTGACCGGCCCCATCGTAACCTTCGGCAGGAAGGATCGCGATGTCGCGCGGGCCCAAGCCACCTACCGCGAGGCCCTCGCCAATCATCGCGACGCAGTCCTCAGCGCCTTCCGCGATGTCGAGAACGCCCTCTCGGGAATCGATAATCTCGACCGCGCCCTCACCGCCCAGGAAAAATCGGCCCGTGCCGCTGCCGAGGCCTCCCGTCTCACCACCCTCCGGCACGAGACTGGTCTCGTAAGCTTCTTTGAAGTGATCGAATCCCAGCGCCAAGAACTCACCGAGCAGCGCGCCCTTTCTCAAACAAGAGCAGCGCGTCACCAAGCCACCGTCCAGCTCATCCAAGCCCTCGGCGGCGGTTGGAAATAGCGCTTCCCTCTTTCCTTAAGCGAAGCTTTGCCTCATCTTCTCCTCCCATGAAATTCCCTCTCGCCGCCACCACTGCACTCGTCTTCCTAAGCGCCTGTAAATCGGAAAAGGCCGCAGAAACTACCGACGAATTCATCGATAAGGTAATCCCGCTCGTCGTCCGCGAGCCCGACCCAGCCACCGACACCATCCCCCAACCCGCGCCGGCGAACCCCACCATCGAGCAACTCGCGGCCAGCGCCGAAACTGATCCCAAAGCAGTCCTAGAAAAAATCGCCGATCTCCAAGAACAAGTTGCCGAACTCCTCGAAGAAGTCGTCGATACCGAGAGTGCCGAGCTAGCCCTCTTCGCCATCGAGCCCCTCCTCGATGACATCACCCTTCTCGCCCGAGCGCTGCGCTCTGCCGAAGTCCCACCGGATGAAAGCTGGGCAGAAATCGGCGCGGCCTCAAGGTCCCGCCTCCAAGAGGCCATGATGCTAATCGCCCCCATCTTCATGGCTGAACCTTCCCTGAGAAGCAGGGTCCAAGAAGTGATCAAAAAGCTCGCACAGGCCCAGCGACTCGATCAGTAAAAAGATGAAGTCAGTTACCATTTACACCGATGGCGGCGCACGCGGAAACCCCGGTCCGGGAGGCCACGGTGCCATCCTTCTCTTCGGCAAATTCCAGAAGGAGGTTAAGGGTGCCTACGCCCACACCACAAATAATCGCATGGAGCTCATAGCCGCGATCAGCGCGCTCGAACTTCTCTCCGAGCCCTGCGCCGTCACCCTCCACTCGGACTCAAAGTATGTCATCGACGCCCTGACCAAGAACTGGCTGAGCGGGTGGAAAAAGCGCGGGTGGAAAAAATCCGATAAAAAACCCGTGCTCAATAAAGATCTCTGGCAGCGCCTCGATGCCGCGCAAGCAAAGCACGAGATGACCTGGAAATGGGTCAAGGGCCACGCCGGAAACCCGCTCAACGAGCGCTGCGATGAACTCGTCCACGAGGCCATCGACGCCGGAAACCTCCTCACCGATCAAGGCTACCTCGACGCACAGGCCTGATCTAAGAACTCCCTACTGACGGTTCAAAACATAGATAGGATCACCGAGACGATCTTTCTGGTAAACTTTGACCTGACCCGTCCTGATGAGATTTTTCAAGTTAGCGTTCGGATTCGCCGTAGGGTCGAATCTTCCCGCCGACCGCTTCAGATAAGGCACGAGCTTATGCGCCTCATCGATATCCGGCACCGGACACCCTGTCGTGCATGGCACGCGACCAATCTTCCGCTGGGCACGACGCTGACGCAGCATCTCGCTCGCTTCTGGATTATAGGAATGAATCACCACCCCATTGGGAACGTAGCCGCGCAGCTTTGGATCCGGATGAGTCGGGGGATAAAGCATCTCAGCATAAATACCGCTCACCCCCCGCTTCGTATCGCCCGTCTGGATGCTCGCATCAGCATTCTTCGCAATCCGCACTCCGCCCATCGTGAAGAAACCAGGAGGGGTTTGCGCATGCGCAGTCCCCAGGCCACGCTTACCCGTGCCACAGCGCAGCGTCACCGCCGTCTTACCCGTCTTCAGCGAAACAACATGCATCCGCTGAGCCCGGGGATCTACCACATAAACCCACTCAGGATCATAGTTCGGATGACCGGCCGCACGCTGAGCCGCGATCGAAGACTTCACGATGGCCCAGTCGGGACCGAGAACACGACTCGCCGACGCCACCTTGGGGCTCCCGGCCGAGCAGGACTGGAGAAATAAAAGACCGACTAAAATAGCGACACCGCGTGTGAGGAAGGACATGGCTGAGACCATAGCCTAAATCGCCCCCCATTACCATCCCTTCCAGCAACCTACCCCACTTACAAACTTTCCTTATTAAAATAGACCTTGATGAACTGCATCTTCTTCTCCTCATCGTAACCTTTTTCAAGAATCTCACCGGGCGCAGCGACAACTGAAGGCTTGAGCCGCAGCTCAACCCCGGTATCAAGCTTCATCACCGATTTCATCATTTTCTTCGCTTTAGAAATATCCTTCTGGGAGAGCTCGAACCCCTCCTCTAAAGTAACTCCATCTTCCTCCTCAACCCGCTGGCGCTCCTCCTTAAATTTCTCGCGCGCGGCCTCACTCCGGAGCGCCTTCTCCTCGAACTCCTGCATGCTGAAATGCTTCTTATCGTCGAAGTAAGAAAGCGCCTCCTGCGCCGCATTATTCACTTCCCAAGGCGGTGAATCATCATCTTCCGCACGGGGTGGTGCGCTCTCAGAGATCGCGGTCACCGCCATCTCCGCCACCTTTTTCGAGAGGAGAGCCGAGTCGGCGATCGGGATCACTCCAAGAAAGTCACGCACCCAGAAGCGCGATTCCGAACTCCCGCGATCAAAGGTCAACACATAGAAACCCTTCTTCTGAAAGTGGTCCACAATAAGGCAGCCCTTATCGATTTTCTCCGGATTGATCCCATGCTCGGTATTCAACTGGAGGTCGCCATCGTTCGCGGAAATACTCAGAAATGGCGTCACGCTCTCGGACTTCAAGATGCACAGGCCCTGCACGACATCCTCACCCGCCTGAATGCCTTCAATCTGAGAAATACAAAGGTCGCCCGACTTAATATTCGGGTGCGTCGATTTACTATGAAGCCGCGAGGCGATCTCCTTCCCTTTAACCAAGAGCTGCTTCGGGTCGGTGAAGAGCTCATCGACTAAGGTATTCAACTCATGCTTCGAGAGCGAGCTGTGGTGGTGGAACTTCTGCCCCACCAGACTGAAGCTTTTAAAAGGGCGCAGAAAAATCGTCGAGAGCGTGGCCTGATCATCCTCCTCGACCTTAAAAAGCTGTTTCGAGGTTTGCAGCGCCTCGTTCCGTGAAGGATTTCCAACCTTCGCGAGCACAAGACCAGAGATCGTGGCATTTTCAAAATCGAGTTTCAGAGTCACGCGGTAGCCCTAGTCGCTCTCCCCCATGATGAAAATCTCATTCGCGAAAAATCGCCCTTTTCTCCTAAACATCGATCTTCCAACAAGCCGAGATGAAAGCCTCCCAGCCTTCCTTTCCGCCCCGTAAAAGAGACGGTGGCAGCTCCAGCACCTTAGCTAAAGTGACCTCGCTTCATAAAATGAGAACCACCCTCCTCGAGAACAAGGTAGGGATTTAAAAAGGTGCCTTTTTCGCCGCCATCCTCATTCTTGAATTCCCTGTTCCCTCAAATATCTCTACGCTCGCTCCGCCATCCATGGAAAATAGTATTCGTGAACGTCTTAACGACTTCATCAGCCGGAAGGGTCTCCGCCAGACTGCCCAGCGTGATGAAATCGTAGAGATCATCTTTGCCTCTGACGAGCACTTCACCCCAGACGAGCTTTTCGAGCGTCTTCGCCTGAAGGGGTCTAGAGCTTCTCGCGCCACCGTCTACCGCACCCTCACCCTGTTAGAAGAGGCCAATCTCATCCATGAAATCGACCTCGGCGATGGTCAAAAAAATTACGATCCTAACTTTGTCGACCGTCCCACGCACAATCATCTCGTCTGTGTCGACTGCGGCAAGGTCGTGGAATTCGAAGACTCCCACCTCGACCTCTTGAACGATTGCGTCACCCGCCGGCTCGGCTACCGCCCGGTGCGCCAGTCCCTCCGCATCGAGGCGAACTGCGAGAAGCTCCGCAAGCACGGCGGCTGCCCCGATCTCATCGAAGCGCGCTTAAAAGGGAAACGGCTCCCCCACCGCTTAAGTCTCAAGAAATGAGAGCTGCCCTTCTCTGCCTCCTCATCCTCTGCCCTATTCTTCTTCCCGCACAGATCAGGGTAGACACCGAGAACTTCGCGGCCCCTGAAGAGGAGGTCCTCGCCCTTCTCAAATCCGTTTTAGAAGCCTTCCCCGAGACCGATCTCCCTCCCCTCTTTGTTACTAATTCGAAAAAAGGTCCCATCGCCCTCTTCGACCGCAGCGCCCGTGGAGAGGTCATCATTCATCTCAATGTCCGCGCCTCCTACTGGTCCCAATTCGTCTACCAGTTCGCCCACGAGCTCATGCACGTCCGCGCGCGCTTCCGGGATGACGCCCGCGAGAACAATTGGCTTGAGGAGACCTTCTGCGAGATCGCCTCACTCCACGCACTCGCTACCCTCAGCGAAAGCTGGCAAGAAAAACCTCCCCTTCCCCACTTCGCAAAATACCGCCTCCACCTCGCAGAATATGCCCAAAAAATTATCGCTTCTCGCCAAAAAATCCCCCTCGACCAACTCCCCTCCTTTTACCAAGAAAATAAAAGAACCCTGCGAGAAAATCCGGCGAGCCGCTCGCTTAATGGCGCCATGGCCGCCGCGCTCCTTCCCCTCTTCCAAGGCGACCCAGATCGCTTTCTCGCCCTCACCTCTCTCAACCAGACCCCCGCTCAGAAAAATCTTTCCCTCAAAGAGTTCTTCTCAAAATGGCTTCACGATAGCTCCCCCGCAGATCGAAAATTCATACTTTCCCTCGCAGACTGCTTTTTAAAAGATGCCCTGAAATGAGTCACGCCATCCTCCCTCAGCCCTCGAAAATCGTTTGTGTCGGCCAGAATTACGCCGCCCACGTCCGTGAGTTCGGGGCGGAACTCCCCAGCGAACCCGTCCTTTTTCAAAAGGCTCCCAGCAGCTGGGCCGCTCCCTTCGCCCCGCTCGAACTCCCACCCGGCGCGGAAAAATTAGACTACGAGGTCGAGCTCGGCATCGTGATCGGAAAGCGCGCCAAGCGCATCGCCATCGAGGATGTCGCCACCCACATTCGCGGCTTCGTCGTCCTCTGCGACTACTCAGAACGCGCCTGGCAGAAGGAACACGCCGGCCAGTGGAATAAGGGTAAAAGTCATGATGGATTCTGCCCCGCCGGACCCTCGCTCATCCCCTTTGATAACGTCCCCGATCCGCAGAACCTCCGCATCTGGAGTCGCGTAAACGGCGAAATCCGGCAAGAGAGTAACACGAGCGATATGATCTTTCCCATCGACCATCTCGTCTCCTACATCTCGCAATTCATGACGCTCCTCCCCGGCGATGTCATCGCCACCGGAACGCCGGGCGGAGTAGGCATGGGACTAACTCCGCCGTCCTACCTAAAAGTCGGCGACATCGTCGAACTCGGGATCGATGGCATCGGCGAGATCCGCCAAGAAATCATTCCTCCCTCAAAATAAGCTTCCCCCATAATGAAGCAACTTCTCCACCGCAGCCTGCTAAGCGTTGAAAAAATTATCGACCGCTTCCGCAGGCCACGCCGCGCCGAGGACCCCGTGATCGAGAATTACTACGGCTACGCGAACGGGCGCGAGGTCGTCTTGCGCGGACGCGTTCTCGAGCGCACCGAAGCATGGGAATCGTTAAAAAGTGACTCCGCTTGGCGGAACTTTAGGGGCATGGCGAGCTACTGGTTCACGAGAGAAATCCCGCATCTCAAAGTCTTCGGCGAGATCGAGGGAGTCCCCTTCGAGACCACGAGCGATGACGAGGGCTACTACCAAGTCACCTTACCCGCCAGCCTCCCACAGGATCGTCCATGGATCACTCACGAGACGTGGCTGGAAGGAAGCGGCGAGAGATTTATCGGCCTGACGCATCTCCCCGGCGAGAGAGCCAAGCGGCTCATCATCAGCGATATCGATGACACCGTGATCGAGACCGGAGCGCAGCAGCTCTGGCAGATGATAAAAACGACCCTACTAAAAAATCAGCACACCCGGTCCGTCTTTCCCGGCGTGGAGGATTTCTACAAAGCGCTGATCGGACCGGCGGAAAACCCCCTCTTCTACGTCACCAGCTCGCCTTGGAATCTCCGCGCCTTCCTCCATGCCGTGCTCGAGCTCCGCGAGATCCCGAAGGGGCCCACCTTCATGACGGATTGGGGCTTGGATGAAACGAAACTACTCAAGGACGGCCACGGAACCCACAAGCTCGGCGCCATCGTTCAGCTCCTCGATTTCTACCCGGACCTCCCCGCCATCCTGATCGGCGATAGCGGCGAGAAAGATCCCGAGATTTACAGCGAGATCGTTTCGCGCTTCGGCAAGCGCATCGAGGCGATATACATCCGGGACGTCTCATCAGACGAGCGCGACCGCGAGGTCGCCGCCCTAGCCGCCGCTTGCGCGGAATCGGGAGTGCCTCTTCTTCTAGAAAGGGACAGCAAGGTAGCGGCTGCCGACGCCAGAGAGCGCGGCTTCATCGAGTGACCCGCTCCCATTTTTTTAATCAACCCTCCTCTCCCAAAGGAGTAAGAAGGAGAGTCTTGAACTCGACCTCGACTCCCTCTGCCTGCACCGCAATCTGCCCTTTCGAAACGGTGCAGTTCGTCCCGTGATTGACGAGATCGCCGTTGACCCAGACCTTGATCTCATCGCCCTGACATTCGATCTTCATTCGGTTCCATTCGCCGAGCGGCTTCTCCGAATCGTCGGTGAGATTGAGAATGCGGCGGGCGTCACCCTCAAGCCCACCCCACTTTTGGCCCTCTTTTTTCGGGCTTCTCTTATCCATCTCGGGAACCTCAATATCCTCGCCGATGCACCAGAAATCACCAGCATTTTCATGGTGCATCTGCACCTCGATCGAACTCGGAAACATCCCGTAAAGAACGCGTGGCTTAGAGACGTGGACGAGAACGCCACAGTTCCCAGCCTGCTTCGCAAAGCGATACTCGATCTCGAGGCGATAATTCTCATAGACCGCATCAGTGATCAGATGACCGCCCGGCTTCCCGAGACTGACAAGCTTACCATCGCGCGCCACGAAGCTCGCCTTAACCTTAGCACCATCGTCAGCCGCCGGCACATCGCTGTGCCAGCCAGCGAGATCTTTACCATTAAAAAGTGAGATCGTCTTCAAGTCCTCAGCGAAGAGGAGAGACGATGCCAGGGCTGGAATAAGAAGAAGGAATTTCATGAGTAATTTACTTACGAGAAGGCGGGGATCTTTTTTACAAAATCAGTCGCCCTCGCTCAGCGCCCTCTCTGGATAATTATCAGCCCATCGCCAGATGGGCAGAGGAGATCAAGAGCCCCTCCGCCACCAAAATCCCTCCTCACCTCCCGAAAATAATTAGACATTCCCCGAATAAGCTTCCACCGTTCGCCATCTTACCAACCATTACCATGAAGCCACTCGCCCTCCTAACCTCCCTCACCCTCCTCACCTCATCCCTCAGTTTCGCTGCCAGCGAAAGCTGGATGCACGACTTCGAGGCCGCCAAGAAAAAGGCTCTCGCCGAGAAAAAAGATCTCCTCGTAGACTTCACCGGGTCCGACTGGTGCCACTGGTGCATCAAGCTCGATGAAGAAGTCTTCCAGCACGACAGCTTTGAAAAAGGGGCTTCTGATCAATACGTCCTCGTAGAAATCGACTTCCCCAAAGACCAATCGAAGCAGTCTGCCGAAACGATCGCGCAGAATAAAAAGCTCCAAGATCTCTACTCGATCCAAGGCTTCCCCTCCATCCTCCTCCTCGATCCCCAGGGTCGCCCTTATGCCCAGACTGGATATCAACCCGGAGGACCCGAGGCCTACCTCAGCCACCTCGCCGAACTACAAAAGCAGAAAGAAGCACGTGATGAAGCCCTCGCCAAAGCCTCAGAAGCCAAGGGCGTCGAAAAAGCAAAAGCCCTCATCGCTGTCCTCAATAGCGTCCCCGAAGGCCAAGCCGTGCACTACGGCGACCTCACTGAAGAAATCCTCAAAAACGACCCCGAGGACGTCACCGGATTCGCCGCCGCCAAAGCCACCAACGATAAATTAAGCCAGCTCGAAACCGCCATCAGCACTGCCATGCAGGCTAAAAAATCAGACGAAGCCATCGCCGCCATCGACGACTTCCTTAAGGAGAACGACGTCGAAGTGGAGCAGCATCAGCAAATCCTCGGAGCAAAAATCAACGTCCTCCTCAGCGAGAAAAATCTCGCGGAGGCCGAGAAAGTCATCAATGAAGTCATCGCGCTCTCGCCCACCACTCAGTCCGGCCAAAATGCCGCCTCCTTCAAGCCTCAGCTCGAAAAGTTAAAGGCCCAGGCCAAAGCTGAAGCCGAAGCGAAGTCCGAGTAGTCGCCCACCCACACCTCACCCAGGCAAGGTCTTAGCGACCTTGCCTTTCTCTATGCCGCCTCTACCTTATCAGCTGGCGCTCCAGGCGTTGCCAGCTAAACTCCCTTGCCCTCGGGCAATTCCCTCCGCTTCTATGTCTCTCTTTTCCCCCCTCCGTCTTCCGCTCCCCATCGCTCCCGCGCTCGTCACTTTTCTCTGCTGCACTTCCCTCGCAAGCGCTCAGTCAGTCGTCATCTCCGAGTTCATGGCATCTAATTCAGAGTCTCTTAGCGATGAAGATGGCGATAATGAAGACTGGCTCGAACTCCACAACCAGAGCGGTTCTCCTCTCAATCTGAGCGGCTGGTATCTTACCGACGATGCCACTGACCTAAGCAAATGGTCCATCCCAGACGTCACCCTGGGCACTGGCCAACTCCTCGTCATTTTTGCCTCTAACAAAAATCGGAAAGACCCCTCATCCCCCCTTCACACCAATTTCAAACTCTCATCCTCAGGAGAATATCTCGCCATCGTGCGCCCAGACGGAGCCACCGTGGAGCACGACTACGGCGCATCTTACCCGCAACAAGTCAGCGATATTTCCTACGGCCTCCAGCAGTCAGCTTCAAATCTCACCCTCCTCAGCGCAGGGGCTCCCCTCAAGTATCTCGTCCCCCAAAATGGCAACGATGACGTCAATGATGGCCAGAACGTAAACTCATGGATCAGCTCGAGTTTTAACGACGCCCCTTGGTCCAGCGGCACCACCGGCCTCGGCTACGCCACCGGTAACCCAGACCCCTTCGACCCCTTCATCGCTACCGATATTGAAAGTTCCTTCTACGATCAAGGCGCGACCGTCACCTCAATCTACCTCCGCATTCCTTTCACGGTCACCGATCCCACCACGCTCTCCTCCCTTACCCTTAACATGAAGTTTGATGATGGCTTCGTCGCCTACCTCAACGGCAACCCACAAATCGTCGCAGAAGCCTTCAATCCCCCGTCTAGCAGCCTCGATTACCAATCAAGCGCGACTCAGTTTCATGATGATAATACCGCCATCCTAGACACCCCCTTCACCCTCGATCCCTCCGCCCTCCTCGTCGGCCAGAATATCCTCTGCATCCACGGGATGAATAATGCCCCGGACAGCTCAGACGCTCTCTTCCTCCCCACTCTCGAGGCCACCGCGATTAGCGGATCTAACAACGCCGCTTATTTCACCACTCCCACCCCCGGCACGGGAAATACCGGAGGAGCCGCTAACCCCGGACCACTCGTCAGAGGCGTTACCGATGGCCTCGAGCCGCTCAATCTCAGTGCTGGAAATGTCGCCATTGAGGCCGATATCGTCCCCACACTTAACCCCGTCAGCTCAGTCACCCTCACGACCCGCATCATGTTCGGCGGAGAAGTAACCACCGCGATGCGGGATGATGGCGCTTCACCGGACACCGTCGCGGGCGATGGCATCTACACCGCCGCCATGTCCACCTCCGGGATGTCTTCCGGACAAATGATCCGCTGGCGCGTGAACGCTACCGATACCGCCGGGAACGCCACCAAGGCCCCTCTCTTCGCCCGCCCCCTCGACTCTCCCGAATACTTCGGCACCATCGCCGAGGACCCATCCATCGCGAGCTCTAATCTCCCCGTGATCCACTGGTTCACCGCTAATCCCGCCGCGGCCGATACCCCCGGCGGCACCCGTGGATCGATCTACTACCTCGGCGAGTTCTACGATAATATCCAGACCGACCGCCACGGACAATCCACCGGGTCCTTCCCCAAAAAAAGCTACGACTTTGATTTTAACAAAGGCGACCGCTTCCTCCCCTTCATCGATGGAAAGCGCGCAAAGGACATTAACATCATCACCAATTGGGCCGATAAATCAAAAACCCGAAACACCATCGGCTACGAGATGATGCGGAAGGCCGGGCACCCCGCACACTACTCCTTCCCCGTCCGCATCCAGCAAAATGCCGCCTTTTTTAACACCTCAGACCTCGTTGAAGATGGCGATGACCGCTACCTCGATCGCGTCGGGCTCGATGGCGATGGCGCGCTCTATAAAATGTATAACTCGCTCGATTCTTCCACCAGCGGAGTGAACAAAAAGACGCGACAGGATGAAGGAAATGCCGATCTCGCTGACCTCGTCAACGGACTCGGCCTCACGGGCTCCGCTCAGCGGCGCTACGGCTTTGATAACGTCAATATCCCCGGAACGATCAACTACCTCGCCGCGCTCGATATGACGAACAACCGCGACCACGGCCACAAGAACTACTACATCTATCGCGATACCAACGGCAGCGGAGAATGGCGCCCCCTCGTCTGGGATATCGATCTTAACCTCGGCCGAAACTGGCGCTCCGGCCCAGCCTATTTCGATGACGTCCTCCGTGTAAACGACCTCCGTGCCGGCCCCACGAATCGCTTAAAGCAATTCATTTTTAATGACTCCACCCTTAATGAGATGTTCCGCCGCCGCGTCCGCACGCTCATGGATGAAATGTATGGCTCGCCCTCCAGCCCCGAACCCTATCTCTCAAGTCGCGTCAGCGAGCTCGTCGCCCTCATCGACCCCACCAATGACAACGCGAACACCGGCTCGGATGACGCCGATCTCGACTATCAAAAATGGGGTTCTTGGGGAAATAATAACCCCATGCGTGCCGCTGCCGCCCGCATCCTAACCGACTATCTCCCCAGCCGCCGTAGCCAGCTCTACGGTCTCTCAGAAGTTCCCCCGCCCCAGCCCTTCAGCCCGAATATTGACATTGTCGAGGTCACTTTTAACCCGGCCAGTAACGGTGCCAGCCCAGATCAAAGTGGCGAATATTTCGCTCTCAATAACCCCTCGTCAATCGCCGTCGATTGCTCAGGCTGGATCATCTCCGGCGGAGTCTCCATGGATCTGCCAGCTGGCGCGGTCATCCCCGCCGGTGGTAAGCTCTATCTCGCCCGGGAGGCCGTAGGCTTCCGCGCCCGCGCCATCAGCCCAAAGGCAAATGAAGAACGCTACCTCATCGGCGGCTACCGCGGCCAGCTCTCGGCCCGTGGCGAAACAATCACCCTGAGCGATTCATCCGCTAATCTCATCGATTCCGTGACCTATCCCGGGAGCGAAACTCCGGCGCAGGCTAATCTCCGCGTAAGCGAGATTCTTTACGCTCCCTCCGCCCCCACCAGTGCCGAGCTCGCCAGCATCCCAAGCCTCGTCTCCTCAGACTTCGAGTTCATCGAACTCATCAATCTCGGAACCAGTAACCTCAATCTCAGCGGAGCAAGCTTCACGGACGGCGTCACTCTCACCTTCGCCAGCGGGACCATCCTGACACCCGGCCAGCGCGTCCTCGTCGTCGCTAATCAAGCCGCCTTCGAGCTTCGCTACGGTAACGCTCTTCCCGTAGTCGGCGAGTTCACCGGAAATCTCGATAACGGCGGCGAGCAGCTCCAGATCATCGATGCCGTCGGCGAGAACATTTTAGAATTCAGCTACCGCGATGATTGGTATCCCCAGACCGATGGCGCGGGCTACTCCCTAGTCCTCCTCGACCCCGCCGCCACCCCGGTCACCGACTTCGATGAAGCGATCAGTTGGGGAATCAGCGCGGACCTTGGAGGCGATCCCGGTGCAAGCTCACCCACCACCTCGATGACTTACGAGATTTGGAAAAATCAAATTTTCACCGACGCCGAACTCCTCGATCCGGCAGTGACAGGCGACGATTCAGACGCCGATGGAGATGGCCTCTCCACCGTCCTCGAATACGCCTTGGGACTAAATCCCCGGGTCCAAGACCACGCGCTCGGTCTCCAAGCCTCGTTTGTCAACGCCGCCGGGAGCTCCTACCTCGCGCTCGACTTCCGCCGCCAGCGCGACTCGATCGACCTCTCCTACCAAGTCGAAGTCGCTGCCGACCTCTTATCTTGGAGCCCGACCAATCTCCCAGGCGGCGCCACCACTAATAATGGCGACGGAACCGATAAGGTCATCATGCGCGACTTCGTCACTCGCTCCTCGAACGCAAGGCGATTCATCCGTCTCGTGGTGACTCTGAATTAGAGAAAAATTTTCAAGCGAGCTCGGAGGACGCACTTGGAGAAGTTTCACTTGCTTACCTCCCAGACTCATCAAGATTGTCAGCATGCCTACCCGTTTCCTGCTCGCCACTTTAGGCCTCTCCCTAATCCCCGCCTCCGGGCAGGAGCCGCTGCGGGATGTAAAATACGACCGTAAGCACGAGCGTAATGTCCTCGACTTTTGGCCCGCCGAGGAAACCAAAAAAGCCGCCCCTGTCTTCGTCTTCTTCCACGGCGGAGGGTTCCGTAATGGTGACAAGCGGCAGATGGAGCGAAATGGCGGAGCCTCACTCCGCGCGCATCGCAAGGCCGGATTCGCCGTCGTGAGCTGTAACTATCCCTTCCTCGCGCGCGATATGGATTACGAGCAAATCGCCCAGCATTGCGCGCGCGCCATCCAATTCATCCGCTCAATGGCCGAAACATGGAACATCGATCCCAAGCGAATCTGCTGCGGCGGCATCTCAGCCGGAGCACTCATCAGCGAGTTCCTCGCCTATCACGACGACTTCCTAGACCCTAAGGCAAACGACCCCGTCGCCCGCGAGAGTTCACGCGCCCAAGTCGTGGTGAGTCTCATGCAGCCCATCGGCACCCGCGAGTTCGCCCTTCGATTCATGGATAAAGGAGAAGCTCCCCTTTTCATCTACTCCGCAGCCTCCCCTAAGGACCGCCTCCATCCCCCAGCGCAGGCGGAACTCATCTACCAAAAGGCGAAGTCCCTAAACATCCCCACCGTCATCTACGGCGGTGGTGGCAATGACCTCCCGGAGGTTCCCCGTGGCAATAACTGGCTCGATCTTCAGATCGCCTTCTGCCTAAAGCATCTCCCCGAATAAGCAAACCTCCTAGGGCGAGGCGACCTTAAGAAAAAATCGCCTTCCGTGAGGCCATCGGCGCGTCGGCATCAATCCACCAGCTCCAGAGAAAATCTGCCGAGGCCGAGGGAAAGGGCGAAAAAATCACCTCGGCCTCACGTAGCCGTATTCATCAAGCAAACCAGTCAATCAAGCCCTCGAAAAAGACCGGATTCGGGACACTCGAAATAAACTTTCTTGTTTTTTTGCTGATCGCTTCTTAGAGACAGGTCGGCAATCAAGTGCCACCCCAAAAGTTATGAAAAAACACTTAAAATTATGCGCGTCTCTGGGATGCGCTGGTCTCGCTTTGCAAACTGCCCTCGGATCCCCGTGGGAAGCCACCGGGGCTGCCAGTATGGGTCTTGCCAAGGGCAACGCCGACACCCTCACCTACGCCCTTCAGTTCCTCGCTACCTACGAAGAAGGGAATAATGAAGGACTGATCGGAGCGGACCTTCTCTACTCAGAAAATAATGGCGTCGCTGCCACCGATTCCTTCCGCCTCTTCGGACAATACAACCGCCTCGTTACTGATCGCCTCTACACTGGCGTTAACGCTTCCTACCTCACCGATGACATCGCAGACATCGACTATCGGATCGATCTCGGGGCCGGCCTCGGCTACTACGCCATTAAGAATGATCGCACCTCCCTCGTCTTCGAGGTCGGCCCTGGTGCCGTTTGGGAAGACCAAGGCGGAATCAGCAGCAGCTACTGGACGGTCCGCTTCTTAGAGCGCTTCGAGCACCAGCTCTCTGACCGGTCTAAGATCTGGCAGAGCGCCATCTTCGCTCCCCGCGTCGATGACTTCGGCGACTACCTCTTAACCGCAGAAGCCGGAATCGACACTCTCCTCAGCGAGCAGTGGGCCCTCCGCACTTCCGTCCGCTATCAATATGACAGCACCCCCGCTGCCGGTCGCCAGAGCGATGACATCTCCCTCCTCATGGGTCTCTCCTACTCTCTCGGTGGCTTCCCTGACCCGGTAGAAGACGAAGGTCGCCAGACCCTCAAGCCTGCTGACGAAGCTCCTGAGGCGATCCAGATGGGCTGGAGCACCAGCGCTGCCCTCGGTGTCGCCCTTTCCAGCGGTAACGCGGATAACCTCACCGTTGGCGTCTCCTTCGATAGCGCCTACCGTGAAGCATCTCGCGAGATGTTCTTCAGCGGTGCCTACAGCTATGCTGAGGTCGCCGGAACACGAAGCGCCGATGCCCTCCGCGCAGCTGCCCAGTATAACTTCCTCCTCAATGACCGCACCTTCGTAGGTTCCGGTGTTGGCTTCTTACGGGATGAGCTTGCCGACGTCGACTACCGGATCACCCCGGCCGTCACGGTGGGATACTACCTCATCAAGAATGATGCAATGACCCTCAGCGTCGAAGCCGGTCCTGGCTTCACCTTTGAGAAAGTCGGCGGCGTTACCGATGACTACTTCTCCATCGTAGCAGCGGAGAAATTCTCATGGGAAATGAGTGATCGTGTCACCTTCAAGCAGTCACTCACCGCTGTCCTTGATCCCTCAGATAGCGAAAACTACACTCTCGTAGCCGACGCCTTTCTCGATACCGATATCACCCCAAACATCGCATGGCGCGTAGCCGCCGGCTGGGCCTACGATAACTCCCCTGCAGGAGGCCGTCAAAAAGACGACACCACGCTCACGACGGGTATCGCAGTGAAGTTCTAAAGACTTCCCTCATAAAGAATTATCAACCCCGTTCGGTTCATCCCGAGCGGGGTTTTTTATTAATTAGTTTAGCCCAGCAGCGCAGTGCTGCCGCCGCGCTGGACCGCGAGTGGAATGCTATGGGCTGCATCCGGCTTCCGAAAAGTGCGAGGAGGATGTCGCGTTTTGGGAATGCCAAAAACGGCGCTGGCCCCAAGCCCTCCGTCGTCGCCACGCTCCTCCTCCGATCTCGAGGCCAGCGCAAAGAAGCCTAGCTTAAAAACGAAATAGCCAATAAATGAACCTCAGCCATCTCCCACTGTCTTAACGACCTGAAGGACATCCCCTATTTTTTCACCCCTACCCCCCACTCCTGCGCCAGTCTGACCCACCCCAAACCGTCGTAAAACCATTGTCATTGCTTAGATTGAGAAGTTTCCTTTTTTCTCTATGCCCGGCATATTTTTTCGGCATATTTTTTTGGCATATTTTTTTTCGGCATATTTTTTGTTTTTTTGTTTTTTTTTGCTTCCGGCATACTTTTTTGCTTCCAGCCTCGCCCTCCTCTTCATGACGGACTCGTGGGCGTATCAACTCCTCCTTTGCTCCGTTGATGTAAGCGCTCCCTTTCTCGGATCCAGCGCGGTGACAGAGGCTCTCTGGATCAGGTCTATAGCGCGGTCCGCAAAGGCTCGTCACCTCCTCTTCCAGCGCAGAGAGCAGTCCCAGTCGGACTGACTTTCGGATCATCTCAGTAAATATTTCGGCTGCTTCGGATTCGTCGCCTTGTAAGAAGGCCTCTTCTAGTTTTTGGTATTCCACGGTGGTTGGTTGGTTCTTGGTTTTGACGGATGCGGCTAACCAACCAGCACTCATTTTAACGACTCAGGGGGCACTTCCCAAGATCGCCGCCTGATGCAAGACTCCGCTATGCGCTACGCCCTCCACTCCAGGTTGGAGCAGAGAAGAAATTTCCCTGAACCAAATCAACCGAACCGATCTCATCAAATCTACCGTTTAGAGTTCTCCAATCTGCGGGGTCAGGCCAGCGCACTACAAAGTCAGGTAAGGCATCTCCTCTTCGAGATTTGATCGATAAATAAAAAACCCCGCTGAGACCAGCGGGGCTTGTAGATTGTTCAAAAGTAACTCAGCTACTTCATCATGTGGCCTTTCCGACCCAAGACTACTTAGAGCGCTTTCTACGAAATGCGCATGCCATGAGCCCGGCAGCCGAAAAGAGTGCCGTGCTCGGTTCTGGGACAACTGCCGTCAGACTCAGGTTATCTATAATCAGATATGAGGTGTCTGCAGAAGGACCTCCACTGTCTTCTTGAAGGAGCCCGAAGGAGATCTCGGTAGAAGTGCTTGTTGCGGTAAACGTATAGCAAAACTCCTCCCATTCATATTCACCGACCGTGACGACAGCTTGACCATCCACATACACTGCAGCAATTGCTCCATTTGGATTGTTGATAAGCCCGGGAATATCAGGGTCTTCAGGGTTTGCAAGCAGACCACACAGCTCATACGTATCTCCTACAACCGTTGCAACGTTTTGGAAGGTATTGTGCCTCGTCCGTGCGTGGTAGGCGTAATCCTCCCCGTCAGCAGCCGCCAAAAAGCCAGCCGTATTGGGCAAATGACCCGCATGGTAGGCTAAATTGGGACCTGACCAAAGGGCGTCAAACTGATTTCCACTCCAGCCACTAGGATTAGGGTTTATGCTAATAACATTGACCATGTTTTCAAAACTTGGGTCTTTTAGCAGGTTAACAGATTGAGACAGCGCAACTGGCGAAGCAGCGGCTGTGAATAATAACGATAATTTTAAAAATACTTGGTTCATGTGTTAAGGGTTCGCCACGATATTACCCTTAAAGTGCTCTGTCAACAATTTAATTTCGTAATAGGGTTATCCAGCTAGGGAGCGCGAATGGTCACGATAGGCTTCATCGTCGATTACTCGCATTAACTTCATCGGCAATGATTCCTCGTTCGTTTCGTCAGACTTCATAGGTTATCGTCACTGCGTCTCAGGATCGTAAGGTCCTTCCCCGCATCAGCTATCCGCACTTGCGAACGGTCTTCCTGATACCGCGTATCCAGTGACCAGTGGCATCCGTTTTCGATCTTCCAATGTTGACGCCTTAAGGTTTCTAAATTCTTCCACAGTTTTTTTTGTAACTGCTGCTGTAAAGTCGCTTCTGGGGGATCTTCTTCGTGGTGCTTACGTCATAACTTTTACTTCCAATCAAGTTCTCCCGGATCCCCCGTGCGCCGAGTGATGACACGCCCGTCGGCTTTTCTCACGTTTTCATGCCAATCCCAAAAAGCCCCTCGTTCTTCGACCCCTTGAGTCGTCGCGAAGTTAAACTGATCAGCGACCTCAGTATGGTGGGCCTCGTTTAAGCGCCAGGCCCCATAAGGGTCATAGCATAGGCCTCATAATTTCAAATGGACTACCGCCAGTCAGTATCGGCCTTCTCATCCGGTAACCCTTCTTATCGCGTCTGATCATAGGACGGGATTTGAAGGATGGGCAACATGTTGTCAGAGGATGGACGCGTGGAAGACGCTGCACCACGAGAAGCGTCTCAGACGAGCCTTAGCACTAACATCGAACCCGTCCCCATCTTTTTAGCAGAGTCTTGCGAGTAGCACCGTCTCTCGCTAGCCCGCACCCGATCATTCACCTTCGACAAATGAAACCAATCGCCACCCTTCTACTAGCTACTTTTCTGACATTCCTTCCCGGAGAAAAATCTCACGCGCAGGGTGAGATGGAGCCCTGGGTCCAAGATCTGCTCCTCGACAATGGTCACGTCTTCCTCGGCCTGATGGACTGGGAATTAGTCCCAGACGAGGATAATCCAGCTACGAACCACTATATTTTGAACCAATCTTCACCCAGCGAAGTCCGTTTGACCGTAGATTCATCTCCACTCTCCGGACCGTCGGCTGTGCTTCGGATTGATGCCACTGCCGAGATAGACGCTGCTGGCGGGATTTTCTTTTGGAATGTGAAGTTCACCGAAAATTTGACGCCTCTGCCGATTGACACGCCGGGAAATTTGACGGGTAGCGCGGAACAAGGGGAAGGTATTTTTAGCGGCCTTTACCGAAGGTGCGTCATTGCCCCGGTCGACCCTACGATTGAAGTGGTCCCGTTTTTGTAGCCAGTAAGTTCTTGTTTTTATTGATGATCGGACTGATTCAACGGGGGCAATTTTAGGCTGCTGTCTTAATCGTGATTTCAGGTTCGTAGACAGCCCATGGAGATTGCCCATTTAGAACTGTGTGGCTTCGGCGATGGTTGTAGAACTCCATCCAAATCGGACACCAGTTCTGAAACCTCTCCTACTGTCTCATAGCTCCATAGTCTCAGCTTCTCGTATTTGACGCTTCTCCAGAGACGCTCGATAAAGACCGGGGGACGCCTTCGTCTTGTCCATCAAGCGGCCTTTGCCGTCCATGCTGACTTAGATTCCATTCTCTTCGATCGTTTTTACCCATTCGGGACCCGTAAATTGGGAGCCTAGATCGTTATTAAAAACCTTGGGCTTACGGCCAGTCCGCTCAAACGCGCTTTGGAGAGCTCTGAGGCAAAATCCCGTGTCCATGGAGTTACTCACCTCCCACGAGAGCACCGCCCGGCTATGCCAGTCCATGATCGCGACGAGGTAGCAATGTCCTCGCGGCATCGGGATATAGGAACCGAGAGGAGCGAGATGAACAGGAGCGAACGCGACGTGCCCCAAAGGGGTGCGACCGGAAGGGAGCATCAGGTTTCGGTGCACCAAACTTGATCCACTTCGGTCACTTCAACATTGCGGAGAAGATAGGGGTATCTCTTATGAGCTGGCGAAGGCGTGCTGGTCGACGGCTTGGGGCAAAGGGCCTCAATACCCATGATTTTCACGAGACGCCGGATCCGGCTGCGTCCAACGTGATGACCCAGCTTTTGGAGTTCATTTCACAATTGGCGTTGCCCGAAAAATGGACACTCCATGTAGATTTCGTCGATGAGGCGGACCAGCTCAGTATCGCTACGGGTCATTTTACCAGGTGGCTTTTTGAGTCGGCTCCGATTCACATCGAGAAGCTTACTCTGACGCTGAACTGAGAGCTTGGGGTGGTTCGGTATGATCATGGCTTTTCGCTCGTGTCGATCCCCAGCGTTCTAGTCGCTCATCCGCGCCTAGCCCGTCAAGGAATTCTTTCTCGATGAGGAGTTGTCCGATTTTACGTTCGAGTCGCGCAGACTTCTTTTCCAAGTTCGCCGCCTTCTCGTTGTTTGCGTTTATGCGCTCGAAGATTTCGCTGATGCGACTCTCGAGTTCCTTCTTCCATGCGCTGACCTGCGTCGGAGCGATGTCGTTGTCTTTGGCGATTTGTTGAATCGTCTTCTGGTTCTCCATCGCCTCTCGCGCGACACGGTCTTTAAATTGATTTGTTACAGTCACCCTTCGGGCTACCATTCTGGTAGTCCATCTCCGCTACGCTCCGGTTCGGCACTCAAGTGCCGTCGTTTTCGTTTACTCATTTTGGTTTATTTCAGGGATATTGCCCCCTCAAAACCAGCTCAATTCATCAACAAGCCTCTCGCTTCGCTTTCTGGGACCACTTCACCTTGAGCAGCTTCTACCGAGCAGCGTCAAAAAGATGATTACTAAACGAAGAAAAGCGCTCGCTAAGAATATCACAGAAGTCACTGCCATGATGACAAAACTTAAAGATCAATCTCCCTGTCTTAACAACGCCGTTGCCCTCTTAACCCAGACTAAAGGAGTCGGAGAGAACACCGCCCTATCACTCCTCGTAGCGATGCCTGAGCTTGGCAAGCTCACCCACAAGCAAGCTGGCTCCCTTGCCGGGCTCGCCCCCTTCAACCGCGATAGCGGGACGATGAGAGGCAAAAGACAAATCTATGGAGGACGGTCCGAGATCAGAAAAGCGCTCTACATGGCTGCCCTGGTAGCGACACGATTCAACCCCATCCTCAAGGGCTTCTACGAAAACGTGCTTGCAAAGGGTAAACAAAAAAAGGTCGCGCTCATCGCCGTCATGCGCAAACTCCTCAGTCATCTCAATATTTATGAAAAGACACTTACAGCAAACAGAAGCCTCAGAAATTTAATATCGATGAAACTTGACCCTCAAGACAATAGCTGACCCCTTTTTCTTCCTCGCCCTTTGCCTCTTCCTCCAATCACGCAACCTCCTCGCGAAATGATCCGCCTTCTTACTTCATAGGCAAAACAAAGCCTTCTTGGAGCGATTCATGAAGGCTTTAAAATGATGAGTTCGTATTCTAAGAACGCTTGCGGCGAAGCAAAACGCTCATAGCCGAAAGCCCGAGTAGGGCAAACGAAGAAGGCTCAGGAACAGGATTAATCGACAACGCGACGTCATGCACGTATTTTGTATCACGTCCCGCGGAGGTCGTATTATTTCCAAAACTCACGCCAAAACCGGAAGTAGCAACTGAGTTAGAGACTGAGAAAGTCGGCTCGTCGGTGTTAACAGGGCCCAACGTTCCAACAGCATACTGGGAGCTTTGATTCCACAAAGTATCATTGGCACTTGGGGCGCTCGCGAAACCACCACCAAAGCCACCACCAAATTGGCTATCACCTTCGAAGGTGAAATTCCCCCACGTGGTCCCTGAGAAAGAAACAAATTCTGAGGATTGTGGTGCATCGGTGCCTGCGGTCGTACTAGTCTCAATATCTTCAAACCAGAACTTCAACTCACCTGGGTTAAAAAAATAGGCAGCTGATGTAGCATCAGTAAATGTGAACTGAATGTCGATCGCCCCGCCCGTAGCCTGGGTTACGCCAAGATGAGTCTGAGCTGCAGTGGAGCTATCATATGAGGTAAGAGCCCCTCCGTCGGTAACGACCATTGTCGTGGTTATTCCATTGGTCGTAGTATTAAACGTTCCAGGACCAGTGATTACGCTCAAGTCGATGAACGTTTGACCATGGGCACTAGCAGCGAAGAGTAAGCTAACCAACAGCAGTGAACCCATCGATTTATTTTTGTGAATTATCCTATCTTTCATGTCTTTATTATAAAGGCTTTTGGGCCACACAGGTTTCTTAACCGTAAACCCAAAGGAGGTCAATAGATTTGTTTTAAAACGTGGCGTCTTCACTTAAAAGTGGCTGATTACTTTTGCTGAAGGTGGGTTTTTGGGTTCTTAGATTGGTGATTTAAATTTCAAGTAAGCTTTGGTGGTCTCCCAGGTTTCTGAGATCTCGATGAGGTTTGCCGAAAGCACGGCATCAGCACTGGAACCTATTACACAACTGGAAGTCCAAATACGGCGGCGTGGGAGCCTCTGAACTCAAGCGAGTCAAAGAGCTTGAGGCTGAGAACTCGAAGCTCAAACGGATTTATGCGGATCTCGCCATTGAAAACGATGCCACTAAAGATCTACTTGAAACTAGGCGCGGATAAGCGACTAGAATTCCGACGGAACTAAGAGAGTCCGTCGGCCATCTCATCGAAGACAAGAATCTTTCCGTTAGCAAAGCATGTCGGATCGCAGGGCTGAGCCGCTCAAGTTGGTATCAACCGCCTCAATGTCGTAAAAATCAAGACCAGCACCTCATCGAGGCGCTCAATGAGGTCCTCAGCAAACACCGCTGATGGGGCTTCTGGAAGTAATCTCCTTGCCCAACAAAATGTGGTCGATGGAGTTCGTGAAGCACTCGCCATCGAGGTTGATACCTCGCTTCCTACACTGAGAGTCATCCGTGTTCTTGAGCAGCGACAACGAAGAGAGACCTCACGCATCTCTCAACAACTTCACCCCATCTCAATACTCTAATTTAAGGCTGTCCGCTTGACGGGGAAGCTTACCGATGGGCTTTGGGAGGCCCCGAGTGGGAGCGATCTTGGGGGCATTTTGCGCTGATTTTTCAACCCGTATTAGGAATCAGGCTTGATGAAATCCAAAGGGAAGTCGCCGCTAGAATCGTGCTGAATAGTGAGGCCCACACGAAAGCTTTTAAAAGGTTACGCCGCTTCTGCTTGTTAGAGACGTTTAGGCCCTTACAAATCAGCGAGACGACGACGAGGAGATAAAATAGGAGGGCTCCAGATCCCATTATGAGACCTGACCAGAACAGGGCCACTGCAAATCCTGAAGATATCCATGTCGCTACCACGACGAGCGCAGCGATCCAGCCAACTGAGGCGATGGTGAGAAACGCACCCGCAGATATACTTTCAGGAAAAGATAGTGGTGGGGGATTGTTGTGACCTGTCTTCATTGCAAAGGTAGGGATGATCCCGCCAGTGAAGCTGGATGGGGTTCATCGTTTATCTTCCATTTCACAGCTTGAAATAAGGCTTAGGACCAAGTGAATGCAGGGTTAAGATCAATCCTGCGGCGCTTTACTTGGCGCGATCAATCCGGTGTAGATCGAGGCGATTCCTCCGCTGAGTGGGGTCCAGTTTGTTTCCTCCAGTCCGGCGGCATGGAAGAGGTCGAGCATGGCTTCGCCTTTGGGGAACTCGCCGATGGATCCGGCGAGGTATTCGTAGGCTTGGCGCTGGCCGGTGAGGGCTCCGGCCATTTTAGGGAGGATTTTGTTGAGATAAAATTCGTAGGGCTTGGCGAGCGCGCCGCTGGGGAGGGAGAAGTCGAGGACGAGGAGGTGGCCGCCGGGCTTGATGACGCGTGCCATTTCTTTCACGGCATCGGCCCAGTGGGACATGTTGCGGAGGCCGAAGGCGGCGGTGACGAGGTCGAACTCGGCATCCGGGAAGCGGAGGTTCATGGCGTCGGCGACTTCGGTTTCTTTCACGCCGGCTTTGGTGGCGTGGGCGAGCATTTCGGGGCAGAAGTCGGTGCCGAGCATGCGGGCGTGTGGGCAGCGGCGCTGGAGTTCGAGCGCGAGGTCGCCGGTGCCGGTGGCGACATCGAGGATGCTCTGCGGGTTCCACTTTTTGACCATGCGGCCGACTTTTTTCCGCCAGAGAATGTCGGTCCCGGCGCTGAGGACGTGATTTGTGAGGACGTAGCGGTCGGCGATCTTTGCGAAGGCGCCTTTGACGAAGGTGGGATCTTGGCCGGTCATTCGGGGGATGGTTCGGGCAGAATGTCGATGTAAATGCCGGGATCGCTACCGGGAATTTCGACGGCACCGACGGCTTTGGCGTAGAATTCCTTAGGCCCGACTCCGCCGATGAATCCGTAGGCGTAGCCGAGGTCGCGGAGGCTCTCGAGCGCTTTGAAGAGGAGGGCTTTTCCGATGCCGGTGCCGCGAGCTGCTTGGGAGACTCCGGTGGGGCCGAAGTAGGCCTTGCCGGTGGTCTCGTAGCAGGCGAAGCCGAGGATTTCTTGATCGCGGGTGGCGATGAAGCAGGTGAGGGGTTGGCGGGAGAAGGCGACTTGGACTTCGCTGACCCACTTGGGGGAGAAGTGGGCGCGCACGAAGTTCTCGACGAGGTGTTTTTCGTAGGCGCCGGGTCGCCGGAGGATGATCCCCTGCTGTTCTACTTTTTTATAAATGGACGCCGTTTCGGGCAGATCGTAGAGGCGCACCAGCATGTCAATCATCGTGCGGGGAGCTTCTATGGCTGAGGCGGGAGCTGCAAGGTTCTAAATCTGTTCGCGGGCGACGACTTTCATTTCTCCGCGCCAGTGGCGCTCGAGGGTGATGCGCTCGCGGGTGGTTCTGCGCTTCTGGGCGGCGCCGTGCTCGATGAGCATGATGGCGCGGCTGGAGCGGAGGAAGACTTCGCGGATTCGAAAAACGGGTTCTCTTTTATTCCGAATAAAGCAGTGAAAAGGCAGGTCCCAGTGGTCGGCATTCCAGAGGAAGGCGGCGGGGAGAAATTCGGGGAGTTCGGAAAGGGCGAGGCAGAGTTCGCGGAGGCTGGCTTCGCCGTGTTGATTGATGAGTTTTTTGGCGCTGCGCTTGTTCGTCATGCGCTCGAGGTAGGCGGCGATGGGGTTGGCATGCTCTTCCTCGGCCTCGGCGAGGATGGCGGTCTGGTGCTGGGCCATGAGGAGGTGGAGTTCCTCGCGCTTGATTTCGCCTTTTTCCCACTGGCGCACGAGGGTGCGCGGGCTGGGAAAGGGGGCGAGCTTCATCGAGGGGAGTTTACTGAAAGTGGGGATTTTGTCCACTTGGCTTGCGGTTTTATGAGCGAGGGTTGGGGGGAGTTTCGGTGAGGAGTGCGCGGGTGTTGCAGGGATGCTTTTCTGCAGTCAGAGTGGCGGGGATGATTTCTTACCAGCGCCTTGTCGATCTTCTCGCGATGAGTCGATTTGCGAATCTGCCTACGGTGTGGTCGAACGCGCTTTTGGGGATGCTTTTTGGCTTTATGACCTTCGAGCATGCTTTGGTGCCCTCGTTTGGCTTGATCGTGGGTGCGATGAGCTGTCTTTATTTGGGAGGGTGTTTTTTGAACGATTGGCACGATGCGAGTTACGATGCGGAGCACCGGGGTGATCGCGCGATCCCGGCGGGGCGGTGGTCTCGGGGGACGATCGGGGCGCTTGCTTTTTTCCTGCTGGGGCTGGGCTTGCTGCTCGCTTTTCTTACAGCGACGACGACTGGGGTTTTCGCACTCGGGATTATCCTTTGTATTTTCGCTTACACGCGGTGGCATAAGGTGCATGCGGGGAGCTTTTTCTTTATGGCGGGAGCGCGGGCGCTGATCTACCCGGCCTGCGCTTTCAGCTTCTTAGACTGGGAGCGGTTCACCTCGCTCAACCCGTCGCTTTTTCTCAGCTTGATCGTGGCGGCGCTCGCCTTGGGGAGCTACATTTTAGGAATTTCTCTTCTTGCGCGAAATGAGTCGAAGCCGGAGCCGACGATGGCGGAGAAGCTTGTCCCGGTCACTTTTCTGGTTCTTCCGGCGGTCTTTATTTCGGTCCCGCTGCTGCTGGTGACGGGTGCGGTGGCGCTTCCGGCTCTCGTCATTTTCCTCGGGGTGCTTTGGTTCAGCGTGAGCCGAGTTAAGGAGGGTGGAGACATCGGGCAATTCGTGTCGCGCGCGCTCGCCGCCATTCCGCTTGTCGATTACCTCATCATCGGGCCCGTGGCGCTTTCGTTTTTTTTAAAAGGGAATGTCGTAGGGGGGCCGTTGCTTATTATTTGTCCCTCGCTCGCTCTCTTGGCCCTTCTCTTCCAGAGGATAGCGCCTGCGACGTAGAGCTCTCGCTTTGCATGGGAGCGGAATAGTGATAGTGATCTGTCTTCTATGAAGCACGAAACTCTCTGTCTCCACGGTGGCCACGCGCCTGATTCTGATACCCATTCGCGGGCGGTTCCTCTTTATAAGACGACGGCTTTCACGTTCAAAGACACGGAGCACGCGGCTAATCTTTTTGCGCTTAAAGAGCTCGGGAACATATACTCCCGGCTCATGAATCCTACCACTGATGTGCTCGAGAAGCGGATTTGCTTGCTGGAAGGGGCACACGAAATGGCGGGGCTGGCGCATGCGTCGGGAACGGCGGCCATTTTCAACGCCATCGTCACTCTGGCGGAGGCGGGCGATAACATCGTATCAGCGCGGAATCTCTACGGCGGAAGTTACACGCAATTTAAGGATATTCTTCCGGCTCTTGGGATCGAGGTCCGCTTTGTCGACTCGCAGGATCCGCAGCAGTTTGCTGATGCGATCGACGGAAAAACCCGGGCGCTTTTCTGCGAGACCGTCTCTAATCCTGCGCTCGAAATCACTGATCTGGATGCGGTGGGAGAGATCGCGAAGGCCCACGGCATCCCGCTCATGGTCGATGCGACCTGCTCGACGCCTTACCTGACCAATCCGCTCAAACACGGGGCAGATATCGTCATTCATTCCCTCACCAAATGGCTCGGGGGGCATGGGACCGGGCTGGGCGGCATCGTCATCGACTCGGGGAGATTCAATTGGGCGGGCGGCAAACACCCTCTCTTCGACAAGCCAGATGGTTCCTACCACGGCCTGCGCTGGGGTCACGATCTTCCAGAAATGCTCGCGCCTTTGGCCTACATTCTGCGGATGCGCACTGGCCCGCTGCGGAACCTTGGAGCCTGCATTTCGCCGGATAATTCTTGGCAATTCTTGCAAGGTGTTGAGACCCTCCCCCTCCGCATGGAGCGGCATTGTCAGAACTCGCTCGCTGTGGCCAAGCATCTCAAAGACCACCCGCAGGTCGAGTGGGTCCGCTTTCCGGGGCTCGAGGATGATCCCGAGTTCGAGAAAAATAAAAAATACCTCCGTGGCAAGGGCGGCAGCGTTGTCGTCTTCGGGATCAAAGGTGGAGCGGAAGCTGGGGCCAAATTCATCAACTCGCTCGGCCTTTTCTCCCATGTCGCGAATCTTGGCGATGCCAAATCTCTCGCGATTCACCCGGCCACCACGACCCACTCCCAGCTCACCGCCGAGCAGCAAATGTCCGGCGGCATCAGGCCCGAACTTGTCCGCCTCTCGGTAGGCATCGAGCATATCGATGACATCCTAGCCGACCTCGATCAGGCGCTGGCAAAGGCGTAGCCTGAAAGCCATTCGACCTTGGCGATTAGCGGTTAGCCATTAGCTTTTAGCTCCATGCTAGCAGCCGCCGGTCGACCGGGCTAAAAGCGAACCGCCAACCGCTAAAAGCCAGCCCCGCACAGCCCGAAACTCCCGAACTCAAACTATGGACACCCTCACCATTCCCGAAAAATGCGGCGTCATCCTGCTGCCAGACACCGTGCTCTTTCCGCACGGGGCGATGCCGCTGCACATCTTCGAGGATCGCTATCGCCAGATGGTCGGGGAAGCGCTTGAGGGCGACTGCCTGTTCTGCGTGGGGAATCTTCTCGGCGCAGATTCTTTCAATCCTGAAGATCACGCGGCCAAGGTCGGCACCATCGGGCTCATCCGGGCTTCCCGGGAATCACCGGATGGCACCTCGAACCTTGTCCTCCACGGCGTCTTCCGGGTTCACTTCGACAAGTGGCTCGATGAAAAGCCCTACCCTGTCGCCGCCATTCGCCCGCTTATAAATACCACGCTGACCGAAGAGGAGGATGAGGACTACCTCGTCCTTCTTAGGGCGGCGGTGAACATGGCGCTCAAAAAATTCCCAACTGAAGTGCGGGAGCAGGTTAACGAAGTTCTCGACCGGGCAGAAGATGCGATCACCTCGGCCGACGCGCTCGCCCAGCAGTTCATCCACGACCCGAACGATCGCCAACGATTGTTAGAGAACCCCGAAGTTCGGCAGCGGCTCGATTTCATCATTACCTTTCTTCAGAAGGCGGGGCTCAGGGCGGACGAGGATGAGGACGACTGTCCCTTTTAAAAAAAAGGACCCCACTTGCCAAATCCGGAAATCTCACCTATTCCCCGTCCCTCATGAAAATCGTTGTCGCCTACTCCGGAGGGCTTGATACCTCCGTCCTCCTTCTCTGGCTTAAAGAAAAATACAATGCTGAGATCATTGCCTATTGTGCCGATGTCGGGCAAGGGGAAGAGCTTGATGGCCTCGAGGAAAAGGCTCTTAAAACGGGCGCTTCCAAGTGCTTCATCGGCGACCTTAAGGAAGAGTTTGCTGCTGATTACATCTTCCCCATGTTCCAGGCCAATGCCGTTTACGAAGGCCGCTACCTCCTCGGAACTTCCATCGCGCGCCCCTGTATTATCAAGGGCATGCTCGAGGTCGCGCGGGCCGAAGGCGCGGACGCCATCGCTCATGGAGCGACCGGGAAAGGAAACGATCAGGTCCGCTTCGAGCTCGCGCTCAATGCGCTCGCACCCGACATCAAGATGATCGCCCCATGGCGGGATGATTCCTTCCGCGAGGAGTTTCCCGGTCGGAATGAGATGATCGAATACTGCGAGAAGCACGGCATCGATGTGCAGGCTTCCAAGAGTAAGCCCTACTCGATGGACCGGAACCTTCTCCATATTTCCTTTGAGGCCGGAGCGCTCGAGGACACTTGGTATGATGGCACGACTGAGAAAGACACTGACATGTATGTCCTCTCAGTTTCGCCCGAGGACGCCCCGGACGAGCCCGAATATGTGCAGGCTTTATTTGAAAAAGGCGACATCATCGGGCTGAAGAATGATCATCTCGCGAGCTACATCAGCGAGCTGGGCGACTTCGAGGTGAAGGGTGAGCAGGACGGCTACACCCTCCTCTCCCCCTACGGCGTGATGCGTGTGCTGAATCACCTCGGTGGGAAGCACGGGATCGGCCGGGTCGATATTGTCGAGAACCGTTTTGTGGGGATGAAAAGTCGCGGCATTTACGAGACCCCGGGCGGGACCATTTTGCTCGCCGCTCATCGTGATCTGGAAACTCTGACGGTCGACCGCGATGCCCAGCACCTCCGCGACGGACTGATCCCCGACTACGCGAAGCTCGTTTACAATGGCTTCTGGTTCGCGCCCGAGCGCAATGCTCTGCAAGCGCTTGTGACGGAAACCCAGAAAACGGTGAATGGCGAAGTGCGGCTGAAGCTCTATAAAGGGAACATCATGAACGCCGGCCGCCGGTCGCCGAACAGCCTCTACGATGAAGACATCGCGACGATGGAGGGCGGTCAGGAAGAAGCTTACAATCAGAACGACGCCACCGGCTTTATTGCCCTCAATGGCCTCCGCTTGAAGCAGTTCGCACGCGTAAACAAGCTGTAGAACTACTGGTATCAACTCCTTAGAAAGCTCGCCCTCACCGACGGGCTTTCATGCGATTTGAAAAAAATTCCCTTTCACAAAGCCTTGCTATCTCTTCAAATAACCAGATGAAGGTCCCTGACGATCGCCGTCCCTTAGAGACGAGAGGAAAGGCTTGGGTGAATACGTTTACCCGGCTTCTCCTGAAGACACGGATTAGCCCGAATCAGATCTCGGTGATTAGTATCGTGTTCGGAATCAGCGGAGCGGCCTTTTTTCTTCATAGCTTCCATCATCCGCTCGCCTTGCTTGGCGCGGCAGCGTCCATCCAGCTCAGGCTGATCGCAAATATGATGGATGGTTTGGTAGCAACGGAGGGAGGACGGGCGTCGGCGAATGGGTTGCTTTATAACGAGGTTCCTGATCGATTCACTGACGTTCTTTTCCTAGCTAGCGCTGGCTATGCCTCGGGGTCATCGGTCGGGATCATCGCAGGCTGGCTAGCCTCTTGCGGCGCGCTCATGACGGCTTACATCCGACTCCACGGGGCTGCGATCAATGAGGGCGCGCACGATTTCTGCGGCCCCTTTGCCAAGCCACAGCGGATGTTCGTCCTCACGCTCGCCGCGCTTATCGCGGCCTTTTTCCCCACTTTTGGGATCCTCACTGGCAGTCTCGTTCTCATCGCGGCGGGGACATTTTTCACCTTCGCACGGCGGACTGCTCGTCTCTCGAAGCAACTGAAGGCGCGGGCATGATTGCCTCTCTTTTAGCATGGCTCATCCGCCTTTTCGCCGGCCTCCGCGTTCTCAGGATTTCTTCTTCAGAAAAGGAGAAGCTCATCTTCATTGCGCGCCATCAGAGTCACTTCGACACCCTCGCGATCTGGGCCTCTCTTCCTCCGCGCCACCGTAAGAAGATCCGCCCGGTAGCGGCGCTGGATTACTGGGGGAAAACGAAAGTCCACCACTGGTTTTCGACGAAAGTCCTCAATGCCATCCTAATAAGCCGGAAGGGGCGGTCGGCGGAACATCGGCACCCGCTCGACCCGCTCCGGGAAGCGCTCGAAGCGGGTTCTCACCTCCTTGTCTTCCCGGAAGGAACGCGGCGTTCTGACTCCGAGGTCGGCCCACTGAAGCCGGGGATTCATCACCTCATGAAGATGGTCCCGGAGGCTCGCTGCCTCCCCGTGCGCCTCGATAATCTCTCGCGTGTTCTTCCGAAAGGCGAAGCTCTCCCTCTCCCTCTCATCGCCCGGATTGAGGCGGGGGAAGCGATCGCGCTCAGCCCGGATGAATCGAAGGAGGAGTTCCTCCAGCGCTGCCAAGCCGCCATTTCTCTGCCCCAAGAATAGCTCATGCCTCGCGAATTCTACATCATCGCTACCGTCCTCTTCAGCATCCTCCTGATCGCCTCGCTCGTGGCTTGGCAAATCGGTAGGCGTCACGAAAGCGAAACGGTCGATAACCTAAAAGCGCGGATAAACTCGTGGTGGGTTATGGTGATCATTTTCTTCGGCTGCATTACGGCGGGACCGACCGCGAGCGTCATTCTTTTTGGCTTGGTTTCCTTCTTCGCGCTGCGCGAGTTTCTCACCCTGACGCCGACCGCCCGGGCCGATCACAGGTCGCTCTTCTGGGCATTTTTTATTATCACCCCGATCCAGTATTTTCTGATAGGGATTCAGTGGTATGGTCTCTCGAGCATCTTCATTCCGGTGTTTGGCTTCGTAGCTATCCCGATCCGGCGGGCTCTCGCGGGCGAGACGAAGGACTATCTTGCGAGTGTCTCGCGCATTCAGTGGGGGCTTTTGGTATGCGTCTATTTCATCAGCCATCTCCCGCTGATTATGCAGCTTCCTATTCCTGGTTATGCGGGAAAGGAGGGCCTCCTTCTTCTCTTCCTCGTGATCTGCGTGCAGGCGAGCGATGTCTTCCAATACATCTGGGGGAAGCTTATCGGGAAGACGCCCATCGCTCCTAACATCAGCCCGAATAAAACGAAGGCAGGTTTCTATGGCGGGATCGCGACGACTACGATTCTCGGTGCCCTTCTCTCTACAATCACGCCTTTTAATCTATGGCAAGGGGCGGTGATGGCGCTCGTGATCAGTCTCGCGGGATTTTTCGGGGGGCTGGTGATGTCGGCCATCAAGCGGGACCTCGGCGCGAAGGACTGGGGCCACGCGATTCCGGGGCACGGCGGATTTACCGACCGGATCGATTCGCTCTGCTTTGCGGCCCCTCTTTTCTTCCATCTCACGGGCTTCTTTTTCGGGACCGGGATCGAAAGACGCCCATCCTTCGGGCTCTGGGAGGAGCTGATTTCACGATTCTCGTATTAAGAAATCCCTACCGCTCACTTCTGGGAAATAGGGGCGTCATTTCTGAAGTAAAACGACAGGACAATTTTTACTCGGTCGTTATAAGAAGCGCAGATGATTCGCTGGTTCACTAAGAATGACATCGCCGCCAACTTCCTTTTGGCGGCTATTCTTTTGGGAGGAATTTTTACGGCGCTTAATAAGGTCCCCCTCGAGGTCACGCCAACGCAGGACTTTGGCGAGGTCGATATCCGGATGACCTATCGTGGGGGAAGCCCGGAGGATGTTCAGGAGCACATCGTCATCCCGATCGAGCGGGTTCTGCGGACGCTCCCCGGGGTTAAACGAATCGAGGCGAGCGCGCTTAGGGGATCAGCAAATTTTGACATCATCCCCGAGGATGGGGTCGATCTCGATGATCTCCGCGACGAGGTGGAATCACTCGTCGATACCATTAACACTTTTCCTGGCGAGACCGAGCGTCCCCGGATCACTGTCCCGAATAGCTCGAGTTACCGAGAAGTGGTCACGATTGCGATCACGGGGGACCTTTCTGAAGTGGAACTTTATCATCTCGCGCGACGCGTGGAGGAAGACGTCCTCGATCTCCCAGAAGTCTCGCGCACCGACCTCCGCGGGATCCGCCCACTCGAAATCTCCATCGAGGCAAACGATGAAAAACTGCGCGATTACGGCCTTACGATTGCCGATCTTTCCAACGCGATTCGCCGGTCGTCACTGGCGCTTTCTGCGGGATCGGTCCAGACCGCATCCGGGCCTATCATGATCCGCACCAGCGGGCAGGCTTATGATGTGGAGGAGTTTGGGGACATCATCGTCACAGCTAGTGATGGTGCGCAACTCAAGCTCTCTGACCTCGCCACAGTCACCGATGGCTTCGAGGATCAGGGCCAGCTTATCCGCTTCAATGGCGTGCGGGGATTGATGCTGGACGTCTTGCAGGGGCAGGATGAGAGCGCGATCGAAATTTCCGACGCGGTCCACCGCTACATTGAAAGCTCAGCAGGCCGGTTCCCGGCCGGAATCGCGCTCCAAACTTGGGACGACGAGTCGAATCGGATCCGGGGACGGCTTACCACGCTGGGAAGCTCGCTCATGCTGGGAGCTTTTTTGGTGTTCCTTCTTTTGGGGATCTTTCTCCGTCCGATGCTTGCCTTTTGGGTCGTCTTGGGAATCCCAGCTAGTTTTGCGGGTGGAATTATTCTGATGCCCTACTTCGGTCTCACTGCGAACACGATGAGCCTCTTCGGTTTCATCATCGTCTTGGGAATCGTGGTCGATGACGCCATCGTGACTGGCGAAAATGTCTACACCCGAATGCGGGAAAATCTTACCCCACTTGATGCTGCGGTTCTCGGCACGAAAGAGGTGGCGACACCTGTCACCTTTGGCGTCATCACCACTGTGGTGGCCTTTATTCCACTCATGTTTTTTGAGGGCTATTGGTCGACTTATACCAAGCAAATTCCCCCTGTGGTGGGAGCGGTTCTTCTTTTTTCACTTATTGAGTCCAAGCTCATCCTCCCCTCTCACCTCAAGCATCTGAGGATGAATCGGGACGAGAAGAAGCTTGGGATTTTTTCTCGTTTTCAAAAGATGGTAGCCGATGGCTTGGAACGTGCCGTTGAGAAGTTCTACGCTCCTCTTCTCAAGATCGCCTCCGATCATCGCTACAGCACCATCGCTATTTTCATAGCGCTCGGAGCGATGGCGGTGGGTTTAAAAAAGGGCGGCAAGATGGGGTTTGTCGCGATGCCTACGATTGAGCGAAATATCATCCGCTCTAAGCTCGAGATGTTTGGCAATACGCCCTTCGAGGAGACCGATAGGGCGATCCTCCACATTGTCGCTAAAGCGCGCGAGCTTCGAGACGAGCTGATCGATCCCGGGAATGGGAAATCGCTCATTAAAAACATCTACTCCGACACCGGAAATGCCGGACGCTGGGGTCGCTCGGTGGCGGCTGACCGGGGGGCCGTCTATCTCGAGATTCTTCCCCCGGGCGATCGCACCGAGCCCGGAATCTCAAACGAGGACCTCAGCAAGCTCTGGATGGAACGAGTTGGCAAATTAAGGGGGATGCGCAATTTCCGCGCGCGCGGTTCCCATGGCGGGCGACGCTCAGGGGGTGACGAAACCGAGCCTTTGCAGATCCATCTACGCGGCGAAGCGAGTGAGGAGAAATCTGCGATTGCGGAAGAACTCGAGCTCTTTTTCGAGGGCCATGACGATATCGAATGGGCCTACACCGACAAGCAGCGGAGCCGTGAGGAGCTCTCGATCACGCTGAAGCCACGCGCGCTTGAGCTTAATCTCACTCAGCAGGACCTCGCGCGCCAAATCCGACGAGCCTTTTACGGTGAAGAGGTTCAACGTATCCAGCGCGGGGGCGAGGAGATCCGGGTCATGGTTCGTCTCCCTGAGGCTAAGCGCGAATCACTGCACACCTTCGACACCCTCATGATCCAAGCGCCGGATGGCACAAACATTCCTTTCAGCAGCATCGCAGATGCCACCCTGAAGCGTGCGCCCGGGGAGATTGAGCGGGTCGATGGAGCGCAAGTGACCGATGTCATCGCCTCCCCTACGAGCAAGAACGTCGATATTCTCGCGCTCGCTGAGGAGCTTGAACCGCAGATCTCGGAGATCGTGAATCGAGGCGACGGCTATTCGTGGGTTTGGGAGGGATTTATTAAAGAGGACCGTGAAACAGGAGATCGCTTTACTTGGCTTTTCGGCGGTCTGATGCTGGTTCTCTATGCACTTTTAGCGATCCCTTTTAAATCATTGCTTCAGCCGCTAGTGGTTCTTCTTGCCGTTCCTTTTGGGATCATCGGTGCCTATGGGGGGCATCTTGTGATGGGGATTGTGCCATCATGGCTCTCAGTTTTTGGAATTTTAGCACTTACCGGGGTAGTTGTTAACGACTCACTTGTGCTGGTCGACTTCATTAATCGGAAGCGTCTGGAGGGGATGGGTCTGCGAGAAGCTGTTTATACATCGGGGGTTAAGCGATTCCGGCCCATTTTTTTAACTTCGATTACGACCTTTGCGGGGCTTATCCCTCTCATGTTCGACCGCGCGCTCCACGCACAATTTTTAAAACCAATGGCTGTCTCGCTGGGATACGGAATCCTTTTCGCTACGGTGATTACCCTCTTTTTGATTCCGGCGGCCTATCTTATCCTTGAGGACGCTAAGGGACTATTCGATAAGGTCTACCGCTGGTATGCACGGCCGTTTCAGACGAATGAGGAAGAAAATAGTCAGGAAAATAAAAATTTTAATAAAAATTGAATAAAAACCTTGGTTTTTGAAGTTGTTGGGAATAAGGTGTTTTTTGTCGTCACCATTTTTTTCACCCATCATGGCCACTAATACAAAGCGCAAACAATATCTCAACGTCCGCGAGACGCAGATGGAAATCCCTTCTGGCACTCCGGGAAATTCAGCTGATTTCGATGGCAAACTCGAAGACGCCCAAGCCCAGCTCGAGTTCCTGCATCGGCAGCGTGAGCAGCTCGAGCAGCAGAGGGTCGCTCTCGAGGAGCTCAACCAGAGGAAGCAAGAGTTCCTTAACGGCCAGATCGACCTCACGGAGCGTCTTACCAATGCGGTCAACACGATTGACCGCGAGCTTTTTGACTCAAAACAGGAAATCGAGGACATGGGGCAGGCGAAGGATTCCTTTGCCAAGCATCTCAAGCGCATCGATGGTATCAATCCAGAAGCTTGGCCAAAGGAGAGTCTGGATGAGGAACTCGAGGGCGCGCTCGCTATTCTGGACCGGGCTGATGATGAGTATCATCAGGCAGTCGCTCACTTTTCGGGTTCTCGCAGGGGGCACGGTATTTTCGGCCCGGGAGCCTCTCGAAGCCACGCCGCGAATAGCACGGATTTCTCCGCGATGATGCGCCAAGGTTTTGCTTTTAATCTTCCGGTGATTGTTTTGGGATTTATCGCGCTCATCGCTTTCGTTTCTAAGTAAACCGACCTGTTCCGATGGCTCTTCTACGTTCTCAAATCACCCCCGCGCCGGTTAATCCTGAAGAGGAATTTCTTTCGTCAAAGATCGCAGAGCTTGAGAGAGCGATCCAAGAAGCACCTGAGAAGCTTGAGAAACGTATCGAGCGTGAGCGCACTATGATGCCGCCGCCGGATGACTTCGCTGATCGGGAGCGTGAGAGAAAATTCTACGCTGAACTTTCACGGGGTGAATTGCAGAACGAGCGCCGCTATCGGGCGCGTAGCACTGTCCTCTTCACCCTTTCAATCGTCGCAACGGTGTCTCTCTGCTGGTGGATTTACGCTGAGTTGCAGAGGTCGGGCATTCTAGCTTTCTAGGACCGAGGCGTGCGGCAGCAGGTTGGGACAAATCTGAACCCGATCATTTTCCTCTGTTCGAAACGGGGGCACGGTAAGGGAATTGGGGCAGGATGAAGATTTCTGTTTTTCTTTATTCCTCGCGGAAGGAGCCTACTTTCGCATCGAAGGGGTAGGGGCAGATGACGTCCTCGATCCAGGATTCCTTTTTCATCCAAGCGCGCTGTCGTTTTGCGGAGCGGCGGGTGCTGGTGTGGAAGCCTTTGTGGGTCTCTTTTAGGGTGAGTTTTGCATCGAGGTGGTCCTCGATCTCGGAGAAGCCGATGATTTTTTTAACGGTCTCGGAAGCGGTTTCGCGGACTGCTTTGACTTCTTCGACACCGCCTTTTTCGAGGATTTGCATGGTGCGGGAGCTGATGCGCTGCTTGCTGTTATCATTATCCCAGAGGAGGTAGAGGCCGCGGAGGGATTCGGTGATTTCGTCGAACTTTTTGAACTGCTCTTCTTTTAAAACGGACATCTTTTGGCCGGAGAGGAGGCAGATCTCGAGGGCGCGGATGAGGTAGCGCCGGTTTTTTAGGTCGGTGGAGGCTGCGCCCTCGGGATCGAGGGATTTGAGTTCGGCGGCGAGGTCATCGCTGCTGCGGTCTTGGAGCTTTTTGCGGAGGTCGTCATCGCGCCCAGGGAGGGAGGAGGGGCCGTGGGTGAGGGTCTTGAGATAGACGCCGCTGCCGCCGGAGATGATGGGACATTTTCCTCGGGATTGGATTTCCTTGATGACGGGCAGGGCGAGGTTTCGGAAAGCGAGCGGGTCGCATTCTTCGCTGGGATCCAGGACGGAGTGGAGATGGTGTGGGGCTTGGCTGAGGTAGTCTTCTGGGGGGACGGCGCTGAGGGTTTCGAGACCGCGGTAGACCTTGGCGACATCGGCATTGACGATCTCGCCGTTAAATTCTTTGGCGAGGGAGATGGCGAGGGAGGCGGTGCCGGAGGCGAGGGGGCCGCAGACGTAGATGGGTTGCGTGGTGGTCATGCGCGGAGGGGAGCAGAGGATGGGGGGAAAGTCGATGTGGGAGCGGTTATGGTTCATTTTCCTCACCACGCTGGCTTGTCGTCTTGGTCGTAGGGGAGCCAGATGAGGGAGACGGATTGGATATCGATGTCTTTTTTGTAGGGCTTGATGGATTCGGTATCGAGGGTGGTGTTCTCGGGGTCGTATTTTTCCTCGAGTTCGCGGATTTCTTCGGCGAGCTCGGCTTCGAGGTCGGCGACATCGCGCTCGATGAGTTGGACTTTATCCTCGGCGATGCCGACATCGCGCCGTTGTTTGAAGGCTCGGGTAGCGGAGGAGACGCCGGAGGCGCGGGATTTCCGGCCGCCGAAGAGGCCACCTAGGAGTCCGCCGAGGACGCTGGCGCCGGCTTGCCAGGAGGCGCTGGAGGCTTCGGATTTTTCTTTATCAAGGGTAAGCATGGCGCGCTCGAGTTGATCGGTCTTGGTGCGGAGTTTTTTGCCGTAGCGCTCGCGCATTGTTTCGACGGCTTCGTCGCGCGCTTCGCGACCTTTGATGGCGAGGCGGGCGCGGAAGTCGCGCTCGGACTCGCCGAGGCGGGAATACATTTTATAAAGTTCGGACTCAAAGAGGGTGACGCGCTCGTTGCGATAGATCCAATCGACGAATTCTTTTTCGACCGATTTGTAGTTATCGGCATTCATGGCGTAGCCAGCGAGTTCTTGGAAGCCGGCGTCTTTGCGGGGTTGGCGCTTGAGGTCTTTGAGGGGGATGGTGCAGGCGCAGTCGTGCTCCCAATCGATGGATTTTTTTCCGATGGGATTGACGAAGCGGACGAGGCGGGAGCCATCGAGATCGCACTTTGAGGAGGAGAAATGGACTTCGGCTTCACGGAGGAGGGCGGGTTTGTAGGTGATGTCATCGGCCTCGCCGGCGAAGGGGGCGAAGTGCTCGGTGACGCCTTGGCCGACGAGGGGGCGCGTGCCCTTCGGCGCGGCGGGGGTGGACATGCCCATGGACATGCCGCCGGAGGGTGCGGGCTTCGACTTTGAGACGAGTTCGAATTTTTCCCGCTTGGGATCCATGAGGGTTTTGATCTGGCGGCGGGTGAGCGGGCCGCGGAGGTAGCTCATGACCCAGCGGACGTGGAAGACGGAGGGGGCGCCATCGTGCACGTTATTCATGAGGAAGACGCGGGAATCGAGGCCGGAGAGGAGGTTCTCCATTTGCTTGCGATCAAAGCCGCCGCCTTGGGCATCGGCGGCACCTTGGAGGCCATCGAGGACGCGTGCTTTATCGCGCTCGGTCTGGAGGCGGCCGAGGAACCAGGTGCCCATGTTAGAGAGCGCCTTGTAGTCGAGATCGACGGGGTTTTGGGTGGCGACGAGGACGCCAAGGCCGAAGGCGCGGGCCTGCTTCAGCATCGTCATCATGGGTTTTTTACTCGGGGGATTCGCGGTGGGCGGGAGGTAGCCGTAGATCTCATCCATGTAGAGGAGGGCGCGCAGCGAGGTGGTGCCGGACTGGGTGCGCATCCACCCGAGCATCTGATTTAAAAGGAGCGAGACGAAGAACATGCGCTCGCTATCGCTGAGGTGGGCGATGGAGAAGATGGAGATGCGCGGCTTGCCTTCGTCGGTATACATCATGCGCTGGATGTCGAGCGGTGGGCCTTCGAGCCAGGTGGAGAAGCCGGGTGAGGCGAGGAGGTTATTAAACCGAAGCGCTAATTTTTGGCGGGTTTTTTGATCGAGAAAGGACTCGAGATCGATGACGCCAATTTTACCGAAGGGTGGCTTCTGGATATGGCGGATGAGGGTTTCGAGGGTGAGAGATTGCTCGGCCATCCAGCAGTGCTGAAAGATGGCGGAGAGGAGGATGGCCTCGGGCGATTGGATGGGATCGGCGTCGACGCCGACGAGGGAGAGGAGGGAGGAGACGGTGGACTCGATGCGCTCGCCGAGAAGTTCGCCGTCATCGAGGATTTCAAATGGGGGCGCGTTGAGCGAGCTGAGGATGGAGACGGGGATACCGGATTTGCTGCCGGGAGTGAAGACGTTGATGTCGACTTTTTCCTTAAGCTGGCGGACGCGGTCGGGCGATTGGTGCCAGTCGCCGATGCCTTGTTCCCACATGCGGGCGGTTTTTTCGGCGAACTCGTCTGGGGTGGTTCCTTTTTTAATGGCGTCGTCTTCATTAATCCAAGGGCGGAAGTCGGAGCCCTTAAAGTCGGGAAAGGTGAGGAGGAGGTTGGAAATGTCGCCCTTTGGGTCGATGACGATGGCGGGGATGTTATCCATCGCGGCTTCTTCTAAGAGGCCGATGCAGAGGCCGGTCTTACCGGAGCCGGTCATGCCGAGGACGACGCCGTGGGTGACGAGGTCCTTCGAGTCATAGAGCTGGAGTTCATCGGTGACCTCACGGGTGGCGATATCGTATTCTTTTCCGAGGTAGAAGGAGCCGAGTTTTTCGTAGCTGGGGGCGCTGTCTGACATGGAGATTTTTATAGCGGATGAATCGGCTATTTCTAAATTCAAAATTTCGGTTTATTACTTTGGGCGTGACTGATTCCCCTCCCCGCGCGTGGGCTGAGATTGACTTCGAGGCGATGCGCCAAAACTTCCGGTATGCTCAGGCCCGAGCGAAGGGAAAGGAGGTAATGGTTGTGATCAAGGCGGGAGCTTACGGGCACGGATTGATCGAGACCGCGCGCGCAATGGCGCCCGAGAATCCGAAGTTCTTTGGGGTGGCAAATGCGGGCGAGGCGCGACGGCTCTTCGAGGCCGGCATTAAAATAACGCCTTATATTCTCGGAGCTACTTTCCCGGCCGAGCGCGAGGAGATTGCCGCTCGCGGGTGGACGCCGTGTTTATGCTCGCTGGAGGAGATGGAGCATTTTAATCGGCTGGGTCCGGTGAGGGCACATCTGGCGCTTGATACTGGGATGGGCCGGGGAGGGTTTCTTCCCCATCAGGTCGGCGAGGCTTTGGAAAAATTACGGCACTGCAGCGGGATCGAGCTAACTGGAGTGGGCTCTCATTTACCGGTCGCGGATGAGGACCCGGTTTTTACCCGGAAGCAGTTCGCGCTCTTTGATGATTTGGTGGAGGAGGTTCTTGAGGTGCTTCAGCCGAAGCGGGAAAACTTTTCAATCCATCTCAGTAATTCGGCGGGTCTCTTGGGTTACGAAAGCAGAACGACCAATCTTATTCGCCCCGGGCTGATGCTTTATGGGGTCTCTCCCCTGCCCTCGCATCAGGATCAATTAATGGCGACGATGACGCTGAAGACGCGAGTTTCTCTCGTGCACGAGCTTCCGAAAGGACACGGGGTTTCTTATGGTCGGGCTCTTTTAGAACGCAACACGCGGGCGGCGGTTCTCGGGATCGGATATGGCGATGGCTACCCGCGAGCGCTCTCTGACAAAGGGGCTGAGGTGCTGATTGGTGGAAGACGTTGTCCGCTGCTAGGTCGAGTGACGATGGATCAAGTCATCGTGGATGTTACCGAGCTTGAAAGCTGTTACCCGGGTGCCGAAGCAGAGCTCTTTGGAAAGGAAATCCTCGTCTCTGAGATCGCACAGAAGGCCGGGACAATCCCATGGGAAATTTTGACTCAAATCACTCCCCGCGTTGAGCGGCGGTATTCTCAAGGGTGATTGTAAGCTTGGGATCGAGGTAAGATTTCAGCCGCATCTGGTCAGGGTCGAAGTCGATGAGGACCGCACCCGTATCATCCTGAACAAAAAGATGGATGCCCATTTCTTTAAGCGCGGCTCGCCACAACTTGGTGGGGGTTTCGCGCTTGGGGTAGGTCGAGGAGCTGGCGATAACAACCCGTGCGCCGGTCGCTTTTAAAAATTCAGTGGAGCCAGAGTAGGTGCGCCCGTGGCGACCGATGATGACGAGATCGGCCGAGATGTCAGTTCCTCGGGCCATCATCGCGCGCTCTTCCTCGACCCCCAGATCGCCCATCACAAGAACCTTCCAGCCATACCACCAAACGCGGATCGCCATTCCTCGGCTATCAGAGAGAATATCGACATTTTCTTTACCAGCAGCGATAATCTCGAACCAAACATCTCGAGATAAAGGGTAGCGAACATCCTCCTTCGCTACCATCACACTGGGGTGATCCTCTGCAATAAAGCTACGATAAGAAGGACTTCGAGACCACTTCACCGCAAGGTAGATCTTCTGGGGATCAAAGTGCGCAATCGCGGGATGAATTGCCCCAGTGTGCTTGGAATCGGGATGGCTGAGGATAAATGTTTTTGGGACGTGATGCCAGCGGCGCATCGCCGGACGGACCATCTGGTAGTAGCGGCGTTCGTCACCTAGGTCGATCAAGGTTCCCTCCCCAGTCGCTAAAAAAGACGATGCGCCGCCATTCCAAAAATCGAAGACGACCCAGTCCGCTGGTTCTTGAGTTCCTACCGAGTAATGCCCAAGGGGGACTGCCGAGAAGGCCTTGGCGGAAAGGTAGGCACTGTGAGCGGCGAAACAGTTTACGTGATTAAGGCCCTCACTCAGCGTCGTGCTAACCAAGCCCACCAAGAAGGAAAAAAGCCCTAAAGAGAGAACGATAAAAGTGAAGGGAATCAGAACCAAGCTGGCGATCACCGCAACCGGGGTGACGAGGCCGAAGTGATAGGCCATCCACGGCAACGACCCCACCCAAGCCGCAAGCGAGGTCGCTGCCATCGCGGCGATCTTCCCCCGGAAGCCAAGCTTACGTTTCTGCCAGCTGCTCAACAAACGCCTTGGGAAAAAGGGATCCAATTCAGCGATCTTACCCGTCCAGCGGTAGGCCATAGCAAACCCGACCCCGATTGCGGTGATCACGCCATAGGAAAGCTGGAAGCCGACCTCCGTCACCTGAGCGGGACGCCAGATCAAGACGACTATCATGCTCAGCGCGAGGGAGTTGAAAAGGGACGGTTTTCTCCGCAACAAAAATGCGCTTAGGAAGGTGATCGCCATAAGAGTGGCCCGCATCGCGGGAGCGCGCCCTCCAGTAATCACCGCGTAAGAGGCCATCGCGATGATGATAAGAAAAATGGCGGCCCGCCGCGGCACCCGGAGGACGAACAAGATACCCCACACGATCCCGCCCACGATGGTAACATGAAGTCCGCTCACCGCAAAAACATGCATCGCTCCGCTGTAGCGAAAGGCTCGCGTGATTTCGGAAGCCGATGACGGAGTATCGCCCAGCATCATCGCAACGATAATTGGGGTGCCGATCTCATCATCCTCAATGCCCCTCGTCACGTCACGTTTGAGACGGACCTTGGCCTGCTCGCTAAAGCGCCAAACTGCCTGACGCCAATCGACCCCTACCCTCCCAGTCTCCTTAATGTCGAGTCCCTGCTCGATCGAAAGCTGACGCCAATGATTAAGCAGCGAAAATTCGGCAGGATTTCGCGCCTGAGCGGGAGAAAAAATTTTACCCCTCACCAAAAGCACGTCACCCGGCCGGTAGTCGGCGGCATCCTGCAATGCCACCTTCAGAGAGCCACCTTGAATCAGCTCCAAGTGACCGACTCGCTCGCTATCCCCCATCCCGGTGAGGCGACCCATTGTCAGCTCCCCGGCGACCGAACTCGAGGTCCGAGTAAGCGATGGGCTATCGACCTCCAGAAGCTGCCCCCGCCATGCAGTCAGGAAAGCAAAAAGAACGAGCGCCACGCGCCAGCGGTAGTCAGCTCGAATGAGCGTGAGCCCTCCGATAAGAAAAACAAAAGCCCAAGTGGGAGCGGCCCAACCCAAGGCCCCGGAGACAACTCCACATGCGATCCCGACCAACGGTGCCGAAGCTCTCACCCATGCGACACGACCGATGATCGCCTCGCGGACAAGCTGCCAAGATCGCATCAGCTTATCTGTTAGGCCGCCCCTAACTCGCGTAATTTGTGGACCGCATTGGCAGCATGCCTCGTCTCAGGGAGCACCTCCCCCACCTGCTTTAGAATAGAAATAGCGCCGTCGCGATTATCGAGATCATTCTCATAAATATCGGCAATTCGGAACATGAAAAAAGCGGCGTCATTTTCCCTCCACTGATGAGCCTCCAGCGCCTCCCGGAGCGTCTCTACCGCCACTGCAGGACTACTCAGATTCTCACGCTGGATCTTAGCAATCTCCACAACCGGAAAACGATCGGTAGGGTTCTCCAGAAAAACCTGCCGGTAGATCCGAATCGCTTCGGGGTAATCTCCCTGAGCAAAGGCCGCTCGCGCATCATGCAGGGGATCATCCTCCACCTCTGCAGTGGAGCCATACATCTCCTCCGACATCTTATCGACGGCCGAAGGAAGAAGATAGGTCACCACGAGAAATCCCGCGTAGATCATTGTCAAAATGAGCGGGAAAGCAGTCGCGAGCATGACATCGGTCGCATTATCGTCTCCCGTGGAATCGGTTCCAGCGTAGCCGTCATCGTAATCCTCGTCATAGGCTTGCTCTTCAGTTACCGGAGGAGTTTCTAATGCCCTCTTGGCTCCAGTATACTTGAAAAAAGTGAAGCAGATCAGCACAAGCAGGATGCTGAGGTGAATGAGCAATTTAGGATTCATAATTTGAACAGTCAGACTAGGACAACCTAACCGGAGATGGAAAGGCTGGAGTGGCCGGCCACAAAAAAAAGGACTGCGGCTAAGCGCAGTCCTTTGGAAAATTTCTAGGTCGGGTCCGGGTTACTTAGCGTAATCGACAACCGCGTCCTTCAGTTGTGGAAGAGGGCGCAGTGGTGGGACTGGAGCTTCACCGGTGCAGCATCCACATGAAGAGAGACCGAGTGAACCGACGCTGAAAGCGACGAGCGAGAGAAGTTTAACGAGTTTCATAAGCTTAGGACTAAATAGCGTGGTCAAAAAAAAAGCCCGGAGAGGTGACGGTTGTCACCAGCCCCGGGCGAAACCTTTACAGGCTAGCTCAACTTACTTGGAAGGAACCTGGTAAGAAGTAGGCATTGGGGCAGGTGCTGGCTCAGGAGAACTTCCGCAAGAAGTGAGCGAGAAGCCAGCAAGAGCTGCGATAAGGCCGAGGATAGTTGCAATTTTCATTATTTTCTAGTTTATTGGTTGGTTGAGAGATTGATTTTACTTGGCTGAGGCCTCCTAAGAAAAGGCTGGTGCTGAGACTGATTTATTACCGCAAGAGCTGAGACCAATGAGGGACAATCCCGAAAAGGTCAAGACCATGAATTCTAAAGATGTCTTCATAACGATGCCAGTTTCACAGGACTGCCCGAGAACAAGCTACACCCGTGCCAAGTCGCCGTTAGAATACGAAAGTCGCTATCACTGGCAAGTGGTTATCTCGAAAATCTAACTTTTCTCGGCGGCTCTCCTTTTCGGACAAAGAGAGCATTGCATCAGACGTGCGAATCGCTACCGTCCGCCGCCCATGAACCGCCAGCCTCACCTTGCCATCGTCGGAGCCACCGGAGCAGTCGGCCGCGAAATGCTCCTCTGTCTCGAAGAACGGAATTTCCCGCTGAGCAAGCTCACTCTTCTCGCGTCCGCGCGCTCGGCTGGGCAGACCCTCACCTTCCGCGGCGCGCAGCTTACCGTCCAAGAGCTAAAAAACGATAGCTTCAACGGAATCGATATCGCCCTCTTCTCCGCCGGCGGGGGAATCTCTGAAGAGTTCGCGCCCGCTGCCGCTGCCGTAGGTTGTGTCGTGATCGATAACTCATCGGCATTCCGCATGGACCCCGAGGTCCCCCTCATCGTCCCAGAAATCAATCCCGAGGCTGCACAGAACCGACCTCGTAATATTATTGCCAACCCAAACTGTAGCACGATCATCACCTTAATGGCCTTGGCCCCCCTTCACCGCGCCTTTGGACTCACCGGCGTCATCGCCTCCACCTATCAAGCCGTCTCAGGCAGCGGGGCCCAAGGGATCATCGAGCTAGAAGAGCAGATTAAGGCGGTCACGGCGGGTGCCCCCATCGAAAAAAAGGTCTACCCCCACCAAATTCTCCACAACGTTATTCCCCACGTCGACGTCTTTCAAGATAGCGGCTACACCAAGGAAGAGCAGAAAATGCTTCACGAAGGGCGCAAGATCCTCGCCCTCCCCGAGCTAAAGGTCACCTGCACCTGCGTGCGTGTCCCAGTAATGCGCTCCCACTCGATCTCCCTCACCGCGATTTTTGAAAAAACGCCCTCTGTAGAAGCAGCCCAAAAAGCCATTTCCGCCACTCCCGGCGTCCAAATCTGTGATGACCCCTCCTCGGAACTCTATCCGACCCCTCTCGATACAACAGGTAAGGACGACTGCCTCGTCGGGCGAATTCGCCTCGACCAAGTCCTCCCAAATGCCCTTGCCTTATGGGTTGTCGGCGATCAGGTCAAAAAAGGCGCCGCCCTTAATGCCGTCCAAATCGCCGAAATTATTTTACCTCAATAAAAAATAAAAGTAATTTGTCTCGCTCTCAGCGCGTTATAAGGGTCAGAAGCCGCTCATGAATACTCTAACGCAAGTTAGGTATACTTTCTGCATCCCCTTTTAATATGGCTGAGGACCCCCACCCACCCACCTCCTTCATTGCGCCCAGCATTGAGGAACTGACTCCGCTCTTCCCCAACTACCGGATCGAAGCATTCATCGCGCAAGGCGGGATGGGCGCCGTCTACAAAGCGACCCAAAAGTCGCTCGATCGGACCGTAGCGCTCAAAATCCTTCCGCGCGAGTTCGGTAATGACGCTAAGTTTCGCGCCTCCTTCGAAGCCGAGGCAAAAGCGATGGCTCGTCTGAATCATCCGAACCTGATCAGCGTCTACGACTTTGGAAAAGTCGATGGCATGCTCTTCATCATGATGGAATACGTCAAAGGGAAAGCCCTCTACTACTCCATTCATAAAAAAGCGATCGAACCAAAAATCGCGCTGAACTTGATCTCGAAGATCTCACGCGGCCTCGGTCACGCGCACAAGGGCGGCATTCTCCACCGCGACATCAAGCCCGCCAACATCCTTCTCGATATCGATGCCGAGCCTAAGGTCGGCGACTTCGGCTTAGCCCGCCCCATGGATGCCAAGCGGGGAGAAGGACTCGCCTTCGGCACCCCCGGCTACACCGCGCCGGAAGTCTATACGAATGCCGATGTCCCCATCGACCAGCGCTCGGATATTTTCTCCGTCGGCGCAATGCTTTTCGAACTCGTCAAAGGGCGGGCACCCAAGCCGGGCGCGACAAATATGTCGACAGGGCTCGATCCCCGCCTCGATGAGCTACTGCGCAAGGCAACCCATGCCGACCCTAACAAGCGCTTTAATGACGTAACCGAACTTGCAGACCGCCTAGATGCCCTAGCTCCCACCCTCAAGGCCGCCAGCCCCGGAACCACCGGACCGGTCACCGCATCACTTCCATCCCCCCGCCTCCTCGCCGGACTTCAGGGCAAAAAGCTGCCTACCGCTGGCCTTCTCGCCTCAGCCGCTCTCGTCATCGCCGGCCTCTACCTCGTCTTCCCCTTCAAGACAGATCATAAAACACCACCGCTTCTTGAAACCGCAGCCATCCCAGCAGCCGAAAAGACACAGGAGGACCCCGCTATAAAAGTGGCCCCCATTGTCAACACACCTCCCCCTGCCGAGCCCGCTACGCTCGCACAAGTGGATAAGCCAAAGGCGACCCCGCCACCTACTCCACTTCCCAAGCCCAAGCCGGAACCCAAGCCAGTAATCGAACCCGAACCCGAGCCCGAAAAAATCGCCGTCAACGAAAGTCCACTCGACTCGCTCCGGCGCCTGAAATCGGACCTCCACGTTGGGAACTTCACCGAGCTCCCCATCGGCACCGTGCGGACTGATCGCGCCGCTTACTTCCTCTACGAACCCCGGCTGTCGTGGGCCGAGGCGCACGCCATGGCCGATTCATTCGGCGCTTCACTCGCCACCGCCAAGACAACAGAGCAGCTCGCCTTCCTCCGTGACTCCCTCCAACTCAGATCGACCGTCTGGATCGGTGCCTCAGATTCAGGAATCGAAGGAAAATGGTATTGGGTCGATGGCTCCTCCGTAGACCCCAAGTTATGGACCCGTGGCACAGCCGCTGACGACCCCCGCTCCCTCTCCGCAAAAGAAGACTTTGCCGGACTCAGCGCCCACAGCCTCCAAGGCTTCACCGGCGTCTCACCCCGCTCCGCAATCTTCGAATGGAGGCTAGATCGCTCCCGCGCCGCCGCCTTGGAAGCTCAGCTCACCCGCACCGCCGCCACCCTCCTAGAAAAAGGCACCCCCATCTTCCCAGCACCCGCCTTCGAGTTCGGCGGCTCGCGCTACCTCATCATTGAGAAAAAGGCGACCCACGCCGAAGCCACGCAGCTGGCCGAAAATGCCGGGGGTCACCTCGCCGTCCTCTCCTCCCCTGAAGAAAGCGAGTTCCTCACCTCCCTTCTTTCTAATAAGTTTAAGGACGGAAATGACTGCTGGTTCGGCAGCCGCCGTCCCTCCGCAGGATCCCTACCGTGGGAAACCTCGACCGGTGAAATCTTCGCCTTCCACCAGTGGATCACAGAGACAGACGAAGCAAATCCGCACCCCGAAACCGCTCTCAGATTCACCCGCAATAACAGGATGACCAACGGCTTCATCGGGGACAAAGCCCAATCCAAGTGCAGTCACATTCTCATCGAGTGGTCGCACCCCAGCCTCCGCAACATGCCATCCGAGATTATCGTCAAAACCTCGACTCTCGAAACCTTAGAAAAAATCCGTGCCGACCTTCGTGAAAACCACAGCCGGGATTACCTACGCTACTCCAAAAAGCGCACTCGCATCATCTCTAACTGGGTCGAATCCGCCACCGAGAAAGTCTCAGATGACCGCGACCTCACCGAGAATAACAAAGCCGCGATCCTAGCTCAGCTCAGAGCCTATGACCAAGCGCACGCCCTCCCCGAAATGCTCCCAGCAGCCGCTCCCACCAAGATCCTCCGCTCATTTAGAGCAGCCCGGGAAAATCTCGCCGAACTCTGGGCGGACTACCACGAAGACTGGGAGGGCGCAAAATCGGAATACCGAGAGGCCCTCACCGAGGCTGGCGCTGACGCCCTCCGCGAAACCGAAGCAACCTTCAAATCAACGATCGCCCAGGAAATCGCGCTCACTCAGAACGACCTTCGCTTCCGTAAAATTCTTGAAGGAGTGAAGTCCGTCGGCCTTCCCAAGTAAGCTCGACTTGCGCCGCCTCCCTTCCACGCTAGCTTTGCCCTGTGCCGAAAAAAGCTGCCCGGAAGACCGTCAAAAAAGCGGCCCATAAAAAGACTACCCGCGCCTCGAAAAATGCCATCCGCATCCGCGGCGCCCGGCAGCACAACCTCAAGGATCTCGATCTCGATATCCCCGTCGGCGAGCTCACCGTCATCACCGGACCCTCCGGCTCCGGCAAATCCTCCCTCGCCTTCCACACCCTCTACGCCGAGGGCCAGCGCCGATACGTCGAAACCTTCTCACCCTACGTCCGCCAGTTTTTCGACCGCATGGACAAGCCCGATGTCGACCGCATCGAGGGCATCCCGCCCGCCATCGCCATCGAGCAAAAAAACACCATCCGCACCACCCGCTCCACCGTCGGCACCCTCACCGAGGTCAATGACTACCTCAAGCTCCTCTACCCCCGCCTCGCCACCGGATACCACCCCGTCACCGGCGAGGAAGTCCATCCCGATTCCCCCTCCTCCATCCTCGCCTGGTGTGAACAAAATCTCGCCGCTGACACCATCCTCGTCACCTTCCCCATCCCCGTCCCCCGAGACACTTCCCCCGATGACCTCTTCCCCTTCCTCAACTCCCAGGCCTACCTCCGCATTCTTTTAAATGGCGAAGTTGTCCGCACCGACAGCCTCCCCAAGCTCAAGAAACTCCCCACCGAGATCCTCGTCATCCAGGACCGCATCAAAGTCTCCCCCCGTAACCGCGCCCGCCTCACCGAAGCCGCCGAAAATGCCCTCCGCCTTGGAAAAGGAACCTGCTCAGTGGCCAGCGCCTCCAGCCCCACCGCCAAAAACACCAAAACCTTCACCTCCTCCTGGTCCCCCCTCCGTCCCCCCACCTCATCCCTTTTTAGCTTCAACTCCCCCCTCGGAGCCTGCCAGAACTGCCGCGGATTCGGCCGCATCATCGGCATCGATCTCGACAAAGCGATCCCGAACCACCTCCTCTCGCTCAAACAAAACGCCATCAAACCCTTCACCGGCGAACGCGGCGAACAATCTCAGCAAGATCTCCTCCGCGCCTGCCAAGAAACGGGCATCGACCCAAATACCCCCTGGAATGAACTCGAGCCCGAGCAGCAACATTGGGTAAAGTATGGCGAGCGCAGCCCCCGCTCCTCACTCACCTCCCTCGAGCAAAGCGAAAGCCTCTGGTCCGAGAACCGCTGGTATGGCATCCAAGGCTTCTTCGATTGGCTCGAAACAAAGGCTTACAAGATGCACGTCCGCGTCTTCCTCGCCCGCTACCGCGCCTACACCACCTGCCCAGACTGCCAAGGAAACCGCCTCCAACCCGACGCGCTCCACTTTAAAATCCTCGGCAAAACCCTCCCCGAACTCTGGCACATTCCCATCGACCAACTCGTCTTCTTTTTCGATAGCGTCGCCAGCACCCACGCCCCGCTCGATAAATCAGTCAAGCTCGTCCTCACTGAAGTCACCAGCCGCCTCCACTACCTCAATGAAGTCGGCCTCGGCTACCTCACCCTCGACCGACCCGCCCGCACCCTCAGCGGTGGTGAGATCGCCCGCGTGAATCTCACCACCTGCCTCGGCTCCGCCCTCACCCACACCCTCTTCGTCCTAGACGAGCCCACCGTCGGCCTCCACCACCGTGACATCGACCGCCTCACCCAAGTGATGCACGCCCTCCGCGATAAAGGAAACACCCTCGTCGTCGTCGAGCATGACGAACTCGTCATGCAGCAAGCCGACAACCTCATCGACATGGGCCCCCAAGCCGGCGAAGGCGGCGGCCAGATCGTGGCGGTGGCTTCCAGCCGCCAAGCCAACTCCAAATCCCTCCTAAAAAAATTCCCTGAATCCATCACCCTCCCCTATCTCAGCGGCAAAAAAACAATCCCCGTCCCAAAAAAATTCCGCAAACCAAATGCCCATCTCCAAATCAAAAAAGCCTCCGCCAACAACCTCCACGACCTCTCCCTCGACCTCCCCCTCCACTGCTTCGTCGCCCTCACCGGCGTCTCCGGATCCGGCAAATCCACCCTCGCCCACCCCGTCATTTACAACAACCTCGCGCGCCACTTCGGCCTCGTCAGCGAGGACTCCCCCGCCCCCGCCGAAATCACCGGGCTCGACGAGCTCAATGGCGTCCAACTCATCGACCAATCCCCCCTCTCCCGCACCCCCCGCTCCACCCCCGCCGTCCTCCTCGGCGCCTTCGAGCACCTCCGCCGCCTCCTCTCCCACACCCCCACCGCCCAGCTCCGCGAACTCACCCCCGGCTACTTCTCGTTCAACTCCGGCCCCGGCCGCTGCCAGCGCTGCTCCGGGAACGGCTTTGAAAAAGTCGAAATGCAATTCCTCTCCGACCTCTACCTCACCTGCCCGGAGTGTGAGGGCTCACGCTTCACCCGCGCTGCCCAAGAGATCAAGTTCCACGGAAAATCCGTCACCGACCTCCTCCGCATGACCTCCACCGAGGCCCTCGCCTTCTTGGAAACGATCCAGCCAGCTTCGCCAAAAGAGACCACCCTCATCTCGAAAATCCGCTTCTCTCTCCAGCCCCTCATCGATACCGGACTCGGCTACCTCCGCCTCGGCCAACCGCTCAACACCCTCTCCGGCGGCGAGGCCCAGCGCCTCAAGCTCTGCCAACTTCTCTCCTCCTCCACCGGCAGCGTCAACACCCTCCTCATCCTCGATGAACCCACCACCGGCCTCCACTTCATCGATATCGAGCGCCTCCTCGCCATCTTCCACCGCCTCGCCGACGCCGGCTACTCGCTCCTCATCATCGAGCACCAGCTCGATGTCATCCAAAACGCCGACCACGTCATCGAGCTCGGCCCCGAAGCCGGCCTCAACGGCGGCCAAGTCACCTTCCAAGGCCCCCCGAAAGAACTCGCCAAAAGCAAAACCCACACAGGCAAAGCCGTGGCGGCGGTTTCCAACCGCCAAGCCAAATCCAAAACCAAGGCTAGGCGGATAAAATCCGCCGCCACAGACCTCATCACCCTCTCCGGCCTCCGCCACCACAACCTCAAAAACATCTCCCTCAACATCCCCCTCCACGAGTTCGTCGTCATCTCCGGCCTCTCCGGCTCCGGCAAATCCACCCTCGCCTTCGATGTCCTCTTCGCCGAGGGCCAGCGCCGCTTTCTAGACTCCATGTCACCCTACGCCCGCCAATTCGCGAGCCAGCTCGAAAAGCCCGACCTCGACCTCATCGAAGGCCTCCCCCCCACCGTCGCCATCGAGCAGCGCATCTCCCGCGGCGGCGGGAAATCCACCGTCGGCACCGTCACCGAAATCTACCACTTCCTCCGCCTCCTCTACGCCAAAGTCGGCATCCAGCACTGCCCCCAATCCGGCGAACCCGTCATCTCCCAGACCCCAGAAGCCATCGGCCTCCAGCTCGGCAAGCTCCTCAAAACCCACAAATCCCTCCGCCTCCTCTCCCCCGTCCTCAAAGGACGAAAAGGCTTCCATAAAGAATATGCCCAAGCTGCCACCAAAGCCGGCTTCGAAGAAATGTTCATCGATGGCAAGCTCATCCCCACCGAGGACTTCCAACCCCTCGCCCGCCATAAAGCCCACGACATCGATTTCATCGTGGCGACGGTTTCCAACCGTCAAGCCAAGTCCGAAATCTCAGAATCCCTAGCCACCGCCCTCCAATTCGGAAAAGGCACCTTCCGAGCCCTCACCGCAGACGGCACCATCCACACCTTCTCCACCTCCCGCGTCTCCCCCACCACCGGCGAATCATTCGAGGCCCTCGACCCCCACCACTTCTCCTTCAACTCCCCCCGCGGCTGGTGCAAGACCTGCCGCGGCTACGGCCATATCACCAAGCGCAAGCTCGACCTCAAAGGCTTCAACTCCGAGGCCGAAGCCGAAATCCACGAGGAAAAACTCGCCGCCAAAGCCGACCCCGAAGAACTCCGCCAATGCCCCGACTGCCACGGCGCCCGCCTCCGCGAAGCCAGCCGCCACGTCACCGTGGCCGGGGCGTCCCGCCCCGCAGCCAAATCCTCTAAACCTGGCAACGGGGCTGGAAGCCCCGGCCACTCCCTCCCCCACCTCACCTCCCTCTCAGTAAAAGACGCTCGAAAAGTCATCAATAATCTCAAATTCACCGGACGCGAAGAACTGATCGCCCGCGACATCCTTCCCGAAATCACCCAGCGCCTCGAATTCCTCGACCACGTCGGCCTCGGCTACCTCCAGCTCGACCGCTCCGCCACCACCCTCTCCGGCGGCGAATCCCAGCGCATCCGCCTCGCCGCCCAACTCGGCTCGAACCTCCAAGGCGTCCTCTACATCCTCGATGAACCCACCATCGGCCTTCACCCACGCGATAACACCGCCCTCCTCGGCACCCTCCAAGCCCTCAAGAAAAAAGGCAACTCCCTCCTCCTCGTCGAGCACGATGAAGACACCATCCGCGCCGCCACCCACCTCATCGACCTCGGCCCCGGCGCCGGAGTAGAAGGCGGCGAAGTAGTGGCGGAGGCTTCCAGCCTCCAAGCCAACCCCTCAACCCTTCTCAAAAAACACCCAAACTCCCCCACCCTCCAAGCCCTAAAAAACCCCCTAATCCACCCCGCCCGAGGCTCCCGCCGAAAAATCCTCAAAGCCAAAAAAAACTGGCTCACCCTCAAAGGCTGCACCGCCAACAACCTCCAAGACATCGACATCGAAATCCCCCTCGCCCGCCTCACCGTCCTCACCGGCGTCTCCGGCTCGGGCAAGTCCTCCCTCATGCGCGGCTGCATCTCAGTGGCCGGAGCGTCCCGCCCCGCAGCCAATTCAAAGACCAAACTCCCCTACAAATCCGCCTCCGGCTTCCAAAACTTCAAATACAAATACGAAGTCGACCAAACCCCCATCGGAAAAACCTCCCGCTCCTGCCCCGCCACCTACGTCAAACTCTTCGACCACATCCGCGCCCTCTACGCCCAACTCCCCGAAGCCAGAATGCGCGGCTACACCGCCTCCCGCTTCTCATTTAATAACAAAGAAGGCCAATGCCCCGAGTGCAAAGGCAACGGACGCATCAAGCTCGAAATGGACTTCCTCCCCACCACCTGGATCGATTGCGAAGCCTGCCACGGCGAGCGCTACAACTCCGCCACCCTCGAAATCCGCTACAACGGCCTCACCATCGGCGACGTCCTCAACCTGAACATAAAAGCCGCCGCCGAATTCTTCTCCGCCCATCCAAAACTCCAAAAACCCCTCTCCCTCCTCGCCGAAACCGGCCTCGGCTACCTCACCCTCGGCCAGCCCAGCCCCACCGTCTCCGGCGGCGAAGCTCAGCGCCTCAAACTCGTCACCCAGCTCACCAAAGGCCGCCCAAAAATCACCGACGTCGGCCCCGTCAACACCAACCTCTACCTCATCGAAGAACCCACCATCGGCCTCCACCAACAAGACGTCGCCCGCCTCACCGACGTCCTCCACCGCCTCGTCAATGAAGGTCACACCGTCATCGTCATCGAGCACCACATGGACCTCGCCGCCGAAGCCGACTACATCCTGGATCTCGGCCCCGAAGCCGGCCCAAACGGCGGCCACATCGTAGCCAAAGGCACCCCCGAAGAAGTCGCCAAATCCAAAAAATCCGTCACCGCCCCCTTCATCAAAGCCGCCCTCACCCCCTCTTAATGTCTTGGAGAATTGAGCTTTTCTGAAGTGCTACTTGGCATCAGATCCAGCAACCCAATCCATAAACTCCAGAAGCTCAGCACCAGCTCTCACAAGCATGAGGTCAATCGCGAGGATTTCCCCGCTCTTAGTCTTCTTAAAATTTGGTGGCCGGGCATCAACCATCACGACCTTTTGCCCCAAGTGCATCCACGCCGTCGCCATTAAGTTATGCGGCAGGTTATGAAACCTCGTCGGAATCCTCTCCCAACCCAAATTCCCCAAAGTCGCCTCAATCTCTTTCTCGGTCGGCTCCCCTCCCTCAATGGTGGTTTGAGAAGTCACCAACTTTCCATTCTTGAGATACCCCTCGACCCGCAAATCATCACCAAAGAGTTCGTTCTGCAAAGTCAATCGATCCAGATATTCAGAAGGTAGAGCCTCCCGCACATCAAGCTTCTTCCCCCGACAAATGGGAAGCAAAGCAGGGCCGTCTTGGTATTTCCAAACCCGTGGTCCCTGTAACACCACCGAATGCTCCTTCCCTTTAACTTTAATGCGCCCGGCAGCAGGAAACTCCAACAAAGGAAGTTCACTTGCTTTTATGAACTCATACTCTTCTCCCGCCCACGCGAAGCGGGAACCCGAACCTCCTCCGGGCATTGCAGCACAAATTCCGCTTCGGACATCACTCGGGAGGATGCCTTCTTGCGCGCTAAGATCATCCTCTTCACCTCCTTCTGGAACTGCTGAAGAATCGCTCGATCTTTCTGTTTGAGACTCATTGACGTCCTTCTAGATACCACTTGAGCGTAGAAATGTCATCAGAAAATCTCCAGCTGAATCAAAAGCCGCTCCTCCGCCTCGTCGATGAAGGCCACACCGTCATCGTCATTGAGCACCACATGAACCTCGCCGCCGAAGCCGACCACCTCATCAACATCGGCCCCGAAGCCGGCCCAAACGGCGGCCAAATCATCGCCAAAGGCACCCCCGAAGAAGTCGCAAAATCCAAAAAATCCGTCACCGCCCCCTTCATCAAAGCCGCCCTAAAAGGCTAAAAGCCTCCTCTAACAGGCCCCGCAAAACGTATCAGAGGCTAAAAGCCTCTGCGAGCGGGGCCCCGGAACCCAAGCTCCCAAAAAATCATCTCAAATCTCCTCAATCGCCGAACCACCTCTGGAACCGCTCTTGAATCACCGAGCCCAATCCCTAGCCTACCCCCAAGATGCAATCCCTCACCATCCCCGAGCCCGGTGGCGACCGGCTGGACGCCTACCTCGCATCCCAGCTCCCCGACCTCTCGCGCTCGCGGATCCAAGCCCTCATCAAGGACGGCCACATTCTTTTAAATGGCAAAAAGGTGAAGGCAAAAGTCACCCTCAAAGCCGGCGACCAAGTCACCATCGAGATCCCCGAGCCCACCCCGCTCGATATGATCGCGCAGGACCTCCCGCTCTCCGTCATCCATGAAGACGAGGACCTCATCGTCCTCAATAAAGCCCACGGCATGGTCGTCCACCCCGCCGCCGGAAACCCCGATGGCACCCTCGTCAATGCCCTCCTCCACCACTGCGATGGCCAGCTCGCCGGCATCGGCGGCGTCGAGCGCCCCGGCATCGTCCATCGTCTTGATAAAGATACCTCTGGTTGCATCGTCGCCGCCAAGACCGACCGCGCACACCAATCGCTCGTCTCCCAATTCGCCGAGCGCACCACCGCCAAGCTCTACCTCGCCGTCGCCCAATCACCCCCGCAAAAACCCCACCAGACCGTCTTTAATCACATCGCCCGCCACCCCGTCCACCGCCAGCGCATGGACGTCTGTAATCCCGGCGCCGGCAAGCCCGCCATCACCGATCTCCACCTTCTCTACACCGCGCCCGATGGCACCTCGCTCATCCTCTGCGCCCTCCACACCGGCCGCACCCACCAAATCCGCGTCCATAATCGCTACCTCGGTCACCCCCTTCTCGCAGACCCCATTTACGCCAAGCCCGCCCGCCAGATTTTCTCAGCCCCCCGCCTCATGCTCCACGCCTGGCGGCTCGGCTTCACCCACCCCGCCACCGGAGAGTGGATTCAAAATGAAGCCCCGATCCCGGAAGAATTTCAACGCTGGACCGGGGAGGTTTCGGACCGCTTGGAGCAGGTGCGCGCCATCAATGACAGCCGCGAGTTTGATGCGCTCTGGTAATTCTTGAAATGCATCCTCATCAAGAGCATCGTGCCATCAAGAGAAGATGAGCATCGTAATTAAACAACGTTATCTTCGCTTGGTCCGCCGGGCCTACCGCTTTTTGCGCAGCCCCGCCCTTAAAAAACGAAGTTGGCTACAAAAAATCATCGCCCCGATGTTCGATCGCGAACTCTGGCATCCCTGCCGCGAGACCGTCTCCTCCGGCCTCGCGCTTGGCCTCTTTTTCGCAATGCTTCCCATTCCGGGCCAGATGATCATGGCGGCCATAAGTGCCGTGAAGCTCCGCGGAAATATCCCCATCGCGATTGCCGCCTGCTGGATCACCAATCCCATTACCCAAGGGTTCATCTGGCGGCTTCAAGAAAGTTTCGGAGATGTCCTGCGATCCACCTTCGGCATTCCCATGGTTTTTGGTCATGCCGAAGTAACCGTCCCCACCCTAGGCACCCTGAATGCCGGGAGCTTCATCCTCGGCTTCCTCACCATGGGGATCCTCCTAGTCGCCCTGACCTACCCCGTAATCTATCTCATCTCAGCTGTCGTCCCTAAGCTCATCCCGAAGAACCGCTACCAGCGCGCTAAGGCGAAATTTATTGCCCGGAAGGAGAACCAAAATCCACCCAGCTGACCTTCCCTCCCCCATTAGGCGCCCCAAGACGCTCGCCGACCAAAAGGTCCGGGAAACGATACAGCCGGGCAGATTTCTTATCGGACCGACCCAGAATCTTCGAAGCAAGAGCCACCAAAAGCCCCACCAAAAGAATCCCCACCGCCATGACTCCCATAAGGTGAATTTTCTCGCGCCCCGGATTCTGCGTCGCTTCAAGCTCCAGCAGATCACCAATCCGCTTCGTCAACTCTTTAATGAAGACCTCGATCTTAAGCTCGATATCATCGATCTCAGACATCCCAGAACCTGCACTCCGGATGAGGGAGTCTACCTCAGAAAGCAAAATGCGCGGCATGATGCCCTCTTCCATAAAAGCGCCCTCATAAAGCTTCCGAGACCGGCCAGTATACCCCCCACCTACTGACTGGATATCCAAAACGAAAACGAGCCCGTCATTTTTCTCATCGAGCCACGCATCATGATAGCGGTTCGAGAGACGCACCACGTCCTTCCCAATCATGCCAGAGTAGATCACAAGATAGACATCAAAGTTGTAGTCCGCCTTGAGCTTTTGAAGATAGCTAGACATGCGGGCAAGAACATCCGGCTTGCCGCGATAAACATTATCCGGATCGAGAACTCGTGAGAGCGGAGCGGGAGGTAGCTCCTCCTCATTCCACTTCAGGGATTGCGCCAAGCCTGGCGTGAAACTCGCCAAAAAAGCCCACAGGATCAGGAAGCCAAAGTTGCAGTTTCTCATCGGGGGAAAGTCTATCACGAATCCCCCGGGACTGGATCATCTTTTTTACCCTCAGGCTGAAAGGCTGACAAAAAAAGAAGAACCGCCGCAATCGAGATGCACGAGTCGGCAACATTAAAGGTCGGCCAATGCCCGCCACTCCTTGGAGAAATCTTCTCATAACCCGGAATCTTCACATCGATAAAATCGACCACGTAGCCTTTAGAAAGTCGCGTGAGAAATGTCTTCTCCTCATGCTGCTTCAAGTAAAAGCCCTGCACCAAGCGGTCCGTAAGATTCCCCACCACCCCGGCCACTAGCAGCGCCCCCGCAAAGCGCAGCGCCTTGGTATTAAAGTGACCCGCCCTCCAAGCCCACGCGATCCCGAAAAGCGCCCCGATCAGGACCAAAAGAAAAACGATTGGCGCCCATGTGGTGCCATTTCCAAAACCAAAAGCGACCCCCTGATTGTGAACCCGAGTCCACCAGAGAAAACCCTCGATCACCTCGATCTTCGGATCCCCCGTCATCGTGTAAGGCTCGCGCGGCTCGCTGAACTTCAGCACCGCCCACCACTTCGATATCTGATCGATGACGTAGAGCGGCAAGCTCAGCGCAAGGAAGATGACGGGAATCTTTTTCATGGAAAAATTAGGCACCACGCATCAAAGAAATCTCAGCGAGACTGATGAAGGACTTAATAAGATCCTCCGCAGACGCCTCTTTAAGAACGTCGACTGGGACCGCCCGGTCAAGCGTGAAGCGGCCCGAGCGCGTCCGGCGCAAAGCGCTCAAATGCCCACCGCAGCCCAAGTCCGCCCCGATATCGTGCGCGTAGGAACGCACATAAAACCCCTTCGAGCAATCCACTGAGAAATCGATCTCCGGAAGCTCGGTGCGAGTCAACTCGTAGTTCGTAATGAACACCGGACGCGGGTCGCGCTTCACCACCTGACCCTTCCGCGCCAGCTTGTAGAGCGGCACCCCATCCTTCTTGATCGCCGAAACCATCGGCGGGATCTGCTCAAAATCGCCCAAATATTTGTCAAAAGCTCCCCGGATTTGCTCTTCCGAAAAATCTGGAACCTCCTTCTCATCCACGATCTCGCCCTCCTTATCCTGCGTCGAGGTCGTCGTCCCCAGCGTGATCGTCCCGACATAAGTCTTATCCTCACTCATAAGAAGATCTTGGATTTTGGTCGCCCGATTAATGACAAGCATCAACAAGCCCGTCGCCATCGGATCGAGAGTGCCACAATGGCCAATTTTCTTCATCTGGAGCTGACGGCGCGCGATCGCGACAACGTCATGAGAAGTCATACCGGGTTCCTTATCGATGAGAAGAACGCCGCTGGGAAGATCTTGAGGGGCTTGCATAAAATATGAAAAAAAGACTGTTAGAGAGAGGAATCGATAGCCTTACGAACCTCCGCAAGGACCTTCGCCCGCGCCTCGGAGAGCGGCCCCGGCATCCGGATCCCGGCCGCGAGAGCGTGGCCCCCACCTCCGAAAATCCCACAGAGCTCCGAGCAGTTGATCCGCCGATCCTTCGAGCGCATCGAGACGCGGATCTTATCGCCCCCGAGTTCCTCAAAAAAGACGGCCATCACCACCCCCTGAATCGAGCGGATGGTGTCGATCATCCCCTCCGTATCATCATCGATAAGAGAGAACTTTTCCTTCGTCTCATTCGTAAGGTGCCACCAGCCGACTCGTCCATCCTCGGAAAGCTCCAGCGTATTCAGAAGCGCCCTCAGCAGCTCCACCCGTCGGTAAGGCTGATTATCGTAAGTAAGCTGATTGATCTCTCCCACATTCAGGCCCTGCGCCACCAAGTCGGCCGCCATCTCATAAGTCGCCTGCGTCGTCCCCGGATACTGGAATGATCCCGTATCTGTCGAAGTCGCCACATAGATCGAATCCCGACTAACCTCCGAGAGTGGCAGCTCGAGCGCCTCGATAAGATGATAAATGATCTGGCCCGTAGAAGGGCTTTTGTCATCGATCAAGTTAAGCTTCCCATAACCCGGATTAGAAATGTGATGGTCGATATTAATGATCATCGCCGCCGAGTTCACGATCTTTAAGGTCGCCTCCCCCACCCGCGCATGAGCCGCAGTATCAAGACAGATCGCGACCTCTGCCTCGACCGCTCCCGCCTCCGCCGAGACCTCGACCCTTTCCGATCCCGGTAAAAAGGCAAGCGACTCCGGGCAGCCATCTTCATTTAAATAGCGCACCCTCTTCCCGATTCCCTCCAAAGCATCCCCCAACGCGAGGATCGAGCCAATCGCATCCCCATCCGGCCGCACATGACTCACCACCACAAACGTATCATGCCCTCGCAAAGCTTCCCCAATCTCTTCAAAAGTCGCGTTCTTACTCATAAAAATACCAGCCTACCCGCCGGGCCGCGGAGTCTGGCCAACGTAGCCCGACGTTCAAGGACGAACATTCCTCACCTGAGCCTCACTTCTTCAGCACGAAATGACGGGGCGCATCCACCCCGCTCTCCTCCACCAGAAACATCTCAGCCAAAAAGTAAGGCCGCATCGCCTCCCGCACCCTGATTTCCAGCGACTCTCCCTTCATCCCATAATCCAGCCGCAGCGCCCGCCGCCGCACCGCATCCAGCTCCGGATTGATCTGCAGCTTCACCACCGACCACCTCTCCCAAGCCACGTCGGCTGGCGGAGCCACCACCGCACCAGGCCACTCCGCCTCCTCAATCCGCCCGATCACAAAATCCCGCCAATCCTCATTCTCCTCGCAAAAAGCCCGCACATGCCAGCGCCGCCCATCCCAGCCAAAGCTCCCCGGAAAGATCACCCGCCAGCGCGACCTGCCAGACCTCACCGAAGCATACTTCACCCGCAAGCTCCTCCTCCCCGCTGCCGCCAGCACCACCGCCCGCTCTACCGAGCAAAGAGCGCCCCGCGTCGGCAGATTCACCACCCCCAGCTTCCCCGCACCCCTCACCGCCGACCGCTCCCAGCGCAGATCCACCACCTCCCCAAACACCAACTGCAAGCCCTCCTCCAGCACCGGCTCATGCCGCACACACCCCATCTCCGGCACTGCCTCATAGCGCTTCGTCTTCGTATTATAAAAACAAGCCCCCCCATTCAGCTCAAAATACCGCTGTAAATCAGAAGTCGCCTGCGCCGCCGAAATCCCGAAAAACTCCATCAACTCCTTCCGCCCCACATGCCCCCGCCACCACAGCCGCAGCTCCACACTCCGCAGCCGCTCCCGCGCCGCCCAGTTCTCCGCATTCGTCGAGTTTCCCATCTCTAAAATAAAACGTCGGCTCCCCGCCAGACGCCTCCCCCGGTTAAGCCTTCCAAAAATTCAATCATGCAGAAGTAAATACCCTCGAATTACCAAAGTGTCACGTTTTATTAGGTTAGTCGTTTTATTGGCTTGTCTCGTCTTAATAAACAATCCACATTCTCCATCGTATGAAAAATAACCTCACCGAAATCGCCTATATCCTCGACCGCTCCGGCTCCATGAACCTCATCGCCGAGGCCGCCATCTCCGGCTTCAACTCCTTCCTCAAAGAACAAAAATCCGCCCCCGGCCACGCCAACCTCACCCTCGTTCTCTTCGACAACGAATACCTCTCCCCCCATCAAGCCGTGCCCCTCCCCGAGGTCCCCGAACTCAACGCAAACACCTACGTCCCGCGCGGCAGCACCGCCCTCCTGGATGCCGTCGGCACCACCATCCGAAACATCGGTGCCCGCCTCAGCAACATCCCCGAAAGTGATCGCCCCGGCCACGTCATCATCGCCATCTTCACCGATGGATTGGAAAACTGCTCCTCCGAATTCTCCCTCGCCGAGATCAACAAAATGATCACCCACCAGCGGAACACCTACGCCTGGGAATTCATCTTCCTCGCCGCAAACCAAGATGCCATCGCCACCGCCGCCCAAATGGGAATAGGCGCAGATTCTTCCGCCACCATCGACTACAGCCGAAGCGGAACCACCTCAGCCAGCGGAGCCCTCTCCAAAAGCGTCCTCAAATCCCGTGAGCAAATCTTATTCGAAGGTAAAGTCACCGAAGCCAACAAACCCACCCTCGCCGAAGAATACCGCAAAGCCCAAGAATCCGAACTGTAGTCGGGAGTCGCTCCATTCAGCGGCCTCCAGATCCAGAAAAAAAATGGCCCCCTACTTCATCTCCCGCGAGGCCCGCCGCAAAATCGCAAAACATTCCTGGGCCCTCCTCAACGAGCGAAACCGCCGAGGTCACCTCGCCTATGGATTTCTCATCGGCTCCCGAACCACAATCTACGCCGCCCTCCCCATCGATCAGGCTGAAAGCTGGACCCATCATTTTTCAAGACAGACCCACCACACCCTCTATCTCCCAAAAGCCGAATCACTCGCCAAAATATGGAAGCTCGATGTCATGGGAACCTACGCCAGCAATCCCCACCATTTTACAGACGAAACAGAGCGCTTCCCCCTCTTCGATGACGATCTCCATCTCTCCTACGAACCCCTCTGCTGCTACGGCTGCTCAGGATACCCCCAAGCCTTCCTCAACGGCGCAGAACTCCCACCCCTCCCCACCTCATCCGGAAAACGATTCCTCAACAACCTCAACCAAGGCCGCCTCATCTCCCACTGGAATCATCTCCTGAATCGCAGCAGCTCCCTCCACCGCCCGAACACGAAGCCGTAGCCCCGCTTCCCTCTAAGAAAAAGCCATCCCCATCCCAATGCCCCATCACATATCCTACCCTGGCATTGGTCCAGTCAAGAGGTCACCTCAAAAAACCGCTGCCGACCTCCACGGAGCTCCGATAGCGCAAAAATCACCATCTCCTCAAAAAAACACCCTCCAAAATCTCTCATCGAAAGCCCCTTAGCTCCCAATCTCCCGACTACGAGAATCTAAACCTTCACGGACCACCAAAAGTATCATTATCTCATATCAATAAATGGATTTCTACGCCCACACCCTCCCCGGCCAACCCAAAGAATTCTGGGAACCCCTCTTCACACCCGCCTGCCCCACCCTCAGCGGCCACCCCTGCAAAGCCTGCCAAAACCTCGACCCAAAACACGGCCACCTCAACAAATCACCCTCAACAAATACTCATCGCCCCACCCGCTCAACACGGGCAGGGCATCTGAATGCACTTCTTGAGCCTTTGTTTAGGCATTTCTATCCACGCCCTTGTGGAAGGGCGACAAAAAGAAGCTTGCGGGGCTGCGAACTCCATGTAAAACAAATCCAGCCTCACTCGTAAAAGTTCGCCTAAACAAAAGCTTATGAAAAAATATTCCGTGGAAATCGAAATCTCAGGACCTCTCGCGCTCTTTTCGCGACCCGATAGTGGAGGTTCGCCGACTTCCTTCCCAATCCCCACGTGGTCAGCAGCAAAAGGAATTTTTGAATCCATCGCCCGCCTAGGAGATGGCAATGCTTGGATCTGCCCAACGAAGGTTGAGGTGTGCCGACTCAAGTCCGACCAGCGCCGGGGAGCGGTCCATTATCAGCGATACGCCTTTAACTACGGTGGCCCTCTTAGGAAAGGGAGCCAACTTTCATCGGGGAGCTCTCTTCAGGTTTTCTCGACGGTGCTTTCCGACGTTTGCTTCCGTCTCCACGCTGAAATTCGGGGCGATAAAAGCCGAAAAAGACACAGCGGCGTCAATCCCTGCCACCACCTTCAGGACATGTTCAATCGTCGGCTCAAAAGAGGGCAGTGCCATCGGACGCCATCCTTAGGGTTGAGTGAATTTACCGCCACCTATTGGGGACCCTTCCGTCCTGAGCAGACAGAAGTTGACGAAATACTGCAGCTGCGAATTCCATCCCTCCTAATCTCCCCCTTCGACAAACCCGTCGATGGAAAATTCAACCCTAAGTTCCAAACGAACTCACAAATTATGAAAGGGGTATTCGAATATGATTCTTGAGGCACAGCAGATTTACGAATCATTGAGTGAAGCGAATTGGGATCTCGATATCACCCACCCGGATCTGAAACGACCCGGCAAAGCCCATGCAGTTTTGGTTGATCTAGAACCAGACGGAAAGGCGGTGACGGGACTTCGCTTCATTAATCCTCAGTTTACTCCCAATTACTGGAGTCAAGCGAATGGAAATCACAACAACTTCCCCGCCACTAAGATCAAAGGGCCTCTATCCCACGAACTGGATAAAGCTGAACTCGAAACTTATAGCAAAGAACGAGATTCATCTAAAAGAACGGCTGTTTTATCTCGATGGCTCGAATCGCACTTTCCCACAAAAGCTCCTTCACCATTCACACCGGGCCTCCGCTCTAAGCTGAAGGACAGATACGATCAATTATCCGAATTGAAGGGAGGCCTCGCCTCGACATACTTGGACCTCTTGAATCTCTGTTCGCGTCTTACAGACGAAGAAGGCCAGACTTTAATGCTATCCTTTTTAGAAGCGCTTCAAAAATCAGCGCTCCATGGACCTGCAGATGAGCAACCGATTGCTCAAGGGCTGGTTATCAAGCTCCTCTTTTTCCCGAAAGCAAAGTCTGACATCCCAGTGATTTGGAATATTCCAAACTCAGACCTAAATGGTCGCGATTCGTCGTCCCCTAAGAACTTCGCCTTGATCAGTTCAGCACTCCTCGAACTAGAATCAAAGCACACAGAAACTTCAGCCTCCATCACCTGCAGCCTCACCGGGCGTCAGGGTCTCGCAGTGGGAGACAAGTTCCCACAGTTGACATTTCCGGCCGTCGGAAAGACCTACATTTTTGCCCGGAATAAACAAACCGCAGCTCTTGCTCGATACGGGACAAATGGAACCGATTCTTACGTGGTGGGAAACGATCATGCCAATAGCTTAGCCGCTGCCTTAACCGCCCTGACACTCCCCGAACGCGAGGGTAAAACCTGGATGAAGGTGTCCTCTGACCAACCTAAAAAATCGGACCTTATGTTGGTCTTCCAAGCTGGTTCAGAGGACCTCGATTTTGCAGCAGCAATCGGTGATGAACAGCTACTGATCGGCGAAAGTAAGTTTCAGGAGTTCACAAGTCGCCTATTAGAGAGAGTTAAGGGCAAGACCACCGACCAACTTCGTGGACGCCTCATGATGACAGTCTTTAGTGCCGTTGATCCGGGAAATCGAAAAGTCATTCTCCATCGCGAACTAGCCCCAGATGCACTTGATGAATCAGCCAGCCTCTGGACGAATGCTTGTAAAAGCTTCCCCGGCCGAGCTCTCCCCATTCCTCAGAAAAAAGGAGAAAAAGCCCTCACGGTAAATCAGCTCGTAATCAGTCCAGGAACGATTCCAGCGCTCACAAGGAGACTTTATTTCGCAGACGGTCGTTCTAGTCCCGACACTCCCGGGGGATTCTCCTTTAACGAAAGCTTCGACCTACTTGTCAACCTGACCCGACCCAACATGGTTGACCGCCGTCTCCTTGGCGTTGCTTACCGGCGGCTAGGGAAGCTTCTTAGCAGTCTTGCATCGACTACCTATCGCCATCCCAACAAAATTTCCAAAATGCCTGCCGCTCAGAAATGGACATGTCTGCGCGCTCAATCACTCTTCTCAATTCTCCTTGTGTCCATGGAGAGACCTTACGAAAAAGTTATGAACTCACTTCCATACCAACTCGGTCAGCTGTGCGCTGCATTCGATGTTCTCCACGCCTCTTATTGTCACATCGAGCGAGGTGGAAACCTTCCTCCGAAGCTCATTGGGAATAGCTGCTTTCAGGCAGCATCGAGAAATCCCCTCGGCGCTTTGAAGCAGCTCTGTCAACGAATCGCACCACACAAAGCATGGTTTGATCGATTCAAAGGTGACTTGAAAGAAAAGGGCCTCGCGAAGCTTCCTGAAAAGTCGGCATCTCGAAGCACCGTCCTTCATGCTTTGAAGCTTCGCCGTTATTTCTCAGACGCCGCCCCGGCTGTTGCGTCCGCCCTTCATTCCGCTCCATTAAGAACCGACGACTTATTCTGCTCGGAACTTCTCTTGGGTTACCTAGCTGGACCAGCTGATGAAAAAATCTAACTTCTCTCAATCGACCTTATGAAAAATACACCATTCAATCGCCACGTTGGCCTCGTCATACTCGAGGTAAACCATTCTAACCCAAATGGAGATCCCGATTTGGAAAGTGATCCACGCACCCTCGAAGCAGACGGAAGAGGGATCATTTCACCCGTCTCATACAAACGGAAAATCAGGGATCTCGTTCTCGAAAATGGCTTGGTCATGGATGAAGCACGTAAGACCTTGGCCCTTGAGAAATCGGATGACCCCAATCACTACGAGATTCTCGAAAGCCGAGGCCGTGACCGAAAGGCGATCACCAAGATGGACCGTAATGAGTTCTCCTCAAAATACTGGGACGCACGAGTTTTTGGAAATACCTTCCTCGAATCAGCGAAGGACGACAAAGAGGCAAAAAACCGGGATATGTCCCACTTCATTAGCACCGGAGTTATTCAAGTTGGGGTCGGCATGTCGATCTCTCCCGTCACGATTGACCGGATGACCAATACCAACAAATCAGGCGTGGAAGAAGGAAAAGACCGTGGGATGGCACCGCTAGCCTTCCGTGTCGTTCGCCACGGGATCTACGCGATTCCCTTCTTTGTTAATCCTTCGATGGCGGCCCGTAATGGCACGACCCAGAAGGATATCGACCTGTTCGAATTCATCGCTCCCATTGCCTACTCTCAAACGGCGTCAGCGGTCAGGAATGATGTCCGCTGCCTCCATGTCTGGCGGGGTATTCACAAGAGCCCACTCGGCAGCTGCCCCGATCATCTCTTTTTGGAAGCTTTCACTCCGACTCTCGTCAATCCGGAAACTGATCCAGAAACTCGAGCGGATTATAGAATTCCTACGATGGCTGATATTGACGCAGCGCTTTTGGATCGCTTCGATCAAGTCGGTGATCTTTGCATTACAAGCCAGTAAAGAAAATGCCCGCCCTCGCCCACTCGGCACCCACTCCAGAGCTACCTCCCCAGCTCTATTCGGAGCATGCTGAAAATTGTAGATATTCCTGTCATCTCCATGGTCGGAAAGTGGCAAAATTTGCCTCCTCAGAATCTGGCTGGGCAGCTTGGGTTGATTCTGTTGAAGCAAGTGGTGAGTGGCATGATCTAGGAAAACTAGACCCAAAG
>Ga0209187_1000479_pt1 | contig 68380 bp, 55 predicted proteins | sample BantaG_FD_187430 | JGI IMG/M metagenome (GOLD analysis project Ga0209187, IMG submission 187430) | Marine algal microbial communities from Bantry Bay, Ireland - BantryBay_4 metaG (SPAdes) (version 2) | ecosystem: Host-associated > Algae > Red algae > Unclassified | place: Bantry Bay, Ireland...
CACTCTCTCGGAAGCCGACCAAACTTACCTCAAGGAATTTTTCGCGCCGCCACCTCCCGCCTTCCCGCTGGGCCAACCCGCCGGCCCAGTCGACACGGGCGAAGGCACCACCTATCACGTCTACCTCTCAGCTAATCTCGACAACAGTATTCCCGTCCCACTGCTTGTATTTACCGGCGCTGGCGGGGGCAAAGCCAACTCGTACAAGCATTACCAAGAGGCGATTGACCACTTTGGCTGGGCTTTTATCGCAGTGACCGAAAGTAAAAACGGGAATGACGGTGACGTAAACTTCTCGCATACAAAGAAGGCGATGGAGCATGCGGTCAAGACCCTCAACATTGACAGTAAACGGGTATACTATACTGGAAATTCTGGCGGCGGGGCCATGGCCTTTTATAACGCCTGCAGCCTCAAAGGACAAGGCGCCATCCCCATCATCGCGTATATCCCCGGCCCGGCCAATATTGAACCCCCACATGGCTACTTCTATGTGGTCGGCGGAGCCAAGGACTACAACCGCTACCTCTCAGCAAGGGCCTCAAAGGCCTTCGGTAAAAAGAGCGTGCATCGCTTTCACTCCGGTGGCCACTCAACCGGCCCCGCTTGGATTCTCTGCGACGGTGTGGCCTGGCTCGAAACCCAGTATTTCATGGACCGCTCGAACCGGGTTTCACCCACCCGGCGCGCGAAATTCCAAGAGAAAATGCTTAGCTGGATCAATACACTTGAAACCAGCGAACCCCACCGAGCCTACTACTGGGCTCTCTTCATGAACAAGGAATACAAGGTCAACGGCCCCCACGCCGATGGCATTCGTCTCGCCGGACGGACCCTTGCCAAAGACCCCAAGAACCGTAAATTCGCCGCGGGACTCGATGCTCTCGACGAGTTTTCAGAAAAGGTATACGGCGAGGTAGGCGGTGGCTCAAGCTTCAACCATATCACCCCAGAAATCCAAGACGCGGCAAAAAAACTTGCAGAAACCTACGCCGGTACCCCGGCCATTGAAGATATCGCCAAAGCCCTCGGCGAACCCACGGTCGGGAACTAAACCCCGTCAGGGTTGGCTCGGTGCAAGCATGACGTTGTGGAAAGCATGACTTTGTGGAAAGGAGTTCGCTCTGCCCTGAGAAGAAAGCCGGAGGCTTGCAGGCACTTCGCCCGCGCCCCGGAGGTGGCGCACGCCTTTTCGCTCACCCATGCCTGAGCAGTAAAACGATTTCGCCCACCATGCGATTTGGTGACTCAGAAAATCAGCTAGCTTACTCTTTCAGCTTGAACGGGCGGCTGGACACCGCATCGGCAGTCGGGAAGTCTTCGGGCACAGGAGTCGTTACTTCACCGCTGGCGGCCCACTCGCATCCTCGAACAAAGGTGGTGATAAACCCGACGCCTTCGAAGGCTTTGGTATCGTGGCCGAGGGTGGTGTGGAAGCAACGTCCCTTGCCATAATCGACTGCCATGAGTATGGGCTGGTGCTGGTGTTTACGATCTGGAACCGTGAGGTCTATACCGGTAGCAAGAATGGTCATCTTTTCCGCTGGCCCGCGCAACTTAGCATAACACTCGTCTTCAGACGTGAGCCAAGAAGCAGGAAGCCCCTTCATAATCGGATGCTTCGGGGCGCGCACTGTAATCGGAAATTCATGTGATTTACCATGCGTCCCCGCTTTGCCAGGGGAGGTATCCCGAATCTCTTTTCCCTCGGCATCGATATAAACATAAGGCCCATCTTTTTCAGTCCGGCCGCCCCAACCGCCAACTCCAATCATGCGATTGTACTCGAGCCATAGCGGCCAGGCATTGTCCGCCGCGTGCACCGAAACAAATCCACCGCCGTCTTTCATGTAGGTCTCGAGTGCGGTCTGCGTCGCCTTGCTAAGATCAGCGGCCTTCCAGCCAAAGTTCGAGATGATGACATCGAAGTCGGCAAACTTTGGGTTAAAATCAGGATCGGGCTTGGGTTCTTTTACCGGCTCGGTTTCGAAGGATCCCGCTAATGGCAAGAAGGCTTTTTCCCGTTCTGAGCGCCAAAGAAAACGCACCCGATCCACCGACACCTCGAAGCGTCCTGTCTCCTCAAGGTATTGCTTCATCATGACGGTAGATTTGGGCCACACGCTGTGGTTATTTTGCCCGTCGATGATGAGCGCTTTGAGCTTTTTAGGGCTGGGCTCTTGGGCCCCGATACAGCAGGTCAGCAAGGCGAAAAGAGACAGGGAAAGGAATCGCAAAATATTCATAAGGGGAATTTAGCGATTTTTAAGGTCGAGGTCCAATGCAAAGCGTCAGTGCCGCAACCAGCGCACAAACCACCAAAATATATTCAAAACCAACACCCAAAAAATATTTAAACCCACCCTTCCAACTCATAACCGGAATGCGTTCGCCATGTTACCTCTGAAGAGGACCTCGCGGCGTTGTGCGTTAGCCCTGTGCAAGGCCGCGAAGCGCCGGGTTAGGTGCAGACGTATGAGGCAACGAGGGGTTCAATATAGACGAAGAGCTATATTGAAAGAGAACTCGAATCGAGGTGCAGGACTTAGCCCCGCGTATTTGAATCCTGTTATGCCCGATATCCACTAAAATAAAATTCCTTTTCCTTAGCTCATAGAATCGAAGGGATCAAAATCTGACGGATCAGAATCTGGGGGATTGAACCCATTTCGATATGTCTCCCTGAGTTGCTTCGCCTCTTTCACCGCCAAAGCCTTCGTCTCTCTCCGAAAACGCTCGATGTCGGCTTTTTTATACTTCTTCTTCTTTAATAAATTAATTTGGTCATTCAGAATATCGACATGATAGCTCAACTCGATTCGGTCATCTTCAAGATCCATCCGGATGTCCTTACGAAGCTGGTCGCGCGCTTTAGGCGTCATGAGAAACAGCTCCCACGCATTTTCCTTTTTAACTCGCGTTATGGTGCTGCGCAATGACTTGAGGGCTCGGCGGAGATAAATGAGTCTAGCCTGCAGCTCAGTGTGATCGAGTTGCTGAAGATCGTCCCTTGGCTCTTTGAGCTGGAGTTGGGTCTGAATCACCATAAGCATCTCGTTGTCCTGTGCCTCCCAGGCATTTTGAACGAGGACCCAGAGACGCTGGCGATCTACTTCAGTAAGTCCGATAGAATCAAGGTCGGCACTATCGGGATGTAAACTTCGCACGAGCTGGCGATAGGTTTGCCGCCCCGTATTATTGTCCCCAGGGCCCCCATTTGAATCCGCCATGTTTTTGCGCTTTTTATGTGGGGTGTCATGACCAAGTGATTCCTGGTTAGACTCGTCCCACATCTCACGGACCTGCGTGATCCTTTTTACGACATCTTCGGTTGGCTTCTTCAGCCATTCGGCGATCTGATGCTCGACCTCCTTCCAAGTCATCTCTTCCATTTCCGGCCCGATCACTTCCCTAGCGAATTCTAAAAGCTCATCTGCTGACAGATCTTTGAGCGCGAAAGCCTGCTTAACCGCTTCAACATGAAGCGGCAATAATACATGTATCATGTCTTCATCAAAACCGCCGGGAGAATCGCCCGTCTGTTGCTGCTGGAAAAACGCTTCATCAGCCTCATCATGTGCCTGATTTAGATCTTCAAATATTTCCTGGTAGAGCTCCGGATGATCTCGCTGATCAATCCAACGTGCGTATCCCTCAGCCCTCGAGCAATCATACATATCGGAGAGGATATCGGCTCGCTCAAGAGATTCTTTATGCACAAAATAAAGTCCTTTAAGTTCTCGGATCTGGCTCGGAAAATCACTGTTGCTGACAGAAATCCAGTCCTCATAGAAAGGCAGAATTTCTGATTCGTAGTCCTCCCATTCCTTCTGTGCCTTTCGGTAATACGTGCGTGACCGCTTGATCAAGGATCGTAGCCTTTTATTAACATGAGTCGTATCCACTGCGACAAGTGCGGTTTCAGGTTGAGGCTTTTGAGGGGTTTTCACCATTTTTGTGCGCTTTTTTGCCATAGGGAACTCTATATTAGGAAACATGCTAAAAGAGCCCATTGGTGCAAGCCAAGCTAAAACGCTTTTTAAGTTCGGGCCCGTGTTGACTCATAAGTCAGGACACAAAGGACGCTGAAATAGAAGGCCCCGAGGAGCCTGTCGGACTTAGCAGATTCGGCTGCGAATTCCTCACTTTGGCCCATACGATCCGGACGAATCGATCAAATAGCCCGAGGTATACGTTGACTCAACATATGAGGACACCGGCCAGATGAACCGAAAATGAGTCAATCACCAGAGAAGAATATCATGAGTTGATAAGAAATCGCCTGACGGGTCGGCAGGCGCGCGGGGTGCTGTTGACGGAGTTTTGTAAAGTGACGGATCACGAGCGGAAGTGTGCAACGAAGGTGTTGAATGGGAATCGAAATGGGCTAGGCAAAGGACGTGGCAGAAAGCGCGTGTAACGGAACTGGCTCAGGGAAGCAGCACATTACCCGCTGTTCGCTCGTCACGACATCGCCCATGAGGGATTCATTTCGATCGAAAGCGATTTGGATATTCGCCGCGGGAACCAGAAGTGGATGGAGCAATTACCATCCGAATGCGTGGCACGTAGAACGCGAAGCGCGGGCATATGGATCGCCATTAGGTTCGGTGCGAACACATTGATGTCAGAGAGAAAGAGCTCAGCGTAAGTCAAGTGGCTGGAACTTCCCGTCTCTTGTCGGCGGTTGGAAACCGCCGCTCCTTGGCCTCCGGCGGTTTACTTTTAGGTAGCCAGTGGATTCCGGTCCTGCGAGTTCCTTGGCCTCTGGAGGCTGAGACTTCCCGTCTCTGGTCGGCGGTTGGAAACCGCCGCTCCTTAGCCTCCGGCGGTTTACTTTTAGGAAGCCAGTGGATTCGGTCCTGTGAGTTCCTTGGCCTCTGGCGGCTGAGACTTCCCGTCTCTGGTCGGCGGTTGGAAACCGCCGCTCCTTGGCCTCCGGCGGTTTACTTTTAGGTAGCCAGTGGATTCGGTCCTGCGAGTTCCTTGGCCTCTGGAGGCTGAGACTTCCCTCTCTGGTCGGCGGTTGGAAACCGTCGCTCCTTGGCCTCCGGCGGTTTACTTTTAAGAAGCCAGTAGATTCCGGTCCTGCGAGTTCCTTGGCCTCTGGCGGCAGAGACTTCCCGTCTCTGGTCGGCGGTTGGAAACCGCCGCTCCTTGGCCTCCGGCGGTTTAATTTGTCGGCGGTTGGAAACTGCCGCTCCTTGGCCTCCGGCGGTTTACTTTTAGGTAGCCAGTGGATTCGGTCCTGCGAGTTCCTTGGCCTCTGGCGGCTGAACTTGTTTTAGATTCTGCTAAGACCGAACGAACATGTTGACCGGTTAACTCCGCTTGGCGAATCACATTGCCCGATCGATCCATGCTGTTTCGACCAAGCTTGGGAAAACAGAAAGGCCAAACAAAAGGCGATGATGGCAAAAACGGCGCAATCCCCCACTCCGTTCCCGTTTTCATGGTTTCAATCCCCTCTTGACGACATAAAAAAACTGCCTGGTGATGAACCAGGCAGTTACTTCGTATACCTTAAACCAGAAGAAACCTAACTCTTCGGCTCGGCCTTATCGGCCAGTAAAATGGCTTCTTTGCCAGTGACTTGAAGAATCCCTTCTTCGACGTCGAATGACTCGTTTCCACCGCCATAGATGGTTACGGTTCCCTTAGAGGTAGCACAAACCATAGGAGCATGGCCAGCAAGAATTCCGATCTCTCCGGTGACGCCAGGAACGGTGACACTTTCGACGGTGCCTTCGTAGCGTGTGCCACGCGGGGTAACGATTTTAAATGGATAACTTGTTGCCACGATGTGTAGTCCTTTTGGTTCGGAAAAAACCGGTTCGGTTCAAAGGTCGATTAAAGCGTTTTTGCTTTTTCGATCACTTCTTCGATGGCGCCGCAGTAGTAAAAGGCACCTTCTGGTACTTCGTCGTGCTTGCCTTCGAGGATTTCGCGGAAAGAACGGATGGTGTCTTCGAGAGGTACAGACTTGCCTTTCATTCCGGTGAACTGCTCAGCTACATTGAACGGCTGTGACAAGAAGGCTTGTACCTTACGAGCACGGCTTACGGTGATTTGATCTTCCTCAGAGAGCTCGTCCATACCGAGAATCGCAATGATGTCTTGAAGCTCTTTGTATTTCTGAAGAATTTCCTGTACCCCACGCGCGGTGTTGTAGTGATCAGGGCCGAGGATTTCTGGAGCCAAAATCGTCGAGGTGGACGAAAGTGGATCTACCGCAGGGTAAATACCAAGCTGAGAAATCGGACGTGACAGTTCGGTGGTTGCGTCCAAGTGAGCAAAGGTTGCCGCTGGAGCCGGGTCGGTGTAATCATCCGCAGGTACATATACCGCTTGGATGGATGTGATCGAACCGTCTTTGGTCGAGGTAATGCGTTCCTGCAAGGCACCCATGTCGGTACCGAGGGTGGACTGATAACCTACCGCAGAAGGAATCCGGCCGAGAAGCGCAGATACTTCAGAACCCGCTTGGGTGAAACGGAAGATGTTGTCGACGAACAAGAGAACGTCTTGGTTTTGCACGTCACGGAAATATTCCGCGATGGTCAAAGCAGAGAGGGCGACCCGAGCACGCGCTCCTGGTGGCTCGTTCATCTGACCGAAGACCATGGCCGTCTTAGCGATAACGCCGGACTCGGTCATCTCGCCGTAAAGCGCGGTGCCTTCACGAGTACGCTCACCAACCCCTGCGAATACCGAGTATCCACCGTGATCAGAAGCGATGTTGTAAATGAGTTCTTGGATCAAAACCGTTTTACCTACACCCGCACCACCGAAGAGACCAATTTTTCCGCCCTTTTTATAAGGTGCGAGCAGGTCGACAACTTTGATTCCGGTTACGAGCATCGAATCCGAGGTATCTTGTTGGTCGAACGCGGGTGCCAAACGGTGAATAGGAAGGTGATCTGCGGCTTTAATTTCGCCTGCGTCGTCAATCGGTTGACCGAGAAGGTTCATCACCCGTCCAAGGGTACCTTCGCCAACCGGCATACGAATCACATCGCCGGTATTTTTTACTGGAGCCCCGCGGACCAAACCGTCGGTGCTATCCATCGCGATGGTACGAACCACGTTGTTACCCAAGTGCTGGGCGACTTCGAGGGTCAGGTTGTCCTGCCGATCGTCGATTGATTTGTTGGTCGTGGTGAGGGCGGCCAAAATGGTCGGAAGTTGACCTTCGGGGAATGCCACGTCGACCACAGCGCCAGTTACGCGGGTGATTTTGCCATCTGCAGTTGCGGTAGTTGCCATTGCTGAATCTCCAGTATTATTAAATTCGTATCTTAAAGTGTTATAAATTGAGGTGAGCTTGGTCGCTTATAGCGCCTCGGCTCCAGCCACGATCTCGGTGAGTTCGGTGGTGATTGCGGCCTGACGCGCACGGTTACGACGGGTGGTGTATTCGTCGATCAAGCTGTTTGCGTTGCTGGTTGCATTGTCCATCGCGGTCATCCGCGCGCCATGCTCACCGGCTGCATTTTCAAGCATCGCGTAATGCATTTTGAAGACCACGAGTCGTGGAATCAAATGATTGAGAAGCTCTTTGATTGGAGGTTCCGCGATGAAATCTTTGGCCACAACCTTTGAATCGAAAGGGATGTCGACATCGGTTTGCAGCGGCAGCAATTTTTCGAAGTTCGGTTTCTGCGCGAGGGCAGAAATAAACTGGTTGTAGACGAGGTATACTTCGTCGTATGAATCCGCCAAGTAGGCGCCACACACATCGTCAGACATGGTCTTCGCATCCATCGGGTCCGGTTTCGCGGTAACCCCTTCGTAATACGTGTCCATTTCCTGACGTTTATTAAAGTAGGTATGTCCGCGACGGCCGGCATAGCTCATGGTCACATCCAGCTCGGGACGGTCTTTCATCCAGAGACGTACGTCGCGAATCAGGTTGTTGTTGAATCCACCACACAGCCCTTTGTCCGAGGTGTAGAGCACCAAGAGAACTTTTTTTACCTGAGGCTTTGACTCAAGCAACGGGTGAGTTTCGACTTCCGCTGCACCCGCAATCTGCACAATCAAACGGTTCACTTCGTTTGCGTAGTCGGCTGCATCTTTTTGCGCTTCTTGCGCACGACGCAACTTACTCGCGGCCACCATTTTCATGGTCTTGGTAATCTTGACCGTGTTTTTTAGGCTTTTAAGCTTAACGTTATATTCTTTGATGGATGCCATGTTGGTCCAGTTTGGAAGAGGGAAAAGTAGGTAAAAAGTAAGGTGAGTAGAGGGAAGTCGATTGCGGCTGGAGGTCCGTGCCGAAACACGGCCTCCTTTCGCTATCTGTCTGCGATTTAGGAGAAGCTACGTTTGAAGTCTTCGATATGCGCTTCAAGCGTGGACTTCACTTCGTCCGTGAGGCTTTTCTCTTTGTTTACGAGTTTGACCCAGTCACTGTACTTGCCGTCGAGGGCTTCGTGGAATTGTGCTTCGAACTCAGGAATACGATCGACTTCGATATCATCGAGGAAACCATTCGTACCCGCATAGATGATGGCAATTTGCTTGCCCACATCCAAAGGTTGATTGACGCCCTGCTTGATCACCTGCATGAGGCGCTGACCACGCTCGAGCTGTTTCCGCGTGCCTTCGTCGAGGTCAGAAGCAAACTGAGAAAACGCTTCAAGTTCGCGGAAACGTGCGAGGTCAAGACGCAGAGTACCCGCTGTCTTTTTCATCGCCGAGATCTGCGCGTCGCCACCTACCCGAGATACAGAAATACCTGGATTGATCGCGGGGCGTTGTCCCGAGTTGAACAAGCTCGACTCGAGGAAGATCTGTCCGTCGGTGATCGAAATCACGTTGGTCGGGATGTACGCTGCAACGTCCGAGTCCTGTGTCTCAATGATTGGCAACGAGGTCAAAGACCCTGCACCTTTTTCATCGGACATTTTCGCGGAGCGTTCGAGCAAGCGACTGTGTAAGTAGAAAATATCTCCGGGAAAGGCTTCACGTCCTGGAGGACGACGGAGCAGGAGAGAGAGCTGGCGATACGCCTGCGCTTGTTTCGTCAAGTCATCATAAACGATGAGAGCATGACGACCAGAGTCGCGGAAGTATTCTGCCATCGCGGTACCGGAGTAGGGCGCGAGAAATTGCATCGGGGCTGGATCTGAAGCGGTCGCAGCGATGATGGTGGTGTACTCCATCGCGCCGTGCTTTTTCAGGGTTTCAGCAACTTGAACCACGGTTGAACGCTTTTGGCCGATCGCGACGTAGAAGCATTGCACGTTCTGTCCACGCTGATTGATGATGGTATCGATCGCCAACGAGGTCTTACCCGTTTTACGGTCACCAATGATCAACTCACGCTGTCCACGTCCAACTGGAGTCAAGGCGTCAATGACTTTGATTCCGGTCTGCAAGGGTTCGTGGACGTCTTTCCGGTCAATGATGCCCGGTGCTTTCAATTCGATTTGGCGTTGCTCAGCTGCGACGATGGGGGCGCCACCGTCAATCGCATTACCAAGCGCGTCGACAATCCGTCCGCTCAATCCTTCGCCGGCAGGAACCGAGGCGATAGAGTTGGTCCGTTTGACTTGGTCGCCTTCTTTGATTGCGGTGTCTTCACCGAAAATCGCGATACCGACGTTGTCTTCTTCAAGGTTGAGGGCCATGCCGCGCAGTCCGCCAGGGAATTCTACGAGCTCACCCGCCATGACATTTGCCAGGCCGTGTACACGTGCAATTCCGTCACCGACGTTGAGGACGGTGCCGACTTCGTAAACCTGAGATCCGGATTGGAACTCAGAGAGCTGCTGCTTGAGGATGGCGGAAATTTCTTCCGGTTTGATCTCGATGGTCATTTGATACGAGTCCTTATGCGTTAAGCGTTTGCTTTTTAAATCGTTCGAGTTGGGAGGCGACAGAGAAATCAGTGATTTCGTCACCTACCTGAATAGTAAATCCCCCGATAAGGGAGGCGTCCACGCGAGCGTGGATGCGTATTTGCTTGCCAGTTTTGGCCGAAAGTTTTTCTGCCATGCGAGTGGTTTGCGCTTCGGAGAGAGCTTCCGCGGAAACGACAAACGCATTTAAAATGCCTTTCTCTTCCAGGTAACTTTCTTCGAAGGAAGCGCAAACGTCGGGCAATAAACCCAAACGCTCTTTCGAACACAAGAAGTGCAAGAAATTAAGCGTTTGGTCGTCGGCCGAGCCCTTGAATGCAGCATCAATCACCCCTTGTTGCGTTTCCGGTTTTAACAACGGATTCCCAAGGAAGGAAGCAAAGTCCTCGGAGTCATTTGCCAAGGTGGCAATGCTTTGGAGGTTTGACTTAACCGCTTCGAGAGCACCCTTGTCTTTGGCAAGACTGAAGAGTGCGTCAGCGTAGCGACGGGCAGCAGGATTGAGGTTCATCTAAGTGAGCTCGCTAGGGTTGTGCAGAGTTGGGCAGGGTTAAACAAGTTGATCAGGCAAAATTAAATTTGGTCAATAATTCGGTCCGTCAGTTGACGAGACTTGTCGTTGTCCAAGTTTTCACCAAGAATCTTCGTTGCGAGAGCAATAGCGATATCGGCACTTTCCGCTTTAAGCGAAGCTTGTGCTTTAGCCTGTTCAGAGGCGAGTTCACGTCGTGCATTTTCCATCACGATGCGAGCCTCATCTTTGGCTTCTTTTTCGATATGCCGTGCTGCGTCGCCAGCACCCTTGCGGGCTTCGGCGACGATTTGCTTGGACTGCTCATCTGCATCGTCGATCTTCGCCTGCACCGTGGCTTCAAGGCCAGCCATTTCAGACTCAATCTTATCTGCATTGTCCAAGGAAGCCTGAATAGTGGCTTCGCGTTGGTCGAGACCCGCAAGAATCGGACCCCATGCAAATTTATTGAGGATGAACGCCGCAATCAAGAAGACGATGAGGAACAAGATGAAAAACTTAAAGTTAATCACCTCTTGAATGAGATCGATTTTCGTCGGTTCACCACTGCCAGAAGCAGCGTGAGCCGAGGTCGATGCCAATGAAAGCATAGCTACACCGGTTGCAACACAACGCCAGTAAGTCGTTGAGGCAAAAGCCCGAGTGTGAGTGCTAGCAGACATAGCAATAGATTGATGTCGATTGTTCATAAATCCTCCAAAAGGAATGGCCCGCGAATGGTTGAGCTACTGAAAAGCATTGAAATGCGATTAAGTAGAGAGCCCATCCGCGTCCGGGCCCATGTAGGATTTAGAAGGACATGATGCAGATAACCGCGCAGAAGAGTGCGACACCTTCAATGAGGGCCGCAGCGATCAACATAGCGGTCTGAATCTTGCCAGATGCTTCAGGTTGACGTGCAATACCTTCGAGCGCGGAAGCTGCGAGGCGTCCGATGCCCATTCCGGCACCGATGGTTACAAGACCGGCACCAATAGCCGCGAGCGGTTTAATCGAGTCGATAGCTGCGAGTGTGAGGGACATGGTAAGTTCCTTTGTGTTTTTTTATTAATTAAAATTAGTGTTCAGGGTGAAGAACCTGGGCGACAAAAAGCGCGGCCAGCATCGTGAAGATGTAGGCTTGCAGACATGAGACCAGAATCTCCAAAAAGAAAACGAAAAGCGCAAGAAAGATGGCCGGAGCGGCCGCGACGCCGAAAACGACCATCAGGCCGATCATGTTAAAGAGGACCAAGTGACCTGCGAGCAAGTTGGCAAACAAACGTAGCGCCAAGACGAGGCTTTTAATCGCAACCCCAAGAATCTCCAATGGAGTGACCAAGAGAAGAATGATTTTGGGAACCCCGTGTGGGACGAACGCACTAAACCAGCCCATGGGGCCGTTGCGCCACACCACGTAGACTGTCATGAAGAAGAAGACCACCACGCCAAGCGCAGCGGTGAACATCAAGTTTCCGGTAACGGTAGTGAAACCGGGGATCAACCCCATGAGATTCAGGGTAATAATGGTAAAGAAAAAGGTGAGGAACCATGGCGCAAGACGCCTGCCGTCTGCTTCGCCAATGTACTCGATACAAATATCATTGCGCACAAACAGGACAATGGATTCCAAGAAATTGGTGATTCCAGTGGGTGCCTTGGAAGTGTCGCGATTGTAACGAACCAAAAACAAGTAGAAAAGAAACAGCACACCGATAATCAATGCGAAGAGGTGGAGGCTGAATGGAAACTTGCCCTTGCCGTCGAGCACGAGAACCTTAAGCGGTCCAAGCGCGACATAGTCATGGTTGTCTAGAACATGACTGAAGATCCAGGATTGAACCTGTTCCATCATGTTAATTTCGCCATTTTCGCTGCCTGAAGCCATGTAATACTCGTGAAATTAATGTTTTGTTAGTGAAAACCCACAGTGTGCGGAAATTTCGACAGCGATGTAGTACATATAAAAGGAACATGTGGAAGTACAAAATGGAAAGAATTCCAATGTGCGTACTTTAGGTAGCAAAACTAACCCTAAAACGACAAAAATTAGTCGAAAAGAAAGTGCGGCCAAGAGCATCATCGCCTGCGATTCGGCCTCTTGAGTCTCGGCAAGCTTGGTCAAAAAGAATCCGGGGAAGAGCGACATACAGAATAAGAAGCATCCGGCAAAAATGGAAACCTTCGCATCCGGCCAAATCAGCAAACAGCCTCCAGCAACAAGAATGATACCCGCGACAATTCGAATGAACAGGCTACGAATGGGAGGCAACAGGCTCATTCCGCCTCCTTTTTGGCGGAATGCGATGCTGTAACGGCTTCGTCCTGCTGGTTTCCGAGCGATCCACTTGATTCGTTTTCTTGAATCCAATGCAGCAATTTCCAAAGCTCGTAGCCGCCATAAATAAACCCGATCACCATCCCGACTAATAAACCGACAGGATAGGAATCGAAACGTAGGTCCGCTTTATAACCAATGTAGCAGCAGAGCGCGAGGCCCACCGCGAGATTGGAGCCAAAGCCCACCCCTGGATGGATCTGCTTAATTCCGACACGCCCGGTCGCTTTTCGCCCAGCGGAAATTCTCCGCGCGTCAGCGGAGTTAACGCTAACGGAGTCTGGGGTCGGAACGGGAGATGGATCGGGATTGGTCATCGTGAGTGAGGATCATTCAAACCAGTGAACCGGGTTAGGCAAGTGATTTCTAATTGAAATGGTGGCTCGGACAAACTCTCGACCAGCTCCCATAGCCAATGCTACACGTGGATATGGGACTGAAGACGCTGACCGGAGTAGAAAACCGAGAGAGAAGATCGAAGCCGGTCTGGCATCAGCTTTTGATCGGCTGCCTCGCCATGGGATTTTTCGGCAGCTTCTCAGGCGAGCTAGCAAGCGCTCAAAATCTCCCCGCTCTCGAAGCCAGCGGCGCGCAAATTTTCCGAAACGACGCGGGAGCGGTGATCGAGGTCCAAGCCAACCGCCTCACACTAAGTCCGGCACATGTAAAAGAACTCGGCACCCTACAACACGCCAACATTGCTTTCGCAAAACTACCTAGGCAGACAGACGGGAAATCACCCAACTCGACGGGCTGTCGTCACTCTCGCCAGCGCCCGCATCGGCTAACCGATAACATAAGCGATCGTGCAAACGGTCTTGGCCGCCCTGCCAAAATTCAAAGTAGCTCGGCACCAAACGGTACCCGCCCCAAAAGTCTGGCAACGGAACATCCCCGCCCGCGAATTTCGCCTCAAAGTGCTCGAAGCCTTCCTGCATCGTTTCACGACTCGGAATCACCCCGCTCTGCTTCGAGGCCCAGGCCCCAAGTTGACTGGCGCGCGGACGGCTATGAAAATACGCCCGACTCTCATCCCGACTCAATCGATGTACCTCGCCTTGGATCCGAACCTGCCGTTCAAGCCCCTGCCAAAAAAACAAGAGCGACGCCTTCGGGTTCTGCGCAAGCTCTTCGCCTTTCCGACTTTCGTAGTTGGTAAAAAACTGAAGTCCCTCCGCGTCGAAATTTTTCAGCAAGACAATGCGCGAAGACGGTTGGCCGTCCACACAGGTCGCTAAATGCATCGCGTTGGGTTCGGGAAGATCAGCCCCGATGGCTTCTTTAAACCAGCGATCGAATTGCTGGCCTGGATCAGGCGACACCTGTGATTCCAACAGCTCTTGCTGGGTGTACTCTTTGCGAAGGGCTGCGATCGAGTCTTGCGTCTCATGGTTCGACTGACTCATTGCCCAACACCCTGATTTGGGTTCGATGAATCCTGCTGGCTCGAGGCCAACGCCTGTGCGTCTTGGCGCACTTTAATCTTCCACAGAACTGCGATGACAAATAGCACCAGACCGATCACCGCGAGGGACAAGAGCGGGAAGCCCGCCAAAGGCTCCTTGCTTTCGTAGGCCGAGGCTTCACCCGGTTTGTGGTTCACCTTGTACACATAGAGTGAAAACATGCCGACACCCGCAACGAATAATGCGGTGCCTGCTAAGAGTAGTCGATTGGGTCCAGTCATAATGCCGATCTAAGAAATGTCGTTATCTCTGTATAGAAAGGATTGAGGAGTCCTTACCATCTTATTCAACGGCTCAGGTCCATTTTTCAAAAACCGCTGTCTCGATCTCGACGGTCTTGCGAAACTCTTATCTCACTCTGGACTTGATCGCAACCGGCCTCTGAGAACATGTTGCATTCATGTCGGAGCATTCATCCCAACCAGAACCGCTGTCACAAGCACAGGCACAAGCACAGACACAAAAAGCGGCATCTCCCTGCCTTCGCATCGCCATCGACTGCCATTTCGAAGCCATCATGAAGGACAAGCAGAAGATCTCGCTTCGTCAGCAAATCATGTATTCCTACGGCCTCCTGCGGCGGCTCGATTTCCCGACCGCACTTACCGTCTGGGTCGAGCACGCGGACTACCTGATCCATCCCGACCAAGCCGTGTGGGACATTGATCTCTCGACCTCCTTCGAGGCTCAAAATGCGGTGTACCTTTCTGCCGATGCGGAAGACTGCCTAGAGGAGATCGATTCGGATACGACCTATCTTGTGGGCGGCCTGGTCGATCGCAATCGGCATAAAGGAATCTGCCTCGAACGAGCGAACGACCTCGGGATCCCAGTGGTAAAACTTCGCCTTGATCCCAGCCAGCGGGTGCGCGGCAAAACGATTTTGACTGTCAATCAAGTCATCGAACAACTCATCGCACTCTGCCCGCCTCCAGCCGTCCCAGCTGGCCCAACCGCTTGAATCGAGAATTAGAGAAGCGCGAGCATACCGCCAAAGCAGAGCAAGATGACCAGCGGGGTATAGATCAGATCGTCTAAACGGGCGAACTCGGAAGACCGGATCTGCTTGCTGATGCCGAGGTATTTAAACTCGCCGATGCTTCGCAAACCGAGGAAGAGGCAAGCAATACTCAGGAGTCGGCGCGACCAGCCCTCGGAGCTGAACTCATGGCTGTAGCCGATCAGAGCCGCCAAACCGAGAAGCGCGATTCCCACCGCCACGGTGGCGTTTTTGGGGATGACAAAAGGGGGCTTAGGCGTTCCATCCGAATTCAAAAGGGTTGGAAAGACATTCTTGCTGGCCCACTGCCCGCCTGCCGCCCAATAAAAATGCACACAGCCAACCACGATCGCGACCGCAACCGCAGCATACACAATAACGCTTGTCGCGAACGGAGGCCAGCTGTCGGCCATGCAGAGGCTCGCGTAAGTAAGGATAGCCATCAAGGGCCAAGCCGGATGCGAACGCACCCACGTAAAGAGTCCTACCGCGCCTGCGAATGCAAAACCAGCGATGGCATGCCCGGGCGGGATGCCATAGACAATAGCCGCGAGCGCCAACCAGCCAGCCGATCCCAGATGCCAGCCGAGCCGCAAAATACGCACCACGATCTGAGGTGGGACTTTTGACTTCATGGGAGACGCCGCAATGGGGCCAATAATAAAATGTTCACCGAGCAACGTGTGCACCAGCGCTACGAGGACCAAGATGCCTATGACGAGTTCGTTCATGATATGTCTCTATCTCTTTACTCACCGCTTCGCGAATGTATTTTCAAATGTACCATACGCAACCGTATGGTTCTTTTCCGTCTGCACCATACGCATGCGTATGGTGCAGACCGTTAAATGAACGTTTCTGAACACGACTGGGTCCTCGCGGGCCTGATGAAATTGGGACGTGAAGGGATTAACGAGGTGAAGACGGTCGACACCCAACGCCTGCGCTATGTCACCGATCTTTTTGTGCAAATGGGGTTAGCGCGACCAATCGCCAAGAGCCACGGAAAGCACCGAGGACGTGCGCATCTCGGAATACATTCCGCGCCACACGGGTAGGCTCCCTAATTCCTAAGAAGCAGTGATGCGCCGCAGGCCAAGGAGCGGCGGTTTCCAACCGCCGACAGTGCAAAGCATTTCGTTTGAAACGACCTATCGAATGAAAAGCCAAAAACCAATCTCGGGGTTAAAAACCCGAACGATGAATCGTATTCCATTCGAGAATATCGATAAAACCCCTTTAAAAAGACGATTCACTGAAGTTGTACACAGCTGTTAATAACCTGTTCATATCCTTGTGATACACGGTTAATCGGCACGATTCGTCACGTATTCGACTCAAACTAATCTGGACACGGCGAGGCCAAATCGAGGGTCATTTGATGATCTGAATCTTCTCCAAGTCGGTGAAAATCTGTGCATTGGCCTGGTTCTGAGACACCACATTTCCCGTGCCTTTCACGTTCACGTTTAGGTTCAAATGGATGTACTTGTTGCGGCCTTTGAAGATGCGGCTGTCCTGATCCCAGGCGGCGTGAAAGAGATCACGGAAGGCTTGAAACGAATCAGACTCGAAGTCCTCAGGCACGATGGTGAAGTACCGGGCGGGCAAATCTGGAAAGCGCTTATGCCGTACTTCGACCGCGAAGACGTTGTTGTTGATGGTTGGGCTTTTGGGGAACATCACGAGTCGGCCGGTGACATCGAGATCCTGCTGGTGTTGGGTAACAATTTCATCCAACACGCGCACGGGCTCCTCCGCGGTTTCGTTTAAGATCAGGTGAACCGGGCGATGTGGGTTATCCGACGAACTAATGGTGTAGGCGACATCCACGTAATCTCCGCGATGCAGTCCCGAGGTGTGTTCCGCGCTTTTGACGTACATGGGAACAATGGTATCGCCAAATTCCAAGACGATAATTTTTCCACCTTGGTCGGTGGCGTGTACGTAAAATTCTTGGCGACCGGACTCGCGTCCCCCTGCGGCAAGTTCGCCGGGCAGTTCGGTTTTGGGTGCATAAGCACCGCCGTCAAAGACCACGCCCGGCTCGAAGGGCTTGCGCAATTCGAAGGCTTCAATGAGAATATGCGGTTGCCCCTTGTGCACCCGAACCGGTCCTTTAACGAAGAGAGCGTCCCCGCGTTTGAGCTCGCTGATCTGGTCGCGAATCTCCGGCTTCTGACTCACGAAAGAAAAGTTGTAGCGGTTAAAAAAGCTTTGAGGGTTCGACCACGAGGCAACGTAATAGCCGCGCTTGTGATCCGCGCCATGCACCAGCACCCGAATTCCCTCCGACTCACAGAGCTCCGTAACCTCCGGAAGAGAAAACATCTTGGGCTGGCGACTGAATTTTGAGGAGATGCTACTGCATCCGCAGAAACCAAGGAGAACCGAAAAGAAGCATAGCTTAAACATATTCATGGCCACAGCCTGAGGGATTGAGGCCCAACCAGCAATAACGAAGCGCGCTTGGTTTGTGAGGTTTGTGACGGTGCGGAAACGATGAAGGATTTCGTCCATCCCGCTGGGATGGAAGTCAGGGTAATGCAGAAAAACTTCGGGGTTTGGCTTTTCGTTAAACAGGTCGTTTCTAGCGACATGCAACCCACTGTCGGGCTGTATCAAAACTCACAAACAATCGGTTGAGTCCTTGTTTCGAATATCCGAATAAGATGCTGAAAGCATCGAACTTAAAAGCCCCAGGCTTCAGCCTGGGGTCTGGAATGTGCAATCCGTTGCGTGCTGAAAGTACGCCAGAACGTTGAGCTACCTATACGTTAGCCCCGCAGGTAACGTTCATCATGTTCAATTTGATAGGTTGTTAGAAATTTCCGAAACTCGTCTTGAAAGGGGGGCACTTGATGTTGCTCGGTCTGATTTTCGATATAGGCGGATATTGATCAGTATCTTTTCGGACTTACACGAACCCAACCATATCCCGCCTGCCATTGTTGGCTCTCTCCCTTTGGTTGAAAAAAAAATATGGCATGGGAAATAATGCATCATCGTTCAACCCTTCCGGCGTACTTTCAGCACGCAATAGGTTGCACGTTCCGAAACCCCAGGCTGAAGCCTGGGGCTTTTATGTTTGATGCTTTCAGCATCCTCGTTTCAGACTTTCGAATTCCACGGATTCCGAGTTCTGATACGGCCCCTTCCTTGGCCTGCGGCGCATCACTGCTTCTAGGAAGTATGGAGCCTACCAGGGTGGCGCGGAATTTATTCCGCGTTTGTCGCAACGGGATTTGTCCCGTTCACTCAAGGTTGAAATCCCGAGCTATGAGGCAGAGCAGGGCCACGGCCGTGCATCTTTTATGTTCCCTAAAAAACGACCGCTACGCTTTACCGGAAAACACGTCGTGGATGTCGAGCATCCCGAGGATAATGCAACCCACTGTCGGGCTGTATCAAAACTCACAAACAATCGGTTGAGTCCTTGTTTCGAATATCCGAATAAGATGCTGAAAGCATCGAACTTAAAAGCCCCAGGCTTCAGCCTGGGGTCTGGAATGTGCAATCCGTTGCGTGCTGAAAGTACGCCAGAACGTTGAGCTACCTATACGTTAGCCCCGCAGGTAACGTTCATCATGTTCAATTTGATAGGTTGTTAGAAATTTCCGAAACTCGTCTTGAAAGGGGGGCACTTGATGTTGCTCGGTCTGATTTTCGATATAGGCGGATATTGATCAGTATCTTTTCGGACTTACACGAACCCAACCATATCCCGCCTGCCATTGTTGGCTCTCTCCCTTTGGTTGAAAAAAAAATATGGCATGGGAAATAATGCATCATCGTTCAACCCTTCCGGCGTACTTTCAGCACGCAATAGGTTGCACGTTCCGAAACCCCAGGCTGAAGCCTGGGGCTTTTATGTTTGATGCTTTCAGCATCCTCGTTTCAGACTTTCGAATTCCACGGATTCCGAGTTCTGATACGGCCCCTTCCTTGGCCTGCGGCGCATCACTGCTTCTAGGAAGTATGGAGCCTACCAATGTAGCGCGGAATTTATTCCGCGTTTGTCGCAACGGGATTTATCCCGTTCACTCAAGGTTGAAATCCCGAGCTATGAGGCGGAGCAGGGCCACGGCCGTGCATCTTTTATGTTCCCTAAAAAACGACCGCTACGCTTTACCGGAAAACACGTCGTGGATGTCGAGCATCCCGAGGATAATGCGCTTCATCCGCAAATCGGTGTCGTTGCGGTATTCGGAAACGAGGAAGTTCCGGTTATTGCAGAGTCCGCGAATAAACAACCGATCGATCTCAGCCACCGGCAGTCGCTCGAGCTCTTTTTCCAAGCCCTTGGTTACCTCTGTAGGTGAAAGCCGAACCACATCTTTAGCCACACCTTCACTGGCTGTCTCGAAGAGATGCATTAGCAGTTCAAGACTTGTGATGATCCCGCTGCGTTTCCAATTTAGAAAATCTTCGATCCGCTGGACCGGATCTTTCTCAAATTCAAATGCTTCTTCGTCTTCCACTGGTCCATACTTACGTGGCGATCTCGATTGCATCAACCCTGAAAAGTAAATAGAAACACCCCATGCCGAGCCCACAAAAGCAGACAAACCAAGAACTCGAAGGAAGTGTCGAGCGGATTACTTTCCATAGCGAAGAATCCGGTTTCTGTGTCTTGCGAGTTAAGGTAAAAGGGCATCGCGATCTGGTGACCTTTATCGGCAACATGGCTCATGTTGTGGCCGGCGAATGGGTCAAGGCCAAAGGCGACTGGATCATGGACAAGCAGCATGGCCGGCAATTCAAAACCGACCAAATCGACTCCTGCCCCCCCGATTCCCTAGACGGAATTGAAAAGTTTCTCGGCTCTGGACTGATTAAGGGCATCGGCCCCGTCTACGCCAAACGCTTGGTAGAAAAATTTGGTCGGAATATTTTTGATGTGATCGAGCACCAATCGGCGAGCTTAGAAAATGTCGATGGCATTGGCAAAGGGCGTAGAATCAAAATTAAAGAGAGCTGGAATCTCACCCGAAGTGTGCGGGCGATCATGAGTTTTCTTTTGAGTCACGGAGTTAGCACCGCGCGAGCCACCCGGATTTACAAGACCTACAAAGAAGATGCCATCAAGGTCATGGAGGATAATCCTTATGTCCTCGCCCGTGATATTCGAGGCATCGGCTTCAAAACCGCGGACCAAATTGCCGCGAATTTTGGGGTGAAAAAAAACAGCGATCTGCGGGCACGCGCCGGGGTGGAATACGTACTGCTCCAATGCACCATGCAAGGACATTGCGCGGTGACCCATCCGGTGTTGATTCAGGAGTCGGAACGGATCCTCGAAATCGACCCAGAGATCATCGAGCGCGCCATCGACTTTGGTGTGACCAACCAACGCTTGATTCTCGAAAAACGCGGGGGAGAAGATTTGATTTTTCTCGAAACGCTGCATCGGGCCGAATGTGAACTGGTGGAAAACCTACATCGCTTGAACAAGGGCAAGCACCCCTGCCCTGACATCAAAGCCGGCCCCGCAGTCGACTGGGCGCAAAAGCAAGTCGGGCTCGATTTTGCCGACGCTCAAAAGCGTGCCATCACAGCGGCTCTCGAGTCGAAGGTCACGATCATTACCGGTGGCCCGGGTGTTGGTAAGACAACCATTCTTAACGCCATCATTCAGATTCTCGCAGCAAAGAAACTTGAGATCAAGTTGGCGGCACCGACCGGGCGAGCCGCCAAGCGGATGGCCGAAACCACGAATCGCCCCGCCCTTACCCTACACCGCTTGCTGGAATACGACGGCAGTAAAGGCGCGTTTAAGCGCAACCGCAGCAAGCCGCTGGCAGGGGATATTTTTGTCATCGATGAATCGAGCATGATCGACCTACCCCTCGCCAGCTCGCTGATCAAAGCCATTCCGGATCATGCGGCCCTCATCTTAGTCGGCGACGTGGACCAGCTTCCTTCGGTCGGGCCAGGAACGATTCTAAAAGACCTGATCGAGTCGGATCAGTTTACCACCGAGATTTTGAACGAGGTCTTCCGCCAAGCTGCCGAGAGCGCGATCATCACCAATGCCCACCGGGTCAACCGCGGACAAGTACCGGATTTAAGCCTAGATGCGACGGACTTCTACTTCGTGCCCGCGGCGGATCCGGATCAGGTGATCAGCAGCATTCGCGAGTTGGTGTGCAAACGGATCCCGAAGAAGTTCGGGCTCGATCCGAAATTGGATATTCAAATTTTGACCCCGATGCAGCGGACCCCGTTGGGCGCGCGGAATTTAAATACCGTGATGCAAGCCGCAGTGAATCCGCGTGGGGACCATACGGTTCGCTTTGGCACCACCTATCGCGAAGGCGACAAGGTCATGCAGACCGAGAACGATTACGACAAAGATGTGTACAACGGGGACATCGGGGTCATCAACAAAGTGGATGTTTTTGCCGCCGAGCTGGCGGTAGATTATCAGGGGCGCATCGTGGTGTACGACTTTAATGAACTCGACGAGCTGGTCCTCGCCTACGCGACAACGATTCATAAGAGTCAAGGTAGCGAGTACCCTTGCGTGATCATTCCGGTGCACACGCAGCACTTTGTGATGCTGCAACGTAATTTGCTCTACACCGCGATCACCCGAGGCCGCAAACTGGTGATGATGGTCGGCACGCAAAAGGCTTTAGCTATGGCGGTGAAAAACATCGAGGCGGGACAGCGCATGACGACCTTGAAGGAACGGCTACAGCCGGCTCCGGCTAGATAGATCGGCATGAAGTCCCTGAGGTGCCTCGCCCCAGACAAACGGGTTAATCCCCTTGCGACAAACGCGGAGTAAATTAGCGCTACGCTAAAGGGTTACACAATTTCTGAAATGTAGTGTTCGCCGAAGGCCAAGGAGCGGCGGTTTCCAACCGCCGACAGTGGCAATGCGTTTCGCATAAACCCGCCTCGCTAGTGAACAGTCAAAACCCCGGGGAGTCTATGCCTATTCGCCTCCATACGTTTGGTGGAGCAAGCTATGCGTCGTTGCGCAGTCTGGACTCATCGCCGAAGGCCAAGGAGCGGCGGTTTCCAACCGCCGACAGTGGCAATGCGTTTCGCATAAAACCGCCTCGCCAGTAAACAGCCAAACCCCGGGGGGCCTACGCCTATTCGCCTCCATACGTTTGGTGGAGCAAGCTATGCGTCATTGCGCAGTCTGGACTCCTGCAGGGAATTGATGCCCATAGCGGATCACGCTTCATCGCCGAAGGCCAAGGAGCGGCGGTTTCCAACCGCCGACAGTGGCAATGCGTTTCGCTTGTAATGACCTATCTCGTGAAGAGCCCTCAGGCTGAGGCGTCTCGCCTCAGATCCCTCGCACAGAGACAGGGCACCTCTGCCACTTTGCCTCGCGTTCCTCACTGACACAAAAAAGCCCGCACCAGATATTGATGCAGGCCTTAGCATAACCCTGAGGTATAAGACTGAGGTATAAGACCCAGAGGTCTAGGCACCGGATTCGCGCAAGAGGCGAGTGCGTTTTTCAACGTCGATCATGTCCCGAAGAATGAGCAGGGCTTCATCGAGGATGAGGTCCTGTTTCTTTTCCTTCGCGTCCTCGCCGCCTTCTGCCTTATCGTCATCTTTCGCGGCATCTTTTTCACCATTAGCATCGTCTTTATCCGCGCCCTCTTCGCCCTCTTCGCCATCACCGGCGCGATCTTGCTTACCCATTTTTTCGATGAGCTTATCGAGCTTCTTGTCTTCCTCGGCCATTTCGATACGCTTCTCGAGATTAAGGCTGATTTCTTTACGGTCGTACCGCTCTTTGAGTTGATCGATCAATTCGTTGTAGGCTTTGAACTGTTCGCTATTTTTGCGGCGTTCTTCGCTTTTCTTGGTAAGCTCTTTGACCAACTGCCCCGCTACTCCTTGAGGACGGAAAGACGCCCGATCGACTTGCTGCCATTCTAGGGCGTTATCCAAATATTTCTCGCCAACTTTACGGTAATCAAGTGGGGAGTGGATGACGATGTCTGGGCAGACCCCTTTGAGCTGGGTTGAGCCACCATCGATGCGGAAGAAACTAGCGGTGGTCACTTTGAATTGGCCGTATTCAACCTTGCGTGGGTCGAGCTGAATGAGGGTCTGAACCGTGCCTTTGCCATGCGTCTGCGAATCACCGACAACTACGGCGCGACCGTAATCCTGCAGAGCTGCCGCGATAATTTCTGAAGCAGATGCACTGTGACGATTCACCAAGACAACCACGGGGCCGCCGTAGACCAAGCGAGGATCTGGATCTGGATATTGACGCACCCCGCGCTCATCCTTAATCTGCACCACGGGACCACCGGTAATAAAGTAACCTGCCATTTCAACGCAGGCGCGAAGCGATCCGCCACCGTTGTTGCGAAGGTCAATCAGCACCCCGTCGACGTTGTCTTTTTTAAATCCTTCAAGAAGCTTCTTAACATCGGTTGCGCAGGAGCGCGGCTTGGCCGCACCCAAACGACGACCGCCCATATCTTCATAAAAATCAGGCAGGTCGATGACACCGAGCTTAAACTCTTTGTCTTTGGTCTCGTGCTTCACCTCCTCAGTAAAGCCTTTGGCGGCACGGTTTTCGAGTTTGATGCGCTCGCGCTTCATGGAAATTTTTTCAATTTCGCCACCCGTGCTGTCGGCAGGAATAACCGAGAGAACAACCGTGGTGCCGATTTTACCGCGGATCAGCCGGACCGTTTTGTAGAGCGGCCAGTAAAGGGTATCGACGATTTCTTCGTCGCCCTGCCCCACCCCAATGATTTTATCACCAGGTTTAAGTTCTTTGTTTTTCGCAGCGGCTCCACCTTTGACGATGCTCTTGATGACAGCTGCACCTTCTTCGTAGGTCAGGACCGCGCCAATACCGGTGAGCTCGAGCTTCATGTCAATGTCGAAATCTTCTTTGGCCCGAGGCGCCATGTAGGTGCTATGGGTGTCGTAAGCGCGGGTGAAGGCGGTGAAATAATTTTGAATAACCCATTCGGAGTCATGCCCTTTGAGTACCGTGAGGAACTGCTGGTACTTTTTATTGATGCGCTCTTTTGGCGTGGGCGGGGTTTTCTTCGGCTTCGCATCTTTTTCCGCATCGCCATCTTTCGCATCGCCATCTTTCGCGTCGCTACTTTTTTCTGAATCGTTACCCGAGGCATTTTTCTCAGCCTCGGCTTTCTTCTTCTCAGCCTCGGCTTTCTTCTCGGCCGCAGCTTCTTTTTCCTTTCTCTGACTTACAAGGAGACCGACGTACTCGTTTTTGATTTTACGGCGCCAGAGGTCGTCGCGTTCCGCATCGGTGGTGAGCCACGGAGCGTTCTTACGATTCCACGTGTAGTCTTCATGGATTTCGAGGTCGAAGCCTTCATCGAGCAAGGTTTCCACGTACTTGACGCGATTCTCGACTCGTTCGAGATAGGTGTTGAAAACTTCAAAGGCAAAATCGACTTCGCCATCTTTCAGCTCATCATCTAAATCGTCCTCTTTATCCATAAAATAGATAATGTCTTCTGCGAGGAAAAAGCTGCGATCATAGTCAAGAGAACGGAGAAAAAATTCGAGCCCAGTGCCGGAGATTTCATCGTCAAAATCGAGACGATTGACGTGATGGCGTGGCATGCGGCTAGTGATGAGCTTTGCGACCTTGCTGTAGATCGGCTTTGGCACCAGAGCTTCGCTTTTGGCTTTGCCGTCGGCCTTTTTCACATCGTCGGAGGCTTTGGCAATTTTAGGCTCCTCACCAACCGATCCGGTCGGCCAAAAGAAGAGCACAGGTAGGGTCACCGCCGCGAGAAGCAGGGCTGACTTTGAGAGAAGCGTGGAAAATTTTTGCATATCAATATCTAATACGTAAAAACATACGCCTGTATGACTCAGAGGGAAAGCAGGAAACCGCGTAAATCACACCTCATTCCTGACAACATACTTACAGGATTTCCCTGCATTCGTTAGACAAAATCCAACGCGATTGACGCCAAAGAACCGTGCAAAAACCCTTGATTCAGCCTCACTTCCGTGTGTGTGTGTCCCGTGATGCACGATTTCGACCTCAGCCAATTTTTAACCGATGTTTTTCAGCCGCAGGCCCAGGATCGGGTTCTGGTGTTGCACGATATGCCGACTCCAACCGTTCCCGACCACCCGGACTGGAAAGACCGCAGAGATATGGCGGCGGATTGGGAAAAGGGCTTTGCCGCGCTTGGGGTTGCAAGGACTGAGATGGCCAGCTTTCCGGCTACAGGCGCGAACAACGGGGATTTACCGACGGATCTCGCGCCTTTGATCGCAGAGGCGACGGTTGTCGTTGCCATGACGGAATTTTCGGCTACCGCCCCCCTTTCGACCTACGCGGCCGCACGGGCCAAATGCAAGGAAACAGCTGGGGAGGAGAGCCGCAAGCTCCGTATCGCCAGCATGCCACGAGTACTTCGGCGTATGGAAAAGTCAGCCTTGGCAGCGGACTACCGCGACGTCGCCCGCAAGGCACATCTTCTCAAAAATCTCCTGCAAGCCAACGAGCTTGCCACGATTCGCTTTAGCACCGGACATACGGTGCGGTTTGATTTACAGGGAAATACTGCCGAGGCCGACGACGGCTATCTCGGGCCGGACAAAGAAGGCTTCCCCTTGATCAACCTCCCAAGCGGCGAAGCCTTTGTCGTCCCCAACGAGAGCGCGGAGAGCCGCACCCAAGGGCAGATCCCAGTCAGCCGCAATGGCGAAACGGTCGTCTTCGAAATTGTGAATAACCAAATCACCGAGGTGAGCGGCGAAGAATCTGCTGCAGCTGAAGTGGCGTGGTTTCAGGATCATTTCGCGGTCGATGCAGCGCGGCGGAATGTTGCCGAGCTTGGCTTGGGTTGCAATGAGCGGGCCGTGATTACCGGCAATGTCCTTGAAGATGAGAAGGCCGGTTTGCACTGGGCCTACGGACGCAGCGAGCACCTTGGTGGCGGCGTCAGCCCCGATGCCTTCAGCGACCCGTCGCATGTGATTCACCAGGATATTGTCTACGCCAAAGGCTGCCCGATCGAGATCGCGGAATTCACATTTGAAAACGTGGCGGGCGAACGAAGCCTTCTCATTCGTGATGGGGAGTACGTGGGTCTATGAATCGCGAACTAGACATCAACGAAATGTTTTTCAGCATTCAGGGTGAGTCGTCGTATATCGGCCGGCCCTGTATTTTTGTCCGCCTCTCTTTCTGCAACCTGCGCTGCTCGTGGTGCGATTCGGAATACACCTTTTATGAAGGCAAGAAACAGAGCTTTGAGGAAATTTTTGATAGCCTTGAGGAATGGCCGTGCACGCTGGTTGAGGTCACCGGCGGCGAACCGCTCGCACAGGAAAACTGCATTCCCTTTATGCACGAGCTTTGTGAACGCGGGTACGAAGTCTTGCTGGAAACCTCGGGGAGCATTGATATTTCACGGGTGGATCCTCGGGTGCGTCGCATCGTCGATTTCAAATGCCCTGGCTCGCATATGTCAGCCAGCAATCGCTATAATAATGTCGACGAGCTGAAGGAGACGGACGAGGTCAAGTTCGTCATTCTGGACCGACACGATTACGAATGGGCCAAGCAAAAAATGTTAGAGTACGAATTGGCCACCAAGTGCCCGGTGATTTTTTCACCCGTGTTTGGTCAGCTGGAAAACCTCGAACTCTGCGAATGGATTTTAGACGACGGGCTCGATGTCCGCTTTCAAGTTCAGCTTCATAAATACATCTGGGAACCCAACAAGCGGGGCGTTTAATGAGTCAGCCAATGAAAATTTCCAAGGTCTTCCGCTGGGAGATGGGTCACCGCCTTCCGAATCACGAAGGCAAATGTCGCAATGTGCATGGGCATTCCTACAAACTTGAAGTCGTGATCGAAGGCACCCCGATTCACGATGGCATGATCATCGATTTTTATGATATTTCCAAAGCGGTGAAGCCGCTGATCGAGGAATTGGATCACGCGTTTATGGTGCAGGAGTCCGATGCGGAGCTGATGGAGTATCTGAAAAAAAACGACATGAAACGGGTGGTCATTCCGGTGCCGTCGACGGTAGAGAATCTCTGCATTTGGTTCGCGGATCGTATTGCCCCGACCTTTAACGACTACGACAATGTCTCGTCGTTTATGGTACGGATCAACGAGACCGAAAATTCGACCGCAGAGCTCATTCGCTCCTGCCCTGCTTAGACCTTTGCATGCTCGGGTACCTACGCACCTTCGGAGCTTGATGCTTAGGCCGATTCGGAACCCCGAGGCAAGCCTCGGGGCTAAGTGCCTCCGCTCCTTCGGAGCTGTACACACCGGAAAAACCAATGATTGAGGCGGCTACCGCAGCTGCACGATATTTGTTACACGGTCTCTTCAACCCCCGTGCAGATGGTCACAGAATCCATGTCGGGAACCAGTCGTCGGGAACCAGTCGTCGGGAACCAGTCGTCGGGAACCAGTCGTCGGGAACCAGTCGTCGGGAACCAGTCGTCGGGAACCAGTCGTCGAGAACCAGTCGTCGGGAACCAGTCGTCGAGAACAAGTCGTCGAGAACCAGTCGTCGAGAACCAGTCGTCGGGAACCAGTCGTCGGGAACCAGTCGTCGGGAACCAGTTGTCGGGAACCAGTCGTCGGGAACCAGTCGTCGGGAACCAGTCGTCGAGAACCAGTCGTCGGGAACCAGTCGTCGAGAACCAGTCGTCGGGAACCGACGGTTTATCATAGGCGGGGGTTTAAACCCCCGTATGACGGGTCGATATATCCACGTCGGGAACCGACGGTTTATCATGAAAGGGCTTTAGCCCGCCTCACGCGTTCAAGGGTCAACGTCATAGCTTTTTACGACTTGGACGCTTCCAGCTACAAGACGGATTACGGGCTGAAGCCCTCTTTTGTTAAACCGTCAGTTCCTGACGACGATGGCTCGTGCTATTTAACGGGGGTTGAAACCCCCGCCTATGATAAGCCGTCGGTTCCCGACGAACACCTTTGCCACCCTTAAAAATAAACGGTCGGTTCCCGACGAACATCTTTGCCACCCTTTAAATAAACGGTCGGTTCCCGACGACAGACAAACGAGCCGGGCAACCCCTCCGAAACCTCAGGAAGTCGGGCGACCACCCGCAGCCGCAACGGGAGGACGTCCGCCACCAGCGGGGCGGCCAGATGGACAACAGCTAACGGGACAAACATCGTGCGACGGGCCATGCGTGCCAAGACTGGGCTTTTGCACGCTTCCGGTCATGCGCTCGATAATCAAATCCGCCGCCATGTCGATGTACACAGGATGCGCACCAGGCGCTTTAGCCCGTGCGAAAGCGATGCCGTTTTCTTCGCAGGCTTCGCGTGCCTCGGTGTCGAGGTCGAAGAGAACTTCCATGTGATCGGAAACGAAACCGATCGGAATAATTACCACGGCCTTTTCATCTTTGCCTTTGAGCTCTTCGATGTAGTCGCAGACGTCCGGCTCAAGCCAAGGAACATGCGGCGCGCCGGAGCGGCTCTGATACACGAGAGAAAACTTTTCGCGATCCATGGCTTCGGCCACCAAGCGGCTCGCTTCGTTCAGCTGCGCCTCGTAGCGAGCCCCTTGCGCCATCGAAATCGGGATGCTGTGCGCGGTAAAGACAAAGTGAGCGTCGTCGCGGAGCTCTTCGGGCAACTCATTCAACGCGTCTTGGGCGCGAAGGGTTTGCACCTCGATGAATTTCGGGTGGTTGTAGAAAACACGGATCTTGTGAGACTGAAAATCCTCGAAGCTAATTTTTTCCGCTGCTTCGGTAATGTTTTCCCGATACTGGCGGCAGCCCGAATAGCAGCTAAAGGCAGAGGTGAGCCAAGTAAGAACTTTCTTCTGCCCCTTGCCCTTCATCTCCTCGATCACATCTCCGAAAAATGGCTCCCAGTTACGGTTACCGAAGTACACCGGTAGATCGACCCCACGCTTGGCCAACTCGACTTCGAGGGCGGCGATGAACTCGCGATTCTGCTCATTGATCGGGCTCACTCCACCAAATTGCTCGTAGTGGTGAGAGACTTCGATCATGCGTGCTTCGGGCACATTGCGGCCACGTAAAACATTGCGAAGAAAAGGCATGACATCGTCCATGCCTTCGGGTCCACCAAAGGAGCCCACTAAAATTGCGTCAAATCCGTTTGTATCCATGTGTGGTTTATCGTTTGCCGTAGGAAAAGCTTACGCGCAATCTGAAACCTTGGCAAAGGGCAAGAAAGTCGGCGATCGGTAGTACCGCGCCCAAGGTGTTCCAGCCTTTCTCGGAGGCTACGTTTGACTTTATTGGCAGTTGGTTAAGCCATGGTCTTCGTATTTATTTCAACTCGAATGACGTGGAAAGAGTCCCGACAGGGACGGTAGGACAGGGACGGCAGAAAGTAGCGCGGGGTGAAGCGAAGCGGAACCCCGGGGACCTGTGTAATGAAGCCCAGCAACGAGCCATACACCTTGTATAGCACACCCACTCTGAACGAGGCGCAGATCCTAGAGCGGGCAATGATCCTTTTGCCGTCTTGAAAAGAGAGTGCAGCATGTAGGTTGTTCTCCGATCGCGCTTCCAGCGCTCGAGAGCTATTTTACGATTATTTCCGGTGGTTCCCTTCGGTCACCGACCGGCTAATTGCCTTCAAGCCTCCGGCTTTTATTCCTGGAAAAAAACGCTCCTTTTTCATGCAAATCGGCTTAATTAAGTGCCATTCATGTTTGGCTTTTCACAGCCAGGTTATTACAAAACAGATATTTCACTGTCGGCGGTTGGAAACCGCCGCTCCTTGGCCTTCGGCGACTCATTCCCGGACGAGCTAGCCCCCATGAAACAAAAACATCCTGCTCAGCGACGAGCAGGATGTTTGTATTCTCAGCGTAAAGCTTTCGCTTTAGCTATAGATCTCGCCGCCTTTTTCTTTAAACTCAGCGCTCTTTTCCTTCATGCCTTCGACCACGGCTTCCGCCTCGGTGATGCCTTTTTCGGCTGCGAAGTTTCGGATGTCTTCGGAGATCCGCATGGAGCAGAATTTCGGTCCGCACATGCTGCAGAAGTGCGCGGTTTTTGCGCCTTCGTTCGGCAAGGTTTCGTCGTGATATTCTTTGGCGGTGACCGGATCCAACGCGAGGTTGAATTGGTCATCCCAACGGAATTCAAAGCGAGCTTTGCTCAAGGCATTGTCGCGCATTTGGCTCGCAGGGAACCCTTTGCCCAAGTCTGCCGCGTGAGCGGCAATCTTGTAGGTGATCACCCCGTCTTTCACATCCTGCTTGTTCGGCAAGCCGAGATGCTCTTTGGGGGTCACGTAGCAAAGCATGGCGCAACCGTACCAACCAATCATTGCAGCGCCGATGCCACTGGTGATGTGATCGTAACCCGGTGCCACATCTGTAGTGAGCGGTCCAAGGGTGTAAAACGGGGCTTCTTTGCAAGACTCGAGCTCGACGTCCATGTTGTACTTGATCGCCTGCATGGGCACGTGGCCAGGGCCTTCGATCATGACTTGGCAATCGTGCTTCCAGGCAACCTGCGTGAGTTCGCCCAAGGTTTCGAGTTCGCTCAACTGAGCTTCGTCATTCGCGTCCGCGATCGCACCGGGGCGCAGTCCGTCACCCAACGAGAAGCTGATGTCGTAGGCCTTGAGGATTTCGCACATCTCTTCGAAGTTGGTGTAGAGGAAACTTTCTTTGTGATGCGCGATGCACCACTTGGCGATGATCGATCCACCCCGACTGACGATGCCGCAAGAGCGACGCGCAGTAAGCGGAACGTGATGCATGCGAACCCCAGCATGAATCGTGAAGTAATCCACGCCCTGCTCGGCTTGTTCGATCAAGGTATCTCGGAAAATTTCCCAAGTCAGATCTTCGGGTGTGTCGCCCACTTTTTTCAAAGCTTGGTAAATCGGAACGGTTCCGATTGGCACGCTTGAGTTGCGGATGATCCATTCGCGGGTGTCGTGAATGTTCTTTCCGGTGGAGAGATCCATCACCGTGTCCGCGCCCCAAAGGGTGGACCAACGAAGCTTTTCAACTTCCTCTTCAATGGTGGACGTGACGGCGGAGTTACCAATGTTCGCGTTGATCTTCACCCGGAAGTTCCGGCCAATGATCATCGGCTCGGTTTCAGGGTGATTGATGTTCGCGGGAATGATGGCGCGTCCAGCTGCGACTTCGTCCCGAACAAATTCAGGGGTGATAAAACGAGGTATGTTCGCGCCCATGGGTTGGCCGGGGTGCTGATGGAAAAGGCCATTGGTCGGGCCGCACTGCGCTTCACGCAAGACACCTTCTTTATATGGACCTTTTTTGTACTGCGCTTCGGCCGCCTTCTGCAGACCCAAGTTTTCGCGAATCGCGATGTATTCCATCTCTGGCGTTACGATTCCTTTTTTGGCGTAATGCATTTGCGTGACGCAGCCACCGCTTTTCGCGATGCGACGCTTGCGCTCGAGGCCAGGATACGGATGGCGCTTGCCCGCGCCTTTCAGCCCGTCGTCGCCAAGTTGCCAATCACGGACATCTTGCTTTTCTTCCGTGTCGCCACGCGCCGCAATCCACTCAGAGCGGATGTCTGGAAGGCCGGTACGAACATCGAGCTCAAGACTCGGATCGGTCCACGGACCCGACGTGTCATACACGCAAATTGGCGGATTTTCGACCACAAGGCCAGAAGCCTGATGGGTCGGAGTCAGATGAATTTCACGCAAAGGTACGCGAACCCCCGATTGGGAGCCTTCAACGTAAACCTTTTTGGAATTCGGGAAATTATCGCCATAGTCAGATGGCATTTCTGCTTTTTTAATCATTTTGCAGGGATCTTTCTTTATTTGGCATAATGTTTGCACATGGGCTTGGTTGAAACAAACCTTTATTCCAACCAGCATATCCGACCAAGCCACTCGAAATCGATCATTTTGCGACAAAACAATCCCTTAAACCGGTTGTTTGCTTTCCCAATAAATTTCCAAAAGGTATGGTTCGGTTTTAAATCATCCATAACTATCCATAATTATCCATAACTACGGGGGGATCTATAATGTTCAATCGACTCAATACGGCTCATTTTTTTACATGCGCCACGCGCATGGCAACGATCGCAGCTTTTTTCTTTGCCATCTCATCGGGACTTGTTTGCCCGTCAGTCAGCTACTCTCAGGACGCTCAGGACACTCAGGGCGCGACAGACTCGGAAAGCGCCGAGGGAATCGATTACGAAAACATGGATCCGGCCGAACTGGCCAAGATCATCGAGCAACAACGCGGGGTCACGTTTATCACCCCAGAGCGCGGCAACCTAAACGTTGCGGATATCGCAATTCCTTCGGGCTTTGTTTTCGCGGACGCGCGCAACACCCGCCAACTCATGCAATTTTACGGCAACATCGTAAGTTCCCAAGAAGTCGGGTTGATGGCGCCCGAGGCAATTGAAGACGTCATGTCAAGCACCTGGTTCGTGCTCTTTGAATTCGATGAAATTGGCTATGTAAAAGACGATGACAAAGATCAGCTCGATGCGGATAAGATGCTGGACTCGATGATCGAAGGAAGTCGCCAAGGCAATATTCGCAAAAAGGAAATGGGCTTACCCACCTTGATGCCCATCGGCTGGGCCATCCCACCGCGCTACAATCCTGACACGCAAAATCTCGAATGGGCCTTGGAGCTTCGCACCGAAGAAGGCGAAACGATTGTGAATCACAACACTCGCCTGCTCGGTCGGAGCGGTGTGATGAAAGTGACACTTGTCTGCGATCCGAACGAGCTCGAAAGCACGCTATCTGAAGTCGCCGTCTTACTGGAAGATTTCGCTTATCTGCCTGGCCGCTCCTATGCGGAGTACAAGAGCGGTGACAAAATCGCGAAGTACGGCCTGACTGCCCTTGTAGCTGGTGGCACTCTTGCCGTCGCAGCCAAAAGTGGCTTGCTCGGTAAACTGTTAAAGCCACTCATCCTGCTCTTGGCCGTGATCGGCGGCGGCTTTGCCAAGCTGTTTAAACGTGGCTAGACCACACACGGGTACGACCGAGTAATCGGAAACCACAAGCGGTTCGCAGGCAAGTCGATGCGAACCGCTTTTTTGATTTCAAAGGCCTGTGCCGTGGTTTAGCCTGCGGCACCAATTTTCATCACACGCGTTCGTTTTTCCATCCCATTGCCGGACCATGCTCACTTCAAACCAACTGCTCCTCCTCGTCTTACTGGGGCTTTACCTGATTGAATGCCTGGTTGTCTTTCCCTATCCAGGCCTGCTGTTTCGCCGAGGCATCTTCGGAAAAATCGGTCGCTTCGGCAATAAATGGACCGCCACTCGGGACGGGATGTTGTTTCGGGACACGAGTAAACGCATTGCTTTTCTCAGCCCTTTCCCTCCCTTTGGCCGTGCCTTCGCGATTTCCGAACCTGCGGATTCAACCCCACACGCTTTGGACAATCCTGAAGCTTTTGAGAAGGCATTCGACATCAGCGCGATTAAAGCTCGTATGGTGGAGGTAGAGGAAAAAACCAATTGGCTTAGCAGTATCTGCCTGCTCTACGCTTTCTTCCTCTTCATCATGCTTCCGGTCGTCGGGCATGTCCTCGGCTTTCGACAAAACTGGGTGGTGATTCTGGTCGAACTTCTTCTGATCCATGTATTACTTATTGTCCTCGCGTGGCGCGCCCTCAGTGCAGTGTCGCCCCACCGTAATAAATCGGAACTGATGACGAAGCTAATTCCGAGTCCACCCATGGGGCCACGCGCCCTCGACAACATTTGCCTAAACGCGCTCGAGGGATTCCACCCGCTGGCGGTGGCGAAGGTGCTCATGCCAGGCGAAGGCTTTTTAAAAGAAGCGAAGCGAAGTCTACTACATGCGAGGCATCCGATTCAGCTTGGCGAGACTGAGACCAAAAGTGCGACGCGAGAACAGTTAGAGGCAAGTTCATATGCTGAACAACTAGCCGACTGGTTGATCGCCCAAGCGGTTGATATCAATCTACTCGTTCAGCCAAACTTTAGCGGGGATGCAGGGGTTACGCATTTCTGCCCGCGTTGCCATGAAGAATACTGCAGTCCAGGGCCAGCCCCGGAATGCGCTGACTGCACAGGCATCGAACTACGAGCGTTGCCCATCGACAGCTAGACTCTTGACACTTGACCTTGACCTTGACCTTGACCTTGACCTTGACCTTGACCGGAGGATTTTAGCGCAACGAAACGGGTCAAGCAGATTAAGGTGGCTAGCCAGAGCAATGCCCTAAGTTTCGAGGTTGGCTCTGCGACGATTCAAATGTCAGTGCGTCAAAGTTGAAAGCGGCATTCAATTTTTGTCTTGGATTCATGAGAAACCCGAAGGGATTACGTATCCCAGCCTGGGATAGGTCGTTTCAACCGAGATGGTTTCCACTGTCGGCGGTTGGAAACCGCCGCTCCTTGGCCTGCGGCGCATCACTTCTTCTGCGGAATTATGGATCCTACTAAGGTGGCGCGGATTTCAATCCGCCTAAGTGCCATTGATGCCAGACGTTAACTCGCATTCGCTTTTAACGCACCACCGAGAAACCAATACGGATATCATGCGTATCTTCTTCGTCATCCAACAAGCTGTCTCCGCGCCCAAAGAATCCCTGCACGAAAACGTTTACTTTTAGGTTATCATTAAAAATATGTTTGAGCGGATACGACAGTTCGACTTCGGCCGCGCGAGCATCACTATCGACTCCTTGTCGCGCCATGACATCGAGCCATAGCCCCTCATTCATACCGGTTCCCACATGAAGTTCACCATAGCCATAGGTCTTTTCAATGTTTGGATTCTCTGAATCCTCGACCGTGGCCCACACCTTCGGGGCAACCGTGACGTGCCAATGCTGTGGCTGCCCAAATCGAACCCAAGGCCAAATATAAGCTCGATTCCACTGGCGAGACTCCCCACCGGAAGCACCATTGGATAGATGTTCCAAACCGAATTGGAGGTCACAACTTACTGCGCCGGGGAGGTAATCCGCTCCAATATTGCGGCGGAGGTAAAAGACCTCGGGATTATACACTGAATCTCGGATGGGACCCGAGGAGTCACCAATATCCCAAAACGATTTCTGTGTATAGCCAAGGTACAGTTTGTCGACCGGGGCAGCCAAGCCATCAAAGGTGTCGGCGGCAAAAATTCGGTACTTAAACGATAACTGAAACTTCGCATTAGCAAAGGGGCTCGTACCAAAGACAAAATACATCGGCTTGTAGGCATAAAATTGGTTACTAACACTATGATTTCGACTTTCGAGCTGGCCGTGTGCGAGTGGCAGGTAAGAAAGCAATAAAAGAAGGATGAGGTTGATTTTTTTCATATCAATTTTCAATTATGGATCGGGTTATGAATACGGTTAAGGTTAGAAAAGGGGCAAAAGGAATGGGGTAAGTACCGGAGTAACCGGAGTAACTAGTGTGACGTCGTCACCACATCCGCCTCATGGCCATCCAGATAAGCAGGACAGCTGAAAGCAGAAGCATACTGAAGCACACAACCGCGAAAGCATAGGAAGATGTCGCTCCGGGAATCCCCCCGACATTCATCCCGAGCAAACCGGCGATAAATGAAAGCGGAAGAAAAATACACCCGGCGATCGATAGGATTAGCATGCGGTGATTCATCTGCCCGGTGTTCTGACTGGTGATCTCATCCTGCATGATCACGCAATGCTCACGCACCGCTGCCAAATCCTCCACATAACGGACCGCATCTTGGGAAATATCCGCAGGAAAAAGTGGCATATCGCTTGTACCGGGAAATTTAAGACGTTGCGCTGCCGGAAAAATATCGCGCTGGGGATGAAGGAAGCGACCAATGCGAATCAAGCTGCGTCGCAGTTGATTTAAACTAACCGCTGGCGCCTCGCATTCTGCATCAACAATCTGATCTTCAATCACGTCCACCTGATCCTGCAGGTCACGAATGACGTCCACCATATTTTCGATCAAACGCGTAACGAGAAGATGCCAAATCTGCCCCACGGTTACCCCCTCCTCCATAAGCGGCAGCTCAGAACGGAGTTCATCAACGGATCGTATCGCCTGCTTTGACACGGTAAGGATCGAATCAGCACGCAACCAGCAGCGCATCGAAATCATATCCTCAAAAGGATGATCAGGCGAAAAATTAAATGCGCGTAAATTCACCACATAACCGTTTCCGACCGGTAACAAAAATGGCCGTGTTCCATCATCTTCTAGATGTACCCGCACCTCCACGGGAAGATCATGGCTCTCCAATTCTTCCACCCCAGAAAGGTGCACCCAAGGTGAATTATCTAAAGGGAGAATTCTTTTCATACGGGCTCCTAATTACCTGAAGATGTGCCCGCTGGAGGGTCAGCCAATGGCACGGCTTCAGGGGCCGATGCGGTAGGGTTGGAGGTAAATGCCACGGCTTCAGGGGTAAATGCCACAGCTTCAGGGGCCAAGCCACCTTTATCTGATCCTGGAAAGGCATTTGCTGCCGCCATATGCAAGGTCCGCTGTGGAAAAGGAATCTTTATCCCCTCCTCCGCAAAGCGTTTATGAATGGCAATAATAGAGGAATCGCGGACGGCTTGAAAATTGACTTTCGCGAACCAAACTCCGAAGAGAATATTTACACTCGACTCACCGAAACCAGTGAGCGAAATAAAGGGCTTTGGCTCGTCCATAACTTTCGGATTGAGCCGAGCAATTTCAGTTAAAACCTCCATCGCCCTCTCCAAGTCGGTTCCGTGTGCCACCCCAACCGGAATGTCTAAGCGGCGAATATCATAGGCCGTAATATTGGACATCTCCGACTTGACCAGCGTCTCATTCGGAATCCGAATCAACTTGTTGTCAAAGGTTCTAAGCTTGATCGAAAGCAGATCGATCGACTTGACCGTCCCAATCGTTTCACCGACTTTGATGACGTCACCGATTACGAAGGTTTTTTCCCACACCAAAAAGATCCCACTAATGAGGTTCGATAAACTGGTCTGAGCCGCAAAACCAACCGCGACACCAGCGATCCCCGCAGCCCCCAACAACGTCGTTAACTTGAAGCCCATCTCCCGTAGGCTCATGATGATCAAAAGGCTAATGGTAAAATAGGAAAATAGCTTTCCAACCAGCATTGCATGCTGCTCCGAGACCCTTCCTTTGAGTAAACGACGGATTGCACGCGTCATCATCAGAACAATCGGAATGACAATAAAGATCATGATAACGACCCGGATGACCGGGAGCAAATTTTCTCGATTGAGAACATGCTGATAGTCAATTACAGCCAACGAAATCATATCAAATTCTCCAAACCCGTCGCGATACTTCTCGCAAGGAATCCTCGTTTTTGCTCACCATCACGCCCACCAACTTCAACCTTTGCGTCATCAAAGGGAGGGGCCCCACGACCGAAAATAACTTGGTTTGATTGGTTGATCCCACGGTAGATAATCCGCCCTTCCGGTGTCCAAAGTGCGGTATTCCCACCATAAATTTCAAGAAATTGGGTGCGAAGGCAAATCCGCTCCACCACCAATGGCTTGTCATTGTCGTTGCGTACATTCAATTTGCAGGCCACCCGATTCGGACGATCGCTAAGCTCATCGATAAAACGCACTGCAGCCGTAATGGAGGCGTAACAAAATTCACCTTCGTCCAAATCGCCAAACCAGGTATCGGAAAGCGGGCGGGACGGAATCTCGCCAAGCGCCTGCCCCTCGGGTCCGACTTCGTAAATAGCGATCCAAACCGGAATCCCCGTGAAAAAATCGACCCCACGCCCAGGATTCAACGTAATCGGGGCGTCTGGACGAACCACAACTGGACGATCCGGCATGACGGGAACAAAGCGCAACGCTTTGGCATCATCGGTCGAAGGCCAACGAGACCAATCTAATTCAGGCGGTGTCTCCACCATATCCCCAAGTACTTTTCGCGATAAGACCTGAGGACGGAGATCATACTGATATCCGATTCGCCACTCTCTGCGAGTACGACGTATGTGAAGCTCAAGAGGTCCCAATTTCCAAACTCGGCTGTCTCCAACCGAAAAACGGATCCCCTCTTGATCAAAAAGGCATTCTAACATGGCGCATTGTGGATTTTTTCATACGCATTGTAAACCTACGAGTTACCTGCAGTGCTTATAACTTTTAAAAAGTGGCGGGGATTAAAACGCGGTACTGCTTTGACTTGTCGACTCCCCTCTCGACCACCTTTACGCCTCTCGACCGCCTTTCCGCCTTTCGACCGCCTCTCCGCCTCTCCGCCTTTTGACCGCCTCTCGACTGCCCTGAAACGGGACGCCTCAGCCACTTTAGCGATCCCTGATCGACCTAGTTCACCTTAGCTACTCTAAATGTACCCGACATGATCTTCGTGGTAGACGCTTGGATCGAGCTCGCCGATAAATCGGGAGGGATTGTAAAACTGTATCCCGCCGTCCCGTTGACGCCGGCTCTTGGGGGCGAACATCCAAAGCATGTCCTCGGCTCGTGTTGTCGCGACATAAAACAAACGCCGCTCTTCCGAGGCCAGCGGATCTTCCTCCAGCGAACGACCGCTCGGAAACTGTCCTTCCGTCAACCAGAGAACAAAAACAACTTTCCACTCCAAGCCTTTGGCTTGATGCACCGTACTCAATTTTAACGAGTCCTCTTCTTCTTCGCCAGATTTTCCATCTGTATTGCTGAGCAAAGCCATCTCGTTCAAAAACATTTCCACCGAGTTGAACTGCGAAGTATAGGTACCGAGCTCGTGCAAATCATCGATGCGCCGATGGTAATTTTCAAAATGATCCAAGGCGTAGTGATCGTAAAATTCGTCGACAAAACGGTTCACAATTTCAAAAGGGCGCTCGCCAAGCTTTTCCGCATCCACCACCTCAAGCAGCTCATGCACCGGTTGCCAGCGTTCGCGCGAGGCTTTGGGCAAAGCGTTCATCAATTCCAAGCGGCTATGCGCATCACTCACATTAAAGCGTCCACGCAAGATGCCCCAAATTTTGCGGGCGGTCCGATCTCCCACTCGAGGCAGAAGACAAACCAAGCGCATAAAGGCCAGCTCGTCGGTCGGCGAATGAATCAATCGCAACAGACAGGTGACATCTTTAATGTGAGCCTGCTCGAAAAAACGAATCCCGGAGGTGATGACAAACGGAATGCCCTCGCGCTGAAGCTCCAGCTGTAGCTCCATCGAACTGAAGTGAGAGCGATACAAAACGGCCATGTCTTTCAGGGCCATCCCGTTGCGCTGCAAACCACGTACTCGATCAAGAATGTACCGCGCCTGCTGCCCGCCATCATGCGGCCGCACAAAAATCGGCTGCGCCGACGAGGCCCGCGTCGCCTTCAAGGTTTTCTGAAACTGCTGCGGGTTCCCCGCGATGCACTGGTTCGCCACCTCGAGGATTTCGGGAATACTCCGATAATTCGTTTCGAGTTTAAACACCTGCGTCCCCTCGTACTGATCCGGGAACTCGATGATGTTGTGATAGTCCGCCCCACGCCAGGCATAGATACTCTGAAAATCATCTCCCACCACCAGCAGGTTTTTGTGCTTGGCCGCGAGCATGTCGACAAAGCGCGCTTGGATCGCATTCGTATCCTGATATTCGTCTACCAAGATATACTGAAAGCGCTCCTGATATTCTTCGAGTAGAGCAGGCTTAGACTCGAGTAAGCGAATCGCGTTGATCAGCAAATCGTCGAAATCCATGGCCGACATATCGAACTTCCGTTTGCTCCAAGCATCAAAAGCCTGCACCATATCCGAGATCTCGGCCGGATGATGCTTAAAGCGCTCATGCAGTACTTCCTCGACGTCTTCCTCGGTATTTACCGCATAACTAAAGAGACTCAACAAAACGTCTGGTTTAGGAAATTCTTTGGTATTGAGCCCCATTTGATCCAAGACATCCCGCATCAGCTTGCGATTATCCTCGGAATCCAAAATCGTGTAGCTCTTGCGATATCCCAACAGGTCCGCATGACGACGCAGCAGACGGTTCGACACCGAGTGAAAGGTGCCGCCGGTCATGGCGTTGACACAGGGCCCGACCAGCTGCCGCGCTCGATCCACCATTTCACGGGCAGCCCGATTGGTAAAGGTAAGTAGCAAGATCCTCGCGGGAAGCGTGCCCTGCTCGATCAAGTAGGCCACCCGATACACCAAGGTACGCGTCTTCCCTGTTCCGGCAGCCGCAATGATCAAAACCGGACCATCTCCCGCCTGCACGGCAGCCAACTGCTCCGCATTTAATTCGGCGGCAAAATCAATTCTTGAGGGCAAGGGTTCCATACTGCAAATATTTAAAGGTTTCGGCTCGCTGGGTCAATCGCTATTCGCGGTCTAAACGCTCGATGTGAGTCCGAAAGCGATTTTGCTCGCTGGGAAGCTTTTGCTTTTTATCCAAGATACCCGCCGGCATCCCCAAAACCCGCGTGCGTTTCAATCCATGTGTTTCAGCCATGTAGCGTCGCACCGCCAAAATACGTTCTCCCGCAGTCCCTTCGAGCAGATTCGAATCATGTTTGCCTGGCAAAGCAAGCCGTAGATCCATAAAGGGTTTGTCCTTGAGCGTTACGGCCAAGGTATCCAAGGCTGCTTTCGTCTTAGACGATAGTTCCGCACTACCATCCTCGAAATCAATATAGCTCAACTCGACCGCCTTTCCCCCTGGAACGACTACCCCGGCAAGCCCACCGACCGCATCCGACGCCATGGTAACCGGAGCCCCAACAATCTTCGCCACCAAATTCAAAATCGCCCTCCAAATCATGCTTCCAATCCGGAATTGTGGATCATTCGGATTGCCTTCGATTTTGATCTCTTCGTCGACCTTCCCCTGCTTGCCTAAGGCAAATAGCGCCAACCCTATGGGTGCCTTAATTGCGTCCGGGCTATCGACCTTTTCACCCATTTTAATATGATCGAACAAAAACTTAAACTCACCTCGAAGCAGGTCCGGCTCAACCACAAGCTCATGCTTAATGCTCACCGCGCCACCGACAATTTCACGACCAATGTACTTTCCCGAAATCCCTCTCACCGGCTCAAGATAAATATTTTTTATCATCAGTTTGATATTGGGGAAGACCTTGGAAATACTCGCATCATACCGCCCCGACGCTTCGATCGGTGCCCCATACTGCACACTGCCATCAAAGGTAAAATCAAAGTTGGATTCCCGGCCTAAATTAAACTCGGTAAGAGAAACATCTACATCCTCGATCTGCGTTTTGAGCGGTGGGTCCACCGTTTCATCGACATAGTGAAGCTGGCAATTGGCTAGCTGAATTGAGTCGATGAAAAGTTGCAAACCAGGCCCCTGCGCCTCTTTTGCCGCGGCCGCGTTGGCTTTGGCCTCAGCGCTGGCTTTGGCCTCCGCCACTTTTTCCTGTTTCGCTACCTCGACCGTTTCAGCTCGCGCTTCAGCCGCTTTGATCCGACCTCGCGAAGATTTACCATATGGCGTAGGTGGCTTCTTCTTGGGTTCTGGAGCTTCTACCTTTGCCACCGTATTTGACGCCACGGGCTCCGCTTCTTTCTCAGCCGCTGGCTTGGTAGAAATTTTACTCAAATTAAATACCCCATCCGCATCGCGACCGAGGTGCACATCCACCCCGTCAAGGCGAATGCCAGCCACCGACCAATCCATGGCCGGGTACGCAAAATCAATCTCACCCACATCAATCTCATTCCATGAAAACAGCGGCTCTTCATCGCCGGTGATCGTCCAACCGCCAAGGCCCGCTTTGGCCTTCAGTGTCGCTTTGCCTGCGGTGGCGAGCATATCTACAAAATCGATGTCGCCAGAAAAACTAACCGTGCCTTCTTTAATTTCCACATTTGCATGCGGGTCGATCCAAGGCTGCGCGATACCCAACCCCAGACCGCTAAGATTAAAATTCGCCTTCCCTGTCCCTGACTCACCTTCAACTTCGGCCTTCACTTTAAGTTCGCCTTGGTTATCTCCAAGCTTAGCGAGAAAATCCGCAACCCCCATCTCCCCATGATTGCCAAGATTTTTTCCACTCAACTCCAACGCAAGCGGCACCGTCGTCGCCAGAGCTTCGTCAGTATAGGTAAATTGATGATCCTTGAGCTCGAGCTCTTGAAGGACGATTTTCCATGATGGCTTAGCAGAAGGATCAAGCTCGGATGGCTCCGATATCTCCACAACCGCATTGCTAGCGGCGGGAGCAGTTTGCGGCAGATTAAACCACTGCATGACATTCAAACCATCGTTCTCAGTTTGCACCACACCCCCACGCATCCCGTCGCCTTTTATCGAGCCGATGATCAGTTCCTGCTTGAGCAAATCGACCGAAACCCCATCGATGTGCAACGCGGGGTATTCAACCGGTGGCTCGGCCGCCAAACGGAAATCTGCAAGCGCAAAAGAGCCGTCTTCAATCCGCACCACAATCGGCTGATCCGCCTCCTGATTCACCAAGAGCTTCGCTTTAATCGTTGCCTTGCCAAAGAGTTCTGGAACCAAAATGTCTTTAAACCAAGGGCGATACTTTTCGATCGTAACCCCATTTAGGTCAAGCTGAAGCTCTGCCTGTAGCGGGGCAATGCAGAACGTACCGTCGACAACAAAGGTCTCTTGTTCTACCGTCTTCACATCCACATGCACCGTATTCGTTTGGGTGGTCCGAAAATCACGCACCGAGAGATTCATCACCTCGACGACTTTATTAAACCCAACTTGATCGTCTTGATATTCGAAGCGAGCTTGATGGATTGCGATATCTTTAAACTCAAGATCCGGCAAGGAAGCGACGTGGTTGGTTTCCGCTTTCACCTCCTTCTCCACGGCTGCAACCTCGTTCGTGGTATTTGTCCCTGCGGGCACCAACCGAGTGAGATTCAGCGAACCATCCTCGCTCCGCTGCAGACGAATCAACGGCTGGTCAAGATGCACCGTTTCGATGATGGCCCGACGCTGAAGAATCGACTGCAACAAATCCGGATTCAAGGTAGCCCCAGCGAGCTCAATCCAATTTGGATCCGTCTCGGAATCTCCACCGATCGTGAGTCCCTCGAGCCGTGTTTTCATCCCAAAGGGATTGATCTGAATCGTCTCGACCGCAACCGGACGCCCCAGCGCTTCACTCCCCTTTTTCGCGATCATATTCTTCGCGACCGGAGGCACCACCAACCACAAGGCAAGCATGACCAGGACCAGGAGAAGAAGCACCAAAATCAAACACCACTTTAAAAAACGTTTCATAGCGGGAAGAAAGAGGGGATGCCCACGGGTTGCAAGCGCATTCGCAGGGCGCAAGAGAATCAAGCACGACTCCATCGGGAATTTATCGATTTTATGGGTTGGCGGGAGGTTTGAAAAATCCGCGGCGACCTCTGCCCTTCATTTATCTGCCGTTGAAACGTTCCTTACCCCAAAACAACTGCTTTCTCACGAGCCCTGAGGCGGGACGCCTCAGCCACTTTATTTGCATTCATCCACCCTTGACCTTGACCTTTGACTTGACCTTGACCTTGACCTTGACCTCGACCCAAATCTCTTTGACTTTACGGGTTTTCAGGAAGAGAAGCGTCATGACAATCAAACCTGCAGATTGAATCAACCATTCGTCACATGCCGACGAGGACGTCGGCGCTCCCAGACTCCTCGTCCGAAAATCTTCTGATGGCGAGTCGTTCCTCAGCCAGCATTCCTCTGCCCAATCGCTGAAGCCTTCCTTCCCCCAAAACATTTGCCTTCTCACGAGCCCCGAGGCGGGACGCCTCAGCCACTATATTTCATTCTCCTAACCTTGACCTTGACCTTTGACTTGACCTTGACCTTGACCTTTTGGACTTCGCAGGTCCTCAGGAAAAGAAACGTTATGAGCATTTCATCCTGCAGACCGGGTGAAGGCTTCGTCACATGCCGACGAGGACGTCGGCGCTCCCAGACTCCTCGTCCGAAAACCTTCTGATGGCGAGTCGTTCCTCAGCCAGTCTGCCCAATCGCTGAAGCCTTCCTTCCCCCAAAACATTTGCCTTCTCACGAGCCCCGAGGCGGGACGCCTCAGCCACAATATTTCATTCTCCTAGCCTTGACCTTGACCTTTGACTTGACCTTGACCTTTTGGACTTCGCAGGTCCTCAGGAAAAGAAACGTTATGAGCATTTCATCCTGCAGACCGAGTGAAGGCTTCGTCACATGCCGACGAGGACGTCGGCGCTCCCAGACTCCTCGTCCGAAAATCTTCTAATGGCGAGACGTTCCTCAGCCAGCATTCCTCAGCCACAATATTTCATTCTCCTAGCCTTGACCTTGACCTTTGACTTGACCTTGACCTTGACCCAACTCTCTTTGACTTTGCAGGTTTTCAGGAAGAGAAGCGTTAGGACAATCCAACCTGCAAATTGAATCAACCATTCGTCACATGCCGACGAGGACGTCGGCGCTCCCAGACTCCTCGTCCGAAAACCTTCTAATGGCGAGTCGTGCCTCTGCCAGCATTCCTCTGCTCAATCGCTGAAGCCTTCCTTGCCCCAAAACATTTGCCTTCTCACGAGCCCCGAGGCGGGACGCCTCAGTCACGTTATATCGTACCATGCCCTTTCAAAGGGCGTGCTTGTGCCATCGCCTTCCAAGGCGGTGACGCGGCCGCTACGCCCCCCTTCTTTCTTCCTCAAACCAACGCGAAAGAAAGCCAGCCCCACGTACTTATGTATATGACCACTCATCTTCCCCTCTCCCTCATCCTAGCCTCGCTACTCATCAGCGCGCTGAGCCTTTCTCCAGCCATGGCGCAAGAAACCAGCCAGCCCGAAACCACCTACCCCAGCCTCCTCAAAGCCGCCGGCAAGGGCGACGCCGAAGATGTGAAACGTCACCTAGCCGCCCTGACACCCGAGACCACCAAGACCATCCTCGCAGCCGACGCCAAAGGCATGACCCCGCTCCACGTCGCGGCCACGCCCGAAGTCGCCAAGCTCCTCATCGAGGCCGGCGTCTCCATCGATGCCACCAACAAACTCGGCTGGACCGCCTTGCACTTTGCCGCCTTGCGCGATCGAAGCGAGGTCATCGCGGCCCTCGCAAAAGCAAAGGTAAATCTAGACGCCCGCACCTCGAAACACCAAACCGCCCTACACTTTTGCGCGGAGCGAAACCGACTTGCCTCGGCCACTGTCCTGCTCGAAGCCGGAGCATCGGTCGACGCCCAAGACGCGCGCGGCTGGCCGCCCCTTCACTTCGCCTCGGTGCAAGGCAGTACCAATATGATGCAGCTCCTGCTCGACTACAAAGCCGATATCAACGCGCCCAGTCATGGTGGCGGCACCCCACTGATCGAAGCCGCGGTCGGAGGCAGCCCCGAGGCGCTCCGCTTTTTGTTAGAGGCTGGAGCCGATGCAAATCGAGTGGAGAAAAAAGGAAAGACAGCGCTGGATTTTGCCCGCGAATATAAAAACGAAGCTGCGATCGACATCCTTGAGCCCGCCACGGAATCAATTACCAAGACGAGCCCCAGGGTCGCCGAATTTGACGACCGCATTGTCATCTACCAAAACGGACAAAACATAGTAACCTACCACAAGGCAGAGGTTCCGCCGCCCGAAGGGGCCAATCCACTTTACAAGCGGTCGGGGTTTATTCATCCAATCACCGCCCCCAACGGAGCCGAGCTCACCTCGATTCACGCCGAGGATCACACCCACCACATGGGCCTCTGGCACGCTTGGGTTAAAACCAAACACAAAGGCCGAGAGATCGACTTTTGGAACCTAAAAAAAGGCCAAGCCACGGTGCGCTACGCCGACACCTTGGTCATCACCAATGCGCCCGATGCCTGCGGATTCACCGTCTTGCAAGAACATGTGATCCTGCCCGAGGAAGTCATTCTCGAAGAACGCTTCACCATCACGGTTCGTCGCAACAAAGACGGACTTCTCCTTATTGACCACACCACCGAACAAAAAAATATTTCCGACGCCGACCTCGAGCTACCCGCCTACCGCTACGGCGGTTGCATCGCCTACCGAGGCCCGGCCCATTGGAATGCCGATAACAGTCAGGTCCTCACCTCGGAGGGAAAAACACGGGAAGACGGCCACGAATCCCGCGCAAACTGGTGCCGCTTCACCGGCCCAACCGATGCCGGACCGGCCACCCTCGCCATCCTCTGCCATCCCTCCAATCACGACGCACCACAGCGCCAACGAATTTGGCCGGTTAAATCCCATAACGGTGCCGTGTTTTACAACTACGTTCCCGTTCAAGAAACCGACTGGGCCATTCGAGCCGGACAAACATCGACCATGCAGTACCAGCTTGTCGTGGGCGACGGAACCCTAGACCCAAGCACCCTCAACGCCTTGTTTCGCCAATACAGCTCAAACACGAAATAACGGTTAGAGATCCCCTGAGTCAGGCGTAGATAAGCTATATGAACTGCTTGACCCTTCTCCTGACGATCTCTTTGGCCGCTTTCGGCTGTGGCCTCCATCTATCCTCGGTCGCGGCTGAACCCGCGTCCCAACCCAATGTCGTCATCATCTATGGCGACGATGTCGGCTTCGGCGATGTCGGTGCCTACGGGGCGAAAAAAATTCCCACTCCGAATATCGACAAGCTCGCCAGCCAAGGCATCCGCTTCACGGACGGGCATTGCTCAGCTGCAACCTGCACTCCATCGCGCTTCTCGTTGCTGACCGGCATTTACGGTTTCCGCCACGGAGTTCGCATCCTTCCACCCAATGCCCCGCTCTCGATTCCGCTCGACAAGCTCACCATGCCCAAGCTCTTTCAACGCGCGGGCTACACCACCGCGGTAATCGGAAAATGGCATCTCGGCATCGGACAAAAAGGCGTGCCGGTTGACTGGAATGGCGACGTCAAACCTGGCCCGCTCGAAGTTGGCTTCGACTACTCGTTCCTCCTTCCTTCGACCAACGATCGCGTCCCCTGCGTTTACGTGGAAAATCACCGTGTGATAAATCTCGATCCAAATGACCCACTCTCGGTGAACAAAAAAATCGACCCACGCAGCACTGTATATCCGGATGGGAAAAAGAATCCCGAAGCCATGACCTACTACAAAAGCAGCCACGGGCATAACAACTCGGTGATCAATGGCATCGGCCGCATCGGCACCCAGTACGGCGGAAAATCGGCCCTCTGGGATGACGAAACCATGGCGGATGAATTTATCGACCAAACGAAAAAATACCTCGCCCGCCAATCGAAAGACAAACCCTTCTTCCTCTACTTTTCATCGCAAGACATTCACGTGCCACGCGCGCCTCACCCACGCTTTCAAGGCAAAACGGATCTCGGCTATCGTGGTGACGCTATGGTGCAATTCGACTGGAGCACCGGCGAGATCATGAAGGCCCTCGAAGCCAACGGCTTCGCAGAAAACACCATCGTCATCTTCTCCAGCGATAACGGCCCCGTTTACGACGACGGGTATGATGACGGAACCAAAGTCAAAACATCCAGCCAAGAAGTCGATCAAGGCCACGACGGATCCGGCCCATACCGTGGCGGAAAATACCAAATCTACGAAGGCGGCACTCGGGTGCCTTTCATCGTTCGCTGGCCAGCAAACATCGAAGCCGGTAAAGTCAGCAAAGCCCTGTTTAATCAAATCGACCTCACCGCTTCCTTCGCGGCGTTGCTCGATCAAGAACTGGCTGAGGACGAAGCCATCGATAGCCGCAACAACCTAGAAGCTCTGCTTGGGAACGACGACAAAGGCCTCGAATTCACCATCGAAGAAGCGCGCGGCGTCGCCCTCCGCAAAGGCGACTGGAAATTTATCGCCGGGGTCAACAAAGCTAAAAACAAGCAGAACCCAAACGCTCCCAAGGCGGCTCCGAAAGGTCAGCTGTTCAACCTGAAAACCGACATCATGGAGCAAAAAAACCTCGTCGAAAGCAAACCGAAGATCGCGGCCGACATGCAAAATCAGCTCCAAGACCTCATCGACCGCGGTCGCGTCCGGCAGTAACCCATTCGTTGGGTTTCCAAAAAGGTTCAAATATACAGCCTTGGCTTTGCACCATTCGATCTGAATCCCGATCAACTCCCTTGTGCCCGTCGTCCTCAACGGGGAATGATCAAAGTCCGAGGTTCTTAAACCCGAAGAGCTCGGGGTTGATGAGACTGACCTGATACTTAATAACAAGGTTTCAACCGTTTAAACCGCCAAGCCAAGCACGGGAAGAGCCCCACTGTGTAATACATAGCAGGAATGACGGACGCTCGTCGGGAACCGACGGTTTAATTATAGGCGGGGGTTTCAACCCCCGTAAAGCGGGTCGATATATCCACGTCGGGAACCGACGGTTTATCATGAAAGGGCTTTAGCCCGCCCCACATATTCTAGGCCCAACGTCATATTTTTTTATACGATATAGCACTTCTATTGCGACCCATTTGGACGCTTCCAACTACAATGCGATTACGGGCTAAAGCCCTCTTTTGCTAAACCGTCAGTTCCTGACGACGATGGCTTGCACTTTTTAACGGGGGTTGAAACCCCCGCCTATATCTAAACCGTCGGTTCCCGACGAGCGTCCGTCATTCCCGCTATCTGTAAAACAGTGGCGCCTCCTCCCGCGCTTCGCTCGGCGGTTGCAACAGTTGAAACCTTGTCATGAAGTTTCAGGCCAGATTAAATAAAAAATAAACTTGTTGCCCCTGGCGTTTCGTCGGGAACCGACGGCTTATCTAAAGCGGGGGTTCAACCCCCGTTAAAACGGCTGATATATCCACGTCGGGAACCGACGGTTTATCATGAAAGGGCTTTAGCCCGCCCCACATATTCTAGGCCCAACGTCATATTTTTTTTACGATATAGCACTTCTATTGCGACGCATTTGGACGCTTCCAGCTACAATGCGATTACGGGCTAAAGCCCTCTTTTGCTAAACCGTCAGTTCCTGACGACGATGGCTCGTACTTCTTAACGGGGGTTGAAACCCCCGCCTATGATAAGCCGTCGGTTCCCGACGAAAACTCCAGCTGCAACACGTTCAATTTTTTACATAACTGACCTGAAGCCCGAGCCTCTAGCTTTGACCATAACTAAAGTCTGTCCTGTAATCCATTTTAGGATTTTTGCGAAGGATACATTGAGCCTGAAGGGCTCAGTCAACTTAGCCCAGGGCAACGCCCTGGGTTTGAGGTGTCTAAAGATCGTAGCGCCCCCTTCCGAGGGAGTGTTATCAGCTCGGCGTTCCCACGCCGAGCGGCAGAGGCATCCCGCCTCTGGGCAACGGGATAAATCCCGTTGCGACAAACGCGGAAAAAAATCGGCGCCACACTCCTAGATTCATATTTTCGTAAAGGTAGATGTATTTCGTTCAAAAAAACGACCTATCTTCCCAGACTAGCCAGACAGCGCGGCCTTCACGAGAGCTTCCACCGAGAGCTCTTCGGAACCCGCCTTCTTGCTCACCGTCTCGACCATTTTGGCCGCATCGAGCTGGCGATATCCTAGCCCCATGAGCGCGAGGGTGGCGTCACGCAAGCGCTGGTTGCCGTCTTGCTTAACTTGGTTGACCGCTTCAAAACCAGCCGCAGCAGAAATCTTATCACGGAGCTCGATGATGACCCGCTCGGCCGTCTTTTTCCCCACTCCTGAAATCGAATTCAATCGTTTGACATCCCCCTCCACGATCGCGACACGGAGCTCGTGGGCCGACATCCCACTCAAGGCGCTCAAGGCGATCTTGGGACCGATGCCGCTGATGCTCAAGAGCAGACGAAAGAGCTCCCGTTCATCCTCACTCATAAAACCAAACAAGGTCTCTGCGTCTTCGCGGATGTGATGGTGAATCAAGATCCGACAGCTTTCGCCGGGCAAGGGCAAGGCATCGTAACTACTGAGTGGGATCGCGACCTCGTAGCCAACCCCATTGAGGTTCATCACCACTGAAGTAGGTTGCTTGGCATCGAGGGTTCCATCCAAAAAAGTAATCATGTGGATGACGTCCTAAAAATCAGCACAGGATGAAAGGACAAAATTAGAGAGTGGGCGCGAAGGGAGATTTGCGAGCCCCGAAAGGACTTCTACGCAGGAAGTGCGTGTTCGTCCACCGCCGCGATGACGTCTTTGGTGTCGAAAGGTTTGTGAAACAGTCGTTTCACATTGCCGAATTCCTTCATTTCCTCTTCTTCAAAGTCGGGGAATCCGGCCATGATGATCACAGGAATTTTGATGCCCTCGGCGTTCATCAACATAAGGAGTTCGGCTCCGTTGATGCTGGGCATGTTGATATCCAGCAAGATGCATCGGATACTTGTATTGCGGAGCAACTTATATGCTGATTCACCGTCGTGAGCAACAGTTACGTCATGGCCATGGTTCTCAAGAGTAATCCTCATGAGCTTGGCAAGCGAGACGTCGTCGTCGACAACTAGAATCATAACATCATCCGAAGGCTATAAAATCGAGAATACGAAGGTATCTGTAGATACCCATCGCGGTCTATTTTTTAGCAGCAGCGGCTGATTTTGGTTTTGTGTCTGTTTTCGCTTCTGCTTTAGCTTTTGCTTCCGCTTTTTTCCGCTTTTTACGGCGAATGCGTGATTTAATTTTGACGAGTCTGCGTAATTTCTGTCCCATAGTCGCCAAGACGTAGTCCATTTTAGCCCGTCGTCAAGTTCCTAGTGGACAGAAAGAGTCAGGTTTCATGCGAAATTGACGCTTGAGACAGGAAATACCCCTCCAAGTTGACGAAGCTTTCCCCAAACCACGCCTCCCTACCCTTTCTGCTTCACACAATGGCAATCCTACTGTATCACACCCACCTTGGAGCTTAAACCTATGACGCCACGCACATTTTTAAAAAAATTTAGCCTGCTTGCCTTTTCATTCGCCTGCTTGGCCTTTATTTCAACCGGCTGTTTTGACGACGATGACGATGGCGGCTCGATGGATGTGGGTGACGACATCCGCGCCTTGAGTATCGAACCATCCCCAGTGAGTCTCAACGCAGACGAACCCTTCAGCGTGGTATTTTCGGTTGAGGGCGGAGACGGCAATTACAGCTGGAGTGTAAGCGACAGCAACCTTGGCCAAGTCGATAGCCAAGGCGAAAGCGTGGTATATAGTAGCAACCCAGGCCAGCGCGGAGTGAACGTGTTGATGGTACTCGATGGTAGCAGCAATTCCGGCACCACAACAATTTCCCACGAGTAGCCGCTTTTAAACCGGCAGATAACAGCTGTAGATCGCAACTGTAGATAGCAACTGTGGATAACAGCTGTAGATAACAGCAAAGGATTAAGGCAAAAAATGCTTTCATCACAAGGCAACGCCTCGTCTCACTTACCCCATCCAACCGACATCACGTTTCCGGCCACGGAGGAGATCCAGTACTACGACGATGTGATTCATTTTGGTGGCGAACTTACGATCACCAACCTTCTTGCCGCCTACCAGAGCGGGATCTTTCCGTGGCCAATTGCCCCTGACGTTCCGGTTCCCTGGGTAAGCCCGGATCCGCGCGCGATCCTAAGCTTTAGCGATCTACATATCTCAAAAAGTTTGGCTCGAGTGATGCGGAACCATCCTTACCGCGTCAGCATCGACGAAGCTTTTCCTCAGGTGATTCAAGCCTGCGCGGAAACCCCTCGGGTACATGAAGACTCCACGTGGATCGATCGGCGTATTATCGACGGCTATGTCCGCTTGCATGAAGCGGGTCATGCACACAGCGTCGAAGTCTGGGAAGGCGAGGAACTGGTTGGTGGCTTGTACGGGGTTGCCACCAAAGGATGCTTCGCGGGAGAAAGCATGTTTCACCGCCGGAGCAATACATCTAAAATCGCTTTGGTTCATTTAGTACGGCATTTCGAAGGGCAAGGGCTCGGCTGGATCGACGTGCAACAGCTCACCGATTTGTTCGCGAAATTTGGTGCGATCGAGATTCCGCGCGAGAGCTACCTCCAGCTTTTACTCGCAACACAGGCGAACGAGTTGAACTTGTTTTAAAGAATCACTTGCCGGATGCAGCACTGTCGGCGGTTGGAAACCGCCGCTCCTTGGCCTTCGGCGATTCATCTTTGGAAGTCGGCCACAAAGGGCTGTGGGGCGGAATTTATTCCGCGTTTATCGGAACGGGATGTATCCCGTTAATGGCGGGACCCGCGAAACGTCCAGGCGACAGGCTACGAGCTAGCTTTCGGCTCGTAGCGCCAATTGCCCACAACCCGCATCGACATCAATCCCTCGCCGCTGGCGAATCGTACTGCGAATTCCGTAATCGTTTAACACCTGGCAAAAGGCGCGTACTGCATCGGTCTGGCTCGGACTTCCTTCGAAGCCGCCAGTTGGATTCAACGGGATGACATTCACCTTTGCCGGCATATCTTTTAACAGCTGTCCCAAGGCATGCGCCTGCTCGGGCTGGTCGTTTTCGCCCGCGATCAAGGCCCACTCAAAAAAGATATCCCGCTTACGGGTGTCGCAATAGTACCGGCAGGCCTCGAGGACTTCATCCAGCTTCCACTTCTTCGCCACCGGCACAAGAGCGAGGCGCTGCGACTGAGATGCCCCGTGCAACGAAACCGCGAGGCGAACCGGCGGGCCTTCAAGCGCGAGACGGCGAATGCCTTTGGGCAAGCCGACCGTACTCACGGTGATGTGACGCGGGGCCAATGCGAGCCCGTGCGGATCGGTGAGAATCTCAACCGCCCGCATAACCGCGTCGAAATTATGCAACGGTTCGCCCATCCCCATAAACACAATATTACGCAGCTGCTCCCCGCGCTGGTTTAAGGCACGGATAACATGCAAGACTTGAGCCACGATTTCCCCGGTGCTCAAATGCCGCTTGAATCCCATCTGCCCCGTGGCGCAAAAGACACAGCCCATGGCACAGCCCGCCTGCGAGCTGACACAGGCGGTAAAGCGAGGTGTCGCGGTTGGAGCCCCTGCGATGACCGCCCCTTCTTCTTGTCCGCTAGATACCTGCCCATCAAAAGCCATGCACACGGTTTCGATCGCGATCTCAGGCGTCGCGGCCGAAGGACAAAGCAAATACTTTTCCGTGTACCCATCGCTGGAACGAACCTTGGTTTTCTCGGTCGGCAACATGAGCTCGGTGTGCTGCAAAAACCACTCCGACACGGCCGGCGGAATGGCTTGCGAGGGATTGGCCGCAGGCGGAACCGATGCCAGCAGCTGCGGCACATCGCGGAGCTCCGCGAAACCAGAGGAACGATACAAGGCACGCCAAACCGCTTCCCCATGAAAAGGCCGATGCCCCGCCGCTTCCATCGCCTCAAACAGCATGGGGCGCGTGAGGTCATATAAATTGATCCGAGCCAAGGTCATCTCCCCTCTCTTGCATTCTTTACCTCAGGTCTCAAGCCTGCTAATCCCCGCGCATGAACGAACATGAGCCAATCACCACTCCAATGGGTCGCGCCTCCTTTTTGGGCGAAACTCGTGGAACCATCAAAGAACTAAGTGGATACCGCAAAGGCTACCGCTTGCCCGATCTGGGCGACCCGCGCGCGGACGAGTTCATTCAAAAAGCTGGCGCCACCGAGTTGCACGAAGCCGGCGAAGCCTTGTTCCAACGCATCAAAGACGTGTTCGGCTACAAACGTAAAGAGATCTCCCTCTCGCAAGAAGGCGCCGCGAGCATTCAAACCGTCGACTTCTGCGTGCACCTCTCGCTGGTGGCCGACCCCGACAACAACCGTCACTACCTCATGTCTACCGAGGTCACCGATTTTAACGAACCCGATGTCCTGCAAGGCCCGCAGTTTGCCGACGTATTTAACCAACATTTTGACCGCCTCGTATTTGAGTTTCCCACCCAAGCCGACATCGAAGAAGTAATCGACCGAGTCGAAGATCTCGACCAACCGGATCGGGTGACGGTGAGCTACCCCAGCGACGCCAGCGAATGCACCGTCAGCCTCGTGGGCTTTACCTCCAAGCTTCTCTTCGACACCAACCGACTCACCTTGATCGGCCCGCAGAAACTTCCTGTCTCCGATTTGGTGCACGCCTCGGGACGCCTGCAAGACCTGCTTGGGGCGGAAATGATGGAAACACTGTTTAAAAACTAACCCTTCAAAAGCTTTAGACCTCTAAAGCTTTGACCCTCTAAGCCTCTAACCTACAGCCCCCAACCTTCAACCTCCAACCTCCAACCTCCAAAATTGGGCACCCCATTTTATGCAACGTTTCGGTATCGACCAATTTGACCCGCATATCATCCGCGACCTCCGCGTCGGCCTGCTGGCGCATCCTGCCAGCGTAAATGCAGAAGGAGTACATACCGCCGATGTGCTGCGCAGCGCGGGGATCAACCTCGTTGCCGTCTTCGGACCCGAGCACGGCTACTTTGGCTGGGGCGGGGCGGGAGAGAAAATTCTCGATACCACCCACCCCTTTTATGATGTGCCGGTGCACTCGCTTTATGGCGAACAACGGAAGCCGAGCCATGCCATGCTCGAAGGAGTGGACGCCTTGGTGATCGACCTGCAAGACCTTGGCGCGCGATGCTACACCTACCTATCGACCATGCGCTACGTGCTCGAAGTCGCAGCCGAACTCGGAATTTTTGTCCATGTCCTCGACCGCCCGATTCCCCTGCCGATGATCTTCGACGGCCCCCGCCTCAAGCCTGGCTTCGAAAGCTTTGTCAGCCTCGTCGACGTCCCCCTCTGCTTCTCCATGACCCCCGGCGAAGCCGCCGCGTATATGAACGAGAAATTTGGCTTAAAAGCCAAGCTGGCGATTACACCCTGCGGCCCCGGGACCGAATTTGAAATTCGCGTCGCGCCCTCGCCTGCCATTCGCTCCGCCGCGACGGCTCGCGCCTATTTGGCCACGGTATGGACCGAAGCGCTGCCGCAATTCAAATGCGACCGCCATGGCCTGATTCCCTTCCAATGCCTCGCCAACGACTGGCTCGAACCCGAGCGGGTGATCGACGCCATGCCGAGGATTCCTGGCGTCAAACTATTCCCGCACTTGCTCCGCGAAGACGGCGAAATTTACAAAGGCATTCGCATCGCGGCATCGCCCACCAGCCTGCGCCCGGTCAAACTAGGGGTGCAACTTCTCGCCGCGCTTCGAGATGTCTACGGGAACGACAAAATTTGGGGCGGAGAGGATGTGAAGCCCGAATTTTTCGACAAACTCATGGGCACAGACGAGGTTCGACGTTCGCTACTCAATGGCGAGAGCGCAGAATCGATTGCCACTCAATGGCAGCCGGGAATTGACGCGTTTGAAAATGAATGGGAGGCGGTGCGATTCGAATGAGAATAGTTGACAAACATATCCTGTACGAAGCCGCGGTTCAGACCTGCAACATCGACGTAGAATTTTTTAACCGGACCTTCAAACGGATTCGAGGCAAGAAGCCGCTCAGCTTACGCGAGGACTTCAGCGGCACCGCGCTTCTTTGTCGCGAATGGGCTAGCCAAAGCGCCAAACATAAAGCCATCGGAGTGGAGCTCGACCCCGAGGTGATCGCTTGGGCTGAAGAAAACCGGCAAGTACCCGGGGTTGAATTTATTCAGGCCGACGTCTGCACCGTGGACGCGCCCAAGGTCGATCTCATTAGCGGCTTCAATTTTTCCTACTGCATTTTTAAAGAGCGCGCGAAGCTCAAGAGCTACTTTAAAAATGCTTATGACGGGCTGAACGAAAGCGGGCTATTTGTCGTGGATGTGTACGCGGGCCCCGCAGCGCAAAACGTGCTGAAAGAAGATCGCGAAATTCCCAAAGGCCGCGACGTAAACGGCATCGGCTACCCGCGCTTCAAATATTACTGGGAGCAGGCCAGCTATAATTTTGTCAACAACCACACGGTTTGCCACATTCACTTTAAGCCCAAGGGCGAAAAGAAAATGAAGCAGGTCTTCACCTATGACTGGCGGCTCTGGTCTCTGACCGAAGTGAGAGATCTTCTGCTCGAGGTCGGATTTAGTGACGTGGAAATCAACATCGAAGGCTGGGACGAGGAAACCGAAGACACGGACGGGGTTTTTGTCCCGCAAACTCTATATGAAGACATGGAAAGCTTCATCGCCTACGTGGTTGCCATCCGCTGATTTCCTTTCGACTTCTCGGATTACATCGGGTAGCCAGAGACATGAAAACACATCCATTTGTTCGCTTTTTTACTCGTAGCCTTCTGATCACAGCTCTTTGTAGCTTCGCACTCGTCTTCACGATAGGTTGTGATGACAACGATGACGACGAGCCAACCGACACGGAAACGACCTCCGAAGAATCGGTTTTGACCAATGGGACCACCGCTGAAGATCAAAGCATCTCGACTGCTGGCCTTTCGCTCGGTGGCGACTGGAACTTCAGCCTCACCCCAGACGGGAGCGTTAGCGCCTCCGCCTTCGCAGCCAACTTGAACCAAAATGTCGACACCATTGGCGGGACATCAGACGGACTCGTTGTCGATGGCCTGACCGCGGACAACGAAGTCAACCTCACCTTTAGCGGCAGCGCATATATGATCGTCATGACGGGAGTGGCGAACAACAATAACATGTCGGGACGCTTCGAAGATTCCGACGGCGCGACCGGCAACTGGACCGCAAGCCGCTAGTTGGAAGTTGATATTCGTTAGCTTCGAAGGAACGGAAGAGAAGTTGAACTCCGCCCGCAACAACTCGAATGAGCTAGGCAGAAGTTGACTTCAGACTGAACAGCTCCGAAGGGACCGCCAGCACTTAGCCTCGGGGATACGAATCGACCAAAAGCACAAGGCTCCGAAGGAACGGAAGAAAAGTTGAACTCCGCCTAACTAGCTCCGAAGGAGCGGAGGCACTTAGCCCCGAGGTTCGCCTCGGGGATACGAATCGACCAGAGCACCAAGCTCCGAAGGTGCGCCGGCACTTAGCCCCGAGGCTCGCCTCGGGGATACGAATCGACCAAAGCATCGAGCTCCGAAGGTGCGCCGGCAGTTCTCTAAAACTCCACTTCTGAAAGACATCAGAGGTCGAATGTTTCACTAGAGAGATCTTTTATTAAGGAGATGCATCTGTCGGCGGTTGGAAACCGCCGCTCCTTGGCCTTCGGCGAATCACTACTTTTTAGGAAATTCGGGCGTGGCGCGGAATTTATTCCTCGTTTGTCGCACATCGCGTCCGCGACTTTGATAAATCCGCCGATGTTCGCGCCGGTCACGTAATCGGCCCGGCCTTCTTTTTCGCCGCCATGCTCGACGCAGGTGGCGTGGATTTCAGGAATGAGTCTGACACCAAAGGCACTTACACCAATGGCATTTAGATAAGCCATTTTGCATGGAAAAGAGTTCGCTCTACCCTGAAAAGAAAGCCGGAGGCTTGATGGCAATTAGCCGGTCGGTGACCGAAGGGAACCACCGGAAACCATCGCAAAAATAACTCTCGAGCGCTGGAAGCGCGATCGGAGAACAACCTAAATGCACTACTCTCATCGCGGTTCCCGTAAAAGGAAGGGGTGAAAAGCAAGGGGTCAGACTCCAATGGTATCACTAGCTCCGAAGGAGCGGAGGCACTTAGCCCCGAGGCTCGCCTCGGGGATACGAATCGACCAAAGCATCGAGCTCCGAAGGTGCGGCGTCGGCACCTCGGTTCTCTTAAACTCCGCTTCTCAAAGACACCGAAGGGAGGGCTTGGCTTTCACTCGATAGATCATTTCAAAAAAGATCTGCCTCTGTCGGCGGTTGGAAACCGCCGCTCCTTGGCCTTCGGCGAATCACTACTTCTTAGGAAATTCGGGCGTGGCGCGGATTTTATCCCGTTCACATAAATTTCAGGACCGTTTAGTTCCGGGAAAATATGGTAAACATCTCACGGTACTGAGGATTCTTGAAAAGCTGCGGTGGAATTTCGACCAAGGCGGCGTAACGCCCCCGCTCATTCTTCACCACGGGGACACGGGCGGAGATGATAAAGGAACCCTTGAAGGATGAGGCTAAAGTCTCTCGGGCGTTTTCTCTAGTAGAATTTAAATCTTTCATGTTTCTCTCTCTGTTGTGCTCATTGATATAGCGGGAACCATGCCAAGTTTGAGAGAATCCTCCAAAAGACCCCTGATAAACATTTCATATATGCGTAAGTCATTGATAACCAACGTAAATAAAATTCTCGATCCTGACATTACGCAGGACAGGCTCTAAGGCATTTTCAATATTTGAGAATATATTTAGAATATGAGAATACGTAAATGACCGACGGGTTCATTCTCCAGTAAATATGGAAAACATGGCTATTTCGCGTGGATTTCCTGACTGTTTCGCGATTGCACTTTTGATTCTTGTCGCCCAGTCCCCTTCCCAGCTCAGGGGAATGACTGCCGAAACTGCAGCTTGGCTCCGGCGCAAATTTGATCGGAATTTGCGCGAGAAAGACCTAGGGTCGCTCCTAATGAAAGCACCGGAAAAGATTCTCGTCGCCCTCTCGGGCGGGGTTGATAGTAGCGTAGCAGCCGCTCTGCTTAAGGAGCAGGGCCACGAATTGGTAGCGGCTTACATGAAAAACTGGATCAACGAGGATGACATCTTTGGGCATTGCCCTTGGGAAGAGGACATCGAGGATGCGCGGGCCGTGGCAGATGCTTTAGGCATCGAATTTCGGGTGGTAAATCTTATCGAGGAGTACCGCGAACGCATCGTCGACTATCTACTGGCCGGCTATCAGGCGGGAATCACCCCGAATCCGGATGTGATGTGCAACCGCGAGATCAAGTTTGGCGCCTTTTTGGATTACGCCAAGCAGGAAGGGTTTGCTGCGGTTGCGACGGGACATTATGCCCGCAATCGCCAGCTCGCGGATGGAACCTGGGATATTCTGGAAGGCAGCGACCCAAATAAGGACCAGACCTACTTTTTAGCGATGATGCAGCAGGATCAGGCGGCGCATGCGCGTTTTCCGGTCGGCGAGTTGTTAAAACCAGAGGTACGCGAAAAAGCCCGGGAGCACAATCTTCCTACCGCCGAGAAAAAGGATAGCCAAGGCATCTGCTTCATCGGAAAAATCAAAATGGCGGACTTTCTTGCCGCCTACGTGAAAGATGAGCCGGGCAACATTGTGAATCCTGATGGCAAGGTGCTCGGACAACATCGCGGGCTCCACTACTATACCTTGGGGCAACGCAAAGGCATCGGGATCGCGAGCAACATCTACAAAGAATTTTACGTCGTGGTCGAGAAACGGGTTGATGGCAATGAGTTGGTGATCGCGATTGACCGGCCGGATGCGCCCAAGCTCTATGCGAGGCGCTGTACCATTTCTAGCCTGTCATGGGTGAACAAGCCCCTGAGTGGAGAGGTCGACTGCCTTGCGCGGCCACGTTATCGCGCTCCAGCTCAGGCCCTCCGCGTGTGGATGCAGGCCGACGGAACAGCTGAACTCGAGTTTGAAAAACCACAGCGAGCCCTGACCCCGGGACAAATCTGCGCCCTGTATCAAGACGACGTGCTTTTGGGAGGCGGAATTTTTACGTCCATCGACTACACAACTGCGGAGTAGCACATGAATGAGGAACGGAAGAACCCCTGGACCACCCTTTCAGGCAAAGCGATTTATAAAAATCCTTGGATTGAGCTGACGGAATTTCAGGTCATCAACCCAAATGGCGGAGAAGGCATTTATGGGAAAATCCATTATCAAAATCGTGCCATCGGAGTCGTCCCCTTGGACGATGAACATCACACTTGGCTGATTGGCCAGTGGCGCTATCCACTTGAACGCTATTCTTGGGAAATTCCCGAGGGCGGCGGCGCGAAGCACGAGACGCCGCTCGAGGCAGCGCAACGCGAGCTAAAGGAAGAGGCCGGGTTAGAGGCGAGTCAGTGGGACGAAATTTTTCAACTCGATGTCTCGAATTGTTGTTCGGACGAGGAAGCGACGTTGTTTCTCGCACGCGGGATCACGGTTGGAGAATCGGATCCAGATGAGGACGAAGAATTGGAGATCCGTCGGGTTCCGTTGGCCCAAGCCGTGGCCATGGTACACGACGGGGAAATCACCGATGCGCTATCGGTTGCAGCGCTGCTGAAGGTAGACTGGATGTTACGTGATCGGCCATCTGCCAACGCGTAGATGTCGTAGGCGAGCTTCCCTCCGTCGGCGGTTGGAACGCGCCGCTCCTTGGCCTTCGGCGATTCACGACGATTTAGGCTGCACTTGGCGCAGAGCTTCGTAGACCGCGATGCCGACCGACGTGGCGAGGTTCAGCGAACGCACATGGTCGATCTGCATGGGGATGCCGACGACCCGATTCGGCCAGCGTGCGAGAATCTCATCTGGCAGGCCCTCAGTCTCGCTACCAAACATCAACATGTCGCCAGGCTCATAAGCTGCTTCAAAGTAGTTCAGGTCGCCGCCCGTGCTAAACAACCAGGGGGCTCGGCCTTTAGGCAACACGCCGGTGTCGAGGAGACCATCGAGATCGTCATGGATCTGAGGCGCAATCGAATCCCAATAATCCAAGCCCGCGCGGCGGAGCTGCTTGTCGCTTAGTTCAAATCCAAGCTCTCCAACTAAATGCAGACCGCAGCCAGTCCCCGCGCAAAGCCGCGCGATATTGCCCGTGTTCGGCGGAATTTTTGGCTCCACCAAAACCACTTCGAAGCGAGGTGTGGGCCAGCTAAATTCCAGATCGGCTTTTCGACTATGATGACATTTCACGAAGATGAATGAGCCAGAAAATTCTCCTGCGAACAAGCTCGACCTTTGACTTGGGGTGGTCATGCATGGCGCATGCCTAGTTTAGAAGAAATCGACCAACGCTGGAAGCGTATTGCCACTGAAGGCCCTTTGGCCGTGATGCCGGTTCAAGCCGCCTTTTCCGAGGATGGAATTCCGGTATGTTTCGGCACCGTGTATGCGGGGCAATACCCCAGCGAGCCCTTCGACTCTTTATGGGAATTCGCCCTCTATCACATCTATGTGAGTTCCATGCAGCAGGCGCAGTTTCAGACCGGCCAATCCGATATGGAATGGTTCGAGGACATGGATTTTGAATCCGACCGCTTTCTCTCTGAATGGGAACGCGGTAAAAAAAAGGACGGGAAAGACCTGCTTCGCTGGATCAAACAACTCGAGCTTCCAGAGGAAATGAACTGGATCAAAGAAATGAGCTTTGAAGAAGGCATCATTCAATGGGGCGCGGATACACTCGAGCTCGTCGCGAAAGCCAAAGAGGGCTACCTCTGCCTCTTTGTCGTGGACGATGAAGGCTTGGACCCAGATGAAAACGATCCGAGTATTCTCGATGTGGATGATATTGAGGACGAAGACGAAGGTCTTGTCTGAGTTGCTTTAGAAAATAGCCGCCCTCAAGCTCAGAGGCGCTCTCTACGCAGGGGCTGTTTAAAACCTCCAAGATCTACCTGAGCCAGAACTGTAAGCAGTGAACCTCAAGCCTGAAAGGCTTTAAAAACGTCGTGATGGGCAGCGCCCATCGGGAAAAATTGGCCGAACTTTTAAGCCTGAAGGGCTTCCCCAAACCATCTGCACCGTGTGCAAGGCCTTCAGACTTGAAGCACACACCGATACAATTAATGGCGTTGCCCATCGCTCGTTTGAAGCGACCTATCTTGTGAAAAGCAAACATGAGCTCACAGGCGGGACGCCTCTCCGGCGCACTTTCGGAGCTTGATACTTTGGTCGATTGTACCTTCGGGTTGAACCTCAGGTGAACGGGATAAAATCCGCACCACGACCGAATACCCTGAGAAGTAGTGATTCGCCGAAGGCCAAGGAGCGGCGGTTTCCAACCGCCGACAGAGGCAGATCTTTTTTGAAATGATCTATCGAGTGAAAGCCCAGCCCTCCCTTCGGTGTCTTTGAGAAACGGAATTTAAGAGAACCGAGGTGCCGGCCAGGTTAATTCGCCTATCTACTCGTCTAGGCTTGGGCGATAGGGCTCGACATGTGAGCGCCAGTTCCACGATTCAAATCGCGAGAGGCCTTCGTCGGTAACCAAGGTACGCCCCGGTTGGCTTCGGGCCATTAAACGAATCAACAAGCGAGCATCATCTCCCCGTACGTAAGAGGGCATCTCGACTTCAACCGGGATCACACAACCAATTTGCGGATCGCCGCCACCAAAGGTGACTTCGTCTAAGCTATTAAATTCGATGACTCGATTGAACCAAGAGAAGCCATCCGGACTTTGCGAGGAGACATGCACTTGAAGGTCTGAGGGAACCCGCTTCCAAAAACGGAAATACAAGGTGAGGCGGGACTTTCCGCTAGGAGTAATTTCACGCGCACTGAAGCCCGTGAGTTCGACCGACCGACTTTTAAAGTTCATCCCGAGCGGAACCTTCGGCGTCAGGTCATCAAGACGCTGTTGCACGGTTCGTGATCCTCCCTGTTCAACCGCAATTATCTCGTCGCCTGCGCCGTTGCGGATCAAATCCTGCAACAAGGTGGGGTCCTGATCGCAAAGCTTCAGCGCGCGTAGGTAATCTTTTTTCGCCTGCGGCTTAAAGCCAGCCACTTCCTGAGACCGAGCCAGCATCCAGCGAATGCGGTGCTTGAATCGGAATGGTACGCCACGGTCCGTGAAGAAAGAGAGAAGCCCAACTCGGGCCCCACCTGGATCATTCCGGGCCAACTTATTACGAGCATCATACAGTAAAATCCCGTCATTGCTTTCGGTTTTAAGCGACGATTCGGTCCACCAGATCGCGTTAGAAATCAGCTGGAAATCATCATTTAATGCCAGCTCTGAAAGACGTGGCTTGAGTTTGGGCGCGACGGCAGCCGCGCTCTCGAGGCGCGACAGGCGCAGCGCATGTTCGGGCGGAAGTCCTTGGCGTCCTTCAATTCGGTCCAAGGCAATTTTGATTCCCATCTCATTTTTGTTTTCGAGGCCAACGAGGATGTCAGCCCGAGCAAGCCAAGCGGACTGGCGTTGTGCGAGGTTGTTGCGATAGGTTTCGAATTGTCCATCCCGCAGCTGCCACTTGCTTCGCTGAGAGGTCAGCCGCAAATGCCAACGCAGGAGGTGGGCATCTAAATCAGAGCGAGGAGGAAGCCCCGTGTCTGGGTTATCCGCGAGTAATTCTTTGTCGATGTAGTTGAGAATGCTGAGCGAATTTTCGCGATCATCCACCCTATCATACAGGTCGTAGACCATCCAAAGTGCGGTTATCGGAAGCCCACCGGATTCAGCCATTTCGCTGAACGAGACCCCCGCGTCATACCACGAGGTGATGACGTCGGTATTGAACTTGGTGCCCATAAGCATGACCTTACGCCCAACCTCAATCATCTCCTTTTGCACCGATTCGCCGACTTGGGCGCGAAGCGATTTGTAGACCATGCCCCAACCGTGGCAGACGGCGAGCAGGGTATTTGCGTGATTCGGGGCTAGCTTGGCTGCGGTTTGCAACTGCAGCATGCCCTTTTCTAACATGGCTTGCGACTCCGCTTTGTCACGAGTCAGGCCAGCCGCTTCACAGAGGAATCGACCCGAAAAAGCGTGGGGTTGAGCAGACCACGGTGAGTACTCAACCCCCTTGTCAAAAGAAGGTTGCACCTCTTTGTATAAGGCAAGGCGCTGAGGAATCATCACGCGATCCATGATGGCGATGGCGCGACGCTGCGAGGCTTCATCCTTCATCCGCAAGAGCGCTTCGTCTTGTTTTTGGATCTCATTCAAATCAAAATCCAGAATGCGGGCACGGGCAAAAGAGGTATGAAGCAAGCCATCTTTTGGGTCGGTCTTCACCGCTTTTTCCAGAGTTGGCAGAGCCATCTCAGGGGGCGCACGACGGAATTGAAGCCAGTTATATTTATCCGATGAACCACCGACCCCGAGCCAGCCTTTTTGAGAATAGATGTGGGCCATGGCAGGACGAACCGCAATGACGGATAGCCAAGCGCAGAGCGCGATACAGGCGATGAGCCGAAGTTTTTGCAGGAACGGCATCTTCGCGATAAACACACTTTTCGGTTGGTCATCACTGCTTTGGCGACGACGGCGCTTACGACGGCGACCCGAGGTCGGGGAGACGCTGGATTCTTCTTCGATACGCGTGGTCCGTGGTGAGCTGGGGCTGGGGCTCGAACTGGACAGGGCATCCCCCCCTGCAGCAACAGAAGCATCCGAACCAGAAAATCCACCAGTACCATTGGCCTTTTCTTTTTGAGAAGTCGAAGTCGCAGAAGAAGAAGCCCGACGACGCTGCGGGTCGTCCTTTGGTTTTGGCGTATCACGCAACGAACGGGTTCCTGCCATGAGCAGGCCCGCGACACAGGCGAAGGTGACCGCGACCCCAGGACGTGAACTCAAATTGTATTCTACGACTGCGTGCAACAAGCCTGCGAGGAGCGCGAAAAAGAGTCCGCGTACCAGCCAGACTGACATGTCCTTTGAGGGGCGAAAGATCCCGATGACACGGCGGAAATAAAGTAGAACAAGTAAGAGAACCGGTATCATTCCAATCCAACCTACTTCACTGAAAAGTTGCAGGTAGTCATTGTGCGCGTTGATAACTCGCCTGTCGCCAAACATTTCGCTTTGGAAACGTTGGATGCCAACCGGGAAGGATCCAGGTCCGACACCAAGCGGGTGCGACTCGGCCATCTCCAAGGAAGAATTCCAAATATCTAGACGACCATTCATCGAGATGTCACTTTCCGCGAGGTCGGCAAACCGGTCCCAAATGATCACGTAACCCGATGAAAATCCGATGGTAAATACCGTGAAACCAATGAGGGAAAGAACCAAAAAGGCTTTACCCGCTTTTTGGCCTCGGGTGCCAATGGCAAACCAGAGTAAGAAGAGCAGCGAAGTAATCCCCATGGCCAGCAGCGATCCTTTGGAGGCGGAAAGCACGAGAGAGATGATTTGCAAGGTGAGGCCAATGCTCATCCAAAACACCACCACAAGGCTTTTACGACCGAGTCGCGGGTCTTGAAACGCGTTACTCAGGCTGCCCTTGTAGGCCACCAAAATTTGGCTCATGCGGAGGAGGATCACCCCGAGGGTGATGGGAATGGTGATGGCTAACAAGCCACCAAAACTGTTCGCGCCAGAGAAGCTACCGTTGAAACGCCCACTACGGAATGCGTTTTGAAGCACGCTTTCTTCTCCGAACGTTAAGAAGCCATAGCCGGCCTGAACACTGCCCAGCACCGCGAGGATCACACACATCCGCGCAAGGTTGGCCGTCCCAGAGGCGAAGTATTTCGCCACGGTATAAATGATCAGGCCGTAAGCAAACCAGGTAATCAGGGCTTTGCGAGTGAGAACCGGCGACAAGCTAATGGTGGCTTTCCCCGAAGGGAATAAGCTTTTATACAGATCCGCGACCTTAGGCTGGAAGCCTGCGATGGTATCGACATCCAGGGGGAACATCTGCAAAATGCCCCAGCCAAAAAAGGCCACAATCCCAATGAACCAGAGACATTTCTCCAGCTTGCCGAATTTGAGAGTGGTAGGAAGATAGCCGATGGCAAACAGGCCAAGTAGGCAGACCACGAAGCAGGAAATAACGATCGTGGCCCACGCCCATGGCGAGACCCCGCCGAGGGGGACCATGGCCCACAGGCACATTGCGCCGATGAGAAATGGAAAACATTTCCCGATCCAGGTTGATACACGATGTCCGATTAGCACCTTATGAGCCTTCCTTCTTTACAAGCAGCCAAGGGAACGGAATGTTCCCGTTTAACCGCAAAACCTCCAAACATACGCATGGAAAAATCCAAGAAACAACTTTTCCTTTTTGTCTTTCCAGCTCTGCTGGGGATTTTGGTCTACGCAAATTCCACTCGCAACCAATATGTCTTGGATGATGAAGCGGTTTTAACCGATAATCCGCACACCTTGGCCGGCATCAAAGGAATCCCCATGTTGCTGGCGACCGACTCCTTTCATACCGGTTTTATCCTCTTTGATGAGGATGTTCTCTCCTCGGGCGGCCGCTACCGCCCACTCTCCCTCATAAGCTTTGCCATCGAGATCGACCTGTTTAAGCTTTTCCCCGAAACATGGACCAAAAATCTCTACGACCTGCGCCCTACCAGCCTTTCGGAAACCAATGTCCGCCTATGCCCCGCCTTTAGTCACGGGGTGAACGTATTGCTTTTTGGCCTCTGCTGCGGACTGGTGGCCTTCTTTTTACGCAGGTGGATCTTTCCCAACGCGCTTTGGCCTGCCCTTGCCGGAGCCCTGATCTTCGCGGTGCACCCAATTCACACCGAAGTGGTGGCGAACATCAAAAGTCGGGACGAAATCCTCGGGCTCATATTATTTATCTTGGTCTTCAATCAATTTGGTCGCTGGGCCCGCTCGCATCGAACCGGGCAGTTACTCTTTGCCATGGGACTTTTGTTCCTCGCGCTGCTGGCCAAAGAATACGCTCTCACCAGCTTGATTCTGATCCCGATGGGGCTCTGGCTCAGTGGGAGCACGCTGAAGCGAAGCAGCTCGGCTGCGGTTCCGATTTTTGCCACCATCGTCGCCTACCTAGCGCTTCGCTTTACTATGGTCGGCTTCTCGATCGACTCAGTGGAAGACCCTCTAAACAACTTTTACTTTGTCGCCTCAGATGCACCGCTGGCGGAGAGCCTAAAGATGTTGGCCACCAAGTTTTGGTGCCTGGGGGTAAATCTGAAATGGCTGGTTTATCCTTACCCCCTCTCGGGGAACTATCAATTTGCCGCCATCGGCTACACGAACTTTGGTGATTGGACGGTGTGGATCTCCATCCTCGCCTACATCTTGATTGGGATCTGGGGTCTGGTACTTTTATTTACACGGAACCGACTCGCGCTCGCGGTGTTCTTTTTCCTCGGCACCTTATTTATGGGTTCGAATCTTTTAATGGATTTGGGAACGCCCTTGGGCGAGCGACTGCTCTTCCATCCCTCGCTAGGATTTTGCGCCGTGGCAGGCGCCGCCTTTGGTGTGCTCGGCTTACGTCACGCCCGCCTGGCCCAGCTACTTTTGCTCTTTGTCATCGTGGCTGGAAGTTGGCACTCCATGCTTCGCAACCGGGATTGGTACGACAACAAAACCTTGTTTTTAAAAGACGTGCATGCGGTGCCGAATAGCGCCATGGTGCAGTACAATGTAGGGACCTACCACTACCAAGACGGCAACTGGGATCTTGCCCACCACCATTTGAGCGAGTCGATTCGGATTCTGCCAAACTTTGTTAAACCTTATCAGACTCGCTGCCTGGTGCAGGTGCGACGCGGGGCCTATGCCGAATCCATTGCCGACTTTAAACAGTTTAAAGATCTCTTCCCCGCGAGTGAGATGGCGAGCTACGCGAACTTTATTTGGTACGAATGCGTGCACGACGGGATCGAAGCCGGTAAATCAGGCGATGCCAAAACCGCGCTAAAAAACTTTGAACTCGCGGAACAGCTGATCTCCAACGCGGAAATCCATCGCTTTATCGGAGGCGCACACCAAGAACTGGGCAACCTACGCGGCGCCCTTGTTGCTTGGAAAAAGAGCCGAGACCTCGATGCCGAAGGCTGGAAGGCATGGGAAGGCTTTGACTCCGAGCCGAGTCGGAAATAGGTGTAATCCCGAAGATGGGGCCAATGGGCAAACGACGCGTGAGGGGTCGCACACATATCCATAAATGACCTGCCTCTACGCGTCTCACGGGCCGGCTGAAACAAAGTGGTATCGTACCATGCCCTTCCAAGGGCGTGTTTGCGCCATCGCCTTCCAGGCGGTGACGAAGAACGTGCTTCAGCGGGAATAAGCCCAGTATACGTTGAATGGCAGAGGCCTAGCGCCCTCTGTTCGGTGGTTTACTTTGGTATTTGATAGCCCTGGACGCAAGTCCGGGGTACGTCGTGCATTGGATTTGTGAGTCGCAACGCGAGGACTTCCGTCATTATTATAGCTGCTTACGGCCATCCTTCCTGGTAATGCCGTCGCGTTGCGACTCTGACGTCTTCTGCGGTAATCCATGGACTCGCGTCCATGGCTATCGGTTGTGACCGCTTCGCGGTTCATCACCGGTTGTGCCAAAATTAATTTGATGAAGTAATGATTGCGTTTGCCCAAGTCGCCAATCGCCACCTGATCCAAGAAACAAAAAGACCCATCGGACATCTCCGATGGGCTTGGGTTTGTTAGGTTAGGATTTTTTTGGCTCCACGCCGAGCTTTACTCGACCCGGATTTCTGTTCCGGCTTCGGCGCTGAAGTACACCCCGAAGGATCCGTCGACTTCGACCACGCGGCCTTTGAGCACGCGCTGGTTTGTTTCGTCGATCACGCTTGGCTCCGTCGCGAATTCGAGCACGAAGTAG
>Ga0209187_1000480_pt1 | contig 68199 bp, 48 predicted proteins | sample BantaG_FD_187430 | JGI IMG/M metagenome (GOLD analysis project Ga0209187, IMG submission 187430) | Marine algal microbial communities from Bantry Bay, Ireland - BantryBay_4 metaG (SPAdes) (version 2) | ecosystem: Host-associated > Algae > Red algae > Unclassified | place: Bantry Bay, Ireland...
AGAAGTTGCTGAGTGGTAATGAAAAGTGAATGGGTAAAAACTCGGACTACTCTCTTATTTTAATATTTCATCGTTCCTAGTAGGCTTAGCCTACGGCTCGATATCAAGATCTTCTTCTAACACCATTCTGCTGTTTGTAGTCCCCTGACTATAAACTTATATGCTTCTCCAAAAGCGTAAATTGTGATCTCTCGATTTTTATTTCTTATTACTTGGGGATTTAGATTTTGCTTGGTATTGTTCATTTTTTCCAGTCGCTGAAAAAACGAACCAAAAAAAGCTTGTCGCTTCAATTGCTAGGCTGCTAGTGCCGGCATCCCACAATCCCACTGAAGCGACGGGCTATACTTTCTTGATTTCTTTTTTTTATCTGCTGTTTGTAGTCCCCTGACTACGAACTTATATGCTTCTCAATAGTAAAAATTGTCTGAATGATTATTTCCGTGAGGTGTCTACTGGGGTTTAGCACCAGCTAAGGCCATGGAGAAGTTGCTGAGTGGTAATGAAAAGTGAATGGGTAAAAACTCGGACTACTCTCTTATTTTAATATTTCATCGTTCCTAGTAGGCTTAGCCTACGGCTCGATATCAAGATCTTCTTCTAACACCATTCTGCTGTTTGTAGTCCCCTGACTATAAACTTATATGCTTCTCCAAAAGCGTAAATTGTGATCTCTCGATTTTTATTTCTTATTACTTGGGGATTTAGATTTTGCTTGGTATTGTTCATTTTTTCCAGTCGCTGAAAAAACGAACCAAAAAAAGCTTGTCGCTTCAATTGCTAGGCTGCTAGTGCCGGCATCCCACAATCCCACTGAAGCGATGGGCTATACTTTCTTAGTTTCTTTTTTTTATCTGCTGTTTGTATTCCCCTGCCTACAAACTTATATGCTTCTCAACAGCGTAAATTTTGATCTCTCTATTTTTATTTCCTATTCCTTGGGGGTTTCGATTTTGCTTGGTATTGTTCATTTTTTCCAGTCGCTGAAAAAACGAACCAAAAAAAGCTTGTCGCTTCAATTGATAGGCTGCCAGTGCCAGCATCCCACAATCCCACTGAAGCGACGGGCTATACTTTCTTGATTTCTCTGCTGTTTTTAGTCCCTTGACTACAAACTTATATGCTTCTCAAAAGCGTAAATTGTCTGAATAATTATTTCCGTGAGGTGGCTACTGGAGTTTAGCACTAGCTAAGGCCATGGAGAAGTTGCTGAGTGGTAATGAAAAGTGAATGGGTAAAAACTCGGACTACTCTCTTATTTTAATATTTCATCGTTCCTAGTAGGCTTAGCCTACGGCTCGATATCAAGATCTTCTTCTAACACCATTTTGCTGTTTGTAGTCCCATGCTTACAAACTTATATTCTTCTGAAGAGTATAAATTGTGATCTCTCTATTTTTATTTCCTTTTCCTTGGAGGTTTAGATTTTGGTTGGTATTGTTCATTTTTTCCAGTCGCTGAAAAAACGAACCAAAAAAAGCTTGTCGCTTCAATTGATAGGCTGCCAGTGCCGGCATCCCACAATCCCACTGAAGCGACGGGCTATACTTTCTTGATTTCTTTTTTGAACTCTGCTGTTTGTAGTCCCCTCACTACAAACTTATATGCTTCTCAACAGTGTAAATTGTCTAAACGATTATTTCCGTGAGGTGTCTACTGGGATTTAGCACCAGCTAAGGCCATGGAGAAGTTGCTGAGTGGTAATGAAAAGTGAATGGGTAAAAACTCGGACTAATCTCTTATTTTAAAATTTCATCGTTCCTAGTAGGCTTAGCCTACGGCTCGATATCCTGCTGTTTGTAATCCCATGCTTACAAACTTATATTCTACTCAACAGCGTAAATTGTGTTCTCTTTATTTTTATTTCCTATTCCTTGGGGGTTTCGATTTTGCTTGGTATTGTTCATTTTTTCCAGTCGCTGAATAAACGAACCAAAAAAAGCTTGTCGCTTCAATTGATAGGCTGCCAGTGCCGGCATCCCACAATCCCACTGAAGCGACGGGCTATACTTTCTTGATTTTTTTTTTGAACTCTTCTTTTTGTAGTCCCCTCACTACAAACTTATATACTTCTCAACAGTGTAAATTGTGATCTCTCTATTTTTATTTCCTATTATTTGAGGGTTTCGATTTTGCTTGGTATTGTTCATTTTTTCCAGTCGCTGAAAAAACGAACCAAAAAAAGCTTGTCGCTTCAATTGCTAGGCTGCCAGTGCCGGCATCCCACAATCCCACTGAAGCGACGGGCTATACTTTCTTAACAAGCTACATCTTCACAACCTTCTTCGTCAAAATTCCGCCTCCTTCTAAGTGAAACTTTAATACATACACCCCCGGTTGCAGATCGCTCATATCATAGCTATGGCTGTTAATTTCAATAAAAATCCTATCTATTAACCTTCCGTCGAGTGTATGTACTTCTACAAACCTTATCTCTAAGTCGTTACTTGTTTCTATTCTAAGATCATCACTTACAGGATTAGGATAAAGGCTTATATCTTTGCTTATGATCACAGGTTGATTAAATACAGAGGTGATGGTAGGATCACATACCTCGTCTTCATCTATTCTAAAATTAGGGAAGTTCGGAAAACCAGCCCCAGAAGAAGTATGCGGTAAGGAAATTCCTTGCTGTTCAAAATTACAGGCTACTCCCTTCTCATCGGGTTTATGGATAACATGATAGGTATTCGTGCTGCTCATACTGCCCATATAGATCTTGCAATCTGGTGCTCTTTGCATCAAAAAGAAAGTAGTGGCAAAGGGATCGCTTATCCCATTCCATTCATCTATCAACACAGCAGACGCACCAGGATCATCTTCTTGCATGTCCAGCTGATATAATTTTGTCTGCATTGAGATATATAAGAATCTACTGTTAGAAGAGAATTCTATGGCATTAAATATAGGGATAGAATCTACATACATTTCTCTTACATTGCTCAACATTCCAGATGCTCGATCAAAATCAAAAAGCTTCAATTGATCATAAGGATTAAAAGTTGCATATAAGCTTCCATCTGGAGAAAATTTACCCTTACCAGATGCGCCTGCCCATTTATGATATTCTGTACCAATCAACTGATGATGATGGAAAGTAATACCAAGAGGGTCCAATAAAAATATTAATATTTTATTTAGTTCCTCCGTAGGCTGAATAATCCACCAATCCTTTCCATTTGCATGCTTTACCGCTTGTAGATAACTTGACTGAATTGTATCCTGATTATAAAATATTTTATTTTTTTCTATTAAATCACCTTTACCTTCATCAAGGGACATATCGATGTAGCTGTACTGCAAATCTCTCAGGAAACTAGGGCCAGTTGGATTATTAATAGTAGGTTTAGATATTAGATAATAACCTTCCTCATTTGCAGGGTCAGGTAAGGCTATTATATCTTGGGTACCTGGATAACCATTATCACAATCTCCTTCCCAAAAAATATCAAACCAATCTCCTTCATTGATATCTTCTCCATTCGGCATAATCTTATGATCCCTATTCGCAACGGCACACCCATTGGAATAAAAGAGTAGATTCCCTTCTAGGTCACACATCGAAATATTCATTTGATTGAATTCCAGTCCTCCTTCAATATCTTGCAAAACAAAGGGCGTTTCATTAAAATCAAAAACATAGTTATCTATGCCCGGATCTGGACTAGTATTTCTACCTGTAATCCAATAATAATCCCGCTTATTCTGTGCATGGAGTGATGCGCAGAATAAGACTAAAAATAGGATTATATTAAATTTATATATCATTTAGCTTTTATGAATTTTTTAGATACTACTGCACCGTTAAAATCATTTACAAATCTAACTGTATATATTCCATCATTTAAAAATTCAATATTTATATAGCATTCGTGCGAATAATCTAATAAATCCATTCTTTTTATTAAAGCTCCTGTAATGTCTATAATCTCTAGTCTATTGAAACTTAATGAATCACTCCATTTTAAAAATAAAGATTCTTTTGCAGGATTTGGATACAACTTAATGGAATTTTCTTCTTCCATTATTTCTACTTCATTAAAGCTTGTTAAGTTTTCTTTTAATAATTCTTGAACTGGAACCCTATAGAATTGTCCACCATCTTTATCATTCACAGCTACAAAATATAGATAATCCTGATAGAATGTTAATTCTAAGAATGGCTGAACAGAATTAAATGGCCCTGGGTTAAGGTCAAATATATTCGTTATTTCTCCGGAGGAACATATATTGAACAACTCTTTTCCATACGGTGGAATATCTAGAACTGATATAGCTTGATTTTCTGATAATCTTATAAAGTTAATTCGATTTGAATTTTCATCATTGTAAGATCCAGAATTCGGAGAAAAATCTTTTAACCGGTGGATCTCAAACATTTGTTCTTTGTTCGTAATATTCATAATCGAAGTGTGGAAATTATCTACATTATAGACTAATGCTAAAACTGAAGTATCAAGACTAATTCGCTCTGCAACAGTTATATTACCAGGAAGGTCTTCAATTTCAATCTCTCCAGTATCACAAGACAATTGAAAGTGGACAATTTCATTATCATTATCATAAAATGAAAAATAAATGTAATTACCATCACTATGATTTAAAAATATACTTGATGGTGTAAAAATTAGGTTATTGGATTTATATATGACATGGGTTCCTTCCAGCGTTCCGTTTGTCAACCAAAGTTGTTCCTCTCCTAACTCTTCTTTTGTGACGAAAAGACTAAAATTTTCACATAATTGAACTGGTGAATGGATTATTGTTTCAGATGAATTGGTTAGAAATTGTTGTTCTGTTCCATTGTCAAAAAACACAATATTTACTCTATCATAATATAATAGTTTATCATTAATATTTTGGACTTCATAAATAAAATTCTCAGGTGGCTCCATAGTCTCAATCCCTAAAGTCTGAGAATTAAATGAGTATAATTCGTTATACCATTTTCCTAAAAAAAAATAATTAGCAGTAGAAAATGGCATAAGACCCATTTCATTATCTATTATTAGATTCTGTAAACTATCTTCTCCTTCACTTTTAAAATATATTTTATTTTCATTTTCATCATAAGGGTTTGAGAATATTATTCTAGATGAATCTACATTGACTACAAATTCTGTACCTTGATTAGTGAATTTCTTAATTTCATCACCTGAAATTTCTACTATTCCTACCTCCCCATTCTGATAATAATTAGCATATAACTTTTCCTCAAACGTAGAAGGAAGGGACAAACCAGATATCCTATCAATGGAGTCACTAATTAAGCTAAATTGATTATCCTTAAAATGATAAAGCTCATAATTTCTCCAAAAATAGGGATAATCTCCAGCTGCAAAAACATAGTTAGATAACTGTGCCCCTTTATTGACAGGTTCAAAAAGTAAATATGATTCTAACCCAGCTAAACCATCAAGATCTACACTAACGGATTTTCCATAATTAATAATTATCTGATCTTGAAATAGAACTATATCTCTATAAGCGACATTATCATAATCAAGAATAATATTTATACTATCAGTCCTGTTGGCTTGAATATCATACTTGTATAATTTATCAAAACGCGTGAAATATAAATCGTTTTCGTATTGAGTATTTCGTCCATTAAGATAAATGCTCTCTGCCTCTCTTGTCTCTAAATTTATCCTATATGTGCCAGAGCTAGCTGTATAAGCATAAATTTTGTCCTTAAAATGCTGAAGCTCATAAAAACCAGAATTAATTTGGTCATTGTAAAAAGTATCTATATCCTCAGAATTGCTTTCAGTTATACAGGTTATTATATTACCAACTGAATCTTGAGTATTGTAAAAGAAATTATTATTCAAATACTTAAAATTGAATTCATCAGAATAATCTGATATATTTCCAAAAGTGTTTTCACCTATATTATATCTCATTAATTTACCTGATTGTACAAAATAAAAATCTAGTTCACTTTTTTCATATTTAAATAAGTCTACATAAATCTTTTTAATCTCTACGTTATTTATAAAGTCATAAATCACATAATATTTTTCATCATCATCTTCGTTACGTTGAAGCGCATATGTATCATTCAGAACGTCGATGACATTGTGTTCTAAATTGAAAACTTTATTATCCTCTAACCTGATTAATTTAAATTCAGTAATACTTGCATATGCTGTTGAAACATAAAACTCATCAATTATTTTAGGAGGAAAAAAGCCATTAGATTGGCTATAAATATCTATATCGTTTTCAATTTTAATTTTTTCTAAAGTATGTAAATTATAAACTATTGCAAGATCACTATAGGCTATTGCTATAAAATCATCAGAAACACCAATTTTATATTCATAAAAGAGTACAGCTGTTTCGGCATAGACTAAAGTGTCAAGCTGGAGATCATTTATTCTAGTAATTAGAACTTTTCCATTTCTTTCAACAGTGACATTTCTTAATTCATCTCCAGAAACATAAAGTTGAGACCAGCCTGTCAATTGTAGTTCTTGAATATGCGTTAATTGTTCCTGTCCTTTCAGTAACTGAAGAGAATAGAATAATAGATGTAGTGAAAGTGCTAATTGAATTTTTCTCATAATTTGATTTTCTCTAAAATACTATTTTTTAAAGAATTTTTAGATTAAAGCAAGCGTCAAAGTACAGTTTTATCACTTTAAAAGTGAACACATTTTTTTAATTATTGCTTTTGTCTGAATTAAGATTTTTAGGAATTGTGGATTATAAGATTCCTTCTTAAGCACTATGTAATCAACTTACTGTCAAAGCTAAAGAATCGAATACATCACAACAAGCTACATCTTCACAAGCTACATCTTCACAACCTTCTTCGTCAAAATTCCGCCTCCTTCTAAGTGAAACTTTAATACATACACCCCCGGTTGCAGATCGCTCATATCATAGCTATGGCTTGTCACTTCAATTACTAGGCTGCCAGTGCCGGCATCCCACAATCCCACTGAAGCGACGGGCTATACTTTCTTGATTTCTTTTTTTTTATCTGCTGTTTGTAGTCCCCTGACTACAAACTTATATGCTTCTCAACAGTGTAAAATGTCTATACGATTATTTCCGTGAGGTGTCTACTGGGATTTAGCACCAGCTAAGGCCATGGAGAAGTTGCTGAGTGGTAATGAAAAGTGAATGGGTAAAAACTCGGACTACTCTCTTATTTTAAAATTTCATCGTTCCTAGTAGGCTTAGCCTACGACTCCATATCAAGATCTTCTTCTAACACCATTCTGCTGTTTGTAGTCCTCTGACTACAAACTTATATGCTTCTCAACAGCGTAAATTGTGATCTCTCTATTTTTATTTCCTATTACTTGGGGGTTTTAATTTTGCTTGGTATTGTTCATTTTTTCCAGTCGCTGAAAAAACGAACCAAAAAAAGCTTGTCGCTTCAATTGCTAGGCTGCCTGTGCCGGCATCCCACAATCCCACTGAAGCGACGGGCTATACTTTCTTGATTTTTTTTTGAACTCTGCTGTTTGCAGTCCCCTGACTACAAACTTATATGCTTCTCAACAGTGTAAATTGTCTATACGATTATTTCCGTGAGGTGTCTACTGGGATTTAGCACCAGCTAAGGCCAGGGAGAAGTTGCTGAGTGATAATGAAAAGTGAATGAAAATAACTCGGACTACACTCTTATATTAATATTTCATCGTTCCTAGTAGGCTTAGCCTACGGTTCGATATCAAGATCTTCTTCTAACACTATTTTGCTGTTTGTAGTCCTCTGACTACAAACTTATATTCTTCTCAAAAGCGTAAATTGTGATCTCTTTATTTTTATTTCCTATTGATTGGGGGGCTTCGATTTTGCTTGGTATTGTTCATTTTTTCCAGTCGCTGAAAAAACGAACCAAAAAAAGCTTGTCGCTTCAATTGCTAGGCTACCAATGCCGGCATCCCACAATCCCACTGAAGCGACGGGCTATACTTTCTTGATTTTTTTTTTATCTGCTGTTTGTAGTCCCCTGACTACAAACTTATATGCTTCTCAACAGTGTAAATTGTCTATACGATTATTTCCGTGAGGTGGCTACTGGAGTTTAGCACCGGCTAAGGCCATGGAGAAGTTGCTGAGTGGTAATGAAAAGTGAATGGGTAAAAACTCGGACTACACTCTTATTTTAAAATTTCATCGTTCCTAGTAGGCTTAGCCTACGGCTCGATATCAAGATCTTCTTCTAACACCATTTTGCTGTTTGTAGTCCCATGCCTACAAACTTATATTCTTCTAAACAGCGTAAATTGTGATCTCTCTATTTTTATTCCCTATTCCTTGGGGGTTTCGATTTTGCTTGGTATTGTTCATTTTTTCCAGTCGCTGAAAAAACGAACCAAAAAAAGCTTGTCGCTTCAATTGCTAGGCTACCAATGCCGGCATCCCACAATCCCACTGAAGCGACGGGCTATACTTTCTTAACAAGCTACATCTTCACAACCTTCTTCGTCAAAATTCCGTCTCCTTCTAAGTGAAACTTTAATACATACACCCCCGGTTGCAGATCGCTCATATCATAGCTATGGCTGTTAATATCAATAAAAATCCTATCTATTATCCTTCCGTCGAGTGTATGTACTTCTACAAACCTCATCTCTAAGTCGTTACTTGTTTCTATTCTAAGATCATCATTTACAGGATTAGGATAAAGGCTTATGTCTTTGCTTATAATGACAGGTTGATTAAATACAGAAGTTATAGTAGGATCACATACCTCGTCTTCATCTATTCTAAAATTAGGGAAGTTCGGAAAGTTAGCTACAGAGGAAGTATGTGGTAAGGCAACTCCTTGTTGTTCGAAATCGCAGGCTATTCCCTTCTCATCAGGTTTATGGATAACATGGTATGTATTCGTGCTGCTCATACTACACATATAGATCTTACAATCAGGAGCTCTTTGCATTAAAAAAAACGCAGTGGCAAAAGGATCGTTTATTCCATTCCATTCATCTATCAATACAGCAGACGCACCAGGATCATCTACTTGCATGTCCAACTGATATAATTTTGTCTGCATTGAGATATATAAGAATCTACTGTTAGAAGAGAATTCTATAGCATTAAATATAGGGATAGAATCAACATACATCTCTCGTACATTACTCAACATTCCAGATGCCCGATCAAAATCAAACAACCGCAGTTGATCATAAGGATTAAAGGAGGCATATAAACTTCCATCTGGAGAGAATTTGCCTATACCAGATGCACCAGCCCATTTATGATATTCTGTACCAATCAACTGATGATGATGAAAAGTAATACCAAGAGGGTCCAATAAAAATATCAATATTTTATTTTGTTCCTCTGTAGGTTGAATAATCCACCAATCCCTTCCATTTGCATGTCTTACCGATTGCAGATAACTTGACTGTATAGTATCTGAGCTATAAAAAACCTGATTCTTTTCAGTTAAATCTCCCTTACCTCCATCAAGAGTCATATTAACATAGCTATATTGCATTTCTCTCAAGAAGCTAGGACCTGTTGGATTATTTATTGTAGGTTTAGATATAAGATAATAACCCTCCTCATTTGCAGGGTCAGGTAAGGCTAGGATATCTTGTGTTCCTGGATATCCATTTTTACAATCCCCTCCCCAGAAAATATCAAACCAATCTCCTTCATTTATATCTTCTCCATTCGGCATAATCTCATGATCCCTATTTGCAACAGCACATCCATTGGAATAAAAAAGCATATTCCCTTCTGGGTCGCACATCGAAATATTCATATTGTCAAAATGTAAGCCTCCTTCAACATCAGCTAGTACAAAAGGTGTTTCATTAAAATCAAAAACATAATTATCAATTCCGGGATCTGAGCTTGTATTACTTCCGGTAATCCAGTAATAATCCCGCTTATTCTGCGCATGGAGTGTTGCGTTGTATGCTAGTAAGATAAGGCTAATAATAATGATTCGCATATGATAAAGATAAGCGAAAAAATAATACTATTTTGTCTGAACTAGAGTTTATAGGATTATTGGATTTAAGGATTTTATTATGTGCCGTTTATGTATTATGGTCGAAGCTATAGCGTCGAATCCTTCAGCGCTTTTCCTGTGCATGCCCGATTAAACAATTGTTATCCTGACCAAATAAAAGGAGCGGAAGGATTAAAGGTGATCTCTTTTTTTTATTTCCTATTACTCGGGGGTTTCGATTTTGCTTGGTATTGTTCATTTTATCCAGTCGCTGAAAAAACGAACCAAAAAAAGCTTGTCGCATCAATTGCTAGGCTGCCTGTGCCGGCATCCCACAATCCCACTGAAGCGACGGGCTATACTTTCTTAGTTTCTTTTTTTTAACTGCTGTTTGTAGTCCCCTGACTATAATCTTATATTCTTCTCCAAAGCGTAAATTGTGATCTCTCTATTTTTATTTCCTATTCCTTGGGGGTTTCAATTTTGCTTGGTATTGTTCATTTTTTCCAGTCGCTGAAAAAACGAACCAAAAAAAGCTTGTCGCTTCAATTGCTAGGCTGCTAGTGCCGGCATCCCACAATCCCACTGAAGCGACGGGCTATACTTTCTTGATTTCTTTTTTGAACTCTGCTGTTTGCAGTCCCCAGACTACAAACTTATATGCTTCTCAAAAGTAAAAATTGACTGAATAATTATTTCCGTGAGGTGACAACTGGAGTTTAGCACCAGCTAAAGCCATATAGAAGTTACTGAGTGGTAATGAAAAGTGCATCAGTAAAACTGGGACTACTCTCTTATTTTAATATTTCATCGTTCCTAGTAGGCTTAGCCTACGGCTCGATATCGAGATCTTCTTCTAACACCATTCTGCTGTTTCTAGTCCCCTGACTACAAACTTATTTTCTTCTCCAAAAGCGTAAAAGGTGATCTCTCGATTTTTATTTCCTATTACTTGAGGGTTTCGATGTCACTTGGTATTGTTCATTTTTTCCAGTCGCTGAAAAAACGAACCAAAAAAAGCTTGTCGCTTCAATTGCTAGGCTGCTAGTGCCGGCATCCCACAATCCCACTGAAGCGACGGGCTATACTTTCTTGATTATTTTTTTGAACTCTGCTGTTTGTAGTCCTCTGACTACAAACTTATATGCTTCTCAAAAGCGTAAATTGTCTGAATGATTATTTCCGTGAGGGGCTACTGGAGTTTAGCACCAGTTAAGGCCATGGAGAAGTTGCTGAGTGGTAATGAAAAGTGAATGGGTAAAAACTCGGACTACTCTCTTAATTTAATATTTCATCGTTCCTAGTAGGCTTAGCCTACGGCTCGATATCAAGATCTTCTTCTAACACCATTTTGCTGTTTGTAGTCCCCTGACTACAAACTTATTTTCTTCTCCAAAAGCGTAAAAGGTGATCTCTCGATTTTTATTTCCTATTACTTGAGGGTTTCGATGTCACTTGGTATTGTTCATTTTTTCCAGTCGCTGAAAAAACGAACCAAAAAAAGCTTGTCGCTTCAATTGCTAGGCTGCCTGTGCCGGCATCCCACAATCCCACTGAAGCGACGGGATATACTTTCTTAGTTTCTTTTTGAAAAAGATAATGCCATTGCTATCATATGTTGATGATTAGTAAGTTAGTTACTAGGTAGATATGATAGCTAATGTATCACAGGAGGAGCCTACAATATTCCTGAATGATGCGGCGCTAGTCAATTTAACGATGGAACTTCGAACAAACCGCGAGGACGGGTGGCTTCAAGTCCTGCCTCCCCTATGATTAACACTATTCACTTCAGGACATAAAAAAAGCCTTAGATTTCTCTAAGGCTTGTAGTAGCGGAGGCAGGACTTGAACCTACGACCTTCGGGTTATGAGCCCGACGAGCTACCAACTGCTCCACTCCGCGATATTTCTTTTCTTTGGGACTGCAAATATATAACTTTCTTTTAAACCAAAAAGTTTAATGACTATTTAGTTTTTCTTTATTTATTACTAAGTCATATCTTCATAAAAACTTAGAATTCAGCAAATAGCGATAAGATATTTTACCAAAAAAGATACTTCTAGCTCTTTATTCCGCCTTAATATCATTATGACGCACATTATACACCCTTTATTTGATTTGATGATATCTACCGGAATAATTTTATTTATATTGAATTACGTCATAAAGAGTTCTAGACCATCCCACATCGCTTAATTTCAGACTATCAAAATTTTTATATTCTCTCGGTGAACGTATTTTTTACCCTCTGAGAATAGTAGAAAAAAGGAATCCAGATCCCAGCAACAACTATAGATCTTAGTATTTCTTTCTGAATTTCGTAATGGTCTATTAAATTACTCTGACCTTCTAAGAAAAAATAGGAAGCAAAATAATCAATGATTAATATCACAAAACAGTACGTAAAATAATACATCATTAGTCGAGGAAGTGAAGATCGTTTCTTGAAAAATAAGATTAATAGAAAAACGATAGCAACCATTAAAAATCTATTTACAAATTCCTCCAAACTTATAATAGCCAAGTAATTATACCAGCCCAATTCTACCAAATTATTAATTACATTAGCATTAAACAAACTTGTATCTATAAAGGAATTATACAACAAACTTATAAGACTAATAATGAGTCCTATTAATGGTAAAACCATCCACCCGCTTATATCTTCTGACATATCTGATTGCGGTTCCGGATCGTAGTTGTAATAGATCTTGTAGCATATAACAAGTGAGCCAATCACACTTATTAAAAATAAAATAAGACCGTACCAACTAAGTTTAAAAGTATCTACATTCTTATTGTATGTTAATTGTAATAAGATGTCATCTAAGATTTTACTATGGTCTGAGAGCACCTTAGAAACTTCCTCTGCATTAACATGCGTAGAATCTCGTGTATAGTTATATTTCACTACTATTTTTTTATCTTTGTAAGTACAGGAGCTTTCATAATTGAAATAATCAGATCTAATATTATTATCTGTATTACTTAGGCTCCATTCCTCTGGCAACATCACAGTAGTAGTCTGCCTAAAATCAATTGCTTCTCCCATATAATAAGGCATCTTTCTAGAAGCTCCAGGTCCTAGATCAACCAAGGATGCTAGCTCTAGTGGGTAGATCTCCGCTGATAACTGAGTTGTATCAGATAAGGGATTCCAAAAATCAGGTATTTTATAACACTCACGAACAATCAAAATATTATCTCCATCCCTGGTATCATCCTGAAAAGTCATATCCTTAAATACTTCTAGATTAGGATAAAGTGTAGAATAAAAATCTACATAGCTATTCTGTAATTGCTCTTTTGTATTAGAAGCAATGCTACTTCTCATATTATCCGCAGCGTAACCGTAATACTGTGTTTCAATATCAAATTTCGCTGACCCTCCGATACTATCAAATTTGATTAGGTCATTAATGATTTTTTTAGGCTTTACTTCTTCAAAAAAACTTAAAGACTTTGTACCTTCAGATATTCTAAGTCCAGATTTGTAATTAGGCACATATTGACTTTCCAGATCACCACCTTGATTACTTATTGTGGGATCAATATAATATTCTTTCCCATTATAAACATAAGCTACGATACAGTGATTAAATATATAAGGAGACGGTAATCTAGAGTTTATTTTATCGCCTAAGCTTGTGTTTACAAGTATCGGATATGACTCTAGTCCAAGGTTCCTGAGTAATAAAGATAATACTAAAGACTTATCCTTACAATCTCCAAATCTTCTATTAATTACAACATTAGGATTACTTGGCTTATAACCAGATATACCTGCCTCAAAACCCAAATATCGAATATCGTCCTGAACAAATCTAATAGCTTCTAAAGCAGCCTTATCCCTATCTTTCTCCTTAGCAATTCACTCGTAAGACTTCATCAATTTTTGGATTGAAGATTTATCAACTTTATATAATGGAAGTGCCCACCCGACAAGTTCTTCCCAACTATTAAAGGTAGAGAACTGTACAAATTTATATGGATCATACCAGCCAGGAATCCAATCCTCTACAATTAGATCTTCTGACTCATTTATGCTCCATTTATAAGTATACATACCCTCTTTCTCTTCAGAAATAGGCTCTTCAGCACCATTGAAATAACTAAATACAAGAGGTTCTTTACTTATGATTTTTTGGAAGATTAAACCCACTTTGGAACTGTAATTTTGATATAAAGAAGAGAAAATATCTTCTCCAAATATTTTATTTCTTCCGGCAATAGTATAACTATAATCTAGGATATCACCTTTCCTTATATCTTCTAGATTCGCGAGGCATTTTATTTCTTCATTGTAAAGATATCTGTCTCCATCTTCTTCAGAATTAATAAATTTTAACTTCTCCTTATTTATACGAGAGACTCTATTCCCAGCCCTAATAACATCAATATAATGTAATTTTAGCTTTTGGAAACTAGGATCATATGTTATTGTAATATCAGAAAAACTCTGGACGCCATCTGAATTAAAAAGTTCTATCGTAAAGTGGCTATAAAATTCATTTTGGACGTAATTATTTTGATAATCCACTAAAAGAAAACGTGAAGATCCATCTTTATCTTCCTCTTTCAGTGGCATTTTGTTTTCTATCTGCTCTACCCAATCAGGAAGCTTAGTAATTTGAAAATTATTCTGCGAGAGAAGTGTATCTGTATAGAATAAGAAGATTAAACTAAAAAAGCTAACTATTGCTAATAGGTTATTGCGCTGCATGTTTTGAATGGATAGTGACGCGGCTAAAATAGCCAAATACATTTAGCTTTTATAAAAAAAGCCGCATTAGAATCTGAGATTCTAATGCGGACTTCTATTACTTGCTTGATCAGCTACAGCTTATGCATTCGGTAAGCGATCAAAATAAGATAAAACACTACTTACCATTGCTGCTGCGGCTACTACGATAATACTAATTAAAAGCGTACTCATAATTTTAACATTTTTAAGGTTAAAAAAATTTATGCTAGAGAATACAGCATATATTTCTATAGAATTAGCCAATTTCTTAGTTGAAAATACTCGTCGTAGCTAAGGCTATGACTGCGTTTTTCGCCTTGATCTTGACAAATTCTTTTAGAAATCTTATGCTCCATTTTCACACATAATTTGTTAAAAATAATACTACATAATGATGTTACTAATAAAGCTGTAGTACATAATAATTTCAAATTTTCACAGAGGCTCTCCCTCTGAGACTGCTTATATGGATGCTGTTCTTAAGAATTACATATGTCATTTGCCGAATGATAATCTGCTATTGTTTGACATAATGAATTCCTAATTATTTGCTGACTGTAAACTCTACTAAATTTAGTTCATAAATGATCGATTACTAATGCTATTTTTCTATAAAAAATTTGCTTATTAAGGGCTATAATATCTTTATGCTAATATCAATTCAGATCAAAATCTCCACCAATGCTTTCATGGTATGTTGTAACGATCTACACTTATATAATACATTTTGGAACCTATCCGTGGCTTGGGAATTTGTTAAAAAAATATTAAAACCTATCCTATTTTTACATATAAATAATATTTATATGTGTATTATATTCATTCAGTGTTTATTATCCTATTATTTATGATCTTACTTTTTCCTAAAAATTTTTATAATTTTTTTTTCATTTTTACTAGATGAATTCCCTATCCCTAAAAAACATATTCTATTTTTATAAATATATCTTTATACTTTAGCGAAATCATACTATAGATTCTTACAAAAAAAACAACATAATAGCCTACTAGATGAAAATTTTACACACGGCAGATTGGCATATAGGCAAGGTCTTGCACAAGCATCCTTTACAGGATGAACTTAGGTTATTCTTTGACTGGCTGCTAACTACAATAGAGGAAGAATCGGTAGACCTTCTCTTGGTCTCTGGTGACATCTTTGATCTAGCTAATCCATCAGCTAGCGATAGAGCTTTGTATTATGGTTTTCTAAAGCAACTGATTTCCCATAAACTCAAAATCATTATTACAGGGGGCAATCATGATGCTGTAGGTCTACTGAATGCTCCTAAAGAAATCCTTGCCACTCTTGATATTACAGTCATAGGAGGTGCTACCGAAAATATAGAGGATGAACTTATTTTTTTTACAAATAAAAATGATGAGCCAGAACTTATTGTTGCAGCTGTCCCCTTCCTTAGGGATAAGGATCTTAGAGATAAAAAAACAGATACGCAGCACAAAACACGAACAGAGGCAATCAGAGCAGGCATATTAAACCATTATCGTGCCTTGTATACAAAAAGCAAGAATAGGTACCCTGATACACCAGTCATCGCTATGGGACATCTATTCGCTGTAGGAGCAGAGGTCAGCGAAAGCGAACGAGATATTCATGTAGGCAATGCAGCGGCTGTAGAAGATAGTGTATTTGATGGTTTTGACTATGTAGCTCTGGGTCATATACATAAGCCCCAGCGTGTTGCTAAAAATGATAAAGTAAGATATTCTGGCTCACCGATACCTCTTAGTTTTTCTGAACGATCTGACAATAAGTGTATTCTTATGCTGGAACTCATAGAAAACAAATTAGGTCCAGCTAAGGTAATAGCTGTTCCTAAATTTAGAGAGCTAAGGAGGTTCTCAGGATCACTAAAAGAAGTGCAAAACAAACTACTGGAATATCAACCAACTTACCAGCTTCCCTCTTTCCTAGAATTAGAAATAAAGGAAGATACATTCAGCGCTAGCGTTCTATCGCAGGTAGAAAACCTAACGGAACTCTATGCCGAAAACGAAAAATTTTCTATCCTTAAAAGTAAGACAGCTTTTATCTCCGGTATGAAAGATACTTCTGATCTCTATGTAGAAGGTAGTAATATAGAAGATTTAAAACCTCAAGATGTTTTTGACAAAAGGCTAGAACTAGAAGAATTATCTGCTGAAATCAAGCTGGCGTTAAAGGATACCTTCCTAGAACTATTAGAAAATATAGATCAATCTGACCTGGCATGAAGATCATAGAAATCAGTTTTACTAATATTAACAACCTTAAGGGGTCGCACAAAGTATCGTTCGATAAACTGCCGCTAAAGAGTGCCGGTATCTTCGCTATCCTAGGACCTACTGGTTCTGGAAAGTCTACCCTACTGGATGTTATCACCTTAGCGTTATTTAATAAAATACCTAGGTTCGGAAAATCAATTTCTAAAAACGAGATGATAACACAGGGTTCTGTTCTCACCCATCACACCTCAGAAGCTAATGCTTGTATAAGCTATAAAATAAATGGTCAAAGCTATATATCTAAATGGTCTGTGAGTAAGACTAAAAAGGGAAAACTCAAAGATTACGAGATGACCTTACAAACTAGTGATGGACAATATCTAGATCTAAAGAAATCAGAAGTTCCGGAGAAAAATGAAAAGATAATAGGTCTTAAATATGATCAGTTTGTCAAAGCAATTATTCTATCGCAAGGAGAATTTGCCAAGTTCCTAAAAGCAGACAAAAACGAAAGGGGTAAACTCCTAGAGAATCTAACAGGAACACATATCTATAGAAAAATAGGAGAACAAGTTTTTCTTAAGCATAAAGAAGTAAAGGAAACGGTAGAAGCTCAACTGCAGAGAATAGAAGATATAATCCTACTCAATGAGAAAGAAAGAACAGAATTAGAAGGTAGAATAAAAGATAAAGAAGAAGAGCAAACCCGCTTAGATACCAACATAAAAGCTCTTAGAAAACAGAAGACTATAAAAGAAAATCTAAATAAACTTAACGCAAATCTCCAAGAGAAAAATAAGGCAGATAAAATTCTCAATTATAGAATAGAACAATTTTCTTCCAATAACAAAAAACTGGAACAACATGACAAGGTACTTCCTCTAAACGCTGATATTGTTTCTTATAAAGAGACAAAACATAATACCTATAAAACTAATGAAAACTTAAAAAGATATAGATCTGAATTAGAAGCCGCTCAAGAAGGACTCCAAAATACAATTCAGAAAATGAGTAGTTTAACTAAAGAAGATGTAACAAAGGATAACTTTAAAAATGTAATGACCATTTTTGAAGACAAGGTAAAAGACCTAGTCAATGCAAGAAACACAAACAAATCAAAAGGAGAAGATCTAAGAAAAAGAATTAACGAACTCAAAGCAGAATTTTCCTATCCGCTAGATAATCATCCCGAGAAAGCATTAGGCGATCTAGAACTTATAGAGCAAAAAAAATCAGTTCTCATTAGAAAAGCTCAGATAAGCTTAGAAGATGATATAAATATACACGTCCAAAGATTAAAAGACCTAAAGGCATCGAAAGAAAATTATCAAAGCTTATCTACTCTAAGCAAGGCAAAATCAGATATACAAAATACTATAGAAACAAAGCAAGAAAAAATAAAAGAACTCCTTCCCATATCCGAAAATGCAAAAACTATGCTTAAGGATTTAGAGATAAAACTGAACGACAAAATCAAAATAGAAGAACTATTACAGCAACAACTAGAAGACGCACTTAAAATTGCGTCATTAGAAGAATATAGAGTTTCACTCAAGGATGGAGATGCTTGCCCACTTTGTGGTTCGGCTGATCATCCTTACACCGTACACCTTCCTAAAAAAGAACAGAGTGGAATTTCTAAGAAAATAGCTGCTGCTAAATTAGCGACAACCCAGATAAGAAAAGAGAAGTCAACTCTAGAACAACAACAATCATCTGCTATTGCTAAACTAGAACTCAATAGAAAAGGCATAGCTCAACATCAAGAAAATAAAAAAAACAAGCAAGCAGAGATCCAGAAGCTATTAGAAAAATTTTCTGGATTAGAAGATAATCTAGAAGATATCGACCCTCGTATAAATCAAATATCTGATCAAATAAATAATTTAGATGCTGCCATAGAAGCAGTTAGGGAGATTAAGGTAATTAACAGCCTCCGTAAGGAATATGAGGCATTAAAAGCTATCATTGTAAGCCACAAAGAGATCGTAGCCAAGAAGAATTTGCTATATGAAGGAGATAACCCCACTGAAGAATGTAATAAGTTACAAGACAATTTCAATAATTTTGAAAATAGTATCCAGGAGAATACAAAAGCAATCTCTAGAGAATCCGCGGATTTAGTAAGAGCTGATAAATTACTAGTACTAGCAAGCGCCAAACTAAAACCTCATCTAAAAGACTTAGAAATTCCGACTATAGAAGAACTAAGCGAACTGCTTCTTAATGAAGAAACCTTAAGTAGTTACAAGGAAGAAAAAGTATTATTAAATAATTCTAGATTGAGACTAAATACGGAGATAGAAAATATCCGCACGGAGATAAAAGCTCATCAGAACAATGACGTCAGTAGTTTCCAACTGTCCGAAATTTCAGATGAACTAGAAAAGAAACAAATCAAAAGAGACAACCTAATTAAGGAAATTCAAGATATATTAGGTAAAATAAAACTTGATGATGAGCATCGACTCAAGAAGAAAAATAAAGAAGAAGAAATAAATAAACTAAGATCTAAATTAGAGCAATGGCATTTGCTGAATAAATTGATCGGAGATGCGAATGGTAATAAATTTGCAAATTTTGCTCAGGGTCTTACCTTACAAAATCTACTTGTCTTCACTAACAAAAGGCTGAAACATCTCTCTGATAGATACATATTAGACAAGCCAGCAAGTGATAGCGGGCCGCTAAGAGTTGTAGACCAGTATCAGGGCAATATAGAGCGAGGTGTTAACACCTTGTCGGGAGGAGAAACTTTCCTTATTAGTCTTGCTCTAGCGCTAAGCCTGTCAGATATGGCGTCTAGGAATGTTAGCCTAGACAGTTTGTTCATCGATGAAGGATTCGGAACCTTAGACCAGGAAACACTTGAAATTGCACTGAACACCTTGGAAAAACTACAGTCCGAAAGCCAGAAGACAGTAGGTGTTATCTCCCATGTAGAAGCGCTGAAAGAAAGGATCCATGTACAGATTGTTATGGAGAAAAATGCACAAGGTTATAGTAAACTGAAGATTGTTTCTTGATGCGTAAGATTTATCGGAGTTTCTGTATTTTATAAAGAATGTGTTATAAAGGTATATTTTTTGATTTGCACCTACATTAACTATTTTGTGCTAAATAAATAAGTAGTAAAAATTAAGGCTGAACCAGTTTCTTAACATAACTCAATTAACTTATACCAATTCTAGTTTAGAATGACGGTAATTATTTATTTTGTTCTTCATGTTCCTTCGTTAAAAAGCCTCGCCGAACCTATGGGTTCTTTGCTAGCCCGCCCGCTTAGCGGTTCTCTTATTTAAAGCACTATCGTACTTTATTCGACTACGTCGAACTCATTCGTTCTTGCCTTGATCCATTTTGAACAATTCTAAATCCTTTTCCGTCATCTAAAAATAGAAATGGTATTACAGAGTGGTGACGATAATCGACAAGTGAAGGAACTGCGATAAAGTAACAGGATTCTAGAAAGCATAAATACTTAGATGATAGAGCCTAACCGCATAAGTCTAGTTCTCTTTTGACAACTCCGTGTTCATCCATTTGGTCATAGATGCTGGCATGTCTTTTCCCATCTCTTTTATCATAAAGACAATTTCTTGAGCGCTATCTGATTTCTTTTCTTTCAGATATTTCCACTTGTAGTAAAGTCCTATATATCTCATAAATACTGACTCATCTTGTTGGATAACATCTATACTTTCTTCTTGCATACTTAACAAAGACTCACCACTCATCATCAGTCCATTAGCCTCCATTATTGCTGCTTCTATCTTACTCTCTACGCCTCCAGAGCGCAGACGCTGATATCTTTTTCTATCTGTGTAGAATATGCCTGTTCTGGATGGAATGGTTGTCGCTAGAAAAATACCAAATGACATAAGACCTGTCGTCATAGCGAAAAAATCATAAGGCTCTGCTAGTACTGAAATAAGAAATACACACAAGAAGCACAGAACTAAAGATGCTATCGGGCCTGCTAGAATTATCTTTGACATAATGTCTATATTCTTAGGATCATGACGCATAGGACTCGTACCTGCTACCCCTCCAAAATAACCCAACTCCTTGTTAAGATAGAATTCTATCTTTCCATCTTCCTTCTTACGAATACCAAGGAACCCAACTACAAAAAGTGTAAAACCAAAACCAAGAGCTAAGCCCGTCAATAGATGTCCTAGCTCGTGGAAAACAGTAACGAAAAAATATGACCCTAGGATTCCAGCGAATATAATCCACTTGCTTGTTTCTTCAGGTTTTATAGATGCTAGCTGTCCGTCAGTTATTATAAATTTAGAAAGATACCCTATACCTACACCGCATACGAGAGATCCTACAAGTATAAATATTAGCGTTACATACTTTTTGCTCATAACTTATCTATACCATATTCGTCCTGATTACAACACCAGTAAAAGTCATGGACTAACATCATACAAGGTTCCTTATAGAATTCCTCTCCCTCTATTTTCTTTGCATGAATTTCCAGAAGCTCCTTATCTTTTATAAGTATCTTATACAAGCCTTGCATTAGTTTAAAGAATCTCCCTATTTCGAATTCTGCAGGAACATCTTGTGTCTCCAACTTGACCATCATTTTCTTAAACGGCTTATAGTCAAATACGCAGTATTTCTGCGGATACTTCAGCGCTAAGTAAACAGACAAGATTCTGAAATCATCATGATAATGTCTATCGGCTTTTCTGTCAAATTTTATCAACTCCGGTAACAACTGATCACAATGATAGGAGAATCTATCCATTCGAAGAATGACTTCTAGTTCTTCATTAAACAAGTCTCTAAATGCATCCCTTGCAAACTCAGGATTAGTCTTGAAATACTTAAGCATAACAGACTTAGGAGAATTCTTACTTCCGTTCCAGAGTTTTGCTGAATAGATACTAGAAAGAGATTGCTTATACATCGTTCTGAGATCCTCCGCCCCTAGGTTCCAATGCTCCTGAAAATTAGACACACACTCCCACTTGTACGCTTCGTAATAAGGTGTCTCTGAATCCAGAAACGTCTTATATTTTTCGATATACTCTTTTATCAAATGTACCTTCATATGCTACAAAATCTTTTTATTTCTCTAAACCAAGTAGATCACATATCACCTTATTGTAAGGTTCTGCGCTGAATACTATATAGCTCACCAGCCTTATCCTCTTGTAAATCTAATGCTAAGTTGCATAAAACTTATAAATCCTAGGCTCCCTTTTATTAATATTTTTTGTCTGTAAATTAATTTGAAGGATTTAACAGAAATGATCTGCATTTACTTACAATTTCTTAATCTTTCGAGGTTTATTCATATTGATAAAATAAACACCCATCAGTAAGATACCTGATGCAACAATGGACTGAGTGGTGACAAGCTCATTTCTGAAGTAAAAGCCTAGTATCATGGCCACAATAGGATTGACATAAGTACTAGTGGCCACTTTCTCTGGCGACGCATGGGCTAGTAAAAAATTAAAAGAAGTGAATGCGATTACCGACCCAAATACCACTAGATAGGCTAAAGCATACCAGGCTGTGGCACTCACTTCTCCCCATTCCATGTTCAGATCCTCTATAAAAAGACTGATAAAAATAAGAGAAAGCCCACCTACCAGCATCTGGATAGCTGAGTTAGTGAAGTATGATTTGGGCATATCGGCTTTGCTTGTAAAAATACTAGCTATTCCCCAGCCTACAAGGCAAAGAAACACAACTGCTAAGCCAAAAATCTGCCCTTCCTGACTCACTAAAGCCGATTGAGAAACCAGTAAATAAATACCTACTATTCCTAGTACTACACCTACCCAAGTCTTAGCCGGCATGGGTCTCTTTTCATAAACCCACATCATGAGAATGAGTACTAGTGGCTGAGCTGAGATCAATAAGGCCGCAAAGCCAGAATCTATAAACTGTAAAGCCCAGCTTACGCCGCCATTACCTATCGTCAAGAATAAAGACCCCGCAATGATTGCATTTTTGATCTGTTTTCTAGTGACTGCTCTATATTGTCTAAAGATTGCTCTAAGGATAAATATCAACATAGAAGCCAATAAGAATCTAATACCTGCCATAAAAAAAGGAGGTATCTCCTCTACAGCATAGGCAACACATAGATAGGTAGACCCCCATATAAAGTAAATTGATATGAAAGCCAAAATGATGAAAAACTCTTTTCTGTTTTCGATAGTAATCTGCTTTTACCTTATAAGGTTGGAAATTAAGAATGAAGTTTAAATAATTTAAAGAAAATAGATCTATTTCGAGAAAGCATTTGACAAACTAAGATTAGAATTATACCTGTACAAAATAGACATCTGTATCATTTCTCGATATCTTATGTACGGCAAATCCTCCTGACTGAGGAATAACTTCTTGTAGATCAAAGTACTTACAGGACGATGGAAGCCCACCAAAAATAAGCGTAAAAACATATGAACTTCCTGCTGGAACTTCCAGCCATTCTGGAAACATATTTATCTTCTCTGCAAAAAGTAACTTACTCTTGTGAGCTGAATGTAAATCAAATAAAAAAGTAGATGGCCATATACGTATGTAACTACTGTAACTTGCAGGAGCCTTACACAAACAGTGCACAATGACTTGCCCCATCTCGTCTGTGTCTGTAGCCAATTCTTTCAGCAAATCTGGATCTATACTTATTTTAGGATTCTTTATTATAGTCGAACTCATAATATTTTAAAGAGCGGAAATATTGATTTTTTTTAATACATATAGTTGAAAGAAAAGCTAATAATCCCCACAAATATAGCTATTCAATCCTGATCTAATATGTATTAGGCATCAAATTTTTATACTATCATATCACATTTTCTTCTTATATGATAAAATCTGAATGCTCCTACTTGAACAGTGGAGTTATTTATGATCTTTAGGAAATAAGAAAATAATTATTTTGTAGAAATAAGATCACTTCCAGGAATGATCTTCCGTTCATCGCCATCTAACTTCATGATTACCACTCTAGCCACTAAGCCTGAGCAAATAAGGATGTAAACAATAAAACTAAAATAAGTAAAAACTTAAATAAAGAACTAAATGTCTCTCTCGATAGTGTATAGATTGCTATTTTTTTCATCTAACTATTATTAATAGGTGACCTAATGATGAGAACGATTACCTTAATTCAGTAACGCACTATTTCGTATTTGTCAATATTATGGGTCTCAAAATAGGGTGTAGCAAGAGCCAGTCTTTCTTTAAAAGTCATGTGTAAAAACAAAATTTGAAAAGTAGTAGTATAGGGGTGAGTGATGACTATGCATCTTCGTGTAACACAAATGTAATACATTAATAACTAGCCAAGAGAAGAAAAAAATAGTTTTCGTAAGAAAAGGAAAGTACATTACATATAACGTATCATTACACTATTCTTATTCTAATACTTTCTTCTCTATATGAAGTAAAACTCCAAACGATTAATGTAGAATTTAGATGGTAAATAATCCATGTAAATTAGCTTATTATTTGACTAATATTTATAAAGAAGTGCTCTAATGAATTTTACAAACTATAGACTAACTATATTTCGAAAATAATAAGATTATATCTATGTAATGGGTACTCTAAACCATAGTTTTTTTTCGCAATAAAAAGTCTCTGTGTCGAAGGATTTAGTATTAGAAAGTAATTTTAATTTTGGCTCATAGAATCAGAAGATTTAATACTAAATTGGTCTTACATTATAATGAACCCACTAGTCTGATATAACAACATATAGTAGCTACTAAAGATTACATCAATCACACCTAATGAAACTCCAAGAATACCTTAAGAATATAAAATCTATGCCTGATGAAAAAGCAGAATTGATTTCTAGTTTTTTTTCAGTAAGATCACTTACTAAATGTTCACTACTTATCCAAGAGGGGAAGACAAGTAAAAGATCCTATTTTCTAGAATCAGGTATAATAAGATGTTATATTATAGATATAAATGGTGTTGAAGTGACCACAAGATTCTATTCTGCTCCAGATTTCCTGAATGATTATTTATCGTTTTTTGAACAAAAGCCTAGTGAGGAAAATTATGAACTTATCACTGATTGTGTTCTATACGGTATAAGTTATGATAATGTCCAACATTGTTTTCATACCATACCAGAGTTTAGAGAATGGGGCAGAATGCTACTTACCTTAAATTATGCCTACGTAAATAAGAGAATGATAGCCTTACATAAAGAAACTGCTCAAGAAAGATATCTACATCTAAAAAATAAAAATCCAGAAATAATAGAACAAGTACCATTGCATATCATCGCATCCTACTTAGGCATCACTAAGTATTCCCTTAGTAGAATACGAAAAGAAATACAAGAGTTGTCATAGGGCAATTTTATATCCAATTAGTTAGTCCATATTTGTAAAAAGATAATTATGGTAATATCAATAACACAAGTTCCTCTCTGGGTGTCAATAATATTTATATTTTGTTTCAGCACTATTCCAGTTTATTTGATTGCTAATGCGATTACATCTGCCTACCAAAATGGAAACATTGAAAATGGCGCTATCATTAGGAAAAGAATATTTCTCTTTTACTGGACCTATTTTCTAGTAGTTGCAATCATCTCATTAACTGGATTTTTCGAAAAGAATATCCTGCCACCAAGGATAATTATATTCACTGTGATTCCTCTTTTTCTATTCTACATATTCGATGTACAAAAGAGAGAATGGTTCAAAATAGCATTTAAGCATATTACATTAGAACAACTTATTTATATCCACGTGTTTAGATTTGTAGGGGTATTCTTCTTTCTGGTATACCTCTATGATGCGATACCTAAGGAATTTGCCCTCGTCGGTGGTACAGGTGACATTATCTCAGCTGTTCTAGTTTTCCCTGTTGTAGCAGCTCTGAAAAAAGGAAAGTCCTATGCTAGGTCAATTGCATGGATATGGAATATTATAGGACTAGTAGATATTATATCTGTATTATCCACTGCCATAATCCTTACTAAATTCGCGATGGCAAATAATGAGGCTGGCGTTCAGCAATTCGGAACTTTCCCATTTAGTTGGATTCCCGCTTTCGCTCCACCCACGATAGTTTTTCTACATATACTGATATTCAAAAAACTACGAGAAAAAGATACTGTATTAGCTATAAAGTAATGACCGAAAATTATAAAAATTAACAAAAATAGCCATATTTTAAATCAGTCCTAGATTCTTGAACTGCTAGAATTGATAACAACTAAAAAACTATACTATATGAAAAACTTAATGCCTGCAATAGCCTTAGTAATATTGACAATAACTATAGTGTGCAGTATGTAAAATAAAGGATACGGAAAATGCTCTATGCTCTTTTAACATAGCAACAACCTCTGTACAAGCAAGGATTGTAGACAATTAGTCAATCGTAAGTGACATTGATGATTATGATATCGAAGGGTTGATTTTCTTTTTAATGAGCAATTATTATCTGCTTAGAATAACTATATACTAGAGCGGAGAAGATCTAATTATGCATATATAATATCATAATTTCAAGACCTAAAATTTCTCTACTACACTTGGTGGTGCGAGCTTGCAAAAAGAGTTGTAAATAATAATGCTCCGTAAATAACAATGCGCAATAGATTAGTAGAAGTGCATAGTGCACTGTACTTGTCAGCCAACTTTCTCATCCAGAATTTCGTTTTTTCTAATATTTTCCTAAAGATGTGATCACCATTCTCAGTAATAACCACAACTATAAGACGTCGATAGACGATCATAGTCACATACGCTTCTTGTAAACTACTAGCAAGTATTACGCTACTTCTGCCATCTGATTTCGATATAAAGCAAACTCAAAATTGATTCTATTCTTCTGCAAAAAGTTCCTAAAAGCTTGCACAGAACTACTTATAAGAATGAGCCATCTAATCAACTGAAATAAAGTTTCTTCATTCTCTAATTGCTTATTAGGGAAACGGTCAGCTAATACTCGTTTCAGAAAATTTAGATCTACTTGCTGAATCCTAATCGTGTAATAGTGGGCAGAAATACCAAATAACTCCGCTATGATATTATCATAATCTGCTCCTACGATATTGAGGGTATTATTTATGTCAAAATGTAATTGTACTTTACGCATATATAGATTTTTTTTTGGAAAGCCAAATATGATATTTATCGTGCACTGTACCTGCACGAAGAATTGTCTTTGCACATATACTATTACAAGAAATAGAAGTTCTTAGCTATAATAAACTCATAGACTTATAATCTTGCATGAGCAACTCGTAAGGGATCGACGAAGGAGATCGTCGCGAAGCATGAGGGACCGAGCGAAGTAAGCGAGTCTGTAGAACTGCGACCTGAAGCGTAGCGGAAGGTCATGCCCATAAAATTTAAGATCTTTAACAACTTTACTTCTTACGAGCTATTAAGTATGAGTAATTGTCATTTGTACTAATCCTTTCTGAGATAGATCATATCAAATAATGAAAATACTAAGTAGGAATGATAGCAAATATTCAATAAAATATACTTGTATTCCGTTAATTATGTGTCTAAATTGCGGCAAATAATTTTAGTGGTCAAATAATGATAGAGATGAAATACGAAAATATAGATAAAGAGATCAAGGAGACTCTGAAAAACTGGAAATCTATAGTAGAGAAATACCAAAGACCAGATAATAAAAAGGCGGCCATACAAATCATAAATTCTTTTTTACCATATATAGCGCTATGGGTTCTTACTTATTACAGCTTACGATGGTCATACTTCATAACCGCTCCACTATTGCTAATTAATGCTTTTTTCTTAGTAAGGATTTTTATCATACAGCATGATTGTGGGCATCAGTCATTCTTTACTAACAAGAAGTTGAATAATCTAATGGGGACGATCTGTAGTCTATTTAGCTTCATTCCCTATCGATACTGGAAGAAGGTGCATAGTTATCACCACGGACATTCTGGTCAATTAGAAGTAAGAGATATCGGAGATATCCCGATGCTCACAGTGCAAGAGTTTAGAGAAAGAAGCTGGTGGGGGAAATTCAAATATCATATTTGGAGAATTCCTGTTGTAACGTTTATCATAGCACCTATTTATTATTTTATAATATCTAACCGCTACCCTATTTTCAGGTTTAACAACTGGAAGAAATATACTTATATGCAAATAAAGGATAATTTCTGGATCGCCCTGGCCTACTCTATTTGTGGATTTCTAATCGGATGGAAACATTTTCTGTTTATCCAGATTACGATGGTGATCCTGTTCGGAATTATAGCTTTCTGGTTTTTCTATGTACAACATCAACACGAATTTTCTTACAAGCAGTGGAAACATAATTGGGACTTCTTACTCTCCACGATGAGGGGTAGTACTTATTATAAGTTACCGAGATTTATGCATTGGTTGACTGGTAATATAGGTTATCATCATATCCACCATCTGAGCAGTCTGATCCCTAACTATAATTTGCCCAAGATCTTCAAAGAGAAGCCGATTCTAAACAAATATGTTACTAAAGTTGGATTCTTTGAAAGCTTTAAGATGATGTCAAATAAATTATGGGATGAAGAAATGCAAAAAATGATTTCATTTAGAGATTATTACAGAATGGAACGGTTGAGAATAGCATAGTTTCTTACGAATCTCCTAGTTTTTTTAGCCGTGCTGTCTATATGCGCTATTCGGTCCCTTTATTTCATATTTTATCCTCATGGTTGTTAGGTATTATGTCAATATATCTTTTTACGCCTGATATAAAAAACTAATAAATCCACCTACAAAATTGCTGGATTTCCTTCTACCCTCTACAGAGAACAAAAGCTGCAGAGGCTGATTTGCTAATAAACACACTACCCTATTACATCATAATGTTTTATAAAAGGTTGCTTGTATACTCTCTTGCCTGTAGCCGCGTGTATAGCATTAGCTATAGCCCCTCCTGCTGGTGGCAGACTAGGTTCTCCTAATCCTGTGGGAGATAAATTATTCTCCACAAAGTGCACTTCTACAACTGGCGCTTCTGCCATTCTTATCAGTCTATACTTATTGAAATTTTGTGCGGAAGGTTTTCCATTTTCGAAGGTTAGATCACCATACATAGCATGTCCTATCCCATCTATAACACCTCCTTGTATCTGGTTTCTTGCTGCTATAGGATTGATAACGATTCCGCAATCTACAGCGCAGATAACTTTTCTTACAATAGGCATATCATCTTCCATTACGACCTCTGCAACTTCTGCTACATGTGTGTTATGCGAGTAGTAAGCACTAAAGCCATGGTATACTCCAGAAGCTGCATTGCCCCAGCCAGATTTCTCTGCTGCAAGTTTGATCACCGCTTGCATACGTTCTGGAGAATATTCTATCTTATCATCTATATTATTTTTTGCGTTCTCTAGTAGATCTAATCGAAGTTTTACCGCATCTACTTCCATCTTATGCGCTAATTCATCTATAAAACTTTGCTCCGCAAATCCTAAAAAGTTTGTATAAGGTGCTCGCCATGCGCCAGTCGTTATTTTACTTTCTAGAGCGTGTGCATGGACCTCATAATTTTCTATCGCTGATGCTGGAAAAAAATTAGGTATCAGATCATACATATTACCATTTACACATACCTCCGTCAATTTGTACCCCGTAACATTGCCTTCCTTTACACTTGCCTGTATTCTATACTTAGAAGCAGGTCTATAAGTCCCCGCTGTCATATCATCCTCTCTAGAAAATACTAGCTGGATAGGTACGCCAGCAGCCTTGGAAATCTGAGCAGATTCCTCTGCAAAATCTCCGTATAATCTCCGACCAAAACCACCTCCCATTCTCGTCATCATTATACTTACATCCTCAGGTTTTACCTCTACTTTTCCAGCTACCCTTCCTTGCGTCCACTGTGGCGTTTGTATCGGCCCTGTCATAGAAACCTTATCACCTTTTACATCGGCATAAAAGTTCATCGGCTCCATGCAATTATGCGGTAAAAACGGAGCCTCGAAAGTACGATCTAATACAAATTCTGCCTCAGCAAAAGCCTTCTCTAGATTGCCGTCTTTTCTTAGTGGCTTGTCAGCATTCTTATCAAGTAGGGCAAGTAATTCTTTATCATGATCTACAGAATTTTCCAGATCACTATTATCTTTCCATTGGGCTACTAAAGCTTTTTTTCCTTTCATAGCTGCCCAAGTATTTCTGGCTACTACAGCTAATTTATTATCTATTTGGAGGACTTGTTCTACACCATTTACTGCTTTTGCTGCACTGTCATCATATGAAGCTAGTTCCTGACCAAATGCTGGAGGTCTCATCATACAGGCATATTTCATTCCCTCCTTCCTCGTGTCTATTCCGAATAATGGCTTACCCGTTACTATATTATCTAGATCTACATTACGCTTATCTTGTCCAATAATCGTGTAATCTCTTAATGCTTTGAAAGGTACCTCCTCTGGTACTTCCATATCTACCAGAGCAGCAGCAATCTCACCATATCCTATGCTTTTACCTGTCTCTGTTTTTATAATACCTTTTTCTGTGTAGCAGTCACCTACATCCACTTCCCATTGCTGAGCAGCAGCTTCTATAAGCATATGTCTTATTGTAGCTCCAGCTTTCCTGAGACTATCCCAGCCTTTGCGAATAGATTGTGATCCCCCCGCAACCTGTCTCGTGTACCACTCACTATTAAACGGTGCCTGTTCTACTACCACATCTTCCCACGCAACATCTAGCTCCTCCGCTATAATCATAGGCATTGATGTTTTTACGTTCTGACCTATTTCTGGGTTAGTCGACATGACCGTTATGAGACCCGTATCCCCTATTTTGATATATGCATTAACCTCATGCCACTGAGTAGGCATCGCTTTAGCTATTATCTGCTGTTGTTCTGGTTTACAAGCTGTTAACCAACTTACGCCTAACATCATACCCCCTCCAGCTAGCGTAGAGACTTTCATGAACGTTCTTCTATCTTGACCTTTATTTATTGTATCCATAATATTTTCTTATACGTTTTTAGAGGCAGTTTTTATAGCAGCTTTGATTCTAAGATAGGTACCACATCTACATAGATTACCATTCATGTAATCATCTATATCATCGTCGGTAGGGTTTTTATTATTCTGTAAAAGTGCCGCGGCCTGCATGATCTGACCCGCTTGGCAATATCCACACTGGGGAACATCATGCTCTTTCCACGCCTCTTGTACAGGATGGTCACCATTTGCAGATAAGCCCTCTATAGTTGTTATGGACATATTCTTTACCATAGAAACTGGAAGTCCACATGATCTTAGAACATTACCGTCCGCATGCACTGTGCAAGCACCGCACTGAGCTATACCACAACCAAACTTAGTTCCCACTAATCCCAGCTCATCTCGCAGCACCCATAAGAGTGGAGTATCAGCATCTACATTGACAGTATGATCTTTTTCATTAATTTTTAAAGTATATTCAGCCATAACTATTATTTTGGTACAAATTTCTAAGCCTTTAATATAATGTATTTTTATCAAGCATAAGAATACATATTTGTTGACTTTTGTAAATTAACGCTACAGCATGTCAAAAAAAGTAAAAGATATACTCATATATCCTATAAAAAGTCTACCTCCCATTCGTATAGAAAGGGGATATGCAAAAAAAAGAGGTCTTAAAATAGATCGAAGATGGATGCTTGTGGATGCTGAGCACAAATTTATCACTCAGAGAAACCACCCTATACTTACTCAGATAAGCATACAACTTACTCCTAAACAGATATTACTAAGCTATAATAATGATTCCTTATCTGTACCTTTCAAACTAAAGAACCATAACACCTATCAGGTAGAAGTGTGGGACTATATCGTAGAAGCACACGAAGTGTCAACTCAAGTAAATAATTGGTTTACCAAGATTTTGGGCATAGAAACAAAGCTAGTCAAGATGGATAAATCGTCTAAGCGTGTAAAAAAGTTTCTCAGAGCTCCCTGGAAATCTAAAGTCAGTTTTGCCGATGGTTATCCGTACCTTATTATCGGGACGGCTAGCCTGGAATTACTTAACAGCAAGTTAGAGCATCCTATAAACATGGATAGGTTTAGAGGAAATATAATTGCCGATACAGATATAGCGCACGAAGAAGATAGCTGGGATACCATCATCATCGGTAGTGCCGTATTTAAACTTATAAAACCATGCACGAGATGTAAGGTAATTACAATAGATCAGCAGTCTGGTGTGTCGTCAGCAGAACCGATCAAAACATTGAGTTCTTACCGAAAATTTGATAACAAGATTAACTTCGGGATGAATGCCATCTGTGTGGAAAAAGGAAAATTCAAGAAAGGTGATAGAATTATCCTTATGAAAAATTAATATTTCTAAACTTAAAGCCTGCAGTTGTAAAAAAAATAGTAGCAGATAAATCAGTTGACTTAGATGATACTAATATCTAGTTCATAAAATATTAAAAATTTAGGAGAGATCTTGCTGATTGCGGGATCTCTCTTTAATTTTATTATGTCAATAAAAAACAGGACTGATGGATTATGACAAACAAGTAATAGAAGAAACAAAAGCATATGTAAAAGAAAATTTCTCAGCATATGGAAGTTCTCATGACTGGGAACATATAAGAAGAGTGTGGACCAATGCCAAGCAAATCGCTCAGGAAGAAACAGTAGACTTATATACGGTAGAACTAGCCGCCCTACTCCACGATCTTACTGATCGGAAATATTACAAGGGGACAGAAGAAGAAGGGAATAAAATGCTAACTGATTTTCTGAAAAGAAAAAATATAAAAGCATCTAGGATAACTCGCATCTTAGAAATCATAAACAATATGAGTTATAGTAAGAATGCAGAAGTACTAAGTCCAGAACAGGCTGTCGTCCAAGATGCTGATCGGTTAGATGCTATAGGTGCCATAGGTATAGCACGATGTATGGCCTACAGTGGTGAGATCAATAACCCTATATATCTTCCAGATATAGATCAGAAACCTAAGTCTATAAAAGATTATAAAAAATCTGGAAGCACATCTGCAATAGCTCATTTCTATGATAAGCTATTCCTTATTAAAAATAAGATGGTAACACCCGCTGGAAAATAAATAGCAGAGCAGAGACACATCTTTATGCAATCCTATATCGACCAGTTCTTACAAGAATATCAGGGTAAACTCTGATAGTTAGGCGTAGAAAACCCTTATTTTTAGATATTATCGAACAGAAACACCATAATAGTAGTTCATCTAACGTAATATTTATAATTGTTAGAATTAAACAGTTGTATTTCTTTCATCACATAAAACAAATCGAATGAATTTACTAAAAATTGTAAAAGATCAAGTATCAGATAATTTTCTTAATAGGGCGTCAGAAGTAATAGGTGGATCTCCAGCTAGTACGCAAAAAGCTATTGGAGCATTGATACCTAGTTTTATGGGTTCAGTGGTCACTAAGGCTTCTACTGAAAGTGGTGCAAGTGATCTCTTATCTATGATTAAGAATGGTGGTTATAATTCTAATGCGGGTTCCACAGAAATGAACTTGATGAATAACAAGACTAATGAAATCCTATCCAAAGGAGAAAATTTAGTTAGCAAATTGATGGGCAACAACGCTGACAACCTCGTCAGTAGAATAAGTAGTTTCAGTAATCTTACTAAAGAAGGAACGGGCAAACTATTGTCTATGGTTGCGCCTATGGTTATGGGAGCTATCGGAAAACAAGTCAGTCAAAATAATCTTAATGCAACTGGACTAAGAGACTTAATAAAAGAACAGAGCCAATACGTAAGAGATGCCATGCCACAAGGAATGGAAAGTCTAGACTATATAACACCGCCTGCAACCAAAGATACTACAACTAAAATCATTAGTAATAAATCTACAGTTATAGCTCCAGATAGAGTGGAAACTTCTAGTGGAGGAGGATTATTCAAATGGTTAATACCATTACTATTGATAGGAGGACTACTCTTGTGGTTTATAAATAAAGATAAAGATGTTGTTGTAGCAGATAGTGATAAGACCGAAGTTACCAGCAGTGCTCCTATAGTAAAAGACGAACACGCTGGCCATAATCATGCGGATCACTCAGGTCATAATCATGCGGACCATTCAGGTCATAATCATTCAACTACCGCTAGTAGTTCCACTGTAAATAATGCGGTAGATCTTTCTGAAGGAGCACTGTACACTGAGGATGAGGCAGGTAACCTTGTAGATAAGAATGGTAATATAGCCTATAAAGTAGGTAGCTTTAAATCTATAGATGGTTATTATGTCGATGAAGAAGGAAACAGACTTGGAAAAGCATTAGGAGCTGTAAAAGATGCAGTGGTGGGTGCCGCAAACGCTACAGCTTCAGCATTTACAGGACTCTTCTCTAAAATGCTTAAGAAAGAAGAAGGAGCTAAGAAAACCTACTTGCTTACCAATATTTCTTTCGATAAGGAATCACATAAAATAACTAACTTTTCTAAAGGTGAGGTAGAAGGTCTAGCCTCTGCACTAAAAGAATATCCTGATAGCAAGATCGAAGTACAGAATTATACTACAGAAGGCGAAAAAGTATCTATTATGAGAGCTTTGGTTGTAAAACATATGCTTGTCACATTAGGTGTACCAGATAATCAAATTAAATCGAAAGGAATGGGTAATAGCGATAAAGTAAAAGCATCGGGTAATAAAGTAGAGATTGTAATAAAATAACAGAATGGATATACTCCTCTGAGTGATCAAATAAAATATAAAGCATTGTCCATAAGAGGGCGATGCTTTTTCATTTTAGTTTTACCGACCCAAATGACAAACACTAATACAAACGACTAGCAATTTGCGTATTATACCATTTCTATTTTTAGATGACGGAAAAGGATTTAGAATTGTTCAAAATGGATCAAGGCAAATAACGTAGGCGAACCCATAGGTTCGGCGAGGCTTTTTAACAAAGGAACATGAAGAACAAAATAAATAATTACCGTCATTCTAAACTAGAATTGGTATTATGCTTTACCCTTTATCATACTCAGAGTAAACAATCCTAAGACCAGTACAACAAGTATCAATATTCCCCAAATCCAGAATTTGTTCTCAAAAAAAGATTTTTTTTCTTGATTTTCTATAATCAATACCTCATGTTCTTCGATCTTTAACTTAGATAGATTTTCAGGAACAGAGTCTTTAAATCTTACAATATCATATATAGGTTTCTTTGCTTTCTCGTTACCAAAATATAGGAAATAATTTGCCTCCTTTGTAAATCTAGCAATTAGCTGATATAGATTTTGTCGTAGTTCTACTGCACCTATCTGCAAAGCTTCATTATCATTATTTTTGATAGTGATCTTAAGTTTTTCCGTTATAATTTCTTTGTCAGAAAAAATATTATCCATTAAGGAACTTAGGGTACCACGTTGCCATACATTATAATTGTATTTCCAGCCCATCTCAGTATCGATACTATCTGTCAGATAATATATAACGATAGGTCTATGATAATCTAGCTGATCGACTACCTGGATCTCAATAGAACTTACAGGTAACTGCTTTTTTAGATCTAATATAATTTCAGTTTCTTTTTGTTTTTTATTTTCAGAGAGCATTACTTTAGATACCTCTATATTTTTTGACTCTCCATTCTTCTTTATTATTCTCTTAAGATTAGCATTTAACAGATCAGGTCGCTCAGTATGGGGTATTCCTATTCGGTAATATCTGTATTTAGAATTTGGAAATTTAATAGTGGTGTAATCGAAATTTGTAGATCCATTATTTATAGATAGTATCCTATAATCTTCTAAAATAGTGTACCATTTCTTAAGGTGATTACTCCCTTCTAATACTAGTTTCCAATCAAAATTACGTTCGCCGAAATCTAGATCTATCTCATTTATTTCTTCCGTACTTTCTAGCTGAAATCCAAAGTAGTATATGCCATCTTTGTGAGCATTATTTATTTCCTTATATGATAACATTTCTACTAGTAACTCTTCCTTCAATACTTCTAGATAATAGGGTACCTCTACTGTATCCTGTTCTGATGTAAAACCAAATATTCTCAAATCATTAAGACTAGTCTGACCGTATCTGAATATATAGTCAGGAAGGCTAATCTTATGCCATTGATCCGTATTAGTATCTAATGCACTGCGATAACTGTAGTCTTGAAGTTGAGCCGCTAAGGCATAACAATTAAGTGAGTGTAAAATAAATAGAATATAAATTTTAAACTTCATCAGTATCAGATGGTTTATATTTATTATAAAGAAAGGAGATGATCAGAAGCAGAATTCCAAGAGAAACCAGTACAATAGTCTTAGAAATTGTATTAAGACCTGACAAGTCATAGAAGAATAACTTTAGTAAGGTAAGACCAAATAAAACTATTGCACCTAGCCTAAGGTATTTCTTATATTGTCTTATACCTAATACAATCAAAACGAGCGCGTACACTCCCCATAGTATACTTAATCCCAACTTATAAGATGCTTGCTCCGCAGGAGCTAAAAATATGCTTAACCAAGTAATCAATTCATTGCTCAAAAATAATAGAATCACAAAGTGTAGACATATTTCAAAAGGAGTTCTTAAGTCAATAGTTTCAATGAAATTATTTTTTACATATTTTGATATAATATATAGAGCAAAGAAGACTAACCCAAATGATACATATCGTATGCCTATATTGAAAAAGCCTACATAATAATATTCTGCATTGGTCTGATTTATATAACTCGTTCTCAGCATTCCTAACTCATAAAGACCAAAAAGTATAAATAGACTTAAGGTGGAAATCATCAAACAAACAGTTACAATACCGAAAGTTTTTTCTTTAATCTTACGTAGATTAAAGTATGCTAACAAGGTGGTAAATAGCATAGAGTAATTCAGCGCCCACACTGTTGAAAATCTGTATAAATCCATATCCCATATGTCCTTATTATAAGAAGATGTTTCTTCACCCAGCCGTATACGGGAAGCGGTATAGAGTTGATCAAAATAATGCGTTATCTCATATAAAAAAACTCTATAACCTACGTAGATAAACACGGCAGGGATGGTTACAGATATTATTGTAGTTATCATTTTCCAATAATGAAATGCAGGTGTAAATTCCTTTCTTAAATTTAGATAAGTTATAAATCCAAAAGCAGAAAGAAAGATAATCGATACAAGAAAATTGACATTCAAGAACGGTAAAGAAACAGTAAGGCCTTCATCCACAGCGTAAGCTCCACTATAAGACCACCAATCATGATGAATACTTATAAGGGCTAATACCATTAATATATAAGATAATTTTTCATAGAATGGTATTCCCTTTGTTCTTCCGATCCAGAACATTAAAGCCGCTTGCATCGCCCAAATAAGCGTAACCCAGTTTCCATCTAATTGCACTGGAACTGCTATTGTAATAAAGATTAAAACTAAACTTGCAATATCATAGAAGGAACGCTTACTAGCATTTTGCGATCGATAAAATATAACACTGAAAATGAAATAGAACATTGCATTAGCTATAGTAAAAAATCCTAAGTAGTTATTCATAGAAGGTATGCTGTCCAGAATGACCATACCAACAATATAGAAGATCATTGCATTTACAAAAACTAAGACCATCTTCTTACTCGTATTCTCAGCTCTAGAAAATAATGCTATAGCCGTATAACTTACATGAAACAGCAAGAAAAATATAGTAAGAAATATAGCCTCTAATCTATGATAGGACCCTGTGTAATGTACATCCATGAACCAATAGACATAGATCAGCCAAGTCAGAAAGAAGGATGAATAATATAAGGGTGTCCAGTTTTTCTTGTATGCAATAAATAAGATTCCCATATCAATTATTGCAATATAACTGAACAGAAAGGTAATATTTCCAGAATCATCGCTTAGTAAAAACGGAACGGCATACGCACCGACTAATCCGATATGAGCAATGATTTGTTGATTATAATTAAAAGCTGCAATAACACTAAAAATTGTAAATAGGAACATTAATCCAAATGCAATCTCTTGGGATATAAGTTCATAAAAGGAAAAAGCGAAAAAAGTAATGAAATATAAAATTGCTATAGATCCACTAACTAATACCGCAGAGAACTTATTATAATTAGTCTTAAGCTTTATTCCAAACCCCATTAAGCCTAGTCCAACAAGATACCCTAGAATAATTCTGGTCATAGGACTTATCAGATCGTTATCTATAGAATACTTAGCACCGATTCCTACTCCTACTATGGTAATTAGAATTCCTATTTTGCTTATTAGATTTTCACCTATAAACTTTTCAAAATCTAATACCTTTATGGATGACTTAGAAAATAGACTAGGTTTCTTTTTGGTTTGTTCATCGCTACCTTTCTGTAAATTATCTGAACTTAGCTTATCCGCATACTCAAAACCAGTTACAAGCTCCTGCTCTTCTTCTGCTCTACTACTGAGACCAGTCTCTTCTATAACACCATCTGAATATTCAACTTTTTCCAACTGAATACCGGTGTCTTCTAAGCCTTGTTCGTCCTTGCTGTAAAGTGATTTAGGATCGTCTCTCTCCACAGATCTATCCCTGCTAAGCTTATATTTATGTACCTCTACTTTTAATTTATTAATCTCAAAAATAAACTCATCTTGCTTAAGACGTAGTGCATCTATCTTTTCTAGTAATTCGTTTACCTTCTCTTCATTTTCTTGCATGATAACAACTGCTTAGTGGTTCTCCTTAGATTTCATCTTGCCTATCTCTAGTTCCCGCTTGATAAAAATAAGTCCTTAACTTACTATTTTAAGTTACACAATATTTTTCTGAATATTCACAATTATTTTCTTTGAAGCAGGCGTATGACTCTCCCTTGCAAAAAGATCTATCGGCACTAGCGGATTAGCTTCTGGAAAATACATTGCAACACATCTGCTAGGTATTCTGTAGGGCACAATCACAAAATCACTCACACTTCTATTTTTCCCTTGATAGTGGCTGGAAACATTGACATGTTCTCCCTTACTCCATCCTTCTTTTCGCATATCTTGCTCATTCATAAGAACGACTCTCCTTCCATTATGTATACCTCTATACCGATCGTCATTTCCATATATCGTTGTATTATACTGGTCATGAGAACGTATGGTCATCATTATATAATCTTCCTTTGGTAGTTCGTTTTCTGGAAGCGATGTTATAGAAAATCGAGCTTTCCCTGTAGCGGTTTTAAATTGTCTATCTCGTGCTCCATTAGGCAAGTAAAATCCCTCGGGAATTCTTACTTTATTATTATAATCAGTAAACCCTGGAACTGATTTTGCAATAACATCTCTTATCTTATCATAGTTATCAGAATACGCTTGCCATTCTATTTTAGGTGTATCTAATAACTGCATTGCTAAACTGCACACAATATTGACTTCGCTTTTTAGCATACTAGACGCAGGCTCTAGAACCCCTTTAGAACTATGTACGATACCCATAGAGTTCTCCACAGTTACAAACTGATATCCACTTTGTTGCACATCTATTTCCGTTCTTCCTAGGCAAGGCAGAATCAGTGCTTCCTTACCTGTTATCAAATGAGAACGATTAAGCTTTGTGGATACCTGTACTGTAAGATCACAATTTTGTAAAGCCTCTGCTGTATAATCTGTATCTGGTGTAGCAGAAAGAAAATTTCCACCCATACCCATAAAGAAACTAGCTTGCTTAGCATGCATCGCTTTGATCGCAGGCACTACAGCGAATCCATGTTCTCTGGGCACATCTATCTCAAATATTTCTTCTAGCTTATCTAAGAATGCAGGTTTTGGCGCCTCCCATACGCCCATCGTTCGATCTCCTTGTACATTACTGTGACCGCGTACGGGACAGGTTCCTGCGCCTGGTTTTCCTATTGCTCCTCGAAGCAACAGTAGGTTTACTATTTCCTTTACATTATCCACACCATTGACATGCTGTGTTAGCCCCATTGCCCAGCATATAATTATTTTTTCTTTAGCCGCTATCCATTCTGCAGCCTGCGTTATCGCCTCTCTTTCTAGGCCTGACTCTAAAACACACTGTTCAAAATCTGCCTCCCTTATTGCCTTACTGAAGTCTTCATAGCCGTCTGTGTATTCTTCTATAAATTCCATATCCACAACGCCACCTCTCTCATCTTCCCATCGCAATAACAAACACATCACCGCCTTCAGAAATGCAACGTCTCCATTGATCCGGACCGGCAGATAGAGATCAGTCAGATGGGTTCCCTTACCTAGCATTTTTCCCACTCTCTGAGGATTCTTATACCGTATAAGGCCAGCCTCTACTAAGGGATTAACTGCAATAATTTTACCACCATTCTCTTTACATTTTTCTAGAGCGTTTAACATCCTAGGATGATTCGTACCAGGATTTTGCCCCATAATTATTAGCAACTCCGACTCATGTATATCTTGTAAGGTTACAGATCCCTTACCTATTCCCACTGTCTCTGATAATCCTACACCACTTGACTCATGACACATATTAGAGCAGTCAGGCATATTATTTGTTCCATACGCTCGCACTAATAATTGATACAGAAATGCCGCCTCATTTGATGTTCTTCCAGAAGTATAAAAGATAGCTTCATCCGGAGAAGAAAGCTGATTAAGTGTCGTAGCTATTTTAGAAAAAGCAGCCTCCCAGCTGATAGACTCATAATGTTTTCCACCCTCGGCAAGATACATCGGCTCTGTTAGCCTGCCTGATTTCCCTAACTCATAATCCGTCCATTTTTGCAAATCCTCTATACTATATTTTCCAAAAAAATTGGCATCTATTTTTTTCTTAGTAGCTTCTTCCGCCAGTGCTTTTATTCCATTCTCACAATATTCTCCTATGCTTGATCGCTCATCATCGGGATCTGGCCACGCACAACCAGGACAATCAAAACCACCCTTCTGATTCATCTTAAGACTAGCCCTTAGGGCATCCGGCATATCCATAAAACTCCGCATGTGTTGCAGGGAACTTAATATCGCTTTGAAGCCTACACTAACTTCCGCTGGTTCAGATATTTTCACCTGCTCTTTATTCTGTGGCGTACGGTGTCCTTGTAAACTTTTCTTATTCATGGATTATTCTTTCTGGTGTGGTGTAAATATTAAAAGATTCTGACTTAAGGAATCCTACTAAGCACATCTTTGCAGAATGCGCTAACTCTATAGCTAGACTAGAAGGTGCACCCACAGCAAGAAAAATAGGTAAACCTGCCATCGTTGCCTTCTGTATCAATTCGAAACTGGCTCGCCCACTGACTAATAAGAAATAATTATGCAATGGAAAAACCAATTGGGATAAACTATGTCCTATTAACTTATCTAGTGCATTGTGTCTACCTACATCTTCTGCTATATGTACTAGTTTACCATCTCTATTGTATAAGGCCGCCGCATGGATACCACCTGTTTTAGAAAAAATAGTTTGAGTAGCTAGTAATTCTTTATTCAGATCTTGAAAAATCGATTTATTAATAGCGAGAGGATTATCTACCTCAGTATACGCTGATGCTATATGTATAAGATCTATAGAGGTCTTACCACATACACCACAACTAGAAGACGTGTAAGAATGTCGATCCAGCTTAGACAAGTCCAATTGTATCGCATCATTAATACGAACTTCGATGATATTCTCATCTAAATGTTTACATGAATCGATAGCGCTATAACTTTTTATGATTCCTTCTGTAAATAAGAACCCGATAGCCAAGTTTTTATCATCGCCTGGTGTTCGCATTGTTATAGAAATATTCTTAGAAATACGTTCCCCCACCTCTAAGTAGGCTATTCTGATTTCTAGCGGCTCCTCGATGGCGACAACATCCTCTTCGCTATAGATCTTAGACGCATGAAATTTTTTTATCTGTATAGCCTTAGTTGCTACGTCTTCCTCCTCTAATGGATTGTGCATGAAACTATTTTATGCTTATAAAAATATGAAAATCTAAAATTATTGTCTTTCATTATTACCTCTTTTTTGTTGTTAACTTCGCTCTGATGCCGGATTAGGAAAGAGACCTGATTCATCCTCTCCCTTTCTGACAATCAGACACTGAAAGTCTTTTTCTATAAGCACAGTAAGGCCACTTTCTTTTCCGTTATCTATTTTTTCTTCTATAGTAACCTGATCTGGAGCCTTCCATATTTTCAGAAAATTTTTTGGTATGTCAAATAAATACATATCCTCTTTCTTCTTAAAATTGATTTCTGTTACATGCGCTGATCCTCTTAACTCAAAATCCAATGCTATAGCTGTGGCAAATACAGTATGACTAGAAACAGTTCCTCCTTCTGCCAATTGCTCCACCTCACTTTGAGATAACCTGAACCGTATTATATCGCCTTTTATCCTTGTTTTCATTTTCTTTACACTTATATTATCTAAGTTATACAAACTATACTATTCTACGGCACGAATTCTAGAAAGCTACTACCAAATTCTTTTTACAGACGTATTGTAAGCTCATGTCACCTACATTTACATACATAAAATGTAACATATGTCAATATCAAAGTCCTCTAGAGAATGGTACGAATATTTCCAGATAAATGCACGCGCCATAAGAATAGACTGGACACTAAGTCCTACTATCACCTCCTTAGAAAAGCAAGAAATCCTTCCTTCTTTGCAAGCATGGCAATTAGGCGAAACATCTGATGGCGCAAATCTAATTCATGCTAGCACAAAATATGCACAGAAAACAAAAGATCTCTTCTATCCCAATGCTGTATCCTTATTTATAAAAGAAGAACAGAAGCATGGAGATAATCTAGGAAAATACTTAGACTTAATCGGAGAAAAAAGAATTACTAAAGACTGGGGCGATTCCCTTTTCAGAAAAATTAGATACTTCAATACCAATATGGAAATATGGACACTAGCTGTCATCACTGTAGAAAGTATTGCTCAAGTTTTCTACCAAGCACTAAAAAAAGCAACCCACTGTACGCTATTACAATCTATCTGTACAGACATCCTCATAGATGAAGCTGCACATATCATATTTCAGAGGGAAAGATTAGAAACTATATTTCTCACTAAAAACTCAGTACTGCAATATCCTACTTACTTATTCTACAAACTTTTCTTCTTCTCTACCACAGAAGTTGTATGGTTTGCACATAAGCGAGCCTTCATAGCTGGGGGCATAGACAAAAAGAAGTATAGAAAGATATTGAAAGTGAAATTTAGGAAGACGCTAGGGAGGATCTATACAGCATCAAAAACATCTGATCATTATTACCCATCTCTATCCTAACACCTATATTAATTAAACCTACAAATATCCTAGGAGGATAATAGAAAAATCTGTACTTACGCTACTTTATTATTTAGTTCCTAGTTACCTTTGGATATCTTATGCAAGAAAACTTTGATCCCTTAGAAATAATATACCAAGATGAATATCTAGTCGCCATCAACAAACCACACGGATTACTTGTGCATAGATCTAAAATTGCTGCGGATACTAATACATTTGCCCTACAATTATTACGGGACCAATTAGGTAGATATGTCTACCCGCTTCATCGACTAGATCGCAAAACTAGTGGAGTTTTACTATTTGCATTAGACAAAGAGACTCAGTCTAAGATGATGCAGTTATTCCGAGAACAACGGATGCGTAAAAACTACATTGCTATCGTAAGAGGTTATACCGATGAGGAAGGTAGTATAGATTACCCGCTGACCAATGATAAAGGTAAAACTCAGGAGGCTCTGACAAAATACACAACACTCATTCGATCCGAAATAAATATACCGCTCGGTAAGCACTATACCTCCAGATATTCAGTTGTAAAGTTATTTCCTAAGACTGGCCGTATGCATCAGTTGAGAAAACACATGTCTCATATATTCCATCCGATCATTGGCGACCGACCTCACGGCTGCAGTAAGCAAAACAGACTATGGAAAAATCGCTGGAGTATGGATTGTATGATGCTGCATGCTTATAACCTACGCTTTACTCATCCCGTCACAGGTCACGAAATTTCCATAGAAGCAGAAACTAGCAGAGTATTTAAGAGTTGTCTAGAAATCATAAATGTAGATCTGTATCTTCTCGATATGTAAATGTTTCTGCTAATTTTCAGAGCAAGGAATTAAACCACCAGAATAGGATATAGTGGAAATTATTTTCCTACAACATCGATATAGTGTAAATTATCTGCCAACAGTCTCCTCAATTAACCTTTATGATAGAAAATATTTATATTTTGATTTATATTGGAATATACTTGCCAATAATCCTGTTTTAATGTAATGTATTTGCCAAATCGATTCATTACTAAGGCAAAATTTTTTCAGCGATTGTATCATCTTATCTATTAAAAAAAGGTGTAGATCGCTCTATCCGTTTTAGAAAATCATATTCCACCATAGACAAATACAATCCATGCGGCTTAGCTAATAAATGAAAATCTGGCTCATCAGACCTATCGAGATATGATAGAAAGCTAGCTTGCGATAATTTTCCTTGCCCTATGGCAAGAAGATTACCCATGAGAAGACGTATCATATTATGAAGAAAACGATTTCCCTCGAATCTAAATCGCCAGTTTTTTCCATTCTCCGAGATGGCTAATCCAGCATGACTAATAGTACAAATACAACTGCTATTACTATCAGGTCGCTTACAAAAATTTGTGAAATCATGACTTCCTTCCAATGCTTGCATCGCCGCCCTAATATCAGCTGCCTCTAAGTCACTGTGTCTAGACAAATAGCTGAGGTCATTGATAAAGGGGTCAGAATCGAAATGAACAAAATAATCATATCTCCTATTCATCGCATCTCTCTGAGCATTACATTTGGAAGACACCTGATACATCGCATGCACAGCTATTTCTTCTGGTAAAGAATTATTCATTTTGAAAATAAAATCAGCAGTACTTATTTCCTCATCGACTACGATATGAAAAAAATACTGGATAGCATGAACTCCTGCATCTGTCCTCCCACAGCCATGTATAGCGAGCGCTTGCTTCGTAATTTTACATATACTTTTTTCTATTGTCTGCTGTACTGAGGGCGAATTATCTTGCCTTTGCCACCCACTATATAAGGTTCCTCGATATGATATCTCAATAAAATATTTCATTAGAATCCTAAAGTAATAAAATGAAGCAATATCTGATTACCGTCGATTCATTACCTTTGCATCATGAAATCTAAAATAGAGACGACAACTTTTGAGGACTTAAATCTAAATAAAGCACTGCTGAATGCAATAGCTGACTTAGAATATGTCTATCCTACTGAGATTCAGAAGCAGACCTTTCCTGTAATCATGTCGGGAAGAGATGTTATAGGTATAGCGCAGACGGGTACTGGAAAAACATTTGCTTTCTTACTTCCTATATTACGATTACTAGAATACGCAAAAGATAACAAGCCAAGAGTCCTTATCTTAGTACCTACAAGGGAACTTGTGGTACAGATCGTCGGAGAGATAGAAAAACTTACTACATACCTCACGCTGCGAGTTAAGGGCGTATATGGAGGAACCAACATAAGAACGCAGAAAAAAAATATTGCTGAAGGAATGGACATCATAGTAGGTACTCCAGGACGTACACTAGACCTAGCACTTGCTAATGCGCTGAATCTTAAATCCATAAGAAAACTTATAATAGATGAGTTCGATGAAATGATGAATCAGGGATTCAGGACTCAGATCAATAATATCTTGGATATCCTTCCTAATAGAAGACAGAATCTATTATTCTCTGCCACTTATTCTAGAGATATGGAGAAGGTAGTAGAAACCTTTTTTAACAGTCCTAAAAAAATAGAAGTTGCCAAGCATGGAACACCGCTAGAACAAATAGAACAATCGAAGTATTTAATTCCTAACTTTAATACCAAGGTCAATCTGCTGCAGCACCTCATTGCAGATGATAAGGAAATGAATAAGGTACTTGTCTTTGTTGATAGCAAAAAATTTGCTGACCTACTGTATCTTCAGTTTCCAGAAGAAGCGGAACATATCGGTATCATACACTCTAACAAATCGCAGAACTTCAGACTCAGGATGGTGGAACATTTTCATAACGGAACCATCAGAGTATTAATAGCGACAGATATAATCGCTAGAGGTATCGACATATCTGAAGTCTCACATGTCATAAATTTTGACATACCAGAAGCAGAAGAAAACTATATCCATAGAATAGGAAGAACGGGCCGTGCTGATCAGAAAGGTATAGCTATATCGTTTGTTTCTCCTATCGATGAAGCCTACTTCGATAACATAGAGGCACTTATAAAAATGGAAGTCCCTATCGCTGAAGTACCAGAATCGGTTGTAATTTCCAAAGAGCTGATAGAAGCAGAAAAGCCTCGATTCCTAGGAGATAAAAACTACCTAAGAGATCACTCTCTGAAACACAGTAAAGGAGCTTTTCACGAAAAATCTGATAAGAACAAAAAAGTAAACCTAGGCGGATCCTACAGAGAAAAAGTAAAAGCTAAATACAAGAAACCGATCAAACGAAGCGGAAAAGCAAGAAAAAAATAGCCACAATCTTATGCCTTAGAACTGGATAAAATATATCGTACCTGTTGTCAATTTTCTAATAAAAACTGGTAAAATACACAGTGCAAATTGCATATTTTTTTTTCCAAGCCTACTAGTCCTAAAATGAAATAATAGCACTTACGAAAGGCAGAGCGAGTAAACCTTCCTGATCCTCATCCGTTCGCCACAAACCTGCCGTTAGCGATGTACCTTGTCTATCAAAATGAATTCTACACGACAAGGAAAAGAGACCAAACGCTTCTCCATCACTTAAGAAAACATGATTCTCTGAAACTAAACTTATTTTCTTTCCCAGTCTGGTCATAAAGGAAATATTAAAAGGTATAACTTCATCAGAAAAACCTTCTTCAAAAGTAAATCCGTATCCTGCTCCTATACTAAAATTATTACTTCGGCTACCTATCGTATAAGTCGCCTGAGCAAGTCCCACACCGTCAAAATTTTCCGATGGCAAAGAAAAGAATGATGCACCTATAGAAAATCCTCCATAGGAGTCATTAGCAAAAGAGAATTTAGGAGAAACAAAGATGAGGGGAATCTGACCACCAAACAAGGATAAGATTTCACCTCCAGTGGAAATAGAGAAATTATCTGTAATACCAAAGGTTACAGAGTTCCAGAAGAGAAAAATATTTTCATAATAAGCTTCTCCTTTTTTTAACCCAAAAGCTGAGCTAGCTACAAGATAATGTGTCGATCCGTGATTATCTATAGTATACCCCTTTTTATCTAATTCAGCGGTACCAGAAATAATTTTCAGTTTCTCAATATTTAGTCTTTTGAATTCTATCACGCCAAAAGCAGGTGAATCTATCCATATAGACTTTGTTGTCAGCTTATCTACTTTCCCCGATATCTTACTACCATCCTTTGCATCTATTGTTATCGCATCTCCAACTTTAGGCTCAGCAGATTGTCCGTGAACTAAAGCAGTAGAAAATAGAATAAGGATAAAACTTATGATTATATTTTTCATGGAATATTTGTTGATTAATAATAGTTGTAATTTAATTATAAAGCACCTTAATTCGATTTAATATAGCTGCTCTTTTCTACAACGAATATCTCAATATTTTCGCTGTAAAAAAATAATGCTTAATATTTTTTAAAGGTATAATCTATATTAGTTGCTAAGAAGCAGAATCTAACATTCACATTTCTAATAGAGAGCAAAACTAGGCCTATCAATTCTCTTTTTACGTCCTGAACACCCAATACTTCTGCAGTAAGTAATTAAATCCAAAGGCAACAATACCATCAGCAATAATTCTTGACACTTTATAATCTAGAAGTACTATTTCTGTAAAAAAGTAGGTGCCTAAAGACTTCAGTGTTATACTACCTATAACCACTAGAACAAACCTATACATCTGCTCCACAACGGATTTTCCGCTCGCTTCAAAAGTCCAGTATCTATTTATAGTATAATTTACAATTGCTCCTATTATTCCTCCCGCTATGAGCGAATGAATATAATAGACACCATAAAATTCCGTCAATAAAAACATGGTGAGAAGATCGACCATCCCTCCCAAAAAAGCAGATACCTGAGCCTTAGCAAATACTTTAACCTGATTAAGGGTAAGCATATCTGTTCTCATTCTTCTTAAGTTTTGCTTTACGCTCGATATGGTCTCTCTCGTCACCAGCTGCTAAGATCTGAATACTATCTATAAAATTAGCCAGCATGAGAATAACTGATCCTACTATAGCAAAACACCATAGAGATCCTGCTACTAAAATTTCTAACAAAAGGAAAATAGATATAATAATACGGAGTTCAGTCGGTCCTATATTCATAGAATCTATCTGATACTCATTTGTTATTTTGTATCTCAATAAAGCGACGATCATAGATCCTCCATAAGCAATTACAAATAAAAACGCAACCACTTTGTAACTAGGGAAGTACATATAGAATCCTAGTCCTATGATACAAATAGAGACCCAGTCAGCGTTAATATCTAGTGCCCAGCCATACCACTTCCTAGGGGTGTTTCTATAGTAAGCGATTCTACCGTCAAGAGAGTCACCGAACCAATGCACGGCAAATCCCAGTATCGAGAGCAAAAGATAATATGGATTAGATACAGCCTGATATAATCCGATTGCCACAATCACCCCACCCACAATACCGAGAGCGGTAAGATGATCAGGCTTGATCCATTTAGGTAGAATAGTGCATAAGTATCCTATTGTCTTTGCTTCCGCGTCTTTGAGGATATTTCTACGTACTCTATTTCCCTGCTGCGTAATACTTTCATTTTTTTTCATAATCTTATAACCATTAATTCGTCATCAATATCATATAAGAAAACTAAACCCTTGTATCATTAAGGTCTATTGGGACGCTTCTTAAGCTTATTGAGACCTTATTGGGCAAGCTGATACCCTATTCTAGTATGTGTAGCTGTAATAATATCAGCCTAGTTTGATTCTTCTATCAATGAGGCATTGTATCGCTTGGTCTTAAACGACCTAACATTCTTTGGCGATGATCCTATACACTATCATTCCCCAAATAGAGAGAAAGTAGTCTTTTATTTCTCAGGACAATCTATTTGCTCATTTATTCGTAATTTTCATTGAACAACAAACCAACAAACAGATACAGGTAGAATAATATACTTGACAGAAAAACTCAGCTTAGCTTTGAGTATGTTATCGTCTGGCATTTATAGTTTAGAAATTGATACTCAGCTTAGTATTATATTATAAGGTGGTTATTCTATCTTAAGAAAAATATCGATACAGTCTTTTAAATTTAGTTGTAAAATAAATTAGCATGAAAAAAAAATTACTTCTTATAGCTTTTACTTTCTCCTATCTGATGGTGTTTTCCCAATGTATTATCCGTGAAGCTCTCACGACTACAGCTATGATGGAGGTGACTACCCTAAGCAATGGTACGATCTTCGCAAAAGAGAATGGCAGTCACCCAATTACCATTACACCTAACGGAAATGCTAATGAGTCATTTTTTGGTGGTCCTTATACGGCTGGACTTTGGTTAGGAGGCTTAGATCCTGCGGGTAATCTAAAACTCTCTGCATCTGAGTATTTCCAAAATGGACAAGATTTTACTAATGGGTTGTTAGATTTTCAGACTGGCCAATCACTGTATCAAAATTGCGAATTTAACTATATCTGGAAAATCACAAGATCAGAGATAGAACTATTTATCGCTGATTATGATGATAATAACCAGATCGATAATGAGGTACCTGATGATATAAAATACTGGCCTGGACGCCAAAATCCTAACTTCTCAGAAAAATATAATGTAGAGCTGCCAGAGAATGGATTAGCGAAATTTTACGATAGAAATGAGGATGGTATCTATAATATCGCAGACGGCGATGTTCCATTACATACAGCTACCACTTCTCCTCTCTCGAGTATCATCTTCCCTTCAGAATTTCTATGGTTTTCTTCACATGATGATATACCTCATTCAAATACTTCTGGAGCGTCTTTACAAGTAGAGATACACACAAGCATCTTTAGTTTTGACTGTGCATCCAATTCTGATGTCATAGGTTCTACTATATTTACGGAGCATACCATTTACAATAGAGCTTTTGAAGATCTAAGAAATTTTAGATTTGGCTTTTGGTCAGACCCTGATTTAGGCTGCTATACCAATGATTTTGTAGGTTGTTTGCCAACGTTAAATACTGCTTATGTGTATGATACTGGGGGCAATGATGGAATAGGTTGCCAGACTGCGATTCCTAATAATAATGCACAAGCCATCGTATCACATACCTTTCTAGATAGAAGCTTAGATGGATTCCTGTCTTACAATTCTGGCATAGGACTTCCTGCGCCACCTGCAACACAGGCACCAACTAGTCCTATAGAATATTATAACTTTTTAAATAATACTTGGAGAGATGGTACCCCTATCACTTTTGGTGGGAATGGATATAATCCTGGATCTACTGACGTAAGAGCTTTTACTTTTTCAGACTTACCCACAGATCCTGAAGGGTGGAGTATGGAAAGTCTAGATTTTGCTCCAAGTGATTATAGAATGCTTATGACTTCGAGCTTAGAAAATACTATCCCACCTGGAAGTTCTTATACAATCACGATGGCTCATACAGCTCATATTCCAGAAACACCGATAGGCCTAGCAATATTTAATACTTTAGAAGATGATATCAATAGGATACAAGCATTTCATGATAGTGGATTTACTACCCCCTGTGATGCTGTAAGTTCTAGTCAGGATATCAATGCGATCGCAGATCATATCAATATTTTTCCTAATCCTAGCAATGGAAAAATCAGCCTAGAAACAACAGATGTTAACTTGATACAGATAGAAGTATATAATGCTTCTGGATTATTACTAGAAAATAGTTTTTTAGGAATTAGCAGAGCAATAGATCTCGATTATAAACATCTTCCTACAGGAATGTATATTTTAAAGATTACTACAGAAGAAAGCAAGGAAGCCTATAAAAAGTTAATTATTACAAAGTAGTAAATTCTAAAAGACAAGCTAGTATTAGTCGGACTAGATCTCATCAGATCTAAGAATCCATATCATCGTAATATCTATCCCGTGGATTCATCTTAAGATAATATACAATCAGTCCTAAGCCTCCACCTAAGACAGTAAGCGGTATAGCACCAGAAGCATCCCACAATCCGAAAATTTGCTCCATAAACAAACCTGTAAAAAGTCCTCCACCTAAACCAGCAAGAAGTAGACCTAACTTAAAACTTAACGCTCCTTCGCTCTTACTTTTTCTAAAAATGTCTGCTGTACGACCAGACTCGATGAGCGCCATTCGCTCCGCGTGTCTAGATTTGAAGAATAAATAAAAGAAAGTAATAACGGCTGAGAAAAAGCCTACTATTCCAAGCATTGGAATTAAAATTTCTGGACCCTCCATTGTTTATATTTTTAGCTTTAACGTAAAGTAATTTATATTGGTTACAGATTCCTAAAAGATAAAATAATTTTTTCATTTTGTAACCGACTGCTCAAACCCTACGTTAAATGGGTACTAATTACAGATGAAAGCTGATTCAACGTTCATTCAACAAATCAAAGAAGGTCGTAAAGACTATAGATTACTTGTAAAAAAGTATGAGCGTTATGTCTTTTCTGTTTGTTTTACTATGCTTAGAAGTCGACAATTAGCGGAAGAAGCTGCCCAAGATACCTTTATCAAAGCATTTAAAGGCTTAGCAAATTACGAACAGAAAGCAAAATTTACGACCTGGCTATATAGAATAGCCTACAGAACAAGCTTGGATTATATAAGAAAAAGAAAAAACAATATAGATATAGATCAGGTTTCCTTTCAGTTACAGGATACAACTGATATTAGTGAAAATATAGAGCAGAAAGAAAGAAACAAAATGCTCTCTGAAGCGATCCATAAGTTGGATCCAGAGGACGCGACTATTCTTAGAATGTTCTATTTTGAAGAAATGAAGATCAAGGAAATTGCAAGAATTACAGAACTCAAAGCGTCTAATGTAAAGATCAAACTCTTTAGATCTAGAACAAGATTAAAAAAAATATTAGAAAAAGATTTTAAAGAATTTTAATATTTACAACATGGAAAGAGCAGAACTTATATGGCAATATCTGGATAAGCAGCTGAATGCAGATGAAGAACTACAGTTCCAACATCTTCTTAACACTGATGCGCTTTTCGTAGAGCAAGTGGAACAATTTAAGCTTATTCATCACAGGCTAACAGTACTTCCGCTAGAGCAACCCTCTACTTCTTTTTCTGACAATGTAATGATGGAGTTGTCAAGCCCTTACAATGTATCGCAGGATTATAAAAATGCTCTAGGAAATTTTAAATATTTTCTTTATGCAATTATTGCATTGACATTAGGAATTATTGCAAGCGTTATGATCTTCGGTGACAAGGGTAATGGTAATCTTATATCTGGAAAAATAGCTAAGTTATTAGAGGATTTACCCACTATAGATACTTCCTACTTGCAAGAAATTTATATGTATACAAGTTATATGCTACTAGGCTTAATCATTATGCTATTCATAGAATTTGCTTTTAAGAAAAAATGGAATCAAGCTAACCTCAGTCTTTAAGATCACCATGTCACAACTATTCTAAGAAAGTCATAAGTATAACTTAGGAAAAGTATCCAATCTTATATAAGATAATTTCATGGGAGCTGATTACTCTCTTCCCGTAATTTCAAATGCGATAATACCACACATTTTACGATCTCTAGATTTTTCAAACCAGAATTCTTTGGCTTTTCTTACCGCAAGTGAGATAATGCTTTTAGTAAAAAGACTGGACGATTGTTTGTTGAACTCAGCTGATTCTATTCTTCCTGAGCTAGTTACACACACGTCTATAGAAACGATTCCAGAATTATCACTGAGTATAAGAATATTGGGTTGCTCTATAACTCCTCTATTCCCTAAGCCGTCTTTTAGAATCAGCGTCAGGTCTTCATCTACATAGATCTCATTCTTAGCATCTAGATCTACATATTCGTCTTTAGGTTCTTCACGATCAGGTCTTCGATCTTCCTTTGGTCTAGAGTCTCCTCCTAGACCTGAGTCTCTCTCATTATCTTCCCTATCATCTGATCTGCTAGACGGTATTCTTCTTGGATTACTTTTAGATTCTTCCCGCTCCGTGTAAGAAACATCATCCGATTTTGATTTCCTATTTGATGCCACCTGACCACCACAGTATTTCCTGCTTTCTTTTTTCGCTTTCGTAGACCCTAGTTCGGCGGCATTACTCCAGTCATCGCATGCCTTGAGTAACTGATCATTAAAATAATATATCTCCGCTCTAGCCTCTAACAAATTTTCATCTTTAGGAAATAATGGAATTGCACTATTAAGTGTATTAAGTGAAGCATCAAAGTTTTCTAAATTGTAATCCGCCAGCGCAAGCATCTTTATAGAGTTAGGATCTAATCCATTATAAGATGCCGCTTCTAAGATATCATTTTTCACCCCCTTATACGCACCAAGTACATATTTCGCTTCAGCTCTTCTTACGAGGGCATCTTTATATGTAGGATCTAATTTGACTAATTTGTTAAACTCTTTTATGGCATCTTCATATCTTTCTGTATTCATCAGATAGTCAGCTTTGACATAGATAAAACCTAACTCCTCGTCCAGCGTCTGGGCTGTAAGTGGCAGTGAGATTGTGATGAAGAGAAAGTATAATATTATTTTATTCATAAACTATATACAAAAGTAATTAAAAAAAATTGTATTGACATACATATATAAGACGTATAAAAAGGGTAAAAGTTATATATAACATACTCTTATATTATCATAAATAAAGGTTAAACTGGCCATTAACAAGGCTTTATAGGCTAAACCAGCCCGTCACACGCCTAAAAACATCAATTTAGTATACTCCAAATAAATATATCCTATCGAGTCTAGCGCTAAAAATTCAGATAAATCCCATATTTGCAGTAGTGCTTACCATCCGTGCAGCACAAAGCTTAATCATCTTATCAAAAAAAAAATCACACATGAATAAAGTATATATCGTATCCGCTGTAAGAACACCTCTAGGAAGTTTTGGAGGAGGTTTATCTTCATTATCTGCTACCCAACTCGGTAGTATTGCAATAGAAGGTGCATTAAAAAATGCAAAGGTAGATGCATCGCATGTAGGAGAAGTATTCTTCGGGAATGTATGTTCCGCTAATCTGGGTCAGGCACCAGCAAGACAAGCAGCTCTAGGAGCGGGACTAGGAAATAATGTTCCTTGTACAACGGTAAACAAAGTGTGTTCCTCTGGAATGAAAACGATCATGTTCGGTGCACAAAGCATCATGTTAGGAGATCAGGATATTGTGGTTACAGGTGGTATGGAGTCTATGAGTAATATTCCTTACTATATGCCTAAGGCGAGATGGGGGCATAAGTTTGGACCAGGAACCGTAGAGGATGGGTTAGAGAAAGATGGACTCCGAGATGTATATGGTCAGAAAGCTATGGGTAATTATGCTGATGCTACCGCCACAGAACATCATATCACAAGAGAAGAACAAGATGCTTTTGCGATACAATCTTATAAGCGTTCGGCAGATGCTACAGAGCGTGGAAAATTTAAGGATGAGATCATTCCCGTCTCCGTGCCGCAGAGAAGAGGAGATCCTGTCATCATTACAGAAGACGAAGAATACAAGAGCGTAAAATTTGAAAAGATTCCTAACCTTAGACCGGCATTTTCTAAAGATGGAACGGCAACAGCTGCTAACTCATCTACGATCAATGATGGTGCCTCATCGCTAATTCTCGCAAGCGAAAAAGCGGTAGAAAAATATGGCCTGACACCGATAGCAGAAATCATTTCCTTTGCCGATGCAGCCCATGCGCCTGAGTGGTTCACAACTGCACCGACCCTTGCCGCTCCAGCAGCACTTAAGAAAGCTGGACTGACGATAGCCGATGTAGATTTCTTTGAAGTCAACGAAGCATTCTCTGTTGTTACTCTTGCATTCAACAAAGTAATGGAAGTATCTGATAAGAAAGTTAATGTGAATGGTGGAGCCGTTTCTCTAGGTCATCCGCTAGGAGCCAGTGGCGCGAGAATTGTTACGACACTGAATCATGTTTTACATCAGAACAACGGCGAGATCGGTTGCGCTACCCTATGTAATGGAGGCGGTGGAGCCAGTGCAATCGTACTGAAGAAGGTGTAAACTTTAAATAGATCCTAAGTTTATAATAGATGTTCGTATAGCTGTGGCATGTTCCTTTTTATGGGGGCGTGACCCCACTACACTTATGCTTAGCACGTATGCTCTACTTCTGCTAGACTCAGGGTCGTTACGTCCGCAAGCTCGTTATTCACTCGGCCTCTCCACTACGTTACGAGTCTGCTGCTCCGCAGCACTTACTACCATCACTCACGCATCAAAGAAGTGGCTTTAATAAAAAATACCTCGCTGTTTGTAGTCCCCCGACTACAAACCTATATTTTCAAAGCTTTCGCTTACTCCACACACTTGCTAAAACTTCTATTTCATTTTTGATTACATGGATTCTATCTCGCAATTTCAGCGCTTAGAAAATCTTCATGTACTTTATCCAGGGGCGCTGCTCCTGGCTGATCTGTTTAAGCCCTTTGGGCTTTGGGTACATCTGGATTCATTATGAGATTTTCCCTAGTTATGAGAGTCATTATTTAGAATTGACACTCCCCGCTGTTCTTACTTCACTCGCTGTTTGTAGTCCCCCGACTACAAACCTATATTATTGAAGCTACAGATTACTACGCAGTTTTGACCTATTGCAAAAAACCTCGCGTTAAGGATAGGAGATAATTACTGGAATGTAATGTAATACCATTTCTATTTTTAGATGACGGAAAAGGATTTAGAATTGTTCAAAATGGATCAAGGCAAAAAACGTAGGCGAACCCATAGGTTCGGCGAGGCTTTTTAACGAAGGAACATGAAGAACAAAATAAATAATTACCGTCATTCTAAACTAGAATTGGTATAAGTAGTGTGCGTAGCACCGCAGCGAATGCGGAGTATCGTAGAGCCTGACCCCGAAGTATGAGGGGTAACGCCCAAAAAATAAAATAAAAAAATTGCCTTTGTATGTATCTACGAAACGGCTACCTTACTCTCCTTCATATCTCGCTGGTTGTAGAAATCTTGCTCACCTTTGGTAACTTTGATCCCTCCTCTATTGTTTCTCAGTGTACGAGAATAAAGAGAGAGATTACTGTCCCATAACCAGTGTAACAACAACTTCGTCCAACTTGTATGGTAGACTAGATTATTATAATACTCAGGAGCTATTTCTCTGATTTTCGGAAGGTTATTCCATGGTACAAAAGAGAAGTCGTGATGCTCATTGTGGTAGCCTACATTGAAGGCCAGCTTGTTAAGCGGTCCGTAATAAGAATACGTTTCCTGAGGTGCAGCAACGAGATAATGTTCCTGTATCCAGCGTGCTCCTAGCGGATGTAAACCCACAGAAAAAAAGAATGAAAAAACAAGATATAGAAAAGGTATCCAACCGAAATTCATGACAAGCAACACATCGAAAGCGAGTACTGTAACAAGGTTAATCCAGGTCCACTTAGAGCTAAAAGCTATTTCCTTAAACCTAGAAGTTCTAGACACCTGAAACAGCGGAAACAGAAGCAACCATAGCGCCTTGCCAAAAATGCTATTACCTATAAGCTTAGCTTCTAGTCTGCCTGGAAGATCTGCATCGAGATCATGATTTCCCTGGTAGGCATGATGCTTAAGGTGATACTTTCTGAACTCTATCGAACTAGGAAATGCATTGGGAAGATCGCATAGGATTCCTGCCCAGAGATTATATATTTTTTTCTTGAACACCATGTTGTGCGTACACTCATGAATCAGAACAAACAATGCATGATTCGCAAATGCCCCTACACAAAATCCTGCTAGTAATGCAATGTACCAAGCCTGATGCTGAAGGAGAATTGCAATAGTGATCTGCATAGCTACAACGCCAATAATATAATAGACGGTATTAATATTTCTGCCCATCAGTTTTTTGATCTCTGGATATTTCTTGATGATCTCCTTAGTCCTCTGTATGTGAGGCTCCTCGGAATCTGTGTAATAAAAATCTAATTTCTTAGCTGACATAGGCTTTTAATTAATATAAAGCTGTACAAAAATAATCTTTAGTTGACAAACTATTAGAATCATCTCTGATGAAAATATACAAATGTATTCGTAAAACTGGATTTTCGCTCGAGATCCTTCTGCGAAACAACAAATTTATAAACTATGTTTACCATATCCCACCTATAATATCTATCGAGGAAAGATTCGTTCTGCCATATTGTCATTGACATAAGAAAAATGTATCTTTGCATACGCATAAAAATAAGATCATACATGTATAATGAGAATCCTACAATTCCTGCGGGAGAGAAAGTGATAGATGAGTCCATTCAGGGGGAGGCGATCTCTTACGGAGATGAGATACCAGAGGGCGCGTCTAAGTTCTATATAGAATCTTATGGATGTCAAATGAATTTTAGTGATTCTGAGATTGTAGCTTCTATTCTTGCTAAGAGCGGATTCTATCCTACCAGAAATATGGAAGAGTCAGATCTCATCCTCATCAATACCTGTTCGATAAGAGAAAAAGCTGAGGCGACCGTAAGACGCAGACTTACTGAGTTCAATAAGGTAAAGAGAAAGAAGCCAGGTACCTTAGTAGGTGTTCTCGGTTGTATGGCCGAACGACTAAAGGGGAAATTCCTAGATGAAGAAAAACTAGTAGATATTGTAGTCGGACCAGATGCTTACAGAGATCTGCCTAAGCTAGTCGCTAATGCATCAGATGGCGAAAAAGGCCTTAATGTACTGCTTTCTAGAGAAGAAACATATGCGGATATCGCGCCACTAAGATTAGATAATAATGGTGTCTCAGCCTTCATATCGATTATGAGAGGCTGTGATAATATGTGTTCTTTTTGTGTGGTTCCTTTTACCAGAGGTCGAGAAAGAAGTAGAGATCCCTTTACGATCGTATCAGAAGCTCAGGACTTGTATGATCGTGGATACAGAGAGGTGACCTTACTAGGGCAAAATGTAGATTCTTACAAGTGGAAAAACCCAGAAACAGAGGAAGTGGTAAACTTTGCCACACTGCTCATCTTAGTTGCAAATGTGCATCCAGATATGAGGGTGCGTTTTTCTACTTCCCATCCTAAGGATATCAGTGATGACGTATTATATGCTATAAGAGATCACGAAAATATATGTAACTATATACACCTGCCTATACAGTCAGGTAACAGCAGGGTTCTGAAACTCATGAATAGGACTTATACCAGAGAATGGTACGATAACAAGGTGGATAGGATCTATGAGATCATTCCCGACTGTGCTATATCTTCTGACGTCATTACCGGCTTTTGTACGGAGACAGAAGAGGAGCATCAGCAAACTATAGATGTTATAAAAAGATCAAAATATACGATGTCCTTCATGTTTTTCTATTCAGAAAGACCAGGTACACTAGCGGCTAGAAAATATGAAGATGATATCCCTTATGAAGTCAAAAAAAGAAGACTTAGTGAGATTGTAGATGTGCAAATGGAGATGTCCTTACAACACAATCTGTTAGATATAGGAAAGACTTTCAAAGTGCTCGTAATCGGTGATTCTAAAAAATCAAAAACAGACTACAAGGGAAGAAACAGTCAGAACAAAGTGATCATTTTCCCTAAAAAAGAGAACCTAAAGCCAGGGGAGTATGTCAATGTAGAAGTCACCGATGTAACGAGAGCAACCCTTAAAGGTAAAATAGTAGAATCCACTTAATGAATATACAAAGTCTCAAACAAAGATTCGGAATAGTAGGAAGATCAGAAAAACTAGATCGTGGTCTAAGTACCGCTGCACGGGTAGCTAATACAGACCTCACGGTACTGATAACAGGAGAAAGTGGTGTGGGTAAAGATATCTTTTTCAGAATTATACATGAGTTAAGTAAGCGTAAGCATAACAAATTTATAGGCATAAACTGTGGAGCGATTCCAGAAGGAACGATCAATTCTGAATTGTTTGGTCATGAAAAAGGAGCCTTCACAGGAGCATCAACGGAGCGAAAAGGTTATTTCGAAACCGTATCAGGAGGTACTATCTTCTTAGACGAGATCGGAGAAATGCCCCTAGATACTCAGGCTTACTTACTTAGGGTACTAGAAAGTGGTGAGTTTCTGCGTGTAGGTTCCTCTAAGGTACTGAGATCGGATGTTAGGATTGTAGCGGCTACTAATGTCAATCTGGAAGAAAAAATACAGAAAGGTAAGTTCAGGGAAGACCTCTATTACAGGCTGAATACGGTGCCAATTCATATCCCTTCTCTACAAGAGAGAAGGGAAGATATCCCTATCCTATTCAGAAAATTTGCCGTAGATATAGCAGAGCAGTATAATATAGACCCCGTACAACTGACAGAAGAAGCGAGATCACTGATCGTCAATTATAGATGGAAAGGTAATATTAGAGAACTGAAAAATTTAGTAGACCAGATCTCTATTTTGTCAGATAAGAAAATAATGTCTCCAGAGTTATTATTAGAATATGCCCCGAAGTTATTACAAAGAAATCTGCCTTCACAGATTAGCGGCACAAATGATAAATCATCAATTGAGGAAAGAGAAATATTATATAAATTTTTGTTCGAGATGAAAAACGATCTTAATGATCTGAAGTCTCTCGTATATGAAATGATGCGAACTAACGATCTAGATTTTCCTAAAGTTTCGAAATCTACTTCAGAGGATATCCTCTTCCCATCGGAACTAGCAAGGTTTGACAATAAGAGATATGACAAACAACAGCGATACGATAATGATTATCACGAGGAGGAGCATGACCATAATAGCAAGCCTGTGATCTTGTCCGCAGATGATGATCGTTACACCCAGACGGAAGTCCTAGAGGAAAGTCTATCATTAGATGCAAAAACAAAGGAGTTGATTATAAAAGCATTAGAGAAACATAAAGGAAAAAGAAAAGATGCCGCAGAAGATTTAGGCATTTCAGAAAGAACACTTTATAGAAAGATCAAAGAATATGAAATCGCAGAAATTCGTTAGAGTTCTATGAATAAATATACTTCTTATATTACAATAGCTCTTTTCCTTGTTTTGGAATCTTGTTATTCTTTCAAGGGGATATCGATTCCTCCCGAAGTAGAAACCTTCTATATAGAAGATGTCAGGGTAAAGAGTGGAGTGAATGCACCAGCTAATATAGAGATTGATTTTTTCGAGGCATTACAGGCTAGAATTACAAATGAGTCTAAGTTGAAATTTGTAGAAACTGATCCTGACTTAAATTTTATTTCAACCATCAGCAACTATTCTCTCAATATTGCAGCACCTCAGGAAGGAAATACAGCGGCCCTTAATAGATTAGAAATTACTGTAAAGATAGCATTGGAAAATGCTAAGAACGAAGAAGAAAATTGGAATAAAACGTATACTGATTTTCAAGACTTTGATGGTGCGCAGGACTTATTTTCTGTGCAAGATGAACTTATAGAAAGGATATTCGAAGAGATGACAGAGAGAATATTCAATGATTCTTTTACGAACTGGTAAAATATTTGCAATAGCTTTATTATTTTAAAGGATCTATTACAACAAAAAAAAATTATATCTGCCCTTAGTTAGTGAAGAAAAGTCTTGATTTTTTGATTATTCTTCACGCAGATAGAAACGCAATACGACAAAAGATGAACTTAGAAGACAAGAAAGATCACGTATACAATACAACTACGGGTCAAAAAGTTACTTTAGAAAAAAATGCTGTATTCATAGGAAGTATATCCGATGAGGATATCTCTAATAAAAAAAAGAAATCTAAAAAATCTAAAGGAAAGAAATCCAAAACTAAGTCAGCAAAGGCTAAGGCTAGCCTCTTAAATGAAGGTGGAGGACTTTCAACTATTAATAGAATCGGAGATAACCCAGCTAAGAGAAAAGTGACTAGATCTAAGAAATCTGAATCCTCTAAATCTATTGCTCCTAAAAGAAAAATAAGCAAAACTACTGCTAAGAAGTCAGGCAGCCCCGTTGCGTCCACCCATACTAAGCCTGAAACTCCCAAGAAAAAAGTAGGTAGACCCGCTAAAGCAAAAACAACTAAGCCTGCTGCTCCTAAGAGAAAAGTAGGCAGACCTGCTAAAGCAAAAACAACTAAGCCTGCTGCTCCCAAGAAAAAAGTAGGTAGACCCGCTAAATCAAAAACAACTAAGCCTGCTGCTCCTAAGAAAAAAGTAGGCAGACCTGCTAAAGCAAAAACAACTAAACCTACTGCTCCCAAGAAAAAAGTAGGTAGACCCGCTAAATCAAAAACAACTAAGCCTACTGCTCCTAAGAAAAAAGTTGGTAGACCCGCTAAAGCAAAAACAACTAAACCTACTGCTCCCAAGAAAAAAGTAGGTAGACCCGCTAAAGCAAAAACAACTAAGCCTGCTGCTCCTAAGAAAAAAGTGGGCAGACCCGCTAAAGCAAAAACAACTAAGCCTACTGCTCCTAAGAAAAAAGTGGGCAGACCTGCTAAAGCAAAAGCAACTAAGCCTACTGCTCCTAAGAAAAAAGTAGGTAGACCTGCTAAAGCAAAAACAACTAAGCCTCCTACGCCTAAGAAAAAAGTAGGTAGACCCGCTAAAGCAAAAACAACTAAACCTGCTGCTCCTAAGAGAAAAGTAGGCAGACCTGCTAAAGCAAAAACAACTAAGCCTACTGCTCCCAAGAAAAAAGTTGGTAGACCCGCTAAAGCAAAAACAACTAAACCTACTGCTCCCAAGAAAAAAGTTGGTAGACCCGCTAAAGCAAAAACAACTAAGCCTGCTGTTTCTAAGAAAAAGGTTGGTAGACCCGCTAAAACGAGTAAGCCTGCTGCTCCCAAGAAAAAAACTAAAGTTGCAAAGAAAAAATCAACTGCTAGTACAAAAAACAAACGCGCATCATCAAGTAAGAATACGAATTCAGGAAAAGAAGAATCTTTCACTGACTGGCTTTTAAAAAAAAAGTAGCTAAGGCAGCAAAAGAGAAGAAGCCAAAAAAGAAAAATTCATTTAAACGAAAAGTAGAGAAAAGCGTCTCAAGTAACAAAGAAATATTATCGGAATCCTTGGCTACTTTACTAATAGAACAAGGGCATACGAAGAGCGGAATAGAAATGTATGAGAAATTAGGTTTGAATATTCCAGAAAAAAGTGGTTATTTTGCGGGACTTATTTCGAAAATAAAGAAAAAACAATGATTACAGCATTAACAATACTTACAGCAATCATATGTATACTGCTGATTTTAGTAGTATTAATACAGAATCCTAAGGGAGGAGGCGTTGACTCGACTTTTGGAGGACAAGGTGCCAACCAGATGTTTGGTGCGGCTAGATCTACGGATTTTATCGAAAAACTTACTTGGGGATTAGCTATTACACTATTTGTGCTTTGTATCATTACCGCAATTATGGTTAATGGAGGCGGAACAGGAGATGGCTTACCGCCACTAATGTCTCAATAAAGAATAAAATGAAACCTGCTTTTTTGGCGGGTTTTTTAATTTATGGCAGTAAGTCATTGTCTATCTGACGCTTAAGTTCACTTAATATAGACTATAAACTGTAATTTTGGCACGTTTTTCTGCTTGGCATAAAAAATGCTAAACCTGTTCTATATAAACACTATTTATTAACTAATTTTTTAAAATAAAAGACGAATTGATATGATGAAGCCTATCAATGATAGAGTTGTAGTACAACCTGCAGCTGCAGAAGCGAAAACCACTGGAGGAATCATCATTCCAGACACTGCTAAAGAAAAGCCTCAAAAAGGTAAAGTAATAGCTGTTGGTCCAGGGAAAGATGGTAATCTTATGACTGTTACAAAAGGAGACACCGTATTGTACGGTAAGTATGCAGGTCAAGAAATCAATTATGAAGGTAAAGACTACCTTATCATGAGAGAGGATGATATTCTCGTAATCTTAGATTAATATCTAAGCTCTTTATTTAAAGTCTGTTTTTTAAACAATTTGTGAAAATCTAAAAAAGTAAAATATGTCTAAAGAAATTAGCTTTAGTTCAGATGCTAGGATGAAACTTAAATCTGGAATAGACGCTCTAGCTGACGCTGTAAAAGTAACCCTAGGTCCTAAAGGAAGGAATGTGGTTATTCAGAAGAGTTTTGGTGCACCCTCTATCACTAAGGATGGTGTTACCGTTGCAAAAGAAATAGAATTAGAAGATCCTATCGAAAACATGGGAGCTCAGATGGTAAAAGAAGTAGCTTCTAAGACCGCTGATGCTGCTGGTGATGGTACAACTACTGCAACTGTTCTTGCTCAGGCAATGGTAGCTGCGGGTATGAAGTATGTCGCTGCTGGAGCTAACCCTATGGATCTTAAGAGGGGGATAGATAAGGCTGTAAATAAAGTTACAGAGTTACTGAAAAAGCAAAGTGATGTAATCGGAAACGATTTCAAAAAAATCCAACAAGTAGGATCTATTTCTGCTAACAACGATGACCAGATCGGTTCTCTTATAGCTGATGCTATGAAAAGAGTAACTAAAAATGGTGTTATCACTGTAGAAGAAGCTAAGGGTACGGATACATACGTAGAGGAAGTAATCGGAATGCAGTTTGACAGAGGATATCTTTCTCCGTACTTTATCACTAATTCTGAAGATATGGTAACAGAGTATGAAAATGCACTGATCCTTATCCACGATAAGAAAATAGCTAATGTACAAGACGTTGTTCCTGTACTAGAAAAAGCAGCACAAGCAGGAAGACCATTATTGATCATCGCAGAAGATGTAGAATCTCAAGCTCTAGGATTACTAGTTGTTAACAGACTTAGAGGAGGGCTGAAAGTAGTAGCTGTAAAAGCTCCAGGTTTCGGTGACAGAAGAAAAGCGATGCTAGAAGATATAGCTATCCTAACAGGAGGTACTGTAATCTCTGAAGAGAAAGGATACAAGCTAGAAAATACTGAACTAGATCTACTAGGATCAGCAGAGAAAATCACAATAGATAAGGACAATACCACTGTTGTTAACGGAAAAGGAAAGAAGAAAGATATCACAGCTAGAATTAATCAAATAAAGTCTCAGATAGAAACAACTACCTCTGACTATGATAGAGAAAAGTTACAAGAGAGATTAGCTAAGTTATCTGGTGGTGTTGCGGTACTATATGTAGGTGCTACAACTGAGGTAGAGATGAAGGAGAAAAAAGATAGAGTAGATGATGCGCTACACGCAACAAGAGCTGCTGTAGAAGAAGGCATCGTTGTCGGTGGTGGTGTTGCACTTGTAAGAACAATAAAAGGTCTAGACAAAGTAGAAACGGCTAATGAAGACGAAGCTATGGGTGTTCAGATCGTAAAGAAAGCCTTAGAGTTTCCTTTAAGAATTATTGCTGAAAATGCAGGTGTAGACGGATCTGTGGTACTACAAGAAGTTGCTAAAAGCAAAGGAGATAGAGGATACAATGCTAGAACGGATGTATATGAAGATCTTAAGAAAGCAGGTGTAATCGATCCTACTAAAGTAACTAGAGTAGCAATACAAAATGCAGGTTCTATAGCGAGCATGGTATTAACTACTGAGTGTGTCATTAGTGACAAGCCTGAAGTAGGTGGAGGACCAGCTATGCCTCCTATGGGTGGCGGAATGCCAGGTATGATGTAAAATAAGTTTTTATAAAATCATATATTTAGAGGGAGAAGCTGTTCAGTTTCTCCCTTTTTTATTATCTGATTTTTCTGCCATTACATATTTGATGTTCGTTTTAAATCAACTACTATGCACATCTATAGACTATTGTTTGATGGTGACTTCTACTACATTTGTAACTATGGAAATAAATAGAGCTGCAATATTAGCAAAGTTAAATGATGAGGTTTTTTGTCTCAAACCAAATCAAGGTAGAATATCACTACCTGTAATAAACAGGATCTGTAAAAAGATGCAACATGAGTTAAAGTTTAAACCAATTTGTGTGAGTTCAGATAACTTAATTATTGATGGCCATCATAGATATATTAGTTCTATAATGTCAAATTTTAAAATTGAAATTATTTCAGATTATCCCAAACCAACAGAATTGAACGATTTTTATTGGAATACTGTTAAATTCATTAATGAGGACTGGGATTCCGCAGCTAAGATCAAGATGTTGAATGAAGAAGATGCTAGTTACAACGGTCTGAAAATTGAAGAAGTTGAAAGCATTATAAAAACAAATTACTAAATTTATTAGATGTTAATATTATTAGACATAGATGGTGTGATGGTTCCCGCAAAAGCGTGGAGTCCGCCTCCTATATTGGAGGATGGTTTTTCTATGTTTAATACTAAGTCTGTAATTGCTCTTAATAAAATAATAAAAAATAGTAACGCAGATATTTTATTAACAACATCTCATAAAACTAGATTTACAGTAGAAAAATGGATGAGTATTTTCAAGAATAGAGGGGTGAATGTAAACAAGCTAAATAGACTGCCAGAAAATTCAGATAATTTAAATAGACTGGAAGAAGTTACGAATTGGTTTTCAACTAGAAGCAGTTTAGAAAACTTCGTAATTATTGATGATGATACATCGCTAAATGGATTATCCGATTATCTAAAAACCAGACTAATCCTAACCAAACCTCTAATAGGTTTAAACTCTTCGCATGTGACCGACACTTTAAAAATACTGAATACCCCTTTGGAATTAGTTTAAACTTCATCCTTAGCTCCTTCTATTTTGAAAATATCTATATCCCCAATAGACCTACATCTTAAGAATCGCTTTACCACTCATGTGGATTCTAGGCTTGTACAACATTCTCATATAATACAATTAGAGCATGTTGGAATTGTAGGATTAGGAGAAGTTACAGCTCATCCCTTTTACAATATAAGTAGAGAGAAAATTCTTCAATCTTTTAGTCATGTAAAAGGTAGAATAGAGGATTATTCGTATGATACGCCAGATCGATTCTGGGACTTCCTATCCCCTCTTCTTGCTGATAATTTGTTCTTACTATCTGGTATAGATATAGCCTCTAATGATCTGTACGGAAAAATTAAAAACATATCTGTTTGCGCTCTTCATAACTTAGATCAAACCACTCCCGCACTAAGCAGTTATACTATAGGTATAGATGAGATTTCGGTCATGAAGGACAAACTAAAAGCTACACCATGGCCTGTATATAAAATCAAACTCGGAACTCAACATGATGTAGAAATCATTCAGGCACTTAGAAAAACTACTAATGCTCCTTTCAGAATCGATGCCAATTGTGCTTGGGATCTTAGGCAATTATCCAGTTACACCTCTATCTTCCGAGACCTCAATGTAGAATTTATAGAACAAGCTATCCATCCTAACAACATAGATGCAATTATTAAAGCTAGGGCACATACTTCCCTTCCGCTCATTGCCGATGAAAGTTTTAAGACCATAAAAGATCTGCCGTTCTGCATAGAAAATTTTGATGGTATCAATATAAAGCTAGTCAAATGCGGAGGTCTCACACCTGCTATCAAAATTGCAAAAGCCGCAAAAAAGGCTGGTCTAAAGCTTATGATCGGCTGTATGACAGAATCCAGTATTAGTATCTCAGCTGCTTCTCAACTAACAGGTATAGCAGATTATATAGATCTAGACGGAGCCTTACTGCTAAAGGATGACATTGCTATTGGGACTACAGTAGTAGATGGAAAGATAACTCGATCTGATGGACCAGGGATAGGGTGTGAATTAACAACCGTTTAATATTTCTAAACCAGCTAAGGCCATGGTGATGTTGCTGAGTGGTAATGACAAGTGCATGAGTAACCTCGGATTACTCCCTCATTTTAAAATTTCATCGTTCTCAGTAGGCTTAGCCTACGGCTCGATATCAAGATCTTCTTCTAAGACCATACTGTTATTTGCAGTCCCTTGACTACAAACTTGGATTCTTCTCAAAAGCGTAAATTGTGATCTCTCGATTTTTATTTCCTATTATTTGGGGGGTTTCGATCTTGCTTGGTATTGTTCATTTTTTCCAGTCGCTGAAAAAACGAACCAAAAAAAGCTTGTCGCTTCAATTGCTAGGCTGCCAGTGCCGGCATCCCACAATCCCACTGAAGCAACGGGCTATACTTTCTTGATTTCTTTGCTGTTTGTAGTCCCTTGACTACAAACTTATATGCTAATCAAAAGCGTAAATTGTAATCTCTCTAATTTTATTTCCTGTTGCTTGGGGGGGGGTTCGATTTTGCTTAGTATTGTTCATTTTTTCCAGTCGCTGAAAAAACGAACCAAAAAAAGCTTGTCGCTTCAATTGCTAGGCTGCCAGTGCCGGCATCCCACAATCCCACTGAAGCGACGGGCTATACTTTCTTAATTTCTCTGTTGTGTGTAGTCCCCTGACTACACACTTATATGCTTCTCAACTGTGTAAATTGTCTAAACGATTATTTCCGTGAGGTGTCTACTGGGGTTTAGCACCAGCTAAGGCCAGGGGGAAGTTGCTGAGTGGGAATGACAAGTGAATGGGTAAAAAAATCGGACTACACTCTAATTTTAATATTTCATCGTTCCTAGTAGGCTTAGCCTACGGCTCGATATCAAGATTCTAAGACCATACTGTTGTTTGCAGTCCCTTGACTACAAACTTGGATTCTTCTCAAAAGCGTAAATTGTGATCTCTCTAATTTTATTTCCTGTTGCTTGGGGGGTTTCGATTTTGCTTGGTATTGTTCATTTTTTCCAGTCGCTGAAAAAACGAACCAAAAAAAAGCTTGTCGCTTCAATTGCTAGGCTGCCAGTGCTGGCATCCCACAATCCCACTGAAGCGACGGGCTAAACTTTCTTGATTTCTCTGCTGTTTTTAGTCCCTTGACTACAAACTTATATGCATCTCAACAATGTAAATTATCTAAACGATTATTTCCGTGAGGTGTCTACTGAAGTTTAGCTCCAGCTAAGGCTAGGGAGAAGTTGCTGAGTGGGAATGAAAAGTAGAATGGGTAAAAAAACTCGGACTACACTCTTATTTTAAAATTTCATCGTTCCTAGTAGGCTTAGCCTACGGCTCGGATATCAAGATCTTCTTCTAATACCATTTAGAATTTAGGATGTCGGTAAAAATGCATTGATATAGTGACGATTACTTACGATTGATTTGATGGTATCGGGCTTCATACTTTTTACTGTTGAATGTAGCCAATTTTTGAGCTGATCAA
>Ga0209187_1000481_pt1 | contig 68147 bp, 59 predicted proteins | sample BantaG_FD_187430 | JGI IMG/M metagenome (GOLD analysis project Ga0209187, IMG submission 187430) | Marine algal microbial communities from Bantry Bay, Ireland - BantryBay_4 metaG (SPAdes) (version 2) | ecosystem: Host-associated > Algae > Red algae > Unclassified | place: Bantry Bay, Ireland...
GTACTGGACATTAGATTCTACCTTTTTTTGTTTGTGGTAAAACCATTATAGGCAGAATTTTGCGGGCTATGAATCCTTATTTGGACTTATAGCCCGCTTTTATTTTACGCAAGCTGATGAATGCTAACGACTTACACTTTCGGGACAGGCTCTAGCTAGAGGATAGCTGGGCGGGAAAAGCGTAGCCTGTCGTGTAACGATCCGTTCTGGAAATTTCATGTACCATGCTAACGGATTCATATCGTTTCGGCAAACTTTCCACAAGGTCTCGGGTTGCTCCCAAGCCTATGGTATCGTACAAGAGCGTATGGCGAAACTTCTCGTAGTCGAAGATAAGCAAGGTATTTTGGATGTCGTCGAATTTATCTTGGCGGAGCGCGGTTATGAGGTCGTAACCGCGATGACCGGAGAAGTCGCGATGGCCCAACTTGACCGCCATTCCTTTGATTTAATTGTCTTAGATTTGGGACTTCCAGACGCTACCGGATTCAGTTTGTTTCATCAAACTCGGCAAGCCAATCCGCATATCCCTGTGATTATTCTTACCGCGCAAGATAACGAAATCGATCGGGTTGTTGGCCTCGAAGCTGGGGCGGATGACTACGTGACCAAGCCATTCAGTAATCGCGAACTTGTTGCCAGGGTAGGGGCGGTGCTGCGGCGTGTACAAGGCCCTGGAACCCCTCAGCTCTTCAGTAATTTTGGTCCGCTATCCGTCGATCATGAGGCCTTGCGTGTTACCTACTTTGAGCAGGCGGTGAATTGCACCGCCAACGAGTATCGAATTCTTGAGGCGATGACCAAGCACCCGGCCCGAAATTTTACTCGCGAAGGGTTATTGGATGTCGTCTATGACGCCGACGTTGCCGTGACGAGCCGAAGCATCGATGCCGCGATCATGCGGATCCGTCAAAAGCTTGCGACCATCCGCAGCGAACCCAATCCCATCGAGTCCGTTTATGGGGTGGGGTATAAGTTGAACCCTGAGCTGGAGCGCACGGTATGAGCCTGCGTTGGAAGCTCATCGCGCTGGCTTTATTCATCGTCTTTTTCCCGCTCTTTTTCCTCAACCGGTACGCGATCAATTATTTTGAGGATTACACCTCGCACGCGATGGAAAATCAAATGGCCTACCAGGCCAAGATGCTGGGCGAACTTTACCTGCGTACCTTGAATCAAAAAGGTGGACTCGAATTCGAGCGCTACATGCAGGATTTTGGGCAAGAGTTTGAAACTCATTTTGCGATCTTGAATCCCGCTGGGGTTGCCTTGGCCAACGCGCCGTACCAAGTATCTAACACCGTATCCTTTGCCACCCGGCCCGAAGTCGTCAAGGCCTTGGCGGGAAACTATGGTTCGGCTACTTCCCTTTCGCAGGATCATAAGTTTATGTTTTACCACTGCGCCATGCCGCTCGAGCGCGGTGGGAAAGTGGTCGCAGTCGCCTGGGCTCGTCGCAATTCAAGCCGTATCCTAAAAGCACTCCGCAAGCTCGATGCCTACCAGCGTCAAGGCATGTGGTTGGCCATGGCCATCGGCGCCTTGCTTGCCAGCTTCCTCTCCTTCACTCTGACCCGTCCACTTCGCCGTCTCACCTCGGAGGCGATTAGTTTTGCTCGTGGCGACCGGAAATGGACCCTGAAGGCAACCGGTGGCGATGAGATCGCCGCCCTGACTCGCGCGGTTGGAAAAATGTCGGAGGAAATTGAGGAGCGAAATACGGTGAATCGTGAATTCGTCGAAGAAGTCGTGCACGAGCTACGCACCCCCTTGACTGCAGTTAAAGGTGCGGTGGAAATCCTAGAGCGCAGCGATGACCCGGTGGCGCAGCAGAAGTTTTTGCGGAACATTTCAGCCCAGACCAATCGGAGTATTCGCATGGTGGCCCAGTTACGCGATCTAACCCGTTACGACGCGGAGTCGATCCGCGGGTTGAAAGAATCGCTTGTTTACCAGGACTTCCTCACCGGACTTCGGGAGCGGGTTCAGGATCTTTGTAAAATCGAACTTATTCTCCCGCGCGAGCCAATCCATGTCACGCTTGTGCCCGATCAAATCGAACAAGTCTTGGTCAATCTACTCGATAACGCCTCGCGGTTCTCGCCGGCAGATCGAGACGTTATTGTTTCCGCTGAAATCGACGGGAATCAACTCGTGACCACGGTTCGAGATTTCGGGCCGGGGATCCCGCAAAATGTCATCGATAAAATTTTCGACCGCTATTTCAGTACCGAAGCCACTGAGAGCCGAGAGAATAGTGGTTTGGGGTTATCCATCGCACGATCCATCATCTCGAACCATGGCGGTGAGATTTTGGCGGAAAGTGTGGAAGGAAAGGGTGCGGCAATCACCTTTTTCCTTCCCTTGGATTGAGTTTTGGCAATTCAAATGATTAAAATAGACCCCCTGAGAGAGTTTCGTGTTTAAACATTCGTTACTGATGATACGGATGTTATGAGGACAATGATATGAACCACTTCAAAACAGCAATCCAGCCATGAAAGCCCTGATTATTGATGATGAGCGCACGGTACACGGCGTTGTATCTCGTATGCTTACTCGGTCAGGTATAGAATGCCTGGTCGCAGCGACTGCAACGGCTGGTATTTCCGAGTTCACAACGCATCATAAGGAAATCGGGGTTGTCTTACTGGATTTGACCCTGCCTGATCTATCAGGCGAAGAGGTATTCAACGCCATTACTGCAATCGATCCAGATGCCAAAATTGTTGTCATGAGCGGGCATAACGTCGAGCACCTTCCAGAAGGGATGAAGGGCAACATTTTGTCTTATATCCAAAAGCCAGTACGCTTGGCTGACATCAAGTCGATTGTCACGTCTATCATAGGCTAAAGGTATTATAGGCTAAAGGTATTTTAGCCCCCTGATTACCATGGCACTTAGAAAAGCCGTTTTACATGAAAAAGAGTTCGCTCTACCTTGAAAAGAAAGCCGGAGGCTCGATGGCAGTTAGCCGGTCGGTGACCGAAGGGAACCACCGGAAACAATCAGCAAATAACTCTTGAGCGCTGGAAGCGCGATCGGAAAACAACCTATCGTGCTGCGCTCTCTTGTCAGGAAGGCAGAAGCATAATTGCCCGCTCGGGTTTGGAATTTTGACCGCAAATCAAACGGGATTTTGCCAGGGGGCCAGCACCTGCGGCGGGTTGATAGAGCGGCGAGCGGCTGTGCTAGATAGGGTGTATGGCTCGTTGCTGGGATTCAACTCACTGGTTGCGGGGCTTCGCTCCGCTGCACCCCGCGCTACTTTCTGTCGTCCCTATCGGGACTCTTTCCAAGCCGATAAAACGGAGGTAACTACGAAGACCATGGCCTAACTAAGTGCCATTGCCCCCTAATTAATTAGGGTTTAGATTCGACCTTTACCATACCGCTAATTTCATTTAGCTTACCCAATGGATTTCTAAAAAAACGATTCGGCGGTGAACGTGGTGGCGAAGAATCGAGGCTCACGCCAACTCACTTTTTTGTGACAGCGGGACAAGCCTTGATATGTTCATAAACGGAGCCACCGACATTGTTCGCATGAGATGAAACGCCTTCTAATCTGTTTTTAGTGGCCCGATTTATCATGCGGTTAAAGCACCATCCGAACCCCTTCAACTTTTGCCACTTCATCAAAGGCATGATGAAATGCCTCTAAGCTTTCGAAGGTCGCCTCAACGTTAAAGGTGACGTAGGTACCTTTTTTTGAATGATTACCCGAGGCCACTTCTTGCGGAATACCAAGGCCGTGAAGGCAGTGATTGATCAATCCTTCAACCCCGCCTTTGTCTTGGGCAATGATCTTCATCATCATGGTCATCGGGAATTCAAGATCTTTAGGATTCATGGTCGTCTAGGTTTGGAAGGTTGTTTTGAGCGCCTTATGTATGAAGGGAAGGGTACTCGTTTTTTCTATCGAAAAATAAAGCTCATCCGATGGATGAGCTTTAGCTAGCCCGCTTATGCCGGTCGATGCGACCGGGTCTGGGCTAAGGAGTTCTACAGAACTCAGATTAGCTGCAACATCCGCCGCCGCCTTCGGTGCTACATCCACCGCCGCCGCCTTCGCTGCTATCAGAACCACATCCGCCGCCACCGCAGCATCCGCCCTGAGGCTTTACTTCGTCTTCGGTTGGAATGCGTCCTAGCTCAATGGTGCGCTGTACGTGGACATTGATCGAGTCGATCATGTTGTTCAACGCGTCTTGAGCTTCAACGTAGCCACTGCATACCGTGTTTTCCATCAACGCTTCACGGCTGTTGTTGAAATCTTCGATCTGCTCAGGGGTGAGTTCGCTACCTTGTTGTTGCAAGTGGCGAAGGTACTCGCTCTTGTCGATTACGTCTTTATACAGCTTTTGCGCCGCTTCATCGGCCATGAACGTGTCAATTTTTGCACGTTCTGCTTTGAAGGTTTCTTGGTCCAAAATCACTGCGCACAGCTCTTTGGTTTTTTCAATAATGGGGGTGTCTTTGGTTTCGAGGATCAGCATGATAGCCCTTCTTGTTTAAATTCTCTCTTTATATACGTAGTCACTGACGTACATTGCTTACATTAATCTAGGATAAAAACGGCTTTTTTCCAATGCAGGATAAGACCATATCACCAAAAACACTCAAAAATCTGCCTCATTTACTTCGTTTACTCGATGATCCGTCGGATTTGGTGCAAACGGCTTTGGTTGAGCAGCTCGTGGCCTACAGCCCAAAACTAGAGCATGCCTTGCTTTGTTTGGACCCACCAGCGAGCCCAGAGCAGCTCCGTGTGATCAAAATCCTGCTTGGGGCGGACACGGTGGCTAAGCAAACCGCTGCCGCCCGTGAATTACGCCTGCAATGGCCCCGCTGGCGAAAAGAGAAGAGCGATGCGGCCCAACTTCTCGCGGCGTATTCGATGTTATCGTCTTACATGGATCCATCCATTAGTGCCAATGATGAAACGGATTTGCCGTCTCGGTTAACCTTGCTCGTCAGCACGTATCGGTTGGAATGGGGCAGTTCCATCTCGGGCAAAACACTCGCGATGTTTCTTCGCGACAAAGTCGGTCTTAAAGGTGACCACGATTCCTATTACGCGCCCGAAAATAGCAATCTCTTGCAGGTACTCGATCAGAAAACCGGTCTGCCGATTTCCATGGCCGCGATTTACATCTTGCTCGGTGATCAGCTCGGGCTTCCAATCCGAGGCTGCAATAACCCAGGTCACTTTTTGGCGCGGGTCGATGATCCGGCTGGGTTATACTTCGTGGACTGCTTTGACGACTGGCGCTTTATTGATGGGGAAGCCTTGCACGCTCACGCTCAGCAGGCGCATCCGATTGTGGCAGAAGCTCTCTTGCGTCCCGCCACATCCGAGGAGATGATCGCGCGGGTGCTGGCCAACTTATCGAATGCCTACCTGCGTCATGGTAAACGAGAGCAAAGCGAACTCATGCTCGAGTTACGGGCGCTGTAACTCTGTCATTGTAGTTTGATGTCATTGTAGTCTGATAAAATTGGTACTTAGAATAAGCCGTTGACACTCCTTTTTAATACCCATTGCAGTGTGGGAATCCGCCCCAAAGTGGACGGGATCAAAGTGGGCGGGATATGGTAGCCCGTGTGCAAGGCCGCGAAGCGGTCGCAGCGCCGGGTTACGTGCAGGCGAGAGAAAGCAACGAGGGATAAGCCCTTTATTCCAAGAGAATTCGGAGCGAGGCGCAGCACAGCGTCAGCTGGCTAAAACCGTACAATTTTCATTTAAAAATCGTATTCTGAGCACGCATAAGACGCATCAGTCGACCTCTGCTTTTTTGTAAGGCATCGCCCACATTGGTTTGTATTCCGATCGCGCTTCCAGCGCTTCATATTATTTCCTAATGAATTCCGGTGGTTCCCTTCGGTCACCGACCGGCTAATTGCCTTCAAGCCTCCGGCTTTCATTCGAGTAGAATGCACACCACAAGTTTCATCCGGCTGGGTGTCGCCGCGACGCGGCTTAGAGGAGAAATCCACCGGAACCACGACCTCCTCACTAAGCGTCTATTGATGCTCCGCCGCAACTTTGGCCAAGGCAACATCCATGGCTGCGAGAACGGTATTCAGAAGTTCGCGGGTATGTGCGCTAGAAAGGAAGCCACATTCAAAGGCGGATGGCGCGAGATAGACACTCTGTTCGAGCATCGAGTGGAAGAAGGTGACAAACTTATCTGCGTTCGCGTGTTTTACCTCTTCGAAGTTATGCGGCGCCTTTTCCATGAAGAAGAGGCTGAACAAACTTGCGATCTGAGGCACCTGCAATGCGACGCCGTGGTTCCCCGCAAGGTTCCGAACTTGTTCGGCAAACCAAGCGGTTTCGGTGGCGAGGGCAGGGTAGGGATCGTCACGTTCAAGAATGTTGAGATTCGCTAAACCACAGGCGACGGAAATTGGATTCCCGCTTAAGGTGCCCGCTTGGTACACGTCGCCGTCTGGCGCCAGGTGGTCCATCAGCTCGGCGCGTCCTCCCACCGCTCCGATCGGCATACCCCCGCCGATGATCTTGCCGAGGCAGGTCAGGTCTGGGGTCACCCCGCACAAATTCGAATAGCTTCCATAGGTTATGCGGAAGCCGGTAATGACTTCGTCAAACAGAAGGAGTGCACCGCATTCATCGCAGAGTTCGCGTAAAGCGAGAAGAAAACCGGGCTCGGGCAAAACGAGGCCCATGTTGGCCGCGATGGGCTCAACCGCGATGACCGCGATTTCTGAGCCGTATTGGTCAATGAGGTTTTTTAAGGAGGGGAGGTCATTAAAGGGGGTCACCAAAGTATTGCCCGCATCTTGATCGGACACGCCGGCTGAGGAGGCCGAGGCAATTCCCGCTACGCCACTTCCGGCGCTGACGAGCAAGCTATCGAGGTGTCCATGGTAGCAGCCACTAAATTTAAGGATGCGCTGACGTCCCGTGGCTCCGCGGGCGAGCCGAACTGCGGTCATGACCGCTTCGGTGCCTGAATTTACCATGCGAACTTTGTCCATGGAATTGACCGCGCCGGTGATTCGTTCCGCCAGCTCGATCTCTGCTTCCGTGGTCACCGCATAACTCGTCCCGCGGGTTGCCGCCTGTTGCACTGCTTCGATGATCTCTGGATGCGCATGCCCATGAATCAGCGGGCCAAATGAGAGGCAGAAGTCGATCAATTCTCGGCCATCCACCGTGTTCAGGATTGCTCCCTTCGCGGATTTGGCAAAAAGTGGGTTTCCGCCAACGGATTTAAATGCACGTACGGGACTGTTTACGCCACCGGGGATGACGGCTCTTGATCGCTTCTTTAGGTCTTCCATGTGCGGTGCATAATCAGCCAAACATTCGCATCCAAGCATATTCGCATCCAAGTACGGGGTGACGATTGCTAGCCGAGGTTCTCTGAGCCCGCATGTTTGGAGCAACCACTATATACCTGATACCTATCCAATTCCGTCCCTGGCTCCATGTCCTCCATCTGTTCACCAAAAGGAGCGGCAGCCGTATTCATGAGCATGTCAGATATCCGTCGTTAGGGCTCAGTATGTATCGCTTGTAACGTAATGGCCAGTAATGACCCTTTCACTTCTGCAAAAATGCTTCTCTATCGTTACATATATTACCTAAATTCCTTCGGATTAGGCTATGTAACGTTACATGCGTTACATAATGAGAAAAAAGTTTCACCTTTTTGTTTTTCATAAGTACTTATTGGAGTGTTACTTAGATTGAAATAGTGTTGCGAACTTCGCAAAAGTTACATTAACAAGCTGTACAATATGTAATATTTGAGTATATCTTAACTCAACAAGACGCATTAACATGAAACACTTTATCATCATCCTCACTCTCGCCGCTTCACTCTTCGGATCCGCTTTCGGTGCGACCAGCTACCTCAACGTAGAAGAGGGTGCGGAGTGGACCTTCCAAGAGTTCTTCGAGCTTCCACAAGCGGATAAAGTGTACAGCAAGAACGTTCTTGTCAGCAAAGTACAGCGCAGCCAAGCCAACGAAGCTGGCGAAACCACCGCGTACATCAGCAACTTCCTCGGCCAGAACAAAGACATGTGGCTCCACGTTCGTGACAACAGCGTTTTCCTCAACGGTAACGGATACGTTCAAGCCTTCCGCTTCGACGGACGCGGCGAGTACAACGGATCGTTCAACGGCGGCGTGAAAGGTAAATCAACCATCTCAATTGATCGCAATGTGGCCTTCACCACTCGCAACGGTTCAACCATCACCGATTGCATTCGCTTCATCGAACACACCGAAGCCGGCCAGACCGAAGTCATCTTCGCTCCTGAACTCGGACCTGTTTGTGTCCGCGAAGTAAAAAGCAATGGCGCGGCTCGTGGCTACGAGCTTTTCCAAGCTGAAACTCAAGTTGCCAAAGCGAACTAAGAGCCAAAGGGAACGAAGAGCCAGAGCGAACTAGAAACTAATCCAGACTTATGTGAGACGAGTTTAGCATCCGTCCAAAACGCTTCACACAACACGCTACCTCCCCCAATTTTATATTTCTGTTGTGTGTAAGGCCCGATCATTTTGATCGGGTCTTTTTTGTATTTGCCGGTTTAGGATAGGATCGGGCTGAATCACTTTCTCTGCAACATCGGTGCGGCGAAAGCGCCTTCCGTTGTACGCGTAGGCCAGTTTCTCGTTACATCGTGGGAATTCGCCCCAACGTGGGCGGGATAATGTAGCCCGTGTGCAAGGCCGCGAAGCGGCCGCAGCGCCGGGTTACGTGCAGACGTAAGATGGCAACGAGGGGTAAGCGCTATATTGTAGGAGAACTCGAGCCGAGGCGCAGAACGTAGCCCCGCTCAGTTTGATTCCTGTTTATATCCAGTAATGCCCGAAATCCACTAAAACGACCCCCTCCCAAAATTACTCGAAATCGTTTATCATACTCTTGTAGCCGTTTCTTCCCGTTGGGTGTCGCCGCTACGCGGCTTAGAGGCGAAATCCACCGTACCACGGCCTCCTCACTTCGTTCGTCAACCATGGCTATCAATGGGCCAGCGCTACGCGCCTTTAGTCGTCTGGATGTTCACTCATTTTTAATACAAATCGGCTTGTCTAAGCGCCATTGAGATATGCATCCTTGTGTCGGGGGTTGGAAGCCGCCGCTCCTTTGCCTTCGGCGATTTACTAAGGAAGGTGTCAGAGTCCAATGGCACTTAGTTAAGCCGATTTGTATGGAAAGGAGTTCGCTCTGCCCTGAAAAGAAAGCCGGAGGCTTGAAGGCAATTAGCCGGTCGGTGACCGAAGGGAACCACCGGAATTCATTAGGAAATAATATGAAGCGCTGGAAGCGCGGTCGGAATAGAAACCAATATGGGCGATGCCTTTCAAAACAGCAGAGGTCAACTGATGCGTGCTCAGAATACGATTTTTAACTGAAAATTGTACGGTTTTAGCCATCTGGCGCGGTGCTGCGCCTCGCTTCGAGTTCTCTTCAAATACAGGGCTTATCCCTCGTCGCCTTCTCACGCCTGCACGTAACCCGGCGCTGCGGCCGCTTCGCGGCTTGCACACCTGCTACCATATCCCGCCCACGTTGGGGCGGATTCCCACGGCGTAAAATGTCGCAAAAAAAAAGATTTGATGGCTTATCTAAGTGCCCTTGGTGTCAGACTCGATCCGGGCACACCATCAGTTCGCTCAGTAAATAGCTGCAAGGGCGGGAACGTGCCTGCAAAGCATTCCGCTTAACATGTCTCATGCAGGCACTTCCGCTGTATGAGCAGGCGAGTTAGACTGAAGAGGAGCGCGCTCACGATCATACAAAAATGAAGGGGGAGAGGTCGTATCCAAATTATACAGGTTCCTTTCGTGCTTCTTCCGCGTGCAGAAGCCGCTTAGAAATGGCTTAGAAATGGCCTTTTGGGTTACGATCAATAACTGATAACCCCTTCCATTTCCAATTCATTATAATGGAGGCGTTCTTGAGCGGGGTCTAGGCTGTTAGCGGTTGATATGTATCGATTGTAACGAAATAGAGGCTTAATGGCCTGTAATGACTCATTCATTTCTGCAAATATGCTTCTCGATCGTTACGTATATTACCTGAAATACCTAAAATCTGACCCTGTAACGTTACCTGCGTTACATATTGAGAAAAAAGTTCAATTTTCTCTTCAGGCGTAAAGTGTTGCTGTGCAATCATTTAGCCGATTTATGCGGTGCATACTTCGCAAAAGTTACATTCACGGGCTGTACATTACGTAATGTTTGAGTATATCTTAACTCAACAAGACGCATTAACATGAAACACTTCATCATCATCCTCACTCTCGCCGCTTCAATCTTCGGATCAGCTTTCGGTGCGACCAGCTACCTCAACGTAGAAGAGGGTGCTGAGTGGACTTTCCAAGAGTTCTTCGAACTTCCTCAGGCGGACAAAGTGTACAGCAAGAACGTTCTTGTCAGCAAAGTACAGCGCAGCCAAGCCAACGACGCTGGCGAAACCACGGCTTATATCAGCAACTTCCTCGGCCAAAACAAAGACATGTGGCTCCACGTTCGTGACAACAGCGTTTTCCTCAACGGTAACGGATACGTTCAAGCCTTCCGCTTCGACGGACGCGGCGAATACAACGGATCGTTCAACGGCGGCGTTAAAGGCAAATCAACCATCTCAATCGACCGCAATGTGGCCTTCACCACTCGTAACGGTTCTACCATCACCGATTGCATCCGCTTCATCGAGCATACCGAAGCCGGCCAAACCGAAGTCATCTTCGCTCCTGAACTCGGACCTGTTTGTGTCCGCGAAGTAAAAAGCAATGGCGCGGCTCGTGGCTACGAGCTCTTCCAGGCTGAAACTCAAGTTGCCAAAGCGAACTAAGAAGCCAAAGCGAACTACCCCAATTTCATTTCTGTTGTGTATGGACCCGGTCGAGTGATCGGGTCTTTTTTTGTCTTCACGGTTTGCTTGATTTCAGCCTTAGGCGAATCAGCCTAACTCGCAAGAGCTTTGGGTGCAGGCACGGTCCAGGTGGGTATAACCCCCGTCTACGTACATGATTTGACCCGTGGTATGCGACGAGCGCGGCGACAGTAAAAAGATTACCATGTCGGCGATTTCTTGGCAGGTTGTCATCCGGTTGCCGAGGGGAATGCTGGATTCAATGTCTTTCAGGGTTGCTTCTGGGTTTGGCAAGGAATCGAGCCAATCTTGGTACATTGGGGTCAAGACTTCGGCTGGCATCACCGTGTTTACCCGAATACCATGGTGGCGTAATTCGAGGGCCCATTCACGGGTAAGCGCGACCAGCCCGCCCTTTGCCGCCACATAGCCAGAGGTTCCGCCCTGACCGGTTACAGCACATTTGGTCCCGATGTTCACGATGGCGCCCGAGCTTTTCATCAGTCCCGCGAGGGCGTGGTGGACCAAGCTGAAGCATTGCACGAGGTTCTTCTGCAAGGAGCTTTCAAAGTCATGTACCGAGTCCTTGATGGAAATTTTATCATTTACCCCAGCGTTGTTAACTAAGCCGTCAATCCGACCATATCGCGCGTGTACGCCGTCGATTGCGGCCTCTACCGCTGCTTCGTTGGTGAGATCTAAGGTCGAAAACCCCGACTCTTGTTCGTTCAAATCCAATTCATGAATCAAGAGATGGGTTCGAGCCTCATTCAGGTCAAAAATAACTGGAATCGCTCCTTCACTGGCAAGCGATCTCACAATACTCTCACCGATGCCGGAGGCACCGCCGGTCACGATAATGACCTGATCTTTAAGCTGTAAGTCCATAACGTAAGGGCCTCCTGGAATGTCTTATTCGGCGCGTTTATCGGGGCGGGCAATCGGTGTGACGGGTTCAACCGAGGGAAGGCCGACCGCGTTAGGGATCGCGACTTCCTGTTCGAGTGGATTGACTTCGGTTACATTGCCCATTAGATCGTAAAGAAGCTCGGAGTCCAGCCGGCCATTGCCATCGCTATCTCGCAAGGCACGGTAGAGAACCCCATTCCGGTATTCATCTTTGCGCGCTACCATCTTTTGTTCATTCGGTCGCCAAATTGCTTGCGTCGGCATGCCGTGAGCGAAGTCGTATTCAACATCGCTCTTGCCGGAAAAGTCCGTGTCAATTCGCTGTTTGACCATTAGGCCATCCGAGAATTCGATCCAACAGTCGGGTTTGCCATCGTAATTCCAATCTTCCACCACGTTGGCGAGTTCTCCATTGCGGAAAAAATAAAATCCGTCGGTTTTACCGTCATCATTGTTGTCGACTTCTTCCGTTTTTGTGCCGCCTTGGTTTTGTTTCATCAGCATCCAGCCGATGCTTGAGCCGACGATAATTCCGAGCAGAAGCCCGACGGTAAACCGACTCATGGTTGGGAGGTGAGGATCGTCTGGGTCGTCGAGGTCAAACTCGCGTTCAAATTCGTAGGCTTCTAAAACTTCCTCCGCCCGCGAATGTAACGAGGCGGGAACGAGGAGGAGGTGATCGATGCGATCCCGACCTTCGCTGTGGGCAAGGGGGCCAGATCGGAGCGTGGTTTGTACTCCATTTTGACTTAGAACAGAGGCGGCCGCCATGGCGTTTTCACCATGGGTGTAACTCCGAACCGGTAGCCATTCTTGATGCTCCATCAGCTTCGCGCGAGGGGACCGCTTTTGCCTCGGGCTTTGCTGATCTCACTCTGCAAATATTTCCCTGGGCAGGCGGTTTGTTGTACCTCTTTGTGGGTGATAACATTCTTGGCGGGAATACGGTGTACCGACCGCTGGGCCGTGATGAAGCCGAACAGGGTTTTCAGGGCTGCAGCAGTTGGGACTTGCCGACCAAAATGCCCGAGGACCATGACTCCTAAATTATGTTCGTTCCATCCCTCTGCGTGTGCACCTTGCAGGTGATCCGGACGGCCTTCCCATACCAGTCCCATCGGATCGATGATGTAGTGGTAACCAATATCGGCCCATTTACGGTGGCTCACATGCGAGGCTCGAATGTTTTCGATGCGTCGGCGAATCGCTTTCTCAGTGGTCAATCTGACCGGTGGCATGCCGTCGTGATGGATGGTGATAAATTTGATGCCGCCCATTTTATTGGTTCGTTCAGGTCGCGCCACGCCTTGAGATGTCCAACTCTTCCGTTTTTTTACCGGGTAGGCTTTTTTGGCAGCCGTTCGTGCTGGAGCAGTGGTTGGTTGGGGGGCATGTACTGTTGGTTGGGGTGCATGTACCGGCGTATGGGCTGCTGCTGGCAGGTTGCCGCCTAAGGCTAAAAGAGGGTGGTCAATGGGCGGTGTAATCGTTTGAGGCGCGGTGTAGCTTTTAACCGAATAGCTTCGTGAATTGTTCTGAATCGGTGACGGGGCAGGCAGGATCGGTGGCGGGGCAGGTAGGATCGGTGGCGGGGCAGGTAAAGAATAGGAACTTGAGATAACTCGAGGGTGCGCTGGAACTGAGGATTGGATTTGGGCCGCTGACGGCTGATAGGCTGATTCTCGTTGCGCTACATACGGAGATGGTTGTGTCGTAGAACTTGAAATCGTAGAACCTGAAATCGTAGAACCTGAAACAGCAGAGCTCGGAATGACTCGAGACGACGCGATAGGCATCACCCGAATTTCTGGCGCGATGGGCAACCTGGGATCCGGCGCTTGCATGCCATTCGAAAACGAAGACTTTGCAGCCAAAAAGTCAGATAAGCTGACGGCTCCGTTTTTAGCCGTAAGAAGAGTTGAGGCAACGTCTCCAGAAAGGATTTCCGCAAAGACCTCTGATTGGAGGCAAACCCCGCTTGCACAACCCGTTGCAACCACGCGTTGCAAAAACTTTCTTCGACTCAATCCACCATCTCTGACCATGCGTCATAAAAGCCAAGCTGAGTGAGCTTTCGCAAGATTAAACGGGGTAATCCGATTTCTTTTTGGGGTGTGATGTCGGGCTGATATTTAGCATTTTGCCTAAAATTGTCGCAGAAACCTACCTTGACAGGATGTTCTCTACGATTTTTCGCCCGATTTCCCGCAAAGAGGCTGGAGGGCTCGAAACCTGAGTGGAGAGCTCAGGCATCCACGGAATATGCCCCAAATGCGACACCGCTCCTCGGCTCGAAATCGTTTTTACATTGTCTGCCTCAATCTCACCCCATTTGGATTCGTCGGTGTCCACCGTGACAAAACCGCAAACGCTTAGCCCCGCTTGCTTGAGGGCTTGGATTGACAGCAGGCTGTGATTCAAGGTGCCCAGTCGAGACCGTGCCACCAAAACAATCGGCCAGTCAAAAGCCGTCATAAGATCTAGCATCGTTTGATTCTCGTTTACGGGCACCAGAACGCCGCCGGCACCTTCGGCGATCACTACGTCGACCGCCGGATCATTCAGCAGCACTTCTCGATCTTCCAGAATGCGCTCGATCGAAACGTGAATGTTTTCTTTGGCCGCGGCGAGGTGAGGCGAGGCGGGGAGGGTAAGTAGGTAGCTGCACATTTCATGGCGTAGCGGAATATCCAATGCCTGTAAGACGGGCTGCAGGTCTGGGGCTAGGCCTTGTAGGGCTGCTTCGGCCCCGCTCTGAATCGGCTTCATCGGGGCAACTCGAAAGCCAAGCGATTGCAGGCCAAGCGCAATCGCTGTGGTCACCACCGTTTTGCCGATGTCCGTGTCGGTACCGGTAATAAACAGGTTCACTATGGTTTCAGATTGGGTGTCGGTTTATGATTATAGTTTATGAAGATAAAAGGTGGGGTTACTTGTCGTAACTTTTTAGCACCCAGCCACTGAGTTGACCGTCGGGATCAGCCACCACTTCAGGGGTGATTTCAAACGAACTTTCCCCGGTGTTTTTTGCCACCAGTTTTAGCCCATATTGGAAATCCTTAAACTTCTGCTCACAAAGAACCCGAACCGTTTTACGTTGGCTTTGGCTGGCCTCAATAACTGCGTCAACCGCTTTCGTATTGAATCGTAATTCGAGTCCATGCTCTCCCTTAAAGCGCTTGGCAAAGTCGTCGACTTCTTGCACGAACATGGCGCGTTGGTCGTCTTCTTGACCTTCCAGCAGTTGCGCGAGTTCGCTATCCGGATCGGTGATGGTTTTGTCGCTGATCTTCAGGCGTTTTACCGTGGTCGAAGGGAGTTCGAATTTAAACTGACGCAGCACACGTTCGAGTACGGTCATGAGGCCACGCGCTCCGGTTTTTTCTTCCGCGGCTTGTTTTGCAATTTCGCCCAAGGATGCGTCGTCAAAGCTGGCTTTGATCCCATAGCCTTCGAAGTCACCGATGTACTGCTGAAGAATATTTCCTTCCGCATTCTGTAAAATCATTTCGAGGTCTTCCGCGATCAGGTTCTCGCAGGCGACGCGCACTGGGAGTCGACCAATAAATTCGGGTTCGAAGCCGTAGCTGACAAAGTCGCGGGTCTCCGCTTTTTGTAGCAAGTTTGCGCGCTCGTCTTCTTCGGTTTTTTCAACTTGGCCGAAGCCGATGGCATTTTTTGCCAAGCGTTTTTCGATCTGTTCCGTCATGTCCATGAAGGCACCACTGACGATAAAGAGCATATGCTTGGTGCTGATTTCGCTGGCTTGCTTTTTGCCGCGCCCCATCATCATCATCGCCTGCATTTGCCCCATCATATCGGTTTGGCTTACGAGGTTGACCTCGGTTTCCTCCATGAGTTTGAGCAGGTTGATTTGCACCCCGCGACCGGAGACATCTTTGGTGCCACCGCCGTTTCCGGATGAAGCAATTTTGTCAATCTCGTCGATGTAGACAATGCCGTACTGCGCAAGCTCCGTGTCGCCGTCGGCAACCTTTACGAGATCGCGGACAATGTCTTCGACATCATAGCCGACATACCCCGTCTCTGAAAATTTGGTCGCATCCGCTTTGACGTAAGGGACGCCAATGAGCTTGGCGACATTTTGCATGAGGTAGGTTTTACCGACCCCGGTAGGCCCGAGCAAAATGACGTTTTGCTTTTTGTAATTCGCGTCTTCTTCCTCTGGGTTTTCGAGGCAACGCCGCACGTGATTGTAGTGATCACAGACTGCGACGGAGAGCACTTTTTTTGCTTCGTCTTGTTTGATGACAAAGCGGTCAAGATGATCTTTCACTTCGCGGGGTTTGAAGTCGAATTCGTGGATGAGATCCAGGCCCGACTTTTCGTCGGCTTCGCCCGTGGTACTGTCGGAACCGCCGGATCCGCCGGAGCCTTGGGCATCGCCGTCCTCCGGAAAGGGAAAGCCGTCCATTTTCATGTTCGGGAACTGCACTTTCGCTTTTCCGATCACGTCTTGAAATTGTTTTTGTAGTTCTTCGAGGGGATTTTTTGGGCCGTCGTCACTCATAGTCTTGATACGTTTTGGCTAAGTCTAACGCGGGTTTGTGATTCTGGCCAATGATAATTCGCGGTTGTTTTTGTAATCTAGCGGTGTTTTTGAGGCCGCATGGTTGTGAGAGCCGTGTTTGAAAACCGTGTCATTTAAGTTGCAAAGTCTCCCGAAGGCCAGGGTACATGTTTAAAATTACTTTGAATCGCATCCATTACGCAGGCCGAATACTCTGCAGGAGGTTTAGTGGCATTTTTTAGGTGGGCTTTAGCTGCATTTCTTAGAATCTCTTGCTCATCAGTCAATTCCTGTCTATTTTGAAGGGTTTCCACTAGGTAATTCCACCCTGCAAGTTCACGTAGGTGCCGAATGCGACGTTCATCTAGTTCAGGGCGTTTTAGCCCTAGCACCTGGATCATTTTCTTGCCGCGATTGCTGGTCCCAACTGGCACCTGAGCCAGAAATGAAATGTGTTGTCGCCCATCTTCATCGGGCCGAATAAGTAATGGCGTCTCTGCGCCCACATCCGGTTGCTCTGGCCCAGATCGTTTGTCTTTACTAGCCAGCGGAAATCGGTTTTTCTTGAACCGTTGATTGCAGAGCTGGCAAGAATAGAAGAGATTGGACCAGTCGTAGGCTAACCAGAAATATCCAGGACGGCTAAGCCGGTCATTCGCATTTTGTCGCCATCCACCCTTGGGTCGGAAATGCTCGATATCGCCATAGCTGATATGGGCAAAGTAGGACTCACAAAATGCACACTTTCCATGTTGCGTGAGCTTCAGCGCCTCCTTGACCTCGCTACTGGCGTAGATCGAACTCTTAAAGGTGAGTTTGCTTTCCCCTGAACGGATCGTAGCCGCATTCTCATTCCAAGTGTCCCAAAGGAGCTGGGTTGCATTTGCCGCCTTGGATTCGAATCCTGCCGGCGCATTTGGTTTTTCAACTCGTATCATGGAGCTTACTTCGAGGACGCTTTTTTCGCTGCCTTTTTATCGTCGCTTGTATCCGCGCTGTAGCCTGCTTTTTGTTCTCTTAAGTAGTTGGTCAGCATCATGTGAAGCTCACGGTCTTCTGGGTTTTGCCCGACCGGTAGTTTGGTCTCCATCTCGCGGCAGACTTCTTGTAGCCGTTTTTCCTCGGCCTTGGTTCGCTTCGCCTTCGCCACCAATTTGGAATGCTCGGCCACGAGGTCTTGCTCTAATTTCGACGTCAATCGGGTTGTCCCGAAAAGGTCGCTACTCAAAATCTGGTCGATTCGCCAGTTGCTGATGTGGTCGAAATCTTGGCGAACCACGACGCCATCTCCTTCGCGTTCGAGGAGGATGATATTCGCATCAGGATGCGACTGAACGATGAGTGGACTGTGAGCGGAAACGATAAACTGGGTTTGCTTGAAGCGTTCATCCAAATAGTCGATCAGTTTAATCTGCCACGATGGATGGAGGTGCAAATCAATTTCGTCGACAACCACGATTGCAGGCTCAGCAAGCGGGTCTTTGGAATTTGGATACGCATCAAACATGCGGCGCGTAAGATCCACTAACCAGCCCATTAAGGTTTTGTAGCCACCACTCAGTTGGTCAGGCGGAACATCACCGTAGGGGGTGGAGAAAAGAATGGAAGGGGAGTCCATGTCTTTTGGCTTTGGGAAAAGAATGGCGTCTACATCGGGCAAGACATTTACCAATGTATCGATCACAGCTTTTTTATGCTTGGCAAATTTGGACGTTTTGCTGGTTGCCAGTTCACGAAGGTGGAGGTCAAGTAGCCATTCTTCGGGTGAACTGATTTGGCTCTGGTTGCCGAAAATGTTGCAGTTGAATTTCAGGTGGTCAGGTTCCCAGGCCAATCCTTCAATAATGGATCTAGTGGCCCCGTAGACAAAGGCTGGCACATTGAAATTCGCGCGACCTGGTATTGAAAACGATTCCCCCCACTGTGAAAATTCCATCTCGCAGTGGTTTTCCATTGTTAATCGAATAATCGACTTGTCCCAATCTTCCTCGGTAAAAAACGCCTTAGGAATGAATGGGAAATCGATTTGGAACTCCTTTCCCAAGTCTATTATTTTATTGGTAGCGCCAATTCCTGCACCGGCCAGTACCGTAGACTTTCCAGACCCATTATTTCCAATAATGATATTCCACTTGCAGTGTTCCCCTTTATCATTGGCAAAATCCAGCGTATGCTCTCCCTTGAAACATTTTAGGTTCTTAATCCTCATTTTTGTAATGAAATCTGCCATCGCTAAATATTATGCCTTCTGGTCGTGAATCTCAATCCGCGAATGAGCAATTACGGATCTTTGGGCTAGGACGAACCCAATTGCTTCCGCAGCTTTTCGATACGGCGACGATTTACCCCGAGGTCGGACTTCCCAACCCGTGACGAACTCCGAACCTCAATTTTCCCTGCCGCCGCGTCGCGGAGAAATTCGACGTCATCGATAAATTGAAAAACGGGAATTTTGTACTCCGCTCGAATATAGGTGTCGCCGCTTTCAATGATCGTTACCGAGGCCGTGTTTTCTAAAATTGATTTCAGCTCGTCCCACCGGTCGGGCAGGGCGTCGATGCGGTGCTTCTCTTCGCTCATCTGACTGTTCACGCAATTCGGCGAGCCGGGGCAGGGGAGAAGTTTACCGTTGGTGATGCCAAGGTCTGGAGCGGAGGATCTACAGTTCATGGTCGTGATTGCGATGGTGATGAAGATGCAAGCGAAGAGGATGATTTGGATGATGCGTTTCATGCGGTTTACTCAGGAATTAAAATGGCTTTCAAGATGGCTTAAGGCGCGGCGATGACGGTAACGGGAATTTTCAGCTCGTGATCTTCGGGTGCGACGCAGACATTGGTTGCTTCATCGCAGGCTTGGCATCCGCAGATGAGGGTCAGGGTTAGTGGTCCAGTTGGGGTGTCGGGCTTCAGGGTTACACTCCCCTTGATGATGGCTTGATTCCGGTAGACCCTCATCGTCTCTCCTTCGAAGGTGAAGACTTCGGTCTCAGGGTAAGTCGGTTTGGCCATGGTGAAGGGCTGTTTGTCGTCAGCCAAACGAACCACGGTGGGAATCATGTAATCCGCTTTTGGTTTGTTGCTGTAGACATGCCAGTTTTTCTTTAGGTCAATGGTGATGCTAAACGGGATGGCCTCACCAGGTTTGATTTCCTTTTTCTCGAGCTTGGCGTTGACCGTGACCGGTCCGATAATGGAGGTCACGTCAGGGAATGCGTTTGATGCGTTCGCCGTATTTGCAACTGGGATGGATTGTCCCGTGGCGGTTTTATGATCGTGGTACATGGCCAAGGGTAAAAGCATGCTCGCGTTGGCGCGGGTGCTGCGTCCAAGAATAAATTCAAAGGTGCGAATGGTGCTGCGTCCCCGCTCGACCATGTTCTCATCTCCGGTCAAGATGCCGAGCCGGATCTGGGCTTGCGCGGTCATGCCATTTCCCGAAGGGATCGCACCGTCGAAGGGGTCCTTGTTCCGTGAAAGTAATTCTTCGTGGTCATTGGAGGTGAAAAAATAGCCACCCGACTCTTTGTCGAGAAAGAGGGCTTCGATTTGGTCCACCAGTTCTGCGGCCGCGTCGAGCCAGCGTTTATTCTGCGTGACTTCGTACAGGTCCAGCAAACCACAGGCCAAGAAACTGTAATCGTCCAGATACCCGTTCAGCTGGGCGTTGCCCTCGCGGTAGGTACGGAGGAGTTGCCCTTCTTTACGCATGTTGTTCCAAATGAAGTCAGCCGCTTTTTCCGCCGCAGCGGTGTAGCGAGGTTCTTTAAGTGCTTGGCCGCCGATGGCAAAGGCACCGATCATGAGCCCGTTCCAGCTCGTAAGAACTTTATCATCCAGCATCGGTGGCACTCGGGTGTAGCGAGTTTTATGTAGCTGGGCCAAGGCGGCGTCAAATTCGGCTCGCTGGGCTTGGTTGGTCACGTAGCCTTTTAAGCAAGGGATGCAGTCGGCCGTTTTTTCGCCGGTCGCTTCTTCGTAATAGGTTCCGGCTTCAGTGATTTGGTATGCATCACAGAACGCGCTTCCTTTTTCTTCGCCAAGAAGTTTAAGTACCTCATCGCGCTTCCATAGATAGTAGACCCCTTCTTCGCCTTCACTGTCCGCGTCATAGGCCGAATAAAAGCCGCCCCGAGAATCGAGCATGTCCTTGAGCACCCAGTCGAAGAGTCGGCGCGCGGTTCGTTCATAAACCGGATTCTTGGTGACCTGGAAGGCTTCGGTATAAACGTGGCCGAGCTGACCGTTGTCGTAGAGCATTTTTTCAAAATGCGGGAGAAACCAAATCGCGTCCGTAGCGTAACGATGGAAGCCGCCTCCAACATGATCGTGGATGCCGCCGAGCGCCATTTTATCCAGGGTCTTGGTGGCCATGTCGAGCGCCGCTTCCTTGCCTTGACGTACCTCATACAAAATCAGGTCTAGCGACCCGTGCGGCGGAAATTTAGGCGCTCCACCGAAGCCGCCATTGTCCGCATCAAAGTCACCGCGAAGCTCTTTGATGGCCCGGTCCAACGCGCTGCGGTCAATCACCGTGTCTGCCGGCGGGAGTTTACGGTAAGACAAACGTTGCAGTTCGATTTGGAAGGCCCGCGCGGTTTCATCCACTTCGGGGCGTTTGGTCTGCCACGCGTTTTCTAGTTGGGTCAGTGCATTGATGAACTGTTCTTTAGGAAAGTAGGTGCCGCAAAACCAAGGACGTTTCAACGGGTCTAGAAAAACCGAATTGGGCCAACCCCCACGAGATCGCATCAGCTGGGTGGCGTTCATGTAAATTTGATCAATGTCTGGACGCTCTTCGCGGTCGACCTTAATATTGATGAAGCTTTTGTTCAGAATCTCGGCCACTTCATTGTCTTCAAAGGATTGGTGCTCCATGACGTGGCACCAGTGACAGGAAGAGTATCCAACCGAAAGAAAGATGGGTTTGTTCTCCTTTTTGGCCCGATCAAAGGCTTCCTGTCCCCACGGATACCAGTCAACCGGATTTCGAGCATGCTGACGGAGGTAGGGGCTGGTGGCGAAAACCAGTCGGTTAAACTCTTTTCCACCGTCTTTTGGGAGAGCAGCGATGATATCGGCGGAGGGGAGGGGCTCACGCACGGTATGTTTCTCTTCCGCATGGCTTTGAGTTTGAAAGAACAGACAAAGAAGGCCGAAAAAGAGAGAAAGTACTGCTAAAGAGTTGCTTAACTGGGTGAAATGGCCGAAAATCGCCTTCGAATGACTATATGTAAGGGCTGATTTTTCGGGATGTGAATTTCGGTTCATGAATGTACTCGATTCTTCGCCATCTCTGTGTGAGATGGATGTGTCTTTTGAAGGGTTTACATCGGTCAAACTCTTCGAAAACCTCTTGGGCAGAAGTCTCACAGAAAAAGGTAAATTGGAATGACAAAAGCAACTCCCAGCCCTGATGATCAAAACGAATCAGGCGCTGCTGAACAATTTGGAAAAGATATTAAGCAAGGCGCAAAAGATGCGGCCGACAGCGTGAAAAAAGTGCTGTCTCCCCCTGGTGCTGCGTCTGGTAAAACGGATGCATCGAAAACGGATGCGTCAAAAACCAGTACAGGCAGCTCAGGCAGTACAGGCAACAGCTTGCGTGAAAAGCTTCAAGTTGGCACCGCAGGCGCTGATAAAAAGCAAGACGCTGACAAAAAGCCCGCCGCTAGTGCTAAAAAGCCAGACGATAGTGCTAATAAGCCAGACGATAGTGCGCCTCGCCATAAAGGTGCGTTGCCTCCTCCGACGAGCGCGGATTTTGACATTGGTCCTATTGGCCCGACGAGTGATACCATTCGCCGCGCTTTGCCGAAACCAAAAGAAGAGCCGAAGCCTGAAAAGGAAATGCGGGTAACGCCGTCTGACATTGGCCCGATCAATCCGGGTAAAGGTACTGGATCTTCCCGGAACAAGCGCCCAGGTGCGTCAAAAGCCGGTCGCGATGAAGTCGGACCTATTTCGATTCCTGAAGCAAAAAAGGTGATCGAAAAGAATCCGATTAAGAAATCCACTTCTAGCGGATCACGCAGTGGCTCACGTCCGCCTCGCAGCTCTAGCAATCGCAGCTCCGGCAATCACAGTTCCGACGGCCGCAGCTCCGACGGCCGCAGTGGTGGAAAGAGCGACAGCCGCAGCGGTGGGAAAACCGATAGCCGCAGTAGCGATAAACGTCGTAGTAGTGACAGTCGCAGCAAGGATAGCCGAAATGACAATCGTGGCAAACGGACGGATAACCGCTCTGGTGGCCGCTCGGGTATCAAGAACGATTCTCGGAATACGCGCCGTCCCTATCGTCGTGATGATGACGATGCGAAACCGACAATGCCTGCACCTAATTTGCCAATCGGAACGGTTCAAGATGATGGCCCAGCCATTTACGTCCCTTCTGCCTCGAAGCCGGAGAACAAATCGACGGATCGCAAAACGACTGACAGTAAAAAAACGGATAGCAAATCAGCTGATCGTAATGTCGGTGACAGCAAAACAACTGAACGGAAAAGCGATAAGCCTTCCGCAAGTGCAAAACCCTCTGTAAGCTCGTCCACAAGCAAGCCTCAGAACTCCAGAGATTCAAAGCCAGCTGCTACGTCTAAACCAGCTGCTACGTCTAAGCCAGCTGCTACGTCTAAACCGGCTGCTACGTCTAAACCAGCCGATGGCAGCGCGCGTGATCGTTCGACGCCTATCGCGTCTTGGGATTCGCGTGGTAAAGATAACAAGACCTCTGCCAATGCGCCAAAAGCACCGAGTAAATCCTCACAAGGATCTGCACCGTCGCAGGGCTCAGAAAAAAGCGATTCGCGTGGTGGAAAGTCGAGTTCTTCTCGCACATCAAGCAAAGGGCCAAGCAAAGACTCCAGCCGTGGCACCGGTTCAAATCGACCTAAAAAAGATTCCCGCGATAAATCCGGAAATCGCTCAGGAAGCCAGTCGAACCCCCGTTCACGCGGTGCGAAAACCGATAGCACACAAGGCCGTTCCGACCGTTCTAACGGTGGGCGCAAGCCTTCCGAGTCGAAGAAACCGGCTCCGTCCAAATCTGCGCAATCGTCCAAGCCGACACCTCCGTCGTCCAAGCCTACACCTTCGTCGTCCAAGCCCACACCTTCGTCGTCCAAGCCTACATCTCCGTCGTCCAAACCGGTTGAAACGTCCAAACCCGTTCCAGTTTCTAATATGGATAAAACCGTTGTGCAAGGTGCCGTGACACCTTATGAGCCCACTGAAAAGTTGAGCATCTGGCAGAAAATTCGGCCGGGTCGCAAGCGCGATGAGCGGATGAATCAAATTCAGCAAAGCACCAACGAAGTCATGGGCTTGGTTCGTTCCTTGCGTGATAATTTGGATAGCCAAGCGCAAACCCAACAGCATTTGGTTCGCTCGCTTGAGAACCTTCCAAAAGCCTTAGATGGCATGGAAAAAATCGGTGAAGTCACTAGCAAAATTGGCGAAGTAACCTCGCAACAGTCTGAAGTATTGGGTTCTATGTCCAAGCAGATCGAGCAAACGGGTAAGCGGATTGAGCAAGCCAACGATCGAATCGAGCACGCAAACAGGCATAGTGATACCATGCGCAAGCAGATGAGCGAATCGACTCGCCAGCAAGGTGAAGTGGCCAAGAGCATCGATAAATTCAACGACACCCTCCACACTATGGACGGGACGACGAAGTCGATGGCGGATCGGTTCAACAGCACCTTGACCGATATGGAGCAAACCAATCAGACGTTGGCGGAGCGCGCCTCGGCCAGCGAAGATCGCTTGCGTCGGGTTCAGGGTTGGTTGATGATCATGGTCTTTGTGGTTATTCTTTCTCTACTCGCCCTGGCTGCGATGTTCATGTGGTCGAAGACGCAAGACAATGCGAATGAAACTTCAGCAACCCTTCCTGCGACTCCTGGAGTTGAAGTTCCTGCGGCTCCGGTCAAGTTGCGGCTTTAGCCTCGTAGTTTGAATGCAAAAGCGGAGGCGATTGAGTCTCCGCTTTTTTTCTCTCGCTTGTTCCTCTTTTTTCCCGCGTTGTTCTCTTCTTCCTGCTGAACTGAACCTCCTTGATTAGGATTTGTTGTGGCCCTGCATTTGCGAAGAAAGCTCAAGCCCTTCATTTGTCGAGACGCCTCCTTCGAGCAGCTGGATCGGCCGATCTTTATTCTTTCGCCCCCGCGTTCGGGCTCGACCTGGTTGTTCGAAACATTGCGCAATCATCCTGAGCTTTGGTGCCATCGTTTTGAGGCGGGGGAAATTTGGTATGACCTGTTTCATGCCGAGGGATTGCACGGGTTTGGAGATGCCGTTCCCGAATCAGTTGTCACCGAATCATTGGCAAAAGCGCTTGCTCGTGACCTTTATTCTGAAGCGATTTTAAATCCAGATATTCAGCGGAAGTTTTCCCATCGGTTTACGGCCATGATCAAGACGCCGGCTATCCGATATCTCGATAAATCGATCGCAAATTGCTTTCGTATTCCTCTGCTGGCAAAGCTGTTTCCAGATGCAAAATTTGTCGTTCTACTTCGCGATCCGCGCCCGACCGTCAGTAGTATGATCGACGGGTGGGGCCATCCGGTGGTTCGGCTACCTCAGGTGGATGACTGGTTGCAAGCTAACCTTCCACTGGATTCGCTAGATGCGATTGAATGTGCTAGGCTAAAGGGGGAGGGCTGGAGTTACCCCGTGCCCGATGGGTGGCAAACCCAACTACATCACTCCATTCCTGAGAAATGCGCATGGCTCTGGGATCAGCATGTGAGCGCGATTTTCGATGCGCTTGACGCACCAGATCCAGCCATTTCCTCTAAACAAATTTTGAACCGAACCCTGACGGTGCACTACGAAGACATGATGCGGGATCAAATTTCTGTGGTTAAATCGATTCTGAAGTTTGCCGAGTTACCCGAGCCTGCGGTCACATTGACGGCCAGGGATCAGGCCTTGAGTCGTACCACGATCGCCGCTCCCCATCCAGACAAGTGGCGGAAAAACGAGGCGGTGTTGCGCGAGATTTGGCCGAAGGTCGCAGGAAATGCAAAACGTCTCGGGGTCACTTGGAATTGAGTTGAAGAGGCTTCCTCAGCATCGTATCGTTTCCCTATGCAAAAGGTATTATTGGTTTTAGGATTAGGTCTTCTGGTTCAGGTCGCTAACGCGCAATCAGGAACTGAATTATTGAAAAGCACTGGTTTTGACGATGGCTGGGAGAGCGAATGGCACTCTCACATGGCCGAAGAGTTCGTAGATAATACTCCAAAAATGGCATTGATAAAACGTCCAAAGCAAATACCCGAGATTTGGGTTGGGCCAGACCACACTGCAACGCCTCATTATATTGGGATTGCTCAAGATCTTCCTACCTTAGAAAACGGGAAAAGCTACCAAGTAACGATTGAGGCTCGCCTTCGAGGTGGGCTTGGCAAAATTCGATATAGTGTTCGTTCCAGTGGAAAAAATAATGTACACCATGGTTTTGCGGCCAACCTCCCGATCAATGAAACGTGGCAACGTTTTGAAACAAAATTTACCGCCTCTAGAATTAAAACGATTGAAGTGCCCCACATCTTTATAAGCTTTGCAGGAATTTATGGGCCAGTTTCAGTACGGCATGTTTCAGTAAAGGAAATTGAAGGTACCTTTGATCGCTATGAAACGGAAATTATCAAGATTCCAAAGACACCGACTGCAGCGAGCCCTGCTGCCATTGCCGGTGCGTTCGCCTCCGACCCAGTTGCGGCCAAGGCGACTTACACCACTGGACCTCAAGCCGTAAGTGGCTTGATCACCTCGATTAGCAAAAGCGGCGGGGCCTTAACCTGTGGCATTGATTTCGGTAAAATGCGGGTAGTGGTCAACCCCAAGACCATCGACCCTCAAGTTCTCTCTGGACTGGCAACTGCGGTCAAAAAAGCACGAGCGACCTTGACCATAGCGGGGAAAACCCAGCAGTGGCAAAACCTCACCCCCGAACTTCGCCTCGACAAGCAGCGTAAATGGTTCCCCACTTTCAGTGGAACGGTCATGGTCACCGGTTTTAAGGGTGGAACGGTTGAGTGCGGCCGGTCAATGGATGTTACTTGCTGGATTCCTCCCATTGACTAAGAAGACGTTAAGAGACTCGGATTTCTTGAGTCTGTATTCGCCGTAGGCTTACAACAGCCCGCGGCGTTTTACGTTTAAGTAGCCGTTTACCAATGCGGTGGGGAGGTCTTGCGCTGTCGCATCCACCAAACGAACCCGGTGGATGGTCAAAGCCTCCTTCAGCTTCTCGCGTTCTTCAAAGTATTCGCGAATGGTGCAAACCTCCAACGCGTCGGGCAGATTTGTCGGCTTGGTTGTCGCGCGGGTTGCCAACCCTTTTTCACGCAGGGTTGCGACCAGTACCACGTGACGTTTAGACATCATTTGTACTGCCGGTAACAACTCGGTGTCGTCATCTCCCCGAAGGTTCGTGACCAGAATGACCAGCGAGCGGCGCTTCTGGCGCATCATAATTTGTTGAGCCGCTTGACTAAAGTCACTGGGCGCGAGCGAGGTTTGCAGGTCGTAGAGGTGATTGAGAACCCGAGGCATGGCGGCTTGGCCTTTCACCGGTGGAAGCCAGCGGTCATCACTGCCAAAGCATTGGATGCCAACATGGTCGCCTTGTTTTAACGCGATATACGACAAGAGAAGGGAGGCATTCAAGCAGTGGTCAAACTGGCTGAGATTTCCATCTAAGCTGCGCATGCGGCGACCCGAATCGATAAGAAGGATGACAGATTGATCCCGCTCTTCGCGGTATTCCCGACTAATGAGTTCGCCTTGTCGCGCTGACGCTTTCCAGTCGATTTGTTGCAGCACATCTCCGTCTTGGTATTCGCGAAGTTGATGGAATTCCCGGCTTGCGCCTTTGTTTTGACGTTGGTGAATCCCCATCTGGGATTGCTTGTCATCGACCGCTAGTAGGGCATACCGAACCACAGGCTCGTAATCCGGATAGATGTGAATTGCCTCGGCCTCACCAATCTGGGCCTTTCGCCACCACAGTTTTAATGGACTCAATATCCGAAGCTGAGCCTGGGTGAGTTCGCTTGATCCTCGTTTCAAGAATTTTACCGGGTAGCTAAATTCATGATCTTGCTGCGCTTGCAACGTCATTTCTTTTGGGAAGCTTTGGCAGCTCGCAAAGCTGGGGAGCCCCTCATGAAATTGCACCGCAAGGGAACGCTTCCCCTCATTGCTCAGGGTAAGCTGAACATCCTTTTCAACTCCTAATGCAAAGCGCCCTGGAATCTTCCGGCGCAGGCTTGGGATGGGTTGAAATTGGGTTAAGATCAGATCGAATACGCAGAGCATGAGGATGCACAATCCGATCAGGATCCAGAGCGAACTCGAAATGCCTGCAACGGTTGCGATCGCGCCGAGAAGCATCCAGATTACGCCGCAAACCAAGGTTTTGTCGGCTGGAATCATGAGCGCGGTGCTTCGACCGAATCCATGATGTCTTCCAGCGTCTCATCCACCCCTTGGCCGCTGATTGCCAGTTGAGGTGCAACCGCGACCCGATGCCGGAGCACAGGAAGGCAGAGCTGTTTAACATCGTCTGGAATGATAAACCGGCGACCGTCAAGCAGGGCGCGGGCTTTTGCCGCGCGCACCAAAGCAATCGCCCCACGCGTTCCGGCTCCGAGTGAAAGCCCGCTTGCTTCACGCGTCGCACGAACCAAATCAACCGCATAGCGGACCACCGAAGGAACCGCCTCAATATCGGCCGTCGCTTTTTGCGCCTCGATAATGTCGGCTGCAGAGCAAACCGCTTGCAGCTGGTCCGGACTCAAGGCCCCACTTCCAATCCCCATGGTAACCTGTTTAACAATATCCGCCTCGTCTTCGGCCTCTGGGAAGCTCACATCGATCTTCATGAGAAAGCGGTCAAGCTGCGCCTCGGGAAGGGCATAGGTGCCTTCTTGTTCAATCGGATTCTGCGTCGCAAGAACCATGAAAGGGCGGTCGAGTGGCATGGAGCTGCCGTCGATCGTCACCTGTTGTTCCTGCATTACTTCAAGCAAAGCAGATTGCGTTTTGGCTGGGGCGCGATTAATTTCGTCCGCGAGCAGCAAGTTGCAGAAAACAGGACCGCGTTTGAGGTGGAATTCTTTGGAGCCCATGTCGTAAATCGTATGACCGGTAACGTCGGCTGGCATGAGATCAGGCGTGAATTGAATCCGACTAAACACCCCGCCAAAACTTTTGGCCAACGCGAGGACGAGATGGGTTTTTCCTAAGCCGGGGTTGCCTTCGATGAGCACATGTCCGCTACAGAGGAGGCAAAGGAGGACGTGGTCAACCAACTCCTCTTGGCCTATGAATACCTGGTCGATCTGCTCACGAAGCGCGTGGATTTTCTGCGCCACCGGAGTGACGTAGCTCTCTTCTTGGCGCGACAGAGGTTCTCCACCCACGTTGGCTGGGTTACTGATGCTGCCTCCGATATTGTCACCGGCGGGCGCGACAATGCCTGCCGCCTCTGACGCGTATTCGGTCGCGTATTCGGTCGCTTCCGAAACACTCGGAGCTTCATAAACCGTTTCCGGTTCAGGATTGAAGATGGGCTGCGCGTCTGGATTCGGGACCACAGGCCGGGTCACCGGATCGGAGGGCGTCGGTTCGTAGCGAAAGGGCTCCGCTGGCGGGTTTTCAGGATCAAAAGGTTCTTCGGTCATAAGGTTTCTTCCAACGTAAGCAGGTCGCGAACCACGTTTGTCATCTGGCTCGCATCACGTAAATCGTTTCGGTTTAGCGCATGGTCCACCCGTTCGAATGGCATGTCGCTTGTTTCGGACATACGGGTTAAAATAGGTTCTGAAATGGTTTGGGCACGTCGTTCTCGATCGCTGATCCCCGAAACCTTCTTCAAAACGGATCGCCGAAGTGGCCCAATTAATTCACGGTAGCATTCGTAGTCCCAAAGGAAATCTCCTCGGGCTTTCAGATGTTCTTTGAATTCTCGGTTGGCTCGAATCCGAGTCGGGATAATTGGCCCAAAGCGTGGAATTTTTTGCCACAGCCACAGGAGGGTGAATACACCGAATCCGACCAACGGCATCCAGGCATGTTCCCAGAGCAGGGAGTAAAAACTGCGATCGACATTGCTCACGATGAGGACATCTAAGCTAGCCGTTCGGGAGGAACTTCCCGCTTTTGCGCCGGGATGGCTTTCGAGCAAGTGCGCCAAAATTTCTGCATGGTCTGCTCGGTCGAGATGCAGGTTCTGCAAAGGCTTTGAATCGGCCCAGATACTGAGACGGCCCCGTTGCCAGGGGACACTGAGCATCTGCCATGTATCCGCTTTGCCAAAGGTGATTTTTTCTGAAGGCTTGATTTGTCGGATCGATCGCGGGCTTTTGTACCGGGGGATTTCTAGATCAAAGTCGATGGATTTTTTTTCGTCATCGATCATCATCACTTTAGGACGGCCCTTTTTGTCGGATTCGGTTATTTTAAAGCGACGGAGCAGCGGGTCAAGGCCCCGGTCGGTCCACTCTGAAGCGACGGTTTTTTCTTCTTCACCGTTCCAGGGGAGGGGGCGATCTCCAAGCAGGTAGATGAGATGTCCGCCTCGGGCGAGAAAGCGGTCGATGTTATTTATCCAGCTTGGGGTAGGCAGGGCATAGCCTGGAATGATCAAGACATCGGTTTCGTCTGGAATGCTGTAGATCCCCAGCTGGCTTGTTGTTGTATGGCCGAGCTCAGCGATCAGTTTTTCCAGAGCAAAAAATGGGTTTACCCGAGCCTCGCCTTTGTAGCCGATGGTTCGAGTATCACTAACCTTTTCAAAGCAACCGGTGCTGAGCAAGCAGAGGCCAAGTAGGCTGAAGCCGAAAAAGAGCCGTCGTGCAAATTGCTGTCGTGTATGTTTTTGGCGTCGAATCATGCGCTGTCCTCCGAGTTGGATTTCAGCACGCTTTTTGACCGCTTGCTTGTCTTCACAAAGGGCCAGTCTTGGCATAGGGCGTCGAATTGCTCCGGGCTACATTCCTTCTTGCCATAGGCTCGGTTGATCCAGGTGCGCGTCAATTCACGCAGGTAGCCAAGACGATCCTTTGCATCCGATTTTCGTACTCGGCGCAGGACATCATGTTCCGTGTCGCTATCGCGAACCCCCAGTTCATGCTGATGGACGAGCGCGGATAAAGAGCCGCGATAAAGCAGGGCGATGGCCTGATCGGTGTTGCCCGCATTCCATAAGTCGCGTGCGACTGCGACGAGGTCTTTTGGCAAGGACTTTTTGCGGATGTCCATGCCCATGAGTTCGTCTGGTGGCGCCTCAACCTCGCCTTTGCTGTTCACCTGACGCAGACCGTTCTGGCGGTAGTTGCGAACGCCAAGAATAATCAACCAGATGAGAAACATCACAAGGATCCCAATCACAAGCATCTCGACGAGCTGGCCGAGCATGTTCAAACTGGCGCCCGAGCGACGTTGAGGGCGTGGCTTGGACGATCTTGGTTTAAGCCGAAAGCTGGTGCTGGTGCGTTCGTGGATTTTAAAGTCTTCGAGCTTGTTGATGCGCTGGGCGATTTCTTTTGCCGATTCAGGACCTTTGGCCCCTGTCTGCGCTTGAACTGGGGTCAAGCTACTCGAAGCCCAGAGGCCAAGGCTTAGACACAATAAAGCGACGCCTTTTGTCACGCGTTCAGCCAAGCCCGCGGTCGCTTTTTTGCCAATGGAAGCAATGCGATTGTTGATCTCCCGAAATTTTAATTCGATATCCCAGCCTTCGAGGTGAGTCCGGCTGTTGAGATACATGGCGAAGCCTGCACTCACATAAAGGGTCTCGGTGTAGGTCAGGACAAGAATGTATAGACCGGTTAAAACTCGAAAGAGAGCGGCGGAACCTAGGTACAGTTCCCCGTCCCCAAGGGTTTGGATTTCCTGCAAGAGGTTGATTCGAGAGTTGTCTGGGATAAGGAACATGACAAAGCCGATAAGGCCGATCATGAGGGCTGATTCAACCAGAGAGCAGGCGAAGGTAATGCCGCCGCTCTGATTCCCGAGGTAGCGATTCAGCACGTTGCAGCGTCGGGTGAACAGGTTGCCTTTCAGATTTTCGAGCATATGCACCGGCATCAAATAGGTGCGACGTGGACTGAAGCGCCAGATCGTCAGCGCAGGAATGATCCGAGTGAAGTATAGGTGCGGTAGCTGCTTGATGAGGTCGCGTAGGCGTGGCTCGACCCCGAAGAGTTTTCGGCTAATCACGTGTAGAGGAATTCGATCGTTCAGCGGCTTGATAAACCAAATTAAGGTGATGGCCCATTTAGGGTGATTCCACAGGATGGCTAGGATCAGTAGTTGCAGTGGCCAGACACAAACCATCCAGGCTGTCATCAACGGTTTGAACCACGCGCCAACCATGAGGACGCCCAAGTCGGCGGCCTCATACCCACTGCGCGGGCGCACCGTAGCGGTGATGTCCTCAATGCGCATGGGACTCTGCTTCGGTAAAGCCATCTCGGCTCGAGGGTTCCATTCGGTTCCGATTTCTCGGGATAAAGAGATAGAGGTAGAGGGTGATCCAACCGAGAATACCGACCGTGTATTTCACCAACGGTGGAAAGCCGGAGGCCGACCAGAAGCCTTCGATGATCGCGGCCAAAAAGGTCATGATCGCGGCCCCAATCAAGAGTCGAATCCCAATTTTAGCCGCAGCTCGAAGCGCGTCGATGCGGGATCGGTTCCCTGGATTCAGCAGGGCGAGTCCTAGCTTGAACCCGGCTACCCCTGACAGCACCATCCCGGTTAATTCCAGCGCCGAGTGCCCCGAGACAAACCCATAAAAGTTCTCTGTATGCCCCGCCATATGCATGTAGCCCGTGGCCCCGCCCATTTGCAGGCCGTTGATCAGGAGGAAGAAAACCGTTCCTAAGCCAAAGGCGATTCCACCGGCAAAAATTTTAAAATCGATCCCGATGTTGTTGAAAATATAGAACCCGAACATCTTGAAGTTCTCTCCGTCGGCTCGCCGCATGGAACCAATGCTTTCATTCGTCCCATACATCATTTCGAGGTTGCTGGTTTGAGCCGGGCCAAGCACGGCATAGACCCATTGCGGATCAAAGAAAGCGGCAAGCATGAGCAAGAGAAAGGGAATCCAGAACACGAGGTGGGTAAACCAGAAAAGCTTCTGCTCCTTTTGCACTTCGAGGGGCAGGTCGTGCAGGACAAAATCCATCGCGGTATCGAAGCCTTTTTTCCGGCTTCTATATAAAAAGCGATGCCCTCGTATCACCAACTCGTTTAGGGGATTGATCACAGCCGAGCCGTACATGCGGTACTTCGCTAAGGCGAGATCCCGGCACGCGCGTTGATACTGCTTGGGAAAGACTTCAGGCTCAGAGACAGTCTTTTTGTCCTCGAGCATGCGCACGGTGCGGTTGAGATTTTTCCACTCATCCCCTCGACTCCGTTGAAAGCGTTGACGATTCATACTTCGGAGGACTCCTCGACCCAAGCCGCAATACTCATCACGCGTTGGTAATTTTCTTCAGGATCTTCGAGGCGGGTGAGACCTTGGAGATGCCCAGCCAGCTCATGACGTCGCTGGGTCGACAGCATGCGTTGCCGCTCTGAAAAGCTCACCATGGCTTCCTGTTCGTTCCGATTAAGCGGGACCCGTGGGGCGATGGGTTTGAGCTCATTTTCTCGGCTCATCGCCGCGCGAGCCAAAGCGGGTTTTGCATAACACACTACCGTCCCGGCCGCTAAATCGCCGAGGCGCTGAAAATTTTTATTCGAAAGGCTCGCGACCAAACCGAGGAGGAAACCCATCGGCAAAAAATCGATGACCCGAATGAAATTTCGAATCAGCGCCTGTTGGGCGGAAATCGGGCCACCGGTGTCGGTGGTGACGATCAATCCAAGCTTTCGCTTCCCTGGGGTGGCAGAGCGCTTCCCAGATTCAAAGTAGACAAAGTAAAACCAGAAGATGATGAAATTAAGAATAAGGTAAATGCCTTCGGCGATTGCACCGCCCCATGCCAAGGCAGAAAGAGAGGTCAAAATGCCGGCGGCAATAAAGATCAGCCCAATGAAGAGCGCGTCATAGATAAACGCCACAGCTCGAACCATCGGCCCGGCCACACGCAATTGGATTTCAACCCCCTCCGGTAATTCTACGGTTCGTAATGTGTCTAATTTTGACTGCGCTGGTTCCCCACTCATGAAGATGTTGGGCTTATCAGAAGTATCTCGCAAGATCAAATCAGGGGTGTGATAATCTTAGCCTCAAGATCCCAATGGCACTTAGACAAGCGGTCCAGCGTATTTTCTGCGACATGTGACATCGTGGGAATCCGCCCCGAAGCGGCCGGAGCGCCGGGTTACGTGCAGACGGTACGAGGCAACGAGGGGTAGGCGCTATAGTGTAAGAGAACTCGAACCGAGGCGCAGAACGTAGCCCCACTCAGTTTATATGCTGCTTGCATGCTGTTGTGCCCGGAATCCACTAAAACGGGACCTCCAAAATGAATAGGAATCGTTTATCATACGCTTGTACCCTTTTCTTCCGGTTGGGTGTCGCCGCTACGCGGCTTAGAGTCGGAATCCGCCGGGTCCACGGCCTCCTCACTTCGTTCGTCAACCATGGCTATCAATGGGTCAGCGCTACGCGCCTTTATTCGTCTGGATTTTCATTCGTTTTTGTTACAAATCGGCTTATCTAAGTGTCATTGCCTCAAGATCCGTTTGAATGATGCCGATTTGATGAGTGCCGATCCGGGTTGTTCCGTGTTAATGTATTGGAAACCAATGATGATTAAATTGTTCTGTATTTCCCTTTTCGCCTCAAGTTTTCTGTGCGGACTCTACCATTTGACCACAGATCGCGCCGAGAAAAACAATCTTGCGAAAAACAATCTTGCGAAAAAGAATCTTGCGAAAAAGAATCCTTTAAAGTTGGCCGAGATGTTCGACGCCATGTGCAGCGCATTAGAAGAGGGCGAGACGCAGTCCCCCGTCGGCCCCGACGAGAAGCCGCTGTTGCCTAAGCTGCCGGTTGAAGTCCAGCTCTAGTCTGGTTGTTTCGGAGCTACCCCTATGCTTTCCATCCGCCCCGTATTTCCAAGCCGATTAGAGCGGTTTTCCGAGATTCTTGTCGAGGCCTCAGCTCCCTTCGTTCAGGCTGGAAAGCCGATGTGGCCAGCGTCTTCGTTGACGCCTGATGCTCTGCGAGAACAATACGGAGAAGCGGATGAGTTTTACTTGGGCCGCGATGCCTCTGGGCAGGATGTCGCAACCTTGATTTTGCAGCTCGAAGACACGGTGTATTGGCCCGGAGCGACGCAGGGAGAAGCTCTCTATGTGCACAAGTTAGCTGTGTTGCCAGAGTTCGCAGGGCAGGGGATCGGTAAACGTTTGTTAGACTTTGCTTGGTCGCAAGCCTTGACCCGTCGCTGTGTGCTTCGACTCGATTGTGATACACAGCGGTCGGCGTTGTGTGCCTTTTATACTCGAAATGGATTCGAGCAGGTGGGCGAGCGTTTGGTTGGTGACTACCAGGCTGCGCTTTTTGAAAGGCTTGCAGATCGTACCAATGGGCAACGCCCATCGGTAAATGGTCCAGCCTTTGAAGGCTGAAAGGCTTCTACAAACCCTCTGCAACTTGTGCAAGTCTTTCAGACTTGACGTGCCTGTCAATTCGGATCGATCGATGGGCGTTGCCCATCGCTACGTTGTTTTCGCCTTTCAGGCGAATAGGGTGCCGCTGAATCGAAAAACCCTCTGCAACTTGTGCACGTCTTTCGGGCTTGACGTACCTATCAATTCGGATCGATGGGCGTTGCCCATCACTACCTTGTTTTCGCCTTTCAGGCGAATAGGGTGCCGCTGAATCGAAAAACCCGTTATGCAGTATAGCCGCATGTTACATCGTGGGAATCCGCCCCAACGTGGGCGGGATATGGTAGCCCGTGTGCAAGGCCGCGAAGCGGCCGCAGCGCCGGGTTTAGTGCAGACGGTAAGAGGCAACGAGGGGTAGGCTTTATATTGAAAGAGAACGCGAATCGAGGCGCAGGACTCAGCCCTCAGCCCCGCCCAGTTTGAATCCTGTTGGCATCCTGCTGTGCTCGGAATCCACTAAAACGAGACCTCCAAAATTACTCGGAATCGTTAATCATACCCTTGTACAAGTTTCATCCGGTTGGCTGTCGCCGCGACGCGGCTTAGAGGCGAAACCTACCGAACCACGGCCTCCTCTCTGCGTTCGTCAACCATGGCTATCAATGGGTCAGCGCTACGCGCCTGTAGACACCTGGATTTTCACTCATTGTTGATATAAATCGGCTTATCTAAGTGCCATTGGAGTGTTGCCACTCAATGGCAGGCATTGCCAACCCGGCTGCCACTCAATGGCGAAACCTTGGCTCCGCAAATCGACTCGCTATTTGAGCTGCGCCATTTCCATGACGCGCGAGCAGAGATCTTCGAAGGAGATTCCGGCTGCTAACGCCGCTTTGGGCATGAGGCTGGTTTCGGTAAAGCCCGGCAGGCTATTGCATTCGAGGATGTACAAGTTTTCGTCCTCGTCCATGCGGAAATCAACTCGTCCCAAGTGACGGCATCCGAGCACGTCAAAACATTGGCGCGCGTAATCTTCGGCCGCTTGTTTTATTTTGTCGCTGATCTCAGCGGGGCAGACGTATTGGGTGAGGCCTAAGCTGCTGTATTTCGCTTTGAAATCGTAGCGGCCTTTTGGAGCGATGATTTCCACGATGGGAAGAACTTCGTCACCGAGGATGCCGACCGTGAGCTCGCGTCCTGCAATGAATTTTTCGACCAAGATGTCTTGGCGGAATTTTTGAACCCGCTTGAGGGCGGCCGCGAAGTCTTCGGGGTAGTCCACGATTTCGATCCCGATGCTCGAGCCTTGTAGGGCGGGCTTGAGCACGACGGGGAAGCTAATTTCGGTTTCGTCGTAGATCAGAACTTCGAACTCGGCGGTGGGTAATTCCCGCTCTTCGAGAATCTCTTTGGTGCGAATCTTGTCGTAGCTGAGATTCATTTTGTCGTAGATCGTGCCGGTGTAGGGAATGCGCATGCTGTGCAACATTTGTTGGAAGCGCCCGTCCTCGCCGTACTCGCCATGCACTGCCATAAAGACCGCTTCGGTGCCCTCGGGCAGGTCGAAGCGAGCGGATTTGTCGGCGACAACTCCAGATGCATCATAGCCGGCTTTAATTAAAGCACGGGTGATTGCTTTCCCAGATTTGATGGATACATCGCACTCGCTGGAAGGACCTCCCATGAGCACGGCTACCTGATGATATTTTCGATCGGACATACATAAACATTTATGCAATTCGAATTGGTTTGGAAACCGAAAATAGCGTAAAATCGCGGAATGGATATCCGACTCAAACGCTACGCCGAAACAATTGTTCAATATTCGGCTTATATTCAGCCAAAAGAGGTTGTCCTGCTCCGAGGAACCCCTGCGTGTCAGCCGGCGCTTGTGGCCTTATATGAGGCGGTTTTGAAGCAAGGTGGCATGCCAATCATGCAGATGATCCCGGATGTCTGCCATGAAATGCTTTTAAAGTACGGGCATGATTTTGTTTTTGATGAGCCCAATGCCTACGATTTGGCTGCTTATGATGGGGTGGATGTTCGGATTCATATTCTCTCGAGCGAAAATACGCGTGGGCTTACCTCGGCCGATTCGGAGAAGCAGGGGCGAATGTCTCGGAGCTCGAGTCGAATCCGGCAAAAGATGTCGGATAAGAAGTGGGTGATCAGTTTGTTTCCAACTGCAGCTTACGCACAGGATGCGGACATGAGTCTGCGGGAGTTCGAGGACTTTGTTTATAGTGCCTGCTTCTGTGATGAGGAAGATCCGGTCGCGGCTTGGAAGGCGCTGGGGGCGTATCAGGATCGTTTGATTGCCTCGCTCGAAGGGGCGGAACATGTTCGGGTGCTGGGTGAAGATACTGACTTAAGCTTCTCCATCGCGGGGCGAACCTTTATCAACTCGGCGGGCACGCGGAATTTTCCCAGTGGTGAAATATTCACCGGGCCGATTGAGGATTCGGCCAATGGGCATATCCGATATGATTTTCCTGTCTGCCATGGCGGGCGTGAAATCGAAGGGATTCGCTTGGTGTTTGAGAATGGGGAAGTGGTCGAGGCCACTGCGGAAAAGAACCAAGATTTCTTGCTTAGTCAGTTGAACCTCGATCCCGGTGCACGGCGTCTTGGAGAGCTCGGGATTGGAACCAATCAACGCATCCAGCGCTTTACGAAAAATATTTTGTTCGACGAAAAAATTGGCGGTACGGTGCATTTGGCTTTGGGGAATTCGTATCCTGAAACGGGTGCTACGAATCAATCGACCTTGCACTGGGATATGATCAAAGACCTGCGTAGCGAAGGGCAGTTGTTGATCGACGGCCAGCCGATCAACATGGATGTGTAGCCGATCAAGCAATTCGTTTGCAACGTGACACGTATCCTTTGACCGAGGAAACGCTGTGATACGTCGCTTTTGCAATCTCGGAATATCGCGCCTTGGAGGTGGCGCACGAAGACCTGCGGAAAACGATTTGCTTGGGAATGAGGCGTGAGCCATCTCCGGGGCGCTGTATAGGTTGCGCGGGGATTCTCGGGGTTGGAACTCCGAGCTATGAGTCGATGTCCCCATCCGGGGACGGTGAGGAATGTTGTTTACTCGCCACCTTCTCTGTTCCGGATTTACATGCTTCGATTTACCTTGGGTTTGAAGACCAACGCTTCTGCCGGCGGTTGGAAACCGCCGCTCCTTGGCCTTCGGCTCCTTGGTCTTCGGCTCTCTGGCCTTCGGCTTTCTGGCATCTCTCCTTGGCCTTAGGCTCCTTGGTCTTCGGCTCTCTGGCCTTCGGCTTTCTGGCATCTCTCCTTGGCCTTCGGCTCCTTGGTCTTCGGCTCTCTGGCCTTCGGCTCCTTGGCCTTTGGCTCTCTGGCCTTTGGCTCTCTGGCCTTTGGCTCTCTGGCCTTTGGCTCTCTGGCCTTTGGCTCCTTGGTCTTCGGCTCTCTGGCCTTCGGCTCCTTGGCCTTTGGCTCCTTGGCCTTCGGCTCTCTGTTCTAAAGCCCCTTGATCTCTTCCAGAACTGCAAGGAAATCGTCCGGCAGTGGAGCTTCGAAGGTCATCGCTTCTTTGCTTACGGGGTGGGTCAATTGTAAGGTGGTGGCGTGAAGCATTTGTCTCGGGGCTGAGACGCCGCGAACTTTTCCGCCGTACACTGTGTCGCCCAAGACCGGGGTTCCGATGGATTTGAGATGGACCCGAATTTGGTGGGTGCGTCCGGTTTCGATTTGTACTTTCACGGTGCTGTATCCCGTGTAGCGGGTGGCAACTTGGTAATGACTGAGCGATTCTTTGCCGTGCTTCACATGCAGGGCCATTTTTTTTCGGTCGCCGCCGTTTCGTCCGATCAGGCCTTCGATGGTTCCTGAGAGGGGATGAGGGACACCGGTGGTGATCGCGGTGTATTCTTTCTTCGTTTCGCGATTGGAAAATTGTTCGCGCAGGCTGAGCATGGCCGCGTCGCTTTTGGCGACGATCATGACCCCGCTGGTGTCTTTATCGAGTCGGTGTACGATGCCGGGGCGTTCGACGCCGTTGATCCCACTCAGGTTTTCACAGTGATACAGTAGGCCGTGCACCAAGGTACCGGTTTGATTTCCTGCGGCGGGATGCACCACGAGGCCGGGCTGTTTGTTGAGAGCCAGCATGTCATCGTCCTCGAAAAGAATATCGAGCGGGATGTTTTCTGGCTCAAGTTCGTTGGGAATAATTTCCGGCAACTTGAGATCGATGACATCTCCGGAGCGGACAGCGGCTCGCGGTTTTACTTTTTTTCCGTTGAGAAGAATATCTCCGGCTTTGATTAAATCGCAGCAGCGTGAGCGCGAGCAGTCTGGAATTTTGGTGCTAATCCAAGCGTCGAGCCGTTCGCCGTTGCCGTCGAGGTCGACAACAAATTGTTCGTCACTCATGTTGCCTTTTCCGAAGGTTTGTTCTTCTCGGGAAAGGCAGAGGAGGTGGTTAGATCCGCAGCGGTGGTTCCGCGCCGTTTAAAGGTGACGATCATGATGATGCCCGTGAGCATGAAGATCAGGCATAGTCCTTGTGCCATGGTGATTCCCATGACCATTTGACGTTCATCGCCTCGGACAAATTCGAGGCTAAAACGAAGGATGGCGTAGAGCAAGAAGTAGAGGCCGGTGACCAGGCCGACGATTCTGGTTTTGAAATAGACGACCAGCAGAATGAGGTAGATGATCATGTTTCCGCTCGCTTCGTAGAGCTGGGTGGGGTGGCACATGGCCAACTCACCGGCGACTTCGAAGGGGCGACCCCAATGTGATTTGGTGACGATCCCGTGGCAGCAACCATGCATGTAGCATCCGACGCGACCCATCGCATGCCCAAGGGGAAGGGCGGTAATGACAAAGTCACTCAATTGCCAGAGGTTAAACTTTTTGAATCGAGCCAAGGCGATGATGCCGATAATGCCACCGATAAAGCCGCCATAAAAGATGAGGCCACCCTGATCGATGCGGAAAATGCTCAGGAGGTCACCAGAAAAGTCCTGCCAATTGGCTATCACGTAGTTCGCGCGAGCCCCAATTACACCGCAAAGCATGGTCCAGAGGCTGAGGTCGGATGGATTCATCGCCGGACCTTTTCCCTTTTTGCGGAGAAACCACCAGTGCACAATGGCCGCGACAAATCCGCCGGCGAAAAGCGCGCCGTACCAGTGAATTTGTCGTCCAAATATTTCGAAAATTACGTCATCCTGCATTATGTTGGTACCAATCAGAAACAGTTCATCATTTAAAGGGAATAACCTTGAGGGGATTTTGCCCTCTTGGTTAAAACATCGAAAATAGTACAGGAAATCATGGCTTTAGGAATTGAAACAGATCCGGTTGATCAAATTAAGTGTCCCAGTTGCTCCTTGCAAATGAATGTCACTAATCAAGAAGTGTTCGAGGAATTCCTTTGCCCCGATTGCAAAACCACGCTTACTCGGCCGGCGCGCCTCGGCAACTTCATGTTGATAGGGAAGCTTGGCGCGGGTGGTATGGGGGCTGTTTTTCTTGCCGTTGACGAAACCTTGGGGCGTGATGTCGCGATCAAGGTGATCCGTAAAGAGTTTGGCAATGATCCAAAATTTTATGAGCAATTCCGCAAGGAAGCGCAGGCGACAGCTCAGCTTAACCACATCAATGTGGTGCAAATTTATTCCTTCGGCCAAGAAAAAGGCCAGCCTTATATCGTGACGGAATTGGTCACGGGTGGAAGTTTGAATGATTTCATGGAGGACGGGGCCGCAGTTGATGAAAAGTTGGTGCTGAATCTCGCGAGCGATATCGCGCATGGATTGCAAGCGGCGCAAGATGCAGGGTTGACTCATGGTGATATCAAACCGGATAACATTATGTTTGATGGCGATGGCCGAGCCAAGATTATGGATTTTGGGCTCGCGAATTTTCAAGGTGGCGCGACTGAGCCCGGTAAGAAGAAGGAAGTCTGGGGCACCCCGTATTATATTGCTCCTGAGAAGGCGAAAAAGAAGATCGAGAACTATCGGTCTGATCAATATTCGCTGGGTGCTACGCTCTTTCATGCGTTGGCTGGTGAACCTCCGTTCGAAGGGGAAACCCCGACCGATGTTGTCCTAGCGCGTTTAGACGTCGAGCCACCGGATGTTCGGAAGGAAAATCGCAAGGTGCATTCGAAAACGGCATCCATTATTAAGCGAATGATGGCTCTTTCACCATCGCATCGGTATCCGACCTATTCCTCGATGCAGTCTGATATTGAAGCTGCCCTGCTGCAAGCGGATGAACCGATTGCAGCGGCCAGTACGGGTTCCCGTGGGGCGAGTAGCAAGTCAAATACGTCGAGCAGTAAAAAGGGCTTCCCGATTTTACCGGTTGGAATTGGCGTAGGTGTTTTGGCGCTAGTTGGGGTCTTGGCTGCCGTCTTTATGGGGGGCGATGACCAGCCGAAAGCTCCCAAGGCGAGCGCGACCGCATCGGCTACATCAAGTGGAACCGGATCTGCAAAATCTCCCGCCGTGGCAAAGAGATCGACCGTCGATCCAACCACCAAAGAACCGTCGATTATCACCAAGAGTAAAAAGACGATGGAGTTTCCTTTTGCCTCATCCGAGCAGCGCAAGTTACGTGATGCAATGAACTCGTTTGCAGATCAGCGTGTGTCGCAGGGCAATAACGAATTGAATCAATTAATTGGTGATTACGACCCCGCGAGTTTGAGCGATGTATGGGCTACATTTTATCAAGGAGTTGCCAAAGAGATCTTTGATGGGGCAGGGAAGGGGAAGGCGCAGTTTGACCGGGTGATTCAGTCGACGGCTCGGGCGCCTCAAGGCCTCAGTCCCAAGAACTTGGCCAAGGTGTTTTTAGACAGCAACGCGGCCTCGTCTGTAATGGCAAAAGCAAAGCAGCAGAAGCTTGCTTCGTGGTATCCTCGTTTAAGTAGTGCCATTGTTGGCGTGAAGGCGATTCAGAAGAATGAGCCAAATGTGATTAAACAGTTGGTGCGACCGTTGGCTGCATCTAGCTATACGCAGCCTGAATGGTGTTATGCGTTTTCACCCGTCGCAGCCAAGTTATACAAAGAGGCGGAGAAAATCGAAGCAGGCATCAAAGGCCTAGACGCAAACAAGGATAGAGCACGTGCTCAACTCGTCGTATTGAAAAACACCTCTGCCGCCATTTGGGCACCCTATTTTGATAACAAATTGAAAGCGTATTCCGCACCAAAATCGGCGGCGTCTAAACCCGCTCCAAAGCCTGCGCCAAAGCCCCCTGCGAAAGCGGTAGCAAAACCTTCACCAAAGCCGAAAGCGGCACAGCCGAATGCGATGGCGCTTCAAGACGCGGACATGGATATGATTCGTACGCGGCGTATGAAAGCCAAGGATAGCTTGAAAAAGAAGGATTTCACCGATGCGACAAAAAAGTTTACCGATCAGCTCGAAGGCAAGTTGAAATCGGCCAAAGGCAAGCAGGTGTATGAAGCGACCAACGATGCCTACAGCGAGTTACAGACGCTTCCCATCTTCATCGCCGACACATTGAAAAAGAAACCGATTCCGTATCAAATTGGAAAAGTGAAAGGCCAGTTGCGAGTAAATGACAAGGGGCTTGTCATCCTGAAGGACTCGAAGGTTGGGGCTGAAATTGCCAATCCCTTCGCGTCGATGCCTGCTAAAGAGTACGCAAAATTAATCGGTGGCTTGGCGGGCATGTCGTCGCTTTCGACCAAGCAAAAGGCGCAGCAAGCCTTCGCTCTTGCGGTGTATGCCAACGATGTTGGTGACACAAACTTGTCGAAGAGTTTACAAAATGGCGCAGTCAAGCTCGATCCGTCGCTACAGAAAAAAGTCGACCTCCTGTTTAACCTTCTCTAACCCTAGCGTGTCTCATACCTTTCCTCGGGGCTAACTAATGAGTGATGTTTCATCGAACAATCTCCCCAAGCCTTCGAGCCGAATGTTGGCTTGGGAGTCGGGGACCTGTCGGCCCATTAAGGGTGAGGCACCGTATACAGAAGGTGATATTCTCGACGCGTTACGTGAGCTTCCAGACTGGAGTTTACAGGCTGGATATTTGCTTCGCGAATGTCGATTTAAGAATTATTACCAGACAATGGCCTTTGTAAATGCGGTGGCGTGGATCGCGCATCAGCAGGATCATCATCCTGATTTGGAGGTGTATTATAACCGCTGCGTGATTCGGTTTCGTACGCATTCTGTTGACGGGATCACGGAAAACGATTTTATCTGTGCCTCACAGATTAATCGCCTCCAGTCATGACCTTGTCCTTTTGTACCTCCTGCAATCTTATCCCTCGCTTGTTGCGAACCCGCTCTCGACGGGCGTGGCTCTCCTTTCCGGTAGGGCTTTTCTTTTGCCTCATTCTCGCAAATTGCACCGGCGAAAAAACGGTTGCGGGCCCCATCTTAGAAGCTGAAGTTCTTCCTTTAGCCGAGATCTCCGAGGCACCCATGCGGGTTGTCTGGATGCGGATGATTGAAGGGGAAGGGAAGGACCCGTTTGGCCATAGCAAGAAATTTCACCTTATGGGATACGATAACCGCGAAGGAAAAGAACGGACCATTCTCAATACCTTGGCGAACTATCACAAGCCGATCCTCACCTCGGACGGGGAGAGAATTATCTATAGCTCTTACCCCGATAACGAATTCTACATCGTCAACTGGGATGGGAGCGGGAATCGAAAGCTAGGAGTTGGGCTCGCGTTTGAATTGTGGAAAGACCCGAGCGGGGTCGAATGGATCTACTACTTTACCCAAAAACGCCAAGAGGTACTGGATAAAGGCAAGCCGGTTTTGCGCTGTCGCATCGACCAGCCGGAGACGGTCGAAATGGTCTGGGATGCTACCGAAGTCACTCCCGACAATTTTCAAGTCACCCGAGATGGGAAAAAAGCTGCGGGCCTCTTTCCTTGGAATGCGGGCGGCATGGTCGATTTAGAAACCAAGCGCTATACCTCCAAAGGAAAGGGCTGCTGGACGAGCATGTCTCCTGACAACAGCTATCGGATGTGGGTTTTCGACGGGGTGCATAAGAACTTACTCATGAAGCCGTGGGGAGAATCCATCACTCGGAAAATCTATCTTTCCAATGCGCCAGGTATCGATCATTTTGAAGTCTACCACCCGCGTTGGAGTAATCATGTTCGTTACATGGCGATGACGGGCCCTTATAAAAACAAGGGCAAGTACAACGCGATTGGAGGCGGCGGGAAACAGATCAATATTTACGTGGGCCGATTTAATGAAACCTTTGATGCGATCGAAGCATGGACCCAAGTGACGCATACGGACGAAGCAAATTTCTTTCCCGACATCTGGGTGCAGGGAGGGGAGACCACTGGGCAACCTAGCCCTGGCGAAGCGGCTCCATCTCAGCTCGCAAGCGCTGCGGCGAGCTGGCCGAGTAATCCGGAAGGGCTGCGCTATCTCTGGCGCAACAACCAAGATGCCAACGAAATTAACCATCCGGCCGGACCTGCGTATTGCAAAGCACGTTTGACGGGGCTGGCCCGCTTTGAAGCATTTCACAATTTGAATGGCTATAAAGGAGGGCTTTTAGCGACGTCTGGCCAGGAAGGTTTAGCCGACGCGGTCAACGCATCTGGAGAGTTTTCCTGCGAGCTCGCCATGTACCTGCCTTCTTCACGTAAGCCGGCCAAGCTCGCGGGTTTGATTCTAAACGGCAACAGTATCGACGATGGAAACTTCGCCTTAGTTCAGCGCTCGGATGCAATCGGTCACAACTTGCATATGAAATTAGCCACCGGAAGCAATACCCTCGCAACCGCAGACGAGGAGGAATTATTTCAGGTCTACATGCCGGTGGATGAGGTATTATACCTCTCTCTTACCTACGGTGATGATCGGCTAAAAATTTACACCAACGGGGCAGCTTACGCTGAGTCGAGAAAGTTTAGTGGGCCAGCTGCAGGTTGGCGCGAAGGCTTGCCGTTGCAATTTGCGAGCCTTCCCAAGGGGGACGGGGATTGGCCTGGCTTCATGGAAAATATGGCGCTGTACAATCGGGTGCTTACACCCGAGGAAATCGCAATCAACGCTGCGACCTACCGAAAGCAAATGAAGGAAAATCTCAGCAAGATGCCACCAAGCATCCGACTCAACGCCAAGCTGACCGAAGTGTCGCCTCTGCGCGGGCCGAATGATCTCGGAGCGTATCGTCGCGATTTAGTGGCTTGCGCCTACGAGGTCGTTTCGGTGACTCGAGGGGAATTGACCGAGAAAAATATCGCGGTGTTGCATTGGTCCGTGCTGGATCGCGAAGTGATTCCTTTTACGAGGAAAGTCGGTCAGGTTTATCCGCTCGTGATTAGCCCGAAGTCCGCGCGTCCCGAGCTGGAAGGGGAGCGCATCAGCAACTCACTCGAAGACATTGATCTCACCGAGTACCTCGATCTGAGCGATCCGGTTCGCTAGCGCGAAGCGATAATACGAAGGCAAAAAAAGACCCGTAATTCAGAATGGTAGTTGTCATTCGATTACGGGTTTTTCGTTTACGTAAGCCGGATTGCGACGGGATAAATCCTGTTGCGACAAACGCGGAATAAATTCCGCGCCACATTGGCAAGTTCTGCAATTTCTGAAAAGTAGTGATTAAGGCCAAGGAGCGGCGGTTTCCAACCGCCGACAGTGGGATGTATTTCACTTGTAACGACCTCTCCAGTGAAAAGCCAAACCTCAGGTTCCGATAAATCGGAATTTGCCTGCTCCAGAGCTTTGGAAACAGGGCTTGGTTTGTCGCTACGCTTACGGGCGTTCGTGTGGAAGCATTTCGCCGCCGATGATCGATGCGCCACCATCAACGTAAAGGGTTTGGCCTGAAACCATTTTCGACATGTTGCCGATCATGAAGAGAACCGCGTCTGCGACATCGTCGCGTGCATTGGTTGGATCCCAGTTAAGAGGGGACATGCGCCCCCAGGTTTTTCCGAGTTCTTCAAAGCCAGGAATCGCACCCGCTGCTTTGGTCAGAAGCGGACCCGCTGAAATTGCGTTCACGCGAATTTGGTCCTTACCATGACGGCGAGCCAAACCACGAACCACAGCTTCGAGAGCCGCTTTGTTCACACTCATCCAATTGTAATACGCAAAGGCAACTTGGGAGGCGAAGGTCAGGGCGACAATCGATCCGCCTTCGGTCATTTTAGGTTGTGCGTACTTTGCGACCGTAGCAAGGGAAACGGCACTAATGTGAAAACCCATTTTCAAGTCATCGATCGCGTCGGTATGAAATTCTTCACCGAGACAGGTTTTGGGATTTGCATAGGCGATGGAGTGAACCACGCCAGCTATCTCTGGAAGTTCGTCAAACAAGATTTTCACCTCTTCTTCGACCGTTATGTCGCAGAACTTAATGTCCAAGCAGTCCTTCTCTTCTTGGCTAAGCTCTTTGCTGCGGTCGAGAAATATTTTTTTCATCCGCTCGCTTTGTACCGTAAAGATGACTTTTCCGCCGCGGGCTTCGATGCCTTTTCCAACTGCATATGCAATCGAGTTCGAGTCGAGTAGACCCATCACAATGTATGTTTTATCTTTCTCAATCATAGGCGTTGCCTAGCTAGCTCCGAAGAGTAATGCAACGAAAAGCTATCGAATGCGTTGAGTTTCCCTCAAATCTGGTGTCGTGAAACGTACAGGATTAGCTCCGTAATTAACCTGTTTTCTGCCTGTAATTTGATCATTCTTGGGCTAGCGTCCGAATATAAAAAAGGATCTGACAGGTAATATGTTCATGCAACGATGCAGTGAATTTCGAAATCAATGGCATTCCGTTTCCAGGCGGACGCGGTGTTGTGCTGTTCCAACGCGTTCTGTGTGGCTGCGTTCTGTGTGGCTGCGTTCTGTGTGGCTGAATGTCGGCTGCGTTGTGTGCTTGAGCATCGTAGCTTGCCCAGGTCTTTTAGCGCAGGATACGTCACCTGTTCAGGCTATTGCACCGGCTCAGGCTGTCAAAGGGGCTCAGGCTGTTAAAGGTGCTCAGGCTGTTAAAGGTGCTCAGGCTGTTAAAAGGGCTCAGGCTGTTGAACGGGCTCCGGCCAGCTTGCCCACTACCCTTTCACCGAGCAAGGCGAGGCCGTCTGCGTTTTCTAAATCGAATTCCAGTTTGCTTAAACCTCGCAAAGTGACGCGCCCGACGCTGGTAAATCCGCTGCCTAAAACAGATGCGTCCTTGCCCGCATCTAGCTCGTCGTTAAGGCCCCCTGTGATTTTGCCGTCAAACCCTCGGACTGCGATCGCAAAGCCGAAAGCTGTAGCTGTTACTTCTTCGCCAGCTGTTACTTCTTCGCCAGCTGTTACTCCTTCGCCAGCTGTTACTCCTTCGCAACCAAGGACCCTTGCCAAATCGGCTGCGCCTTCCGTGCGTAATCCTGAGCCGAAAGCGATTCCGGTGCAGCCTTCCGTCGAAGCGCGAAAATCGTTGCCTCGACCCACGGTCAAAGTGAATCCGCCTCGTAACCAAGTACCGATTATACCCTCTGTGGCTAAACCCGCGCCATTCGTAGCTAAACCTCCTTCTGTGATTCGGCCTTTACCAGCCGTGGCTCAACCAATTCAGCAGCCGATTCCTCCATTGATCACGCCTCCAGTGCCTTCAGTTAAATCAACGCGAGCAAATCCAGAAGATATGGTTAGGTCCAAGCCGCGCAAGCCCCTCGTGGTTCGCCCTGCGGTCAAGCCGACGATACAAAAGCCGACGATCCACAAGCCTACTTCTCAAAAGAAGTCATTGGCCAAATCGTTGATCTCCCCAACCGTTCGCCCAAAGCAAGCTGCAAAAACCAATCCGTCAGTTGTCAAAGCGCCTGCCAACGTTGTTGTGCCAGAACGTCCTGTTTTCCGTCAACTTGGCCCCAGGCCCGTGATGCGTCCCTCGGTGCCGGCGGACACGGCTGCGGACATTGCGGTATCACCTAAATCGGTCCCTGCTTCGAATGTCGTCGGATCTGAATTGGGTTCCTCAAGCCCGACAACGCGTCCCGCCTCGCCAGCCGTGGTTCGATCCAATTCTCCCTTTGCTCCGGCAAGTTCCGTCTCTTCACGAAACACAACGGGTGCAGAATCATCAGCCATCGCCAAGTCGTCTGGCATCGCGATGAATCCAGACACGACCGCCTCAGATATCGAAATTGAATCCGAGGCCCTTTATTCCTTTGAATACACGGTGGTGAAAGGGGATACCTGCGCGTCGATTTGCGATAAGTTTCTTAACGATAAAAAGGCGTGTGATGAGCTCCTCGCGCTCAACAATGCTAAAGACGCTGGTGAGCTGTTTAAACCTGGAACGGTGATTCGTCTCCCAGGTACCTTGCGCGAAGATGCGATCTCTGCGATCTCCAAAGCGCGAGAGGCGATGACCGAGGCCAACTTGGTTAAAGCAGACCAATGGGCGCGGACGGAGTTCACCATCGGGATTAAAACCTTAAGCGAAGCCAATCGTTTTATTAAAGAAGCTTCCTATGATTTAGCCATTACCCGAGGCGTGATTTCGGGCCGGATGTTCGAACGTGCGGTGGGAGCAGCCGATGAAAACGCGAAGGAAAAAACACCTGTCTTGGTGCGTAAAGTTTTCGGCGAATGCATGTACTCGCGCGACAGTGGCGAAACATTCCAAGTGGCGCGCGCCGGCCAATCGCTTCCTGATCCGGTGCTAATTCGCACTGGCAAGCGCTCACGGGCCGAACTAAAACTTCCTGACGGATCTCGTGTGGTGCTCATGGATGATTCGATTGTGGTCATCGACAAGTTGAATCGGGACCAGCGTGATGACAAGCGTGAGAACTTTTTCCGGGTTCCAACGGGTGAGTGCATGCTCTCATTTTCCGAAGAAGTTCTCAATAATGGATCATTACTTGGGATCTCCGGCCTGGTGTTAGTCGAAGGGGCCAATGCGGTTATGCGCTACAAAAAAGTGAATGAACGCGTTATCCTTTGTACCTATAAAAAAGATGTCGCCCTGAAAAACGGAGAGGAAATTATCCGAATTCCTGAGGGAGAAGGGGTGAGTATGATTGATGGAAAAGAGACGGCGCGCTCGCGTTTGGTGCCTCCTCCGAAATTGCTTTACTTGCCTGACAATGCGTTGACCGCGAATCAGACCCCCGTTTTTCGCTGGCAGAGTCTTCGCTCCCAGCGGGTTTCAAAATTCCGCCTTGAAGTCTCCCGTGACGAGCAGTTCATTCAAATCGTCGACAACGTGCTGACCCAATTCCAGCAACGCAAGTCGGATGCATATTTCCCCGAGGGTCGTTATTACTGGCGCCTCACCCAGATCGATAATTTAGACTTCGAAAGTGCGTACTCACCGGTGAACAGCTTTCGAGTGAAGAAAAATTTCGATCTCGCGTTCGATGTACTCGGAGCCACGCCCAAAGTGAATTCAGAAGGTCGCTTCGTTGTTTCGCCTGAACAGGAAATTATGATTCGGCCCGCCAAAGACTCGAGTGTCGTGAAAATGAAAGTTCGTATTGGTGACGGCCCTGAAACAGATTTGACCGGCCCAATTAAACTAAATGAAATTGGCGACGTGCCGATTTCGATTACCGGTATTGGGGTAGAAGGGGACCGAGGCAATGAGCTCACTGGGGTGTTCCAAGTGGATACTGCAGCGCCGATTTTGAATTTTCGTACCATCAAGCGCGAGCAACTCGTCGACTCGACGTCAATTTTGACCGTCGAGCTCAGTGCAGAGGATTCCAGCGGAGTAGATACGCTTGAGTACAAAACCCAAGCGGAAAGTTTCATCCCGTATACCAAACCCTTGGAGCTTGTCCTGTCTGATAAGCCGGTTGAACTCACCTTCCGTGCAACCGACAAGCTCGGCAATGTTGCCGAGCCTCTCTCTGTGGTTCTGAAGCGCCCATCGGCTCCCTGAGCTCGGACGCAGATGAATCTTATCGCACATTTTTACGTAGCCGAAATAACCGAGACCAGCTTCGTTGGTAGCTTGTTGGGCGATTTTAAAACGGGGCAGATCGATGGAGAGTATTCGCCCGAATTAAATACCGCCATCCATTTGCATCGGCAGGTTGATTCCTTCGCAGATAACCACCCCTTGGTTCGGAAATGGTGCATTGCATTTGATCCGCCGTTCCGTCGTGGGGTAGGGATCGCGCTCGATCTCTGGTTTGATTATCTTTTGCTCCGCGATTGGGATCAGCTAGTTGAAGAGGTGAACGCCGAGGAATTTATTGAGCGGGTGAAGCAGACGCTCCTCGCAGATGACGAGGCGGTACCACGCCCTGTCATTCACTTGGTGGATGCGGTGAGAAATTATAATCTTTTGGAGAGTTACGCCGAAACCGAAGGGATCAGGCAGGCTCTTTTGCGGATTGAGCGGCGTTTGCGTGGTCGGGTACCTCTCGTCGGGCTGGTCGATCGGTTTCAAGAACCAGCGGTCCAGCAGGAACTCTCTGAAGACTTCCATGCATTTTTTCGACAATTACTCGCCCATGTTCGTAACCTTGACCTCCCATAATCTGTATTGCTGATTGAACCCGCTGAAAAGTGATTCCAATTTTTGTCGAGAATCGTAATTGAGGCCAGAGCTGTTTTAGACTAAAAAGAGACATTATGAAGAAAATCCTACTACTCCTATCTGCCGTAGCCCTGATGGCTACAACCCCTGTCACCAGTCATGCACAATCCGCAGACTCGCCTGATCTGTTCGTGAAGGTCCTCACCAAAGCGGTTGAAAAAGGTCGCCCCGATATTGCTTGGCAGACCCTACCCCCGTCTTACCGCAAAGACGTTGAAGGGCTTATGCACTCGTTCGCGGGTAAAATGGATCCTGCTCTTTTTAATGGCGTTTCTGGACTCGTCAAAGACGCCGGACGCGTTTTGGGCAACAAAAAGGATCTGCTTCTCGCCTCGCCAATGATGAAGGGAGTGGCCGAACAAGCCGAAGGAGTTGATGCAGGCGAAAGCTACGACACATTAGTTAGTACCCTCCAGACACTAGGCGGAAGCCCATTGATGGACCTCGATTCACTCAAGACCATCGACATGGGTAAATTCCTCGCGGGTGATGGCTCGAAACTTGCCAACACCTTTTTGACCTCGATGAAAGAAGCGAAAGGAAACCCACAGGCCAAAGAGATGCTCGGCGAAATGGACAAATTTCTTAACTCAAAAGCAACCACCACCTCGGTAGAGGGCGACTCTGCGAAAGTTGCCATCGAAATGGACGGCGAAACCGAGAACGTTGAATTCTCTCGGGTTGAAGGCCGTTGGATCCCATCCGACCTTGCGACCCGCTGGCCCATGATCATGGCAGAAGCCAAAAAAGGCATTGCACAGATCGATTTCGATGCGCCTGAAATGAAGCAAATGAAAATGCCGATCATGATGGGCATTAATATGGGCAAAGGCATGCTGATGAACATTGACGAAGCGACCAATCAAAAAGAGCTCCAAGAGTCTATCGGCCCGGTTATTGACATGGCCAAAGGTCTGATGGGCGGCATGATGGGTGGACAGTAAACTGCGGTTCAATCTGTCCTAGCTTCGGCTAGGATTGACGTAGGTTGGCTCTCCGAGCCGACACATCAGAAGGCCCAAAAAACATAGTCGGGACAGAGTCCCAACCTACTTGACAGCAAAACGAACCATCGTGACCTCGCGGAAGCCTATAAGCCGTTCAACCTCTCATCAACATCGACTCACCCTAACAAGCCAAACACCTTGGCGATTGATAGCAGCACGATTACGATAAGAAGTCGTCTGATCCACACATCTGCATGTTCATAGCGGGTGGCAAAACGCGCTGCGAGCCAGGCACCAAGGCATTGGCCCACCGCCATGATCAGCCCAAGCTCCCAGTGGATTTGCCCATTCACCAAGAAGATCCATATCGTGCATAGATTAAAACCAAACACGCAGAGGAGCTTGATGAAGTTCGCTTCTTTAAGATTGAATCCCGCTGCGACCACCAGAGAGGCGAGGAGCAGGATTCCTACCCCCGCTTGAATAAAACCTCCGTAAAATCCGACCGCTACAAACAGCAGGCTCACCCATGCGGCGGGGCGTCCGACCGCGATGCTTGAATCACGCTTCAACCAACGCTTGGGTTTAATTAAAATGACGCCGAGCATGGAGACCATGACGATTCCGATCACCAAGCGCATGCTCTGATCCGTCAGCTGGCTCGCGAGCCAGGCTCCAAAAAGCGATCCAAAAACAGCCGGGAGCACGTACTGCCAGATTTGCCCTCGCCACTGCACAGTACCGCTTCGCCAGTAGGTGAGAATCCCGACCAGGCTTTGAAAAAACGCCCCGATTCGGTTGGTTCCATTGGCCACGGTTGCGGGGAGCCCGAGGAACATCAACATGGGAAGGGTGATGAGAGAGCCACTTCCCGCGAGGGTGTTGATCACCCCTGCGAGCACGCCTGCGCAAATCGCGGCACTAAGTTGAAGTGGGCTGAGGTCCATGCTCGTTGCATAGCTCAGATTGCCTGGCATAGGCAACGCATTCTTTTTTCTACAACGTTCCTTTGAGCTTGCTCCTTATGTCACGGTAATTTCCGTCAAAAAAGCCAAGCTAAAACCTGTATCCTCGGGTTGACATCTTCAGATTCCCGAACAACTTCGACCCATGAGTTTGTCTACGATCTTTGACGCAGGGCTACGGCCCTGGATTGGTACATCCCCTCAGCTTGAGAGTAGTCTTCAGCTGAGTCCTTTTGGATGTGAATGCCGCATTGTGTCCACGGGAAAAGCGGACCAGAATTTTCTCAACGCCTACTTGATCGCGAACGGATTGGCTTTCGGCAACCCGCTGCTGAAAATGCCTAATTGGGTCTTGGTCGATTGTGTTCTTAACCAAAGTGCGGTGGCTGGATTTATGGCTCCCAAAGCGATGTTTAGCGACAACGCAATTGAAGCCTTTCGCACCGGTACACCGGACATCCAAGTCGATGTGGATGCGTTGGACTACTTGCCGGTGAGCGGTCAAATCGCGGGCTTAACCGCGGATCGCGAAACCTGGTTTGGCTTCTCCCTCTTTTCGTTACAGAGGCTACTCAAGGATTTACCGAAGGGAATTTGGCTGGCTCCCTACACCAAGGCGCTTGCGATCGAAACCTATCAGGCCACCTCTTTTGCAGGTATCGCTCAGTACGATAATCGGGCGGTGCAAATCCATGGCATGATGGGGCAGATGTTTATCCGCGAACCCGTAGTGTGGATGCATCCGCAAACCACCCAAACCTTTACCTACGAAATGCAGGTCGATTTTAATATCGATCAGCTTCTCGATACCACCCCCAGCGAGCCCGATTTTTATCTCAAGGCCGACGATGACGAGAAAAAGTTCGAGGTCGAGTTGGCGATGAAATCGGGGCACCGCTTCGAAATTCTCGCCCCGTTTCAGGTCGATCTCGATGGAACGAAAGCCTTGCCGATTCGGCAGCATAAACCGATTCGGCAGGATAAACCGATTCAGCAGGGTCCTGCCCCGGAGACCTCATGATCGAATCAATTCAGTTCCATCGCACCGTTCCTGGCCCTCACTTGCTAGTGATGGGTGGGATTCACGGCAACGAACCATGTGGCACCGATGCAATCCATCAGATCATTCGAGAAATTCGGCAAGGGGATTTAGACATCGATTGCGGCACCCTGACCTTTATTCCGATTTGCAACCCTCAAGCGGGCCTGAAAAAAGTTCGGTATATTGATGATAATTTGAATCGGGTGTTCACCCGTCATGAGGACTGCTCGGGCTCGATCGAAAAGGCCTTAGCCAATGTCTTAACCGAATATGTGAACGCCTGTGATGTCTTGCTCGACCTCCATTCGATGTCGGCCAAAGGCAAGGGTTTTGTCTTCATGGATTACGATGACGAAGCAAACGAGGCCTTTGCTCGCGCGCTTGGCTTTGAACATATTTTAACCGGCTGGCCGGAAATGTTCGCGGCGTCGGATGATGTCGACACCGTCACTTATGCGCATCAACAAGGCAAGATCGCGGTCACCACCGAAGGCGGACAGCACAGCGATCCGGCATCGGCGGTGCTCTCGTATCGTGCGATTCGCAATGCCATGCAACACCTTGGGATTAGTAAGAGCGCAGGCAGCTCGTCAAAAGGGCGGGAAGCCACCGTGATTCGAGCTGAGCTGAAAGTACACCGCGGCGAAGGAGAGGGCGAGTTTGTCAAAGCCTGGTCGCATCTCGATGCAGTTGCATCGGGTGATGTCATCGCGGTGGAAAATGGGGTGGAGCAATTGAGTCCCTTTGATGGCCATATTCTCCTGCCTCGTAGCGAGCCCCACGTCGGTGACGAATGGTATTATCTTGGCCGGGCGGTTACCTCGTGAAGACGGTGTCAAAAACGATCCGGCTTTTCTTGGAGGGCATCGGACGGCCGGAAGAGTACGAGTATTATTTAAATAAATTCAATGCGGAGCCGGGACGTTTTTTTTGCGTGGTATGCCCCGATCCATCCTCTGTACGGGATGCGGCACGTCCGCTTGTATTTGATCTGAATTTTCTTCAGCGGATCGAACTTCCACCGCTCCTGTTGTTTGCCGGTGAGCAGGCAGAAGAGATGTTCGAAGCAATGCGGGAGCAGGGCCTGGCCATGCGGCGGGTCCTGATGGAAGCGGATGGTTCGCTTCCTGTACGTTGTCATGAAGGCGATGAAGCAAGCTCGGTTACGGATGAGTTGGCCTTGCCCACGATCGTGAGTTCGGAGCCTGCGGAGAAGCAGTTAAAAATGCTAGTGCCTGCCTTTACCGATCGGGTGCATTGGGTTTCCCTCAGCGGGGCCTTGCATTCGGCGGGTGATAAGGTGTTGGACATCGTTTATCTCAATCAAGAACACGAGGTTCGCCAAGCTGACGCCTTAGCCATGCAGGCAGCCGAAGCCGTCTTGCAGAAACATCCGAGGGCGCATATTTCCATCACCTCTCCAATGAATTTTCTCCGGGAATTGTTTACCGTAAAAGGTGCCGGGACTTTGATTAAGCCTGGAAGTGCGTTAACCATGTATCGTGATGTGTCAGCCGTGGACCAATCTGTTTTAGCCTCGTTGATCGAGCGTTCCTTTGGAAAGCCTATCGACCTTTCGCCTCTCATGCCTCGTTTCCATAGCCTCTTGCTAGATGAGGAGCTCGCTGGTGCAGCCCTGTTTGAATCAACTCCACCCGGTATCTATTTGTCCAAATTTGCCGTGACGCGAGAGATGCAGGGTTTGGGCTTAGCCCAAGAACTTTGGGATCGGTGCACGGTTGAAGAGCCGGCTTTTTTTTGGCGGTGCCGCCCGAATAACCCCATCGTCCGTTGGTATCATCAACATGCAGACGGTTGGCAACGCGGGGATGACTGGCACGTATTTTGGCGCGGGATGCCCTTGGAGCGGGTTCCTGAATTGGTGGCCTATTCGCTTCAGCGCCCAGGCGATTTCCAGGCTGAAGACGCTTAAGTGAGGTTTGATCGTCGCGATCCTAGGAGTCTGTTGGACTTAGGCTTTCGAGCGAGAGTTTCTCAGTTTGAGACCAGACGGTTTGGACGATTCGTGAGAATAGTTGAGACTATTTGATCGATTCGTCCGGATCGTATGGGCCAACGTGAGGAATTCGCAGCCGAATCTGCTAAGTCCGATAGGCTCCTAGTAGTCTGTCGGGCTCCTAGGTAGCGCCTGTCCTCAACCCACGCTCACAGGGTTTTCGGGTGCTTGCTTGAAACATTCTACGCCTGTTAAACGATGGACCCTGTCCATCTTCGGCGGTTGGAAACCGCCGCTCCTTGGCCTTCGGCGCTTCACTTTTTGGAAATGAATACCCCATTATCTTCTGAATTCTCCTTTGCAAATGAATTGGCCGGACAGGCTGACAAACGAAAATCTGTCTTTTGGTGACAGGCTCTAGGTAAACACGTACCAATACAGCGCGAGCACAACTGCGAGAATAATTCGGTACACGCCAAAGATGGCGAGGCCGTGACGGTTTAAATATCCAACCATCCATTTCACGGCAAAGGCCGCGCTAATTAACGCGAAGAGGAAGCCAAGAAAGAGGTTGAGGCCGCCGTAGGCATCTAAAATCACATTCCCGTATTTCACCCCGTCGTAGAGTGTCGATGCACTCAAGGTCACCGCGCCAAGCAAAAAGCTAAACGCAACTGCGGTCTGGAGCCGCAACCCGAGCAGGCAGGCACCTAAAATGGTGACCAAGCTACGGCTGGTTCCAGGCCACATGGCGAGAACTTGAAAGCATCCGATACCAAACGCGGTCAGCCAACCGATGCGGTAGACTTCTTCTTTTCCGTCACGGCCACCTCCGCCAAGAAATTCCCACGCGAGAATGACAATGCCGCCAACAAACCAACCGATCAGGGTGAAATGTTTGGCAAAGAGAACGTCCTTAATCGTATCTGCAAAGGTCAGCCCAACCACCGCGGCTGGAATAAAGGCGATGATGAGGTTTACAAAGAGGTGAAGGCCTTCGGGATCACGGCCGATTAAACCTTTGAGCATGCGCAAAATATAGGGCCAGTACAGGCCAACCACGGCAAGAATCGCGCCGAGCTGAATCACAATGGCGTAGGCCTTACTCGCATCCGTAGAGGGAATTCCCATGAGCTCTTGGGTAACCAACAGGTGGCCGGTCGAGGAGACAGGGAGGTACTCAGTGAGGCCTTCCACGAGACCGAGAATGATGGCTTGAAAGGCCGTCATGCTCTGGGCCACCGCGGCAATGCTGGGTTCTGCGCCTGATGTCAGGGTTTCTGCGCCAGAGGCGAGGGCGTCAACCGCGTTGCCCGCTGCATTTGTAATGCTGCTCATGGCATCGGTCGCATTGCTAGCTAGGTTCGTGGCACTGTTGGCTAAGTTCGTGGCGCTACCCGTCACCGCCTCGACTACTCCAGCGCCAGCTTCGGTAGCACTCGTTGCTGCATTCGAGATGCCGCTTGCTACTTTTGTCGTAAGGTCAGTCGCCGCGTCTTGTGCCTGCGCGGCACGAGAAAAGAGGGAGGCACCCGCACTGATAAGGAGGGCCATAAATGGAACACCAGAGCGAGGGAATCGGGGTAAAAGCCAATGGGAGCTTGGTCTTCTTTGGGGCAATGTCACGAAGATGGCCTCATTAATTTGAGTTTGGGAATGTCTTGAAGATCCAGCATGCCGACCGGTCGTTGCTCGGCGTCGACGATGATAATGTCATCGATCGAATGGGTCTGGAAAAATGAAAGTGCGTCAGAAATTGGATCGCTTTCTTTCAGGGAAAGCGGGGAGGGGGTCATGATCTCTTTGATCGGGAGGTCCAATAAGGCATCGCCTTTGAGGAAGTGGCGTCGGATATCTCCATCGGTAACAATGCCGCAAAGGACGCCTTGGCTGTCTGTAATCGCAGCCGCGCCGCTGCGGCAATTGGTCATTAACAGAAGCGTATCCTGCAAGCTCGTCTCGGCATCGGTCTTGGCAAAGCGCCCGTTGGTTCGCATAATGTCGCGCAGAAGCCCAAGGGTGTTTCCGATGGCGCCTGAGGGGTGCAGCTTGGCGAATTCTTCGCGCTGAAAACCGCGCCGTTCAGCCAGGAGCATACTCAAGGTGTCGCCCAAGGCGAGGGTCACCAAACTCGACGTAGTGGGAGCCAAGCCAAAGACACAGGCTTCTTGCTCGATAGGTAAATCAATCACGACATCCGCGTTCTCGGCCAGGGAGCTATGATTGGATCCGGTCAACGCCACGAGGCAGGAGGCGAGTTTTTTTACATGCGGTAAAATGTGGAGAATCTCCTCCGATTCACCGCTGAAGCTTAAAAGAATAACTGCATCGCCTTGAGCCAGCATCCCTAAATCCCCGTGTCGCGCTTCTGCTGCGTGCATGGTGCTGCAAGGCATCCCGAGTGAATTGAAGGTGGCGCAGAGCTTTTTTCCAATGTGATAACTCTTGCCCATGCCACAAATGACAAGGCGTCCTCCATGGCTCAACGTCGTCTCAAGTATTTCAACTGCGTGGCAAATTTCTGGACCCAATTGGTCGATGACACGCTGCAAGCCTTGGAGTTGTACCTCCAAATGCCCGCGCGCCTGTTGCATCAACGGAGTTGAGTCATGATCTGACATGAGGAGCATCTAGCACGCCCCAATGGCTTTGCAAGGTCGAGATTCCGAATGAGGGAGCAATTAAAAGGGTAATCGATTCCGCTTTTAGCGTGGCAAAGGTTGGGCCTCAAATATCCACGATGGTGGCGCCACCGCCTGCTTCTTTAAGAAGGATGAGCTTCCGACCCCTACACCGGCGATTACCCTAATCACGAAGGCCGCTCCTTGGCCTTCGGCGAAAACCAGGAACGGATTCGTCAAAGTGGCAGTGGCGTCCCGCCTCTGTGCGAAGGGGGCATTCTCTGTGGGGCCGTATCACAACCATTCTGCTACGAGTTTTTCGATTCAGCGGAGCCCTATTCGCCTGAAAGGCGAAAACAACGTAGCGATGGGCAACGCCCATCGTCCGAATTGATGGCCACCTCAAGTCTGAAAGACTTACACAAGTAACGAAGGGCTTGCATCAGCTACAGAGGTTTGTGGAAGCCTTTCAGGCTTCAAAGGCTGGACTCACTTCCGATGGGCGTTGCCCGGGGCCGATGGGCGTTGCCCATCGCTACGCTCTGCAAGCCTTTCAGGCTTGGGATTTACTGCGCACAGCTGGGGTGGCAGGCGTCATTCCCCATAAGATGATCGTTCTCGTGCCAAACAAATAACGGACCAATCCGCCAAAACACGCGATTGTGACTCGTTTTGGCGAGCTGATTGAGTAAGCATTTCTTAACCTTTTCGATAGACCATGGACTTTTTTTATCTCGAACACCTGCGCCTCGACTGGGGCTTTGGGAACCCCAATAAGACTGCCGCACTCATCGTTTGCTTGATGATGCTAAGCTGGCTCCCGGCCTTTTGGTTTAAGAGCTCTGACCGTCCCCGCCTGCGGCGTGTCGCCTTTTGGGTGAGCCTCATCACCTGCGCCGTCTTCGGATATTTTTTGCTGCAAACCTACTCACGCGGAGGCTTCGTTGCCGCCTTGGGGGGTGGGTTCCTTTTGCTCATCACCGCGCCTCGTCCTTGGCCTTGGCGCCGCGTTTGGGCCATCACCTTTGGCATCGGGTTTTTGCTGCTCGCGGGGATTCACAATGAGAGTTTATTTCGCGCCACCGAAGGGGTGATGACCACGGATGTAAGCGTCAACAACCGGCTGCTCATTTGGAAAGAAACGCCGCATATGATGTTCGATGCACCGCAAGGGTGGGGGATCGGCCAAAGCGGAAATGCCTTCATGCAGTGGTACCAACCCGAAGGGAATACCGAATCCTATCGCACCCTCGTCAACAGTCATTTCACCTGGTGGGTCGAGTTCGATTGGCCGCGCCGCATCGGCTACACCTTCGCCTGGCTCCTCGCGCTCGCGCTTTGTTTGCCGCACGCCAAAGCCCGTTGGTACGCCGTGGTCATGGCCGCGATTTTCAGCTTCGCGATCACCGCGCTCTTTAGCTCCGTGGCGGAAGAACCCGCTTTATGGATCGCACCCTTGACCGGGCTGGGGTTGGTGTTACTGCATCGGGTCGCCCGCTGGGTCCCCATCTCTGGCCCAGGCGTCGGAGCCGCTGTCTTGTTCACCACCGCCATCATGGGCATTCTTTCCATCATCGGATTAACCGATGAAACGCGGACCATTCAACTCAAGAAAAACCTCATCACAGTTGGCGAAGGGGAGCCGACTTTTCGGCTTGTGAGCGCGGTGCACCAAGGGGAGAGCGAAGTTCTTCCCAAACATTTTGGCCACCAAGCTCGAGGCCAAAGCAATATAACCTTCGAAGTGATGTGGCCCTTCGCCTCAGCCACGCAGCGCATCGATCGCGTCGAGCTACCCTTGGTCTATGCCGGGACCGTCCCGACTCAATGCGATACGCAGCAGGTTGCCGTTATCTTGCTAAACCCACAAGCGGATCCGCCCGAAAATTGGCCCGAGCAGGTGCCGACCACGGTCGTGCGCGGTAGTTTTTATAAATCGGGACGCAGTGCGTGGCGAGACTTCGTCGACGCCTCTGACGCGCGACGGTTGGTCACCATTCCGGGTGCGGGTACGTTGCTGCCGAATTGGCTCGAGCTGATCGAGGCCGAAGTGAAGATGGTAGACGTGAAGCCAGTCCAGCCATAGCTTCAAGCCTCTGCCACTCAATGGCGGATGCTTTCCAAGCCGCTGCCACTCAATGGCAACGTCAGGTGGCAAAAGAATGCACTTTTCGATCTTTCGCGAAAGCATCGATCTCGTGACACAAGCGCCTGCTTCCTTGCATGTAAAATGCCCCAAAGGGGTAAGATATCGTAGCCAGGGGTGGAGCGCAGCGCAACCCCTGGAACCCGAGCCGAAAGCCAAGCCACGAGCCAAATACCATGTTCGACAAGTGCCCGCAAAACGAGGCGCAGGACAATTCAATTGAGCGTGTTGATGCATGACCTCCTCCCTCCACTTGACCTTGACCTTTCACTTGACCTTGACCTTTCACTTGACCTTGACCTTGACCTCGACCTCGCCTGAGCCTCGGTTGGAGTTCGTTCCAAAGGTCGCAGGCCCTTCTCGTTGCGCGATTCGCCGCAACTGAACTTAGGGTTTCGCTCCGCTACACCCTCGGCTACGATTTCTCACCCCTTTAGGGCGGACGCTCACTCCGGAATGGCCGTCAAAAGTAGCGAACACCGCCACACTTTAGGCTCCTATTTCCCATCGCCTTTGGGGCGGATTCCTCTCCAAAATAGCCGGTCTCAACTGGCGGCCACCGCTCCACTTGCGATCTAATCATATGTTCGCACCGGTCTGAGAGAACTCAAAACCCAGATCTGGAATCTACAAGAGCTTCCGACTTCCGTTCCATCCACCAGCCGACCAATGGGAACTGCAGCCAAAAGGAAAAGTAGAAGAAGGTTAGATACCAGAATGGAATGACAAAGCCGATTCCCAGTCCCCAGCCGAGACCTAAGAGGAGATAATCGTACACGAAAAGAGGCACCGTCAAATAGAACGCGAGCCAAAGCGAGTTCCTGAAATGGCGTTCATCCTGCCAGTATTTTTTTAGGGTGTAACTCGTCACCGGGAAATACATCACGGTCACCGCGATTAGGATGACGACTTTTGCCCAGAACGGCCATTGCTGGTAGTATTTTGGCAAGCCAATGAGATAGAAGCTAAACCAGGTGGCGAAGCTATAGGCGAGAAGCTGGATGTGTTTTTTTGGCGACATGGGATTATTTCGGGGAAATATTATTGGGCTAAACGAAGTGGCTTGGGGGTTTAAACCTCACTGGTTTGGGCGAAGCTTGCGGGCCATTTCCCCCTCGAATTCAGGCATAACTTTTTTAGCTTCGCGACGATCTCGGGATGCTTCGCCTTTTTGGCTTTCACCCTTTCTGGCGTATGATTTCTCAATTTCATTCGACCCTGTTGAGTTGGAATGAAACGTCTTCACGGCTCTGATGGTGTATCGGCTAAGATGTCATAGCAATTCAGGAGGACCTGGCGGATATTTCCGCTGCTCTGTCGCCACCAGGTGGGTAAATATGGGGCGAGGCGAGAGTAGTGCGCGGGGGCGAGGTGTTGAACGCAGAGGTCGAGGATGTTGATGTCCGGTTCCAAGTGGAGTAGGGTGGGAAGCTTCCCTTTTTTGTGTCGAGTGACCAACAGGCCGGCGGCGGTGCGGGTTTCGCGGTAGAATTTCCTACGGTCAGACCAGTCAAGTTGTTCTTCGCCATCGAGGAGGATGATTTTATCGGCAGGGTTGTTCAACGCTTCCCATTGGTGGCTGGTTAGTGATCTTGTTTCGCGATTGAGGAAGATGCGGATGACGTGTTGGTGCTTGCTGGTGAGGCGTTCCTGCCAGGTATCGAGGAAGGTGGTTTTACCAGAGCCATGTCGACCAGTTAGAGTGACTCGGCGATTGAGTTTGGACCATCGGTCTTCGATGGACGCCCAGTCCGTTTCAATCCAGTCGGGTTTATATCTGAGCAGGCGTTCAACTCGGTCAGTGGCAAATGGATTGTCGCAGGCCTTCATTCCCAGATCTTTTGGTACCAGCTGACGTTTACGGCATTCCGAATATTATCTAAACCGATTTCCTTTCCGGTTGGGGAAACGACAAAATCTTTTTTGAAAGACTCTTCATTCGGTAGCGCAATAATTTTTAATGCCCATGTGAGGGAGATGTACGTGCCAGAAAAACTGTAGGGCTCATCGGGCAAGACGAACGCAAAACGTTCACAACCGGCAGAGCCGGTAAATGACGCGGGCCAGGTTCGTTTTTGCACGACCCCTATATCTTGAGTACCCCGGCCGCTGGTAAACCAATACAGGCGCAGCACGATGCTTTCCGCACTTGGAGGGGTGTACCATGTGATTGTCCCGGAGATTGTCTCTCCAGGACGGAACTCCGTTTTGCCCTCATCGAAATGGATGGTAAATGTTTCTGACATAGGGGGCTTTCCTTAGATTCCTGTGGCAACGGGGTTGATCGTGATGAAATACTTGTCGGTGACACTCGGACAGCGAGACATTTTACTCCTAACGTAAAGCGCCCACTTGATCCGGTTGTGAGTCGATTCCCAACTGGGCATGAGCTTGCCGGAGTTGGCCGGAAGGTCAATTTCCAGCGAGCCGGTGCTTTCTTTTTTGAGGTCCTGAATGTCGATAAGAACCTTCTCGAAAAAGACCTTGGTGACGCTAACGGTGTCGGTTCCCCGTTCAAATTCCGCTTCTTCCAAGCCAACGAGATAGATGGTGAATCGGCTGAGTCGATGTGCCTTGCCGTTTATTTGCCAGTTTAGGTTGGTTGGTTCTCCTAAGGTGATAGTTCCAGGTGTCAGGGTGAGAGTGTGCCTAGGGTTAAAGAGTGCAAATAGGCGCAAAAACATGAGTCCGATCATCAGGAGACCGGCAGGCCCCAAGAGAATGGCCATAAACGAGATGAATACATCCGGGGTGCCGTCCTGCCAGGATTTGATGCTAAAATAGATGGGGAAGACCATGATTCCATTCCAGACCAGAGAAAAGGCGACCATAGCAAAGAACTTACCCAAGCGTTTACCGCCGGGTTTGATGGTCTGCGGGTTTTGGTCTCGCTTGGAATGTTCTTTCTTTTTCATACTGCAATTCCGTTTGGCCTGTGGAACGTGCCGTTGCGGGCGAACCCTGCCGGGACTCTTTCCACGTCATGAGAACTGAGGCAATTAGGAAGACCATGGCCTAACTACGTGCCATCAGACGATGTCCTCGAATTCTTTATCTTCGGCTGAAGTGAACGCCGGTCCGGTCGTAGTCGAATCCCAATCACTGGTGATTTCTTGTCCAATAAACCCGCTATGTGCTTGGGTGGCGGGGTAATACCTGAAGCCGTCATCATCATCCCATTTGCTACTGCATGTTGGATCGTTATCCGAAGTACGCTTGATCTATCTTCCTTGCAGTTCCCTTGTGTTGCCGCGTAGCGATACCGGATATCATTACAGTGACCGAGCGGGATTTTTTCTTTGGAAGGACCACTTAGGAATAAGTTACCGGAGGGAGAGCAAGTGAATAGACGGACCTAAATATAATGCAGATTGCGTGATACCAGAGGTTCCTAGATGATACGCAAACGTTCGATCGTATACATTCCAGCGGCTAGTTGTAGCCGCTGGATGTTTCCTTAACCGCTAGGTCAGTCTAGTTCGACGACTTCTTGGTATTTCGGCACGTGGGTATCGAAGCCCAGTTTCTCGGTTAAGAATTCCGCGTAGGTTTTGGCGACTTTTTCATCTCCGTGAGTGACGAAGACGCGCTTGGGAGCTTTCTTCAGAGAAGAGATCCAGCGGAGGAGCTCGTCGCGATCTGCGTGACCGGAGAAGCCATTGATCTTGGTGATCTCAGCTCGAACCATTTGCTCTTCGCCGAAGAGACGGATTTTTTCGGGCTTCTCGATGATTTGCCGGCCCAAGGTGCCGATGGCTTGATAGCCGACAAAGAGAACCGTAGAGTCTGGGTTGCTGATGTTGTTGCGCAAGTGGTGTTTGATCCTGCCACCGTTGCACATGCCGGCGCCCGCGATGATGATGGCACTTCCGCGAATGCGATTGATCGCTTTGGATTGCTCCGCGCTGCGGCACAAAACGAGTCCTTGGAATTCGACCGGGTGGTCTCCTTTTTCCAGGCGCTCGACGGTTTCGGCGTCGAACAAGTCGGCATTGTCTTTAAAGACTTGGGTGACTTTGATCGCCATCGGGCTGTCGAGGAAGACGAGCACGGGTGGAATCTTCTTCTCATTGCGAAGGGTGCTCAAGTGGTACAGCAAGTCCTGCGAGCGTTCGACTGCAAAACTTGGGATGATCAAGTTACCGCCCCGCTTCATGGTGTCGTTGACGATCTTCTCGAGTTTTTCGGGGATCTCGTAATTGGGTTCGTGTAAGCGGTTGCCGTAGGTTGATTCTGTGAGCACGTAGTCGGCTGCATCAAACACCGATGGGTCGCGTAGAATCGGTTGGTCCCAGCGGCCGATGTCGCCTGAGAAGAGGATGCGTTTGGTTTCTGAATCGGTGGTGACGGTGACCATGATGTGGCAGGCTCCGAGGATGTGTCCGGCTTCGTGGAAGCGGGCGGTAATACCTTTGCCGACTTCGACTTCTTTTTCCATCTCGATATGCCGCAACAGTTCCGTGGCGGCTTTGGCGTCTTCGCTGGTGTAGAGCGGGCGCATGGGATACTTGGGTTTACGACCTTGGCGCTTGAGGCGTTTGACTTTGTACTTCAAGTCTTCTTCTTGGATCCGCGCGGAGTCGGTCATGATGATTTCCGCGATTTTGGCGCTGGCCCGCGTGGTGTAAATGTTGCCGCCAAAGCCTTCGGCTACGAGCTTCGGGACTCGTCCGCAGTGATCGAGGTGAGCATGCGTGAGGAGCATGTTGTCGATCGTCTTGGGGGAGATGGGGAAGGGGTCATAGTTACGATCTTGAAGGTCGCGTTCTTGGAACATGCCACAATCAACGAGGATGCGTTGGTTGTTTGCTTCGATTAGATAGCTGGAGCCGGTCACTGAACTGGAGGCTCCGAGGAAATGTAGCTTTATACTCATGGTAGTATTTGGCATGCCAAACCCCGTTTGTAAACCCCACTTTCGGGGGCATGCCCCCTCGATTCTGTCGAGTTCGAGCCTGTCCTGGAATCCTCTTCGGATATATTGTGGAAGACACATGGAGCCTGAAGGTCCCAGTCAACATAACTGAGGGCAATGCCTTGGGTTTCAGGTGTCTAAAAATCGTAGTGCTGAAAGTGCGATTCAATCTGAATGATCACCCAAACCCGCACTTTCAGGGCTCTATGGTTCTGGCATCCAGATGGGTGTTTCGCGCCAATGTCTTACTCAAGCCGATTTGCATGGAAAAGAGCGCGGTTTCCCCTGAAAAAAAAGCCGGAGGCTTGAAGGCCATTAGCCGGTCGGTGACCGAAGGGAACCACCGGAAACAAGCGAAGAATAATTCCCGAGCGCTGGAAGCGCGATCAGAGTACAAACCAGTTGCTGCGCTCTTTTTTCAGGAAGGCAAATGGTGAATTGCTCGTTTGGGTTTAGAGTTTTGGTCGCAAATTAAACAGGATTAAACAATCTCGCCAGGTTCTGCGCCTCGTTTGGAGTGGATTAGCTAGATAAGGTGTTCGGCTCGTTGCTGGGTTACATCTCACAGGTCCCCGGGGTTCCGCTTCGCTGCACCCCGCGCTAATTTCTGTCGTCCTTCCAGGACTCTCCCCATCTCAAGAGTACTGAGATAACGGCGAAGACCGTGGCTTATCGAGGAGCCATGGTGTCTAGCCCTGTCAGCCCATTTACGTTCAGTATCGACCCTATTTTTATCGCACAAAATCGGCCCGTTTAATTGCGCCTTCAGCACTGCGCTAATCTGCACTCTAGCTTTTTTTACCGCGTAGGCGTCGCCACGGCTGGAATCGTACGAGCCGCTGCATGCGGTAGATCCATGGGGCTGGAGGCGCGCCAAAGTAGGCCTCGAGGAATTCCGGCTCAGCCGAGCCCAGATTGAGCCTGCGAAGCGATCGCAAATCGAATACGGTGCTGAAAAATGGGAGGCGGAAAAGCTGTCGCGACACCCGATCATTATCGATGACCGCGATGCTTCCGTCGGACTGAATGAGAAGATTTTGCGCCCCGACGTCATGATGCCGAACCTTGGCTTGGTGCATGGTGCGGAGGTAATGGCCCGTGGCCTGTACCGCATCGGCGTAGCGTCGAGTCGCCTGCGGGTCATTCGCGTCGTCGGTTTTATTCACCGAGGCGGCCTCTTTGAGGTCGAGCAGACTATGCTCGGCCTCCACGGGGCGATAAAGAAACCACGACTCGAGCCCTGGGTTATAGGCGGGGCCGGTGAGCCAAGTTGCCATGGGTTCAATCGTGGGCAGGCCAGCTTCTCGAATCCAGGTGCTGCCTTTGTAGGCGAGGGCGCTGTCGTTTTTTAATAGGGCGCGGAAGAAGAAGTTGATCCGACGGTCCAAGCGATGTTCTTGATGAAAGGCGGTTCTTTTGAGCAAGAAATCACCGAGGCCTTCGATGTGAATTTGGGCCACCGTATTCCGGCTGTTCCCCACTGGAAATCGGTTTTGTAAGTTGGTGAATTTCCGCGCTAAAATCCACTGCCGGATCTGCTCTGATTCCGAGGCACAGATGCGGATGCTACGGATTTTAGTTGTGGCAGACTTAGGCATCTAAGCGCTTCCATGTCATGAGGCATTCGCGATCTTCTCGGCCTTCAAAGCCAGCTGGAGGCGGCGCGGCTGCGACCAAGGTAAACCAAGGGGCAAAAACGGCTTCGATATGAGCTTGGGTGTGGGTGAACGGAGGGCCTGAAGCCGACGGGCTGTCTTGCACGAAAAAGATCCCGATCAGTTGGCCACCAGGCTGCAAAACCTGATGCATCGCTTTTGCGTATTGGGCATGTTGCTCGGGATGGATCGCGCAAAAGAAGGTGTGCTCCCACACGGTTTGAAATAATCCATGATAGGCTTCGGCCGGGGACAGTGCGTCGCCTTCGATGAGCTGAAGATGTTCTGGTACGCCGGCGGCGGCGGCCATCGCGAGTCCGGTGGGCGAGAGGTCCATGCCGATGCAGTCGATGCCGGCTGAAGCGAAGCCTCGGGCGTCGTTGGCTCTTCCGCAGCCGGGAACCAGCACGGGGCCGTTAATCGGGGGATGAGTGGACGTTTCGCGAGAGAGTAATATCGGAATGCTGGGGTGGGCCATACCGCGATCCCAGGGGAAGGTGTCGGCCTGATACAGGCCTTCCCATTTATCCAGATTGTTTGAGTCTGGGTCTAATTCGTTATCCAGATCTTTGCTCATACATTCTTCTGCCAGACGGTGCATTCCGCTAGGCTCCACTGGTATTTTCGGGCGTGCTCACGAATCAAAAAGGGCATGTTGCTTTGCTCGACCAGCTGCAGCTCGGGGAGGGCGCGTTCGAGGGCTTGCGCCGCACTTTGTTCCGGCAGGCTCAGCCAGTTTTCCCGTGGGGTATAGCTTTCAAGCCAGGTGTATGGCGAGGTGATCACCACGGTGCCGCCTGGATTGAGTAAGCTGGGAATCCGACGCAGGCAGGCCATCGGGTCGGGGACGCGATCCACAAGGTTTGCCATTAAGATCGCATCGAAGGTTCCGAGGTCGTCGCGAAGGTTGCAGGCGTCGCCGTGCTCAAAATGGGTGCGGGAACGGTCAATGGCTGGATCGAGAGCGAGTTTCAGCGGGGTGCTTCGATCGCCTTCGTCCCGGCGGATCACGCTGACCTCACCGGACTCTTTCATGGCATTGGCCGCGTCAATAAAAGCATGGGAGAAATCAATCCCAACCACTTCATTCATGTGGCGGGCTAGATCAAAGCTACTGCGGCCGACCGAACAACCGAGGTCGAGGGCGCGACCCTTGTTGCCTGTGACCTGCGCGATGACTTTTTCTGCACAGTCGGTTGGGTAGGCCCAACCGGGGAGGTCCCATTCTGAAGGCAGGATGTCCGCTTTGGTCCCGAAATGGAAAAGGAGGTACTGATCCAGAAGCTCTTGGCTTTCGTATGGATTGCTCATGAGAGGCGTTTGCTTTCTAGGGAAATCAGCGATCTCGTGGGGGGCACGGCTGATGCTGCATATCGCGTGTGTGGGTGTATGGGTCCGGGGAGCGGGAGCGAAGGTCGGGGGAGCGAAGGGGG
>Ga0209187_1000482_pt1 | contig 67876 bp, 49 predicted proteins | sample BantaG_FD_187430 | JGI IMG/M metagenome (GOLD analysis project Ga0209187, IMG submission 187430) | Marine algal microbial communities from Bantry Bay, Ireland - BantryBay_4 metaG (SPAdes) (version 2) | ecosystem: Host-associated > Algae > Red algae > Unclassified | place: Bantry Bay, Ireland...
GTATCACTTAGCCCTGAAAGGGCGAAATTTCAAGTTATATCGCCCTTTCAGGGCTGGTGAAGTAGATTTATTCCGAGCAATGGGCTGACACCCATTGTTATAATATGTCGTCCCGTTGGGACTTGTGGCAAAATTATATTTCGATGAAAATGATTCCTCATTCAGAACCAATCACCCCTGCCTCCAAAGGGGGAGATAGTTCGCGTTCTAATTTCGCAGGTAACATATCTATTTGATAATAAGTCAAATACAAATTATAAAAAATCATTGTTCAGTAGAATAAAATATTTATTTTTTAGCGATAAATATATTTTATAAAAAATTGATAATCAATTCATTCTATTTTTTGTCCTGATAGCTGATACTTTCATCCAAAGTCCAGTAAAACAGGTACCTTTTTTACAATTGCAAATTTATAGAATTTTATTGAATGATTAGTATTAAAAAAACGTCATTTTTTTAATCATTTTAAAGTAATTACTTTTTATACTTTTTTTATTTTCAATTATTTACAAATAATAAATTTAAAACCATTCTCTTTTCACGTTCTCCCTAATTGCTTTATTCGATTTGGTGTATGATGTAAATAAAAATTTAAAAAAACTTTCAAATATATGTTTACCTTTTGAGTACTACTTCAATAGGATAGTAATAAATATGATTTTCGTCAAAAATTATTTGACGACTCATTTTAATTAATAAACAAAAAACATGCATCATGAAATTGAGACAACACACGAAAGCAATCGTTCAACTACTTTTTCTACTGTTATTCTGTGCGCCGATGATACAGGCACAAAATACAGTTGACCAAACTTTCACCAAAAGTACTACACAAAAAATCTCATTAAATGACAAAAACCTCTCTGCCAAATCTACCCAATTCAACCAGTCGATAGACTTGGGCGAATATGGCGTATATGATTTGTCTTTAGAACAAACTTACCTGTTCAGTGATGCTTATATAGCACGTAAGGCGAACAAAAACAATGACGAAAAACTCCCATTAACTTTCAAAGGTACGATTCAGGGTCAGCCCAATACGCTTGTATCTTTGACGACTAATATAGGTTTTCTAAGTGGTTTTATTGACACCGGAGAAGAAGTCATATTTTTTGAACCCTACAAAAACTTCGACTCCGATGCTCAAAAAAATGAACTAATTATTTACTATCAAAAAGATGTCATTGACAAAGGACATACTTGTGTTGCTAACCATACCGACGAGCAAGCTACACAAATTAAACCTAAAAATGACCAATTCAAAAGTGCAGCCGCAGGTTGCTACGAAGTGGAAATGGTCCTGGTAGCAGATTATGGTATGTACCAAAAACACGGCGCAAGCACTTTGAATCACATCACTTCGGTATTGAATAATGTCAAAGCCAATTATGATAATGAATTCAATGACCCGATTACTTTTGTTGTCGTGGACGATTACATTGCAAAAACTTCGGGTCAAAATTTATGGTCGAGTACATTATTTGCTCCGACTTTATTAAACGAATTTAGAGACTCTGACTTTACGAATGTTACTTACGACTTAGCCTCACTATGGGTGACTCGTGATATTTGGAATAATGACGACAACGGTGTTCGAAATGACAATGTTGTTGGATTGGCAAAACGCCCTGGTGTGTGTGGAAGTCGCTACAATTTGATAGAAGATTTTAGTTCATCCTCTGCCAAATTGAGAGCAGCATTTGCCCACGAAATCGGTCATAATTTTAGTGCCGAACACGATGCTGAAGGCAGTTCAACTATCATGGCACCTTCTGTAGATGTTACCAATACATGGAGTACAAAATCAAAAAATGCAATTAACGCTTTTTATCCGACCGCTACTTGTTTGTGTGCTTCGGGCGATGCAGCTGACTTAGCTTTCAGGTCATGCGGAACCTCAAATTCTAGTGGAAATACACTCACAATTAGTGGTGTAGAAGTAAAAAATAATGGAACAATATCTGCCGATGCAGTCAAAGTCGGTTGGTATCTTTCTACCGACAATAACATTACTACAAGTGACTATTTAATAGGTACACGAAACACTCCAATTTTGCAAGTCAATAACTATACTACGCTTGGTTTGACTGCAAACCTCGCCAATATTCCTCCCGGCAATTATTACTTGGGAACTATTATTGACTACGAAGATAGCTTAGTAGAATTTAGTGAAGATAATAATATCGGTTGTATATCATCTTCGGCAAATATTACTATAACTGTGACGCAGCCCGATTTGCAAATTTCAGCTTGCGGTGCTTCTTTCTCTTCTGGTACTACCCGCTTTTATAATAATGTAATTGTTAGTAATTCAGGTACGACTACTTCAGGCACAGCTACTCTGGGTGTATATCTTTCTTCTAACAACACAGTGAATACGAGTGATTATCGGGTAGCGACAGCATCTATTCCAGCTTTGAGTGGTGGCACAACTTCCTCACATAACCTTAGTTTCAATACCGCAACAGTCACAGGTGTACCTGCCGGTAATTATTATGTAGGTCTCATAGCCGATTCAGGTAATACTGTAACAGAAAGTAATGAAAATAATAATGTGAGCTGCGTCAGTTCATCCGCTTCAATTACGATACCGCCGGGGCAACCACAAGGTACAATTACCGTAACGGCTCCCGGCGGAAGTGATACTTTCAAACCCGGTGATGTCATCAATATCAAATGGACAGATAATATCTCTGAAAACGTATCTATCAGAATGTACAATTCGGGTGGATCTTCTTGGAATGTTTCATCTTCTACGGCAAGTGACGGTAATTTTAATTATACCATTCCTACCAGCAGGGCTCCCGGGCAGTATCGAATTTACATACAAAGTACCACCAATAGTTCTATTAATGATTACGGTGATTATTTCACCATTCAAACTCCACCTCCAACAGGTACAATTACCGTAACGGCTCCCGGCGGAAGTGATACTTTCAAACCCGGTGATGTCATCAATATCAAATGGACAGATAATATCTCTGAAAATGTACTTATTAGAATGTACACTTCCACGGGGTCTTACTTTACTTTAACAAATTCTACGGCAAGTGACGGAAGTTTTAATTATACTATTCCTACCAGCAGGGCTCCCGGACAGTATCGAATTTACATACAAAGTACCACCAATAGTTCTATTAATGATTACGGTGATTATTTCACCATTCAAACTCCACCTCCAACAGGTACAATTACCGTAACGGCTCCCGGCGGAAGTGATACTTTCAAACCCGGTGATGTCATCAATATCAAATGGACAGATAATATCTCTGAAAACGTATCTATCAGAATGTACAATTCAGGTGGATCTTCTTGGAATGTTTCATCTTCTACGGCAAGTGACGGAAGTTTTAATTATACTATTCCTACCAGCAGGGCTCCCGGACAATATCGAATTTACATACGAAGTACCACCAATAGTTCTATTAATGATTACGGTGATTATTTCACCATTCAAACTCCACCTCCAACAGGTACAATTACCGTAACGGCTCCCGGCGGAAGTGATAGCTTCAAACCCGGTGATGTCATCAACATTAAGTGGACGGATAATATCTCTGAAAATGTACTTATTAGAATGTACTCGTCGGCAGGTTGGTATTATAATATTACAAGTTCTACCCTTAGTGACGGTAGCCATACCTACACTACGCTTAGTTCCGTACCTGATGGACAATATCGAATTTACATACAAAGTACCACCAATAGTTCTATTAATGATTACGGTGATTATTTCACCATTCAAACTCCACCTCCAACAGGTACAATTACCGTAACGGCTCCCGGCGGAAGTGATACTTTCAAACCCGGTGATGTCATCAATATCAAATGGACAGATAATATCTCTGAAAATGTACTTATTAGAATGTACACTTCCACGGGGTCTTACTTTACTTTAACAAATTCTACGGCAAGTGACGGAAGTTTTAATTATACTATTCCTACCAGCAGGGCTCCCGGACAGTATCGAATTTACATACAAAGTATCACCAATAGTTCTATTAATGATTACGGTGATTATTTCACCATTCAAACTCCACCTCCAACAGGTACAATTACCGTAACGGCTCCCGGCGGAAGTGATACTTTCAATCCCGGTGATGTCATCAACATTAAGTGGACGGATAATATCTCTGAAAATGTACTTATTAGAATGTACTCGTCGGCAGGTTGGTATTATAATATTACAAGTTCTACCCTTAGTGACGGTAGCCATACCTACACTACGCTTAGTTCCGTACCTGATGGACAATATCGAATTTACATACAAAGTACCACCAATAGTTCTATTAATGATTACGGTGATTATTTCACCATTCAAACTCCACCTCCAACAGGTACAATTACCGTAACGGCTCCCGGCGGAAGTGATACTTTCAAACCCGGTGATGTCATCAATATCAAATGGACAGATAATATCTCTGAAAATGTACTTATTAGAATATACACTTCCACGGGGTCTTACTTTACTTTAACAAATTCTACGGCAAGTGACGGAAGTTTTAATTATACTATTCCTACCAGCAGGGCTCCCGGACAGTATCGAATTTACATACAAAGTATTAGTAATAGTTCTATTAATGATTACGGTGATTATTTCACCATTCAAACTCCACCTCCAACAGGTACAATCACCGTAACGACTCCCGGCGGAAGTGATAGCTTCAAACCCGGTGATGTCATCAACATTAAGTGGACGGATAATATCTCTGAAAACGTATCTATCAGAATGTACAATTCAGGTGGATCTTCTTGGAATGTTTCATCTTCTACGGCAAGTGACGGAAGTTTTAATTATACTATTCCTACCAGCAGGGCTCCCGGACAATATCGAATTTACATACAAAGTACCACCAATAGTTCTATTAATGATTACGGTGATTATTTCACCATTCAACAGCAAGCTGAACCTAACCTTTGTGGAGACGATAACAATACACTTCTCCACTTACCATTCGACTATAGTCGCAACGGTACTGGAGGAGAAACACCTACCGCTTCACAATACGTCTCCCTTGGTGATGGAAAGTATAGCAACGGTGCTAATATAATCGAATACAGCGATACACCTACGCTCAAATACGAGGCTGCCAATAATATCAATTCGCAACAAGGCACCGTAGAAGCATGGGTAAAACCTACATGGAACGGCAATGACGGCAAGGGACACACCATACTCCAATATGGTGCAGAAGGTGGCATGCTCATCTTAAAGGATGGTGCCAATAACCTTCGTCTGATTATAAACAGATTTTCGCCGAGTGGCTATCCTGAACAAGGAGTCGGACATAATATTTCTGATTGGCAAGCCAATCAATGGAGGCATATTGCCTTTACTTGGGGTGGCGGTCAACTTCGACTGTATATTGACGGCAATCTCACTGTACAACAGCCGATTTACAGCACGCCACTCTTCCCGATTAGTGATACCGAGTTTAATATCGGTACCGACGCAGGTTGGAATGTATGGCAAGGAACTATTGACCACCTCCGAATCAGCAATGTAGTCAGGTCGCGGGGACGGATTTTAGAATTTATGTATAATTGTGAAGGCGATAAAATCGAACAAGAAGGATACACGCTCGAAACCCACAGCTACCCCAATCCTTTTACCGACCATGCTACCATAATGTACACATTGCCCAAAGAAAGTCCTGTCACCCTGAACGTTTATAATTCAGAAGGTAAACAAGTGGCTTCATTGTACAATAATGAAATCAAAACAGCCGGTACGCATACTACCGCATTTGAAGCTAATGCACTCCCTGCGGGAATGTATTATTACACCATTGAGGCAGGTGAGTATTTTGGTACACAAAAAATGATACTAATGAAGTAATCTTTCATCTTGAAGCACGTCGAAAGGCATCTTATAGATGTCTTTCGACTAATCTGAATCAGAAAATACAACAGCCCCAAAACATAGTTTATATGGTTGAGTGGACAAGTCTTTAAGCAAAGGTTTTTAGACTTGTCCTTATTAAAAAAATAAATTTTCAAAAAAACTTCTTCAAACCTGTTTACTTTTTTTAAACTCATTCAATAGTATAGTAACAATGACAATGATTATTAAAGTATGAACGAATACAACATTGATCAACCGCTTTAGAATACACCTGAGCGCACTTTTTATCTACTCAAGGTCATTACAGTCAAGCCGTACAAATCAAAGGAGTATTCAATCATTCGATTTATTAAACAATTTTTATTAAACAAATTTAAAACATTGATTATGAAAAACTTAAAAATTCAATTTGGACTTTTTAGCCTCTTAGCGGTACTCGCCGTTTCTGTCTTTTTGACTTCTTGTGAGCAGGAAGCTATAATTCCTGAAAGTCCAGCAGCTCTAAGCAATCAAGATATGCTCAACAGCGATTTGGAAGAGTATCACAGTTATTTAAACTCCATTTCTAAAGAAGATTTTGAAATAAACGAAGATGTACACACACAAATTAACGACCTTAATGCACAAAACAGCCAAATTCAAATTGCCAATATTATCCCTTTAATGAAATTAACGGATGATACAGACAAAGCAGAATTGTTAAATATTTTATCAAATAAAAACATGGTCATAGGATCGGGTCATGTATCCTCCCCAAAATTTAGTCTATTTGGAAATTCGGATTTAATCGAAATCACAAGGGAGTTGATAAATACAGGAAAGTATGCAGTAATCGTAGATAGCAAAATAAATAATACTTCAATACAATCTATTGCTATCATTGGTAAGAAAGGCATCGTTTGGGATAATATCTATTATTTAATAGATGTCAGAGAACAAACGGCTAGCGAATTTCAACTAAGCACTGAGGAACTTAAAAACACTGACGGAAATCTTGAAAAAAGTGGCAATGGCGGATGTACTACATGGAGATATAAGATAGATCTTGGAAAAAACTACTTTGGTGGTGTAGTTTCTACTGCATTTATGAATTTAGAGCTATGTTGGGATTGTAACGGTAACTTCTCAGAAAATGACAGCCGAATTGTTAATCGTTATTGCACCTCATTACCGGGTTCTGCTTGTGTTTCTGTAGGTGGCGTTATATCAGGATGGGGAACTAATAAAATAAAAGTAGGTATTGGAGGGGACTACGCACCACCGGGACTTAGCTTGGGAGTAACAGCAGGACCAGTTCAATTAGGCTTTACACCTGGTAACGTATCTGGATTAGATGCTTATGGAGAACTTTTTACCTATTCAGGTGCAATATCAGCTGGTTGTAACACAAGTCAATCTTGTATAAGCGGAACAGGATGGAACGAAACTCCATGGTATGGTTTGGTTTATGTCAACGACGCTTATGGCAACTTCCCAAGTTGGGTATGGTTTGATTACAGACAAGAATGGAAATGGGCATATTCTGCTAATGATGTATGCAATGGAGGAATAGAGTTTACAGGCTTAGTATATGATGATAGAGAGGACATGCCACTTTATGTCCCGACGAATATTGAGCAACATGATAGATAAACTGTGGTGGTTAGAGCTTACACAAAAGCAACCAGATAATTAGCTATAACCGGATATTACTCTAGTGCTTCAATTCATAAATAATTGAAGCACTATCTATTAAAAAACGTAAAGCATCAAACAAAAGTAACTCGTGATGTGGTTATCGCGCAGGCGTGTTTCTTTTGATACGCTTATGATAGAAATGCAGCCGGACACCGACGGGTGTTCGGTGCATTTCTCTATTTTTTTACACTTTAAAAAAATACTCTATATTTGCATTCTGAATCAACACAAATTGAAAAAACCATTTTCCATACATAATAAAAAAGATTATGAAAAGAATAACCACGACACGAATCATAGCTTATTGGCTATTTTTATACCCTATTCTTTGCTCCGCACAAAATAATACCACAGATTCTCTCGCCCTCGTAGCCTTACACAATACGACCAACGGTCCTAATTGGACAACAGCATGGAATCTAAATCAACCGATGAACACTTGGCATGGCGTATCTTTAAATACCGCCAAACGAGTAAGTAGCCTCAACCTTTACAACAATCAGTTGGTCGGTCATATCCCGCCTCAACTCGGCAACTTAAGTCATCTAACTTCCCTGAAACTAAGTAGAAATCAATTGAGTGGTAACATCCCCAACACCTTGGGCAATCTAAGCAACTTAATATATTTGGAATTAGAAAGAAATCAATTAAGCGGTAGTATTCCGGTGGACTTAGGCAATTTAAATAATTTGGGAAGAATCGATTTGGAAAAGAATCAATTAACTGGCAGTATTCCTAAAAGTCTAAGTAACCTGAATAAGCTTAGTCGTATCTTTTTTAGTAATAATAAATTGAGTGGAAATATCCCAACCGAACTCGGCAACCTAAGTAGCTTAGAATATCTTTGGCTGGGCAATAATCAACTCACGGGCAGTATTCCGACACAACTCGGCAACTTGACTTATTTGGTCAACCTTAAATTAAATGATAATAAACTAAGTGGAAATATTCCCACACAAATTGGCAATTTACATAAACTGAAGTCTTTAGACTTGCGTTCCAATGAGTTGACTGGTGCTATCCCTTCTACACTATCCAACCTCAATAATATAACTAACCTGGCCCTGAATAATAACCAACTCACGGGTGATATCCCTGCGAAATTAGGCAGTTTAAATAAATTAAGTTATTTCAGTCTCGCTTCAAACAAATTGAGTGGATCGATTCCCGTAGAATTGGGTAATTTAAGTAACCTCGCTTTTCTCTACTTAAATTCCAACCAATTGACGGGCAATATCCCCTTTCAACTTGGTGATTTATCAAAATTATTAAATTTACGATTAAACAATAACCAACTCACAGGCGCAGTTCCTGCTTCGCTCGGCAATTTGATTAAATTGAGCAATTTATATTTAAATGATAATCAATTAACTGGCAATATTCCCGACGAACTCGGCAACCTTATTAAGGTCACTTATTTACAAGTCCAAAACAATCAATTAAGCGGAGCTATCCCTACTACACTTGCAAATTTGACCAAACTCAAATACCTACGATTGGAGCGCAACCAACTCAGCGGTAAGATTCCGGCAGAATTGGGTAGTTTGAGCGACCTGACTCATCTACGATTGCACGATAATCAATTGACTGGATGTTATGACGATAATCTCACCAACCTCTGCCCCCAATTAACCGGCTCATTCGGAACCAATACTTATATCAGCAATGGCAACAATTTCAATGCCTCTTGGGAAGACTTTTGTAATAATGGAACGGGTCGTTGTATGAATCGCAGGGAGCAAGATTCTCTTGCGCTCGTAGCCTTGTATAATGCCACCAACGGTCCAAACTGGACAACTACTTGGAATCTCTATCAACCTATGCATACTTGGCATGGCGTGTCTTTGAATACTGCTGGACAAGTACGTACTCTCTATCTTGATAACAATCAGTTGAATGGTCACATTCCGACAGAAATCGGCAATCTAAGTCATCTAACTTTCTTGAAACTAAACAGAAATAAATTGAGTGGCAATATCCCGCCCGAACTCGGCAATCTAAGCAATTTACAATATCTTTGGCTTAACAACAATCAACTTAGTGGTAGTATTCCAATACAATTGGGCAATTTGAGTAAGTTAGGATGGCTCTCTTTAGAAAAGAATCAATTAAGTGGTAGTATTCCTAAAAGTATAGGAAATCTGACTAAGCTGAGTCGTATCTTTTTTAGTAAAAATAAATTGAGTGGCAATATCCCACCCGAACTCGGCAATCTAAGCAGTTTACAATATCTTTGGCTGGATAACAATCAACTCATCGGCACGATTCCAGCACAACTCGGCAACTTGACCAATTTGATCAACCTTAGATTAAATGATAATAATTTAAGTGGAAGTATTCCCACACAACTCGGCAATTTATATAAATTGAAGTCTTTATACTTGAATTCCAATGAGTTAACTGGTTCGATACCTTCTTCCTTATCCAACCTGAGTGATATAACTCACCTGACTCTCGGTGGCAATCAACTTACAGGTAATATTCCTGCGGAATTGGGTAGTTTAAATAAGTTAAGCTATTTAAGTTTGAGTCTAAATCAATTGACAGGAAGTATCCCCATAGAATTGGGTAATTTAAACAATCTTGCTTACCTGTACTTAAGTTCTAATCAATTGACTGGCAAAATACCGTCGCAACTTGGTAAGTTAGATAAATTGCTTAGTCTATGGTTAAATAACAATCAACTCAGTGGCACAATTCCCGCTTCACTTGACAATTTGATTAAATTAAGCAATTTATATTTAAATGATAATCAATTGAGTGGTACTATTCCTAATGAACTCGGAAACCTAAGTAATGTCGCCTACCTACAACTCCAAGATAATCAATTGACTGGTGCAATCCCTACTACATTCACGAATTTAACCAAACTTACATATCTGCGAATAGAACACAATCAACTCAGCGGAACTATACCAACAGGATTCGGCAGTTTAAGCAACCTGACTCATTTGCGATTACACGACAATCAATTGAGTGGCAATATTCCTGCTACATTTGCGAACTTGACTAAACTTACAGACCTACGATTGGAACGCAATCAACTCAGCGGTACTGTACCAAATATAGCCAATCTATCTGAATTGGATTTAGTAATTTCTAATAATAAATTTTCACATCAAGATATTTATACAAACTACGCAACTAATAACACAATAAAAAACTTTTCATACTCCCCTCAATATCATGGCAAGGTACAATCTCGCATGGTAAAAACAGGTGACGATTTGACACTCACATTATCAGAAGCTCTACCTGACGATATTAGCAATGTCATGTATCAATGGAAAAAAAATAACTTTACATTAGCAGGTAAAACAAATTCAACATTAAACATTTCAAATCTTCAAACCAATAATGTAGGTAAATATACACTTCATATAACCGACCCTACGCGCGTACCCGATTTAGAGGTCATCTCCGAACCTATTTATGTCATTATCTCTGGCTATGATTTAGTTGGTCAGCTTGTGCAGTACAACCAACTTATCTTAGAGTTTGATGATTGGCAAGACAAAGAAAACTACGAGACCAAGCACTTACTCCCCAACGCAGCAGTCATGGCAGACAGTTGCAGTTGCAATCGTTTACTCTACCTCTGGGAATTTCCTAATGACTCCATCACCTTCCAAACATTACTGGACATTAATGTAAGAAGACAATCCCAAATCGAAGAAGCCGAGATAGACGGTAGCTTTAACAACAACTTGAATATTGGACTACTCTCCGGTGGACAAGGTAGAACTTGGAATGCTGATTACCTCAATAGTTATCCTGATGAGGTAACTGTATATATGCTTGATTCAGGAACGGATATAAACAACTGGAATGCTACACCTTATCTCATGAATAATGCTCCTGTGGATGATTGTTATGGTATTGATCAAAGTGCGGGATATGACTACACACATGAGTCGGCTGTCATAACCAATGACTTTTTCGATCCTATTGGGCACGGTACTTACGGTACAAGAGCAGTTGCAGAAGGAACAGATGATTTTATGAACCTCAATATCGTTCCTTTAAAAGTATTCAACGAACAAGGGCAAGGAACTTTATTTGATTTTATCTGCGGTTTATATCATGCAATTGATCATGACGCAGACATCATCAATGTCAGTGCAGGATACTCCGGGCAGCCTTCAAGCATCCTCGAAAATGCCATAGCGCTTGCACATGATAAAGGACAGTTCATTGTTACTGCTGCTGGAAATGACGGAGTTAATATTGACAACACTCCACAATATCCAGCTCATTATGCTGCCCCTGATACATTATATACGACCAGTGAGTTTACAGAGCAGGATACCATGATTATTACGCATTATAACAATGTCATTTCGGTTGCCTCTATTAGCGCGCAAGACACGCCTTCCGGTTTTTCAAATTATGGCAGTAATGCCGTGACCTTATCTGCTTATGGCGAAAATATGGGCGGTTATTCGCACACCGGAGAAAACGTCATGAGTAGTGGTTCTTCCATGTCTGCGTACTACGTTACAAGGCAATTGGCAGTAGAAATGGCAAAGAATAAAAGTCGTACTTATCAGCAAATTTGGAGAGACTTTGAAAATTCCAGTTTACGAAATTGTCCTGCTACTTCGGGTTTTACCAGTACAGGAAAATGCCTTGACATTCATTTAAATGACTTGCCTTCTTGCAGACAAATAGATTCGCTCGCTCTCGTTGCGCTATATGACGCTACCGACGGTGCAAATTGGACAAATACTTGGAATTTAACCCTGCCGATGAAGACTTGGTACGGAGTAACTTTAAATGGAAATGGCTGTGTTAAGAGTTTAATCATTAGCAATAATAATTTAAATGGCAATATTCCGCCGGAAATCGGTTATCTAAATAATTTGTATAGACTACATATAGCGCACAATAGCGGCATAAGTGGCAATATTCCACCGGAGATAGGTTACTTGACAAATTTGGTTACCCTATACTTAGATCACAATAATCTGACTGGTAATATCCCGTCAGAATTGGGAAATTTAGATAAATTGCGTTACTTATGGCTACACGATAACCAGCTCAACGGTACTGTGCCGTCGGAGTTGGGTGACATACAACAAATGACACTCTTGCTCCTCTATAATAACCAACTCAATGACTGCTTCGATGATAATTTGACAACACTTTGCTCCCAGTTGGGAACATATAGTATCAACACTTATATCAGCAAAGGCAATAATTTTATTATCTCTTGGGAAGATTTTTGTAACGGTCTAAGCTGTGGCAATGATAAAATTGAGCAAAATCAAGAAATTGACACACACAATTATCCTAATCCGTTTACAGACTATACGACGATAGAATACACTTTGCCCAAAGACAGTCCTGTCACCCTTACTATATATAGCGCATCGGGCAAAGAAATTGCTTTAATTCATCATAATGAAATGAAAATCCAAGGCAAACATACGGCTACTTTTGAAGGTGGTCTTCATCCGACAGGCATGTATTATTACACCATTCAGGCAGGTGAATATTTTGGTACTCAAAAAATAATATTGATGAAATGAAAAAATAATTAAGGGATGAAAAGATAATAAACGCTACATCTTCTCCCGATAGCTATCGGGATTATTTTTTCTTTATACGAGCCAAATTTGACGCGAATAACGGTTCCGATAGCTATCGGGATTAAGGAGAATTTGGTGAAGCATAAAGGAAAAAGAACAAGTCAAGATGTAGCGTTTATTGTTTTTTCATTCCTTAATTACCTAAAAAGTCTTCCAATAGACACAATTTCTTTAGTCTCCCTCTTAATAATTGTTACTGATGTTTTTATCTTTGCCTACTTAGTTCTACATTAAGACTCTTGATTTACTAACCTTCAGAGAGTTATATCAGTGCGATTTAAATGTTATTTTTTAATAATAAGACGACTATAAAAACTAACCAATTCGTACAGTGTGTATTTTACATTTAAATGAAATCAACTAAAACACACATAAATAACTGATAATCAAGTTCTTTTAGAATCTTAATGTAGAATTAGTAACGATAGAATAATAAGTTCACGATTTCGACGAGGTTATTTTGGTCTTAGTTTTTCTCTTGGAAATAGGCGTTTATCTGGATAAATAACTGTTTTCAAGAAGAAAAATAAGACCAAAAGAAGCCGTCCAAATCGTGAAGTTATTGTTTTATCGTTACTTATTATAATATCAATCAACCATATAATGAATTTAAAACAAGATTCAGAAGGAGTTATTCAGCAAGTCTGTGATTTGCTACATAGGCTGGACGACGAAATGTATGCCCAACCACTTGAAGTTTTTTCAGATAGTACAATTGGTCAACACGTTCGTCATATTCATGGTTTTTACGCCTGTTTGGTGAGCGGTGCGAAAGAGGGTGTAATTAATTACGATAAACGTGAACGCGACCTGAGAATACAGACGGAAACACATTATTGTGATCATTTTTTTTGTGATTTGATACCGGAGGTTCGAGAATTAGATCTACACCAACCTGTCAAAGTGATGCAAGGGATGACCACTTCCGACCAAGCCAATGGTGTTGCCATGAATTCTTCTATCGGACGTGAGTTGATTTATGCTTTTGAACATGCCATCCACCACCTTGCGATAGTAAAAATGGGTTTGCGCGTACATTATCCGGATTTTGAAGTGAGCGAAGATCTTGGCGTTGCGCCTTCCACTATCGAATATCGAAAAGCATGTGCACAGTAACTTATTTACCACTTGCCGACGATAATTTTATCTTGACCTCCAATCGGGACGAAGGAATCATGCGAAAACCCGCTCTGCCACCTGCGACATACAAAATTGTAGGCAAGGAAATCATTTTTCCAAAAGATGGCGAAGCCGGAGGAACGTGGATTGGTGTGGAAAAAACAGGGCGAGTTATCTGCCTAATGAATGGTGCTTTTATACAACACAAACGGGAATTGCCTTACCGAATGAGTCGCGGACAAGTCGTATTAGACGCATTAACTGCGGATGATTTTGAAAATTTTCTGAACAATTATTTATTGGAAAAAATAGAACCCTTTACCATCGTTGCTTTTGATTGGAGGGAAGGTTTACGACGTTGGGAATTACGTTGGGATGGACAACAAAGACACATCAAATCACTCTCACATACCCCTCAAATCTGGTCATCTGCTACCTTATATAATGATGACATGCACACCAAAAGAAAAGAATGGTTTAAGGATTGGCTTTCGCAAAACACTGATTATCAAGTAAATAAAATTCGTCAATTTCACAAAACAGCCGGAGAAGGTGATCCAATCACTGACCTTCGTACTGAGCGTGGTTTTTTGCGGACTGTCAGTGTCACCGCAATCGAAAAACTACATTCCCAAATAGAAATGACCTACGAAGACCTACGCGAAGGAACTGCTAACATTGAACATTTATCATTGAGCATTGAACATATCGTGTTCCCTGCTAAATGCTAAGTACATTGTTTATTAAATTTCTTATCGTTTTTGACATTTATTTTGAAATGAATCGACCCAAAAATGACGCGAATACTTACTGTATTTAAGGATTTTTTGGTGAAGAGTCATTTTAAAAGAAATATTCAAAAAAGTAAATAAATTTGTGAAACAGTGTACTTAGTACATTGTTTATTAAATTATTCCATAATGCGCTGTAATTTTTTCTACTAAAGAATTCAAAAAATCGTTGCATAACATCGCTACGAAACTATTTTTTGTGTTTTTTAGAAGCAAAAAGAACAAGTCTAATGGAACAATTTATTCAATTTCTTTCACTAAATGTTCCTTGATAAATGCTAAATGATGAACACGGGGATTTTTATTACATTGGCTTGGCCCGATACATTCGTCAGTACGTCGGGTGGTCCTTTGGAGCGATTTTTACAATTGCTTGGTGCAGGGAAAAATGATAAATTTCGAGGCGGTCATGCCGCCCTTGCGCTCATAGAACGAGCCACGGGATTGATAGAATTTCATGATTTTGGACGCTACATCACGCCTGACGGTTCTGCACGCACGCGCGGTACAAAAACAGACCCCGAAGTAGCGATAGACTTACGCGCCAAATTTGATAAAAACGGACAATTGACCAACCTTAAAGATATTCTCATTCGCTTAGAAGCTGATCCGGAAGCTACGCATGGAGATGGACGCATGTTGGCTTCTTTTTGTTACGAAACAGATTATAAAAAAGCGAAAAAGCACATTAATGAACTGATGCAACGTGGTAGCATCACGTATAGTGTGTATGGCGAAGGGTCAAATTGTTCGCGTTTTGTTGCGGATAGTTTTAAAGTTAGTACGCTGAATAATCGCCTCAAATGGCAACACAAATTGTGCATGACAATTACGCCTTCGCCGATTGGGAATGTGGTCAATGGAAGTTCTGACGGTGAGATGTGGGAAGTTTATCAAGGTATTGTTCGTCCATATAAAGGTGGACGTTTGCGTACCGCGAAGGAGTTGTTGCAAAATACTTTCGGAACAGATAAGGAAATGAAAAATATCTCATTTATAGGTAATATGATTGAACCTAAAAAACCGGACAGTGTACCGAATGAAGCACAATGGCTTGGTGGTAGAGGCGCAGGTTCTTGGTTTCATATCGTGCAAATTGCTGATTTTCAGGATAATGAGTATCGTGTTTTGCGTTATGTTCCTGATGGCTCGGTGGGGTATGACCGTGTATTTCGACTGAGTAGAGGTGCATTAGATTTGCGGCAGCCTTATCAATTTATCTATGATTGTCATGCTGCCAAGACAACTATTATTCAGCATGATATAAAATTTGAATTGTACTTTGTTCGAGTATTTGAACACGAAACGACTAAGGTTGCTGTTCTTCAAAATTGACTCTGTCGTAGATTTCGCTCATCAGAATTTCGACATTGATGGATTCGAATAGGACATTTTCATTTAGATTATCATAAGTGCTGAGTATCCATTTTCTATTTTCTTGAAGTTTAATACACTGTTTCACAAATTTATTTACTTTTTTGAGTATTTCTTTTAAAATGACTCTTCACCAAAAAATCCTTAAATACAGTGAGTATTCGCGTCATTTTTGATTCGATTCATTTCAAAATAAACGTCAAAAAATGTAAATAAATTTATAAAACAGTGTATTTAAGTACCTCTATATAAAGTTTCTGAGTATCTACTAAGACATATTCTTGAAGCGACTCTGCCTGTCTATAAAAAAAGAATTTATCCAACCTATCATATCCCGAAGTTGAAGGTGAAAGGACTTCAACAATTACGGTAGGGTTGGTTATAATATTTTCATTTTCATCATAATATTCTGGCTCTCCACAGACTACAGTAACATCTGGATAGAAGGAACGCTTTACTTTTTTTACACGAATTTTTAAATCAGAATTGTATGCTTTGCAAGGAGTTCCCTTTAAAGCTGCCCTCAACTCTGCTTCAATACTTAATGAAATTTCGCTATGGATTGGCGAACCACCAGCCATCGCAACTACCTGACCATCAACGATTTCTCTAAACAACGGCACAATCTCACCATCGTGATATTCACTTTTGTATTCCGCTTTTTCTTCTAAAGCGAGATATTCCTCATGTGTATAATATTTCTTTTTTGTAACCGGATTCATATTTCAAAAATACGATTAAATCGTGGAAATGGCAAATGGTGTAAGGGCTTGTTCTAAGAATAACAAAGAACTAAAACAATTAGAACTTGCTCTTAATTCCTAAACTCCTCATATTTTCTTCAGTACGCTTTGCAAGGTCTAAAATCAATTTAAGTCCTTCCATAGTCAATTTAAGGTCTTCGGTATCTTCATTTAAAGAAAGGTACTTTTTTAGTTCCGTAGGAACAGTAAGTGGAGTTTTATTCTCAAAATGAGAATTATAGTTTCTACAATATTTATAATTATCGGTATGATAATTGGCAGAATAAGGAGAATATGAATATCTATTAATTTGGCTTTGCCTAATCCTGTAAGCAGAGTTATTGGGATTAAACCAATCTGAACGATTTTGACTCATAATGTTATTTATTAAATAATATATGTAAAAAAAATTGTGTAAACAAAGTGCTAAATTGAAGTTCTCCAAATAATTCATTACTATTAAAATATTATTTACGAACACCTCAAAACTGCCCTTCCGACACACAAGTCACGCCCCAGAGTTTATTGATTTTCCTAAAGTTCATTTCAAAAACATTTATATATTTTAAAATGAAATTAACAGGAGGCGAAGCCGGCTGCATATCCGAACTTTCGGGTGCTTCGTCTTTACTACCACCTTTAATGCGCCTAACTAACCAGACCAATGGAAATATCCAACCATAAATATAATAATGACTTTCGATATTACACTTTTTAGTGTCCAGTAATTTGCGTAAAGTAGGTAGCGTATAACGTCGATAATGCCCCAAAAATACATCATGCCCCGACCACAGGCTCATAAATGCCGGAACAGTGATAAAATAATGAGCATTTTCGCCCAGCCGATTGCGAATATCCTGTAAAATAGCATAGTCATCTTCTATGTGTTCGAGTACATCCATCATCACCACAACACAGTCACCGATGCCTTCCGGTATGTAGTGCATTTTTCGGATATTAGAGCCTTCAGTAGCTACCATTTCTTCCTCCGAATAACCAATATCCACCAACAAAACTTCCTTGACAGCATCAGGAAATGCTTTCTGCAATTCAATAGCAAAAAAGCCGGAACCCGAACCGAAGTCTATGACTGTCAGAGGTTTAGCTTGTGATTGAGACAGCTTTTTAAAATATCGAAACAGGGGTACTTTCTTGGATTGATAATACCAATGCACTTTTGGGTCAACACCATTTTCGAGTTCTTTTAAATCCATGTAGTTAAATTGTATGTGTGAAATTGTAATTCTATGTTCAAGGCTTAAAATCCTCTTCTTCTTGTTCCCAATCTGTCCTTGCAAGTGCTACAACGACCACACCTGCTACCACAAGGGAAACTTTAACAAGAAAAGCGATGAGTCCGCCAAATCCTTGCAGCCAATTCATAAACACCAATTCTACTCCCACCAAGCTCAACACCAAGGCAATCATCCCGATGATAAACAGTAGAAAGCCCACAAAAGTCCAAGCCGTTTTTTTATCCATATCTAATGACGTATAATTGTGATAATCCTAACGTGGCGAAGCCACTATTAAAATGAGTGAATTTTGAATGAGTGAATACTATCAAGCTTATTCATTCATTCAAAATTCACTCATTCATTCATTTTTTGCTAAAAACATACAAAATTTGATACCGTAGATACTAACAAACATCCTTGTGAAATGTTAGGGTGCAGGACAAATTTTTAATTTTATTTTGAAATGCCACTGTACTGACGACTTTAGCCGTCAAGTGGCTCGGTACTTTCCCGCGACGGCTAAAGTCGTCGGTACGAGGCAGATTAAAAATTTGTCCTGCACCCAAATGTTATCAATGGCGCAAAAATCGACAAAAAAAACTATATTTGCGATACGAAAACGCTGTTATTTGGTAACGATTAGAAACAATCATTAAAAATGCTACAACTGATAGAATGTCCGCGTGATGCCATGCAAGGCATTAAGGAATTTATACCCACCGAAAAGAAGGCAGCGTATATCAATACCCTATTAAAAGTCGGTTTTCATACGATTGATTTTGGTAGTTTTGTTTCGCCCAAAGCGATACCACAAATGCAGGATACGGCAAGCGTACTCAGCAAACTCGAACTTGACGAATCTTCCTCCAAACTGCTGGCGATTGTTGCCAATAAACGCGGTGCAAATGATGCCGTTCAATTCGATGAGATCACTTATTTGGGTTATCCTTTTTCGATTTCCGAGACTTTTCAGATACGCAATACCAACGCGACGATAGCGGAATCGGTCGAGCGAGTAAGCGACATTCAAGACCTATGCGTCAAGCATAATAAAGAAATGGTCGTCTATATTTCGATGGGTTTTGGCAATCCTTATGGCGATGAATGGAACGTCGAAATTGTACAACATTGGGCGAATCAACTCGCTGAAATGGGCATTAAAATCCTTTCTATTTCTGATACTATTGGTGTTTCTACGTCCGAAAATATCAGTTATCTATTTAGTAATTTAATTCCACCCTATCCTGATGTTACCTTCGGCGCGCACCTGCATACGCCACCGCACAATTGGGAAGAAAAAATCGTAGCTGCCTACGAAAGTGGTTGTCGTAGATTCGACTCTGCCGTAAAAGGTTATGGTGGCTGCCCAATGGCAAAGGACAAACTCACCGGAAATATGGCAACCGAAAATCTATTGACTTATTTTGATAAAATTGACCTTGATACGCAACTCGATAAAGCCCTTTTTAATAAAGCAATGGAAATGGCATATCAGGTCTTTCCGCAACATGAAGTGATTAATCGCTAAGTGAAATAAATAAACTGAACCACTAAGCACACGAAAGGCACGAAAATCGAACTTACGCAGAGGAAACTAAGCAGCTCATAAACTACTGATAATGAAATTTTTAGTATAACTTAGTACATTGTTTATTAAATTTCTTAGCGTTTTTGACATTTATTTTGAAATGAATCGACCCAAAAATGACGCGAATACTTACTGTATTTAAGGAGTTTTTGGGGAAGAGTCGTTTTAAAAGAAATACTCAAAAACGTAAAGAAATTTATTAAACAATGTATTTAGTTTACTTTCACGTTCATTAAGTTTTAGTGTTTTTTGTGTCCTTAGTAGTAAGTCAAGTTAATTATGATAAGTTGCTTTGAGTGAAATTTTTTCGAGTACGAGGCGGAGGTTATTCAGCATAGTCGTAGCTACGCTGGATGTTCTCCAACAAAGTAATCGGACAAATTTCGCCAAATGAACTCATCATAATTAGTTTGACTTACTACTTAGTGGTTCAATTCATTTTTCGTTTTCGCTAAGAGAATTTTCTATGAAAAAATACATTATTTTGCTACGCGGTATTAATGTGGGCGGTCATAAAAAGATAAAAATGGCTGACCTTCGCACGATGCTCGAAGCCATGAATTTTTCAAATGTTCAGACTTATATTCAAAGTGGAAATATTATTTTTGAACACGAGTCATGCCCCAATTCCGAATTAGAACAAAGCATTAAAACGGAAATCAAAAACACCTTCACTCATGATGTTCCCGTCTTGGTAATGACCGTAGAAGAGTTACAATATATTTTTAATAATAATCCTTTTTTGAACGAAAGAAATGAAGACATTACGAAATTGCACGTCACCATTCTTTCAAAAGTCGCTGACAGTCAACTGATTGATTCAATAAAAGACATTCAACACAAAGCAGATGAATTTCAAATCATCGGTAAGAAAATTTACATATTCTGCCCAGACGGATACGGCAGGACGAAATTTGTCAACAACTTTTTTGAAAAAAAATTAAACGTACCCGCTACTACACGCAATTGGAAAACCATCAAAAAGTTAATTGAAATGACCGAGTGAGTTGTACTCTGGATGAAGGCATCAAGTCTTACATCTTGATACATGATACTTGATACTTGATACTTGATACTTGATACTTGATACTTGATACTTGATACCCAGTTCACCGCCTCGCATAATCCTCAAACATCGCTTCTTGTTCGGCTTCGGAGAGTATCGAAGTATCATATTTACCCGCTTGAATACGCTGTCGTAATGCTTCGTACAAAGTAACGGCACAAGCCACCGAAATATTCAAACTTTTAATCATACCCATTTGTGGAATTGCAAAATTGCCATCGCAGAGTGCGAGGGCTTCTTCCGTTACGCCATCGTGTTCATTACCGAAAAGTAAGGCGACAGATTCCGATAAATTCATATCATACATGGAGGTAGAATCGTGTCCGAGGTGAGTGGCAAAAATGCGTTTATATTTGCGACGAACATCCTTAAAGCAAGCATCACGGTCTTGATAAAAATGTATATCTACCCACTTTTTGGCACTTGAAGCACTCTTTTTTCCACGATTCAGATTTTCTTCATCCAGTTCGGTATAAATGACAAAAATCTCACCGATGCCCACCGAATCACAAGTCCGCATGACTGCCCCGATGTTGTGTGGGTCATGCACATTTTCAAGGATTACGGTCAGATCGGTTTGTCGTTGTCGAATGATTTTCCTGAATCGCTCCTTGCGTTCTTCCGTCATGATGATGGGTAATTCCATGCGCCTATTGGTCTAATAAATTTTCTTTTAAAAATAGCGCGACGGCTTCTGTCATACGGTCTCTGTTTTCCTTTTTTCTAAATCCGTGACCTTCATCTTTTGCCAACATGTACCAGACTTTGCCCTTGTTGGCGCGTATGGATTTGACCATTTGTTCGGACTCGGAAGCGGGTACGCGCGGGTCGTTTGCGCCTTGAATGACAAACAATGGTTTTTTGATTTTATTGGCGTGATTGGTCGGAGAAATAGATAGTAAATACTCTCTCATTTTGGGGTCTCTTTCATCGCCATATTCGGCTCTCCGAAGGTCGCGTCTGTACTCTTCCGTATTTTCAAGGAAAGTCACGAAATTGCTGATACCGACAATATCAACGCCACATTTGAGTTTATCATTAAAGTTATACATAGAGGATAAAACCATGTATCCACCATAAGAACCACCAAAAACAGCAATGCGGTCTGTGTCAAATTCGTCTTGATTTTCAATCCATTCTATGAGTTTCCCAATGTCTTTAACCGAATTTTCACGTTTAAAACCATTGTCCAATTTCAAATAAGATTTGCCGTATCCGGCAGAGCCGCGTACATTGGGCGCGATGACGGCAATGCCCATTTCATTGGTCAGAAAAGCATAAAATGACGAAAAATTTGGTTTGTGCTGCGCCTCTGGACCGCCATGAATCGCAATCACAACCGGGTATGGACCTTCTGTGTGTTTAGGTTTGTAAACGAAAGCGGGAATCTGCCTTTTTTCATTGTCCAAATCATCAAAAGTCGGATAATTAATCAACTCCGGTGTAGGAAAATAATCGGTATTGAGTCCGCCAACTTCGCTGTGCGTCCACCTTGTTTGTTTCATCGTATGAAGGTCAATCGAAAAGATGTCTCCGGGTGTTTGTGCGGTATTGAGTGATATGGCGAGTTGGTTTTGGGTTGGGTGAAAATTGAGGGCATAGATTTGCCCAATTGGTATGTCTGGAATTTTGCTAAATTGATTGGTCGCCAAATCTAATAGATACAGTTGACTAAAGCCATTCTCATTAACCGTAAAAGCAGCTTTTGTTCTATCTTTATTTTGAGTAAACTCATCTACATTCCAAGGGATTTCATTTGTAATATCTTCAATCTGTTTTGTATTTATATCATACAATGCCAATGTATTAAACTCGCTTCCTTCACTTGTCGTGATATAAATTTTGTCTCCGCTTTTGTTCCAAGCTTGCGCCCAAAAAACGGTTTCATTTTCATTTTCATTAATTTGTGTGAGTTGATTATTTGTAGTATCAAAAATGAAAGAATTGGATTTGGTACTCGATAAATATTGGGTGACTATCAACCGTTTATCGTCTGGCGACCAATCATTTACCATCCAATAGCCTCCGCTTTCGGCAATTTTGAGTTCGGCTTTATGTGGAGAGGAAATATCGGAGATATAAATATCAAAATCCTTGGTGTTGCGTCTCGTCGAAGTAAAAGCAAATTTATCGCCTTTATTAGACCATAAAATTCCAAAATTGACGGACTTACCATCACTAATCATTTCGGCATTTCCATTATTCATGTTATACCAATATATCTGTGCAAATTCGCTTCCACCTGTGTCTTTCGTAAAAAGAAAGCCATTATAATCCTTTGAAGGACAGAATTTTCCGTTTGTTACCGGTTCATTGAAAAAAGTAATCTGATGTCGCGCGGCACCGGGTTTGCTCAGGGTATGCAATTGAGTGGTGTTGCCAAATCTGGTGGAGACCAAGACACCTGCTTCGTCGGGCAACCAATCTTCAAAAGATGCCGAGCGCGTGTTTTGATATTGTTGTACTCGCGACTTTAGGTTTTGAGGTATTTCGGGGACATCTTCTAAGATCATTTTACCGACTTCCCTTCTTTCTTGGGCATTGGCGAGATAAGCAGATAGTATAATTAAGCTCATTGAAATTAATTTGGAAAATAAGTTATAAACATTTTTCATTCAACCGTTTTTATAAAAAGAATCGTAAATGCCAAACCATGCCTGGAAGCAGGAATTTTTAAATCGGCTAATGCTTTTTTAGGATTGATACTGTTCAAAATTAGGCATAAAAAACGAAATAACAAAAATGTTAGTGCATGTTTAATTTTTTTCAACCTGATAATCAATGATTTGTGATTTTGGCGAGGCGCCAAAGAAGGAGTTTATTGGAATAAATGACTGTTTTCAAGGAGGAGACATTTCAAATAGGTAGCGCAAACTTATAAATTTGCGCTACCTATTTGACTTTGTGGCATACCGAATCGGCTGAACCGAGAGGAGCCTCATTCGCGTCAAATTTGGCTCGTGTAAAGAAAAAATAATCCCGATAGCTATACGGCTTTTGCACTGAAAAAAAATCATAAATAATTGATTATAAATAATTTAAAAATTAATGAAAAATATATTTTGATGAAAAAACGCTAATTTTGCTTCATTTTAAGAAAAAAAGTAAAGTATAAAATTTTGATTTACATTGAAATACATATTTTTCGCGGTGCAAAAGCCGTATAGCTATCGGAAGAAGACGTAGCGTTTATTATCTTTTCATCCCTAAATGCCAGTTCTATACTTTCTTTTTTTTGCGGATTCAAATAACAAATCCAACTTTTGCCATAATAAAAAGGTACTCTATATCGTATTTTTGCCACCAAATTCATATCCAAAAAAAGCTGGTGTAAATATAGCATCACCTCTCGTCGGCTGCCTTCCTGTTGATAAATGAAATCTTCGGCTACCCGTCTAACATTGGACACTTTGACAATCAGTGAGTTATAAAGGTGTTGAAATTCAAGCGACTGTAATAACTCCACAGCCGACTGTCCAACTGCGGACTGATAGCCAAATCTTCTACTTCACTCATTTTCAATGAAATTTTAAACTCGTCCCGGATAAGCGATTAAAGCCTTTTCCAAACAATCCATCGCCTTATTCAAATCATCTTCATTCAATACGTAAGCAATACGCACTTCCTGTTTACCGAGTCCTTCAGTCGAATAAAATCCCGAACCCGGAGCCATCATGACTGTAGCATTATCATGTTCAAACTCTTCGAGCAACCATTGGCAAAATTTTTCAGAATCATCAATCGGCAATTGCACAAAAGCATAAAAAGCTCCGCCCGGAGTTGGTGCGACGACTCCTTGCATGGCATTGAGTCTTTCAACAAGTAACTTGCGCCGACGGTCAAATTCTGCGATAGCATCCGAGACATAATCCAAAGGAGCATCAAGCACGGCTTCTGCCACGATCAATCCGAATGTCGGCGGACTGAGTCTTGCTTGTGCGAGTTTCATTGCAGTGTTTGTAATCGCTTTATTGCGACTGACTAATGCACCAATGCGTCCACCACAGCAACTATAACGTTTTGATATTGAATCAAATACAACAACATGCTCTTCTATCCCTTCGATATTTAATACGGTATGAAATTTTTTATCATCATACACAAAATCACGATACACTTCGTCAACAAAAAGGAATAAATCGTGTTTAATAACAATATCACGCAATTGCAAAAGTTCTTTTTTAGAATACAAATATCCCGTCGGATTAGAAGGATTGCAAATGAGAATACCCTTCGTTTTCGACGTAATGCTTTTTTCAAAATCCTGAATCGGCGGCAGCGCAAAACCATTTTCGATACGTGCCGTAATCGGCTTCACCTGAACGCCACCGGCAATCGAAAAACCATTATAATTGGCATAAAACGGTTCTGGAACGATAAGTTCATCGCCCGGATTCATACAGGCAATCATCCCAAAACTGAGGGCTTCCGACGCGCCTGTGGTCGTAATAAAATCCTCCGGTGATAATGTCGTACCGACTTTTTCTTTATAATATTTCGCCAACTTTGAACGATATTCATTCGTGCCCGCAGAAGGCGCGTAAGCCAAGACATCAAAATCAGTGTCGCGCACTGCTTGCAAAGCATTCGCAGGTGTAGCAACATCAGGTTGACCTATATTAAGGTGATACACTTTTTTGCCCTTTCGTTTGGCTTCGTCAGCAAAAGGAACGAGTTTTCGGATGGGAGACGCAGGAAGTATTTGTCCGCGATTGGATATATTTGGCATCTTAGTAATTGATTATCAATGGTTTCGCGCAGCGAAATGTTGAATGTAATTTTTATAAGCACAAAGATAAAAAAAGGTAGGCGAATCTGTATTTTCATTTAAAAAATAAGCACAAAAGATGATTAGATTAATTTAATAATATGACTTATAGACCAGTTTCAATTCGAATTTGGAGTTTGGTTTTTAGAATTTGTAATTTGCATAGATTATTTCACTTATTTTCTTTAACTTTGTAACTATGACAGACGCAAAACAGCTATCGTTAGAAGCGCATTTTCAGGCAAAGGTTGATGATGAAATCAAAATCGAACCGCGAGATTGGATGCCTGATAAATATCGCAAGACATTGATTCGTCAAATTTCCCAACATGCACATTCTGAAATTGTCGGGATGTTGCCCGAAGGAAATTGGATTAGCCGTGCGCCTTCTTTACGTCGAAAATTGGGCTTAATTGCTAAGGTGCAGGATGAAGCCGGACATGGCTTGTACCTATATAGTGCTTGCGAAACACTTGGTATAGAGCGCGATAAATTGTTCCAACAACTTCATTCAGGTAAAGCAAAATACTCAAGTATATTTAATTATCCTACAACAAGTTGGGCAGATATAGGAGCAATTGGTTGGCTTGTGGACGGTGCGGCGATTATGAATCAAGTACCGCTCTGCCGTTGCTCTTATGGACCCTATGCGCGGGCAATGGTGCGTGTATGTAAAGAGGAAAGTTTCCACCAAAGACAGGGTTTTGAGATACTCTTGACTTTGAGTAAAGGTACGGAGGAGCAGAAAAAAATGTTGCAAGATTCCGTCAATCGCTGGTGGTGGCCCTCTGTGATGATGTTCGGACCTTCCGACAAAGACTCGCCACACACAGCTCAATCCATGAAGTGGAAAATCAAGCGATTTACGAATGATGATTTGCGTCAAAAGTTTGTGGATGTTTGCGTTGGACAAGCCGAAATACTCGGCGTGACTTTGCCTGACCCTGATTTGAAATATAATGAAGCAACCGGGCATTGGGATTTTGGCAAAATTGATTGGGACGAGTTTTGGAATGTCGTCAAAGGTAATGGACCTTGCAATCGTCAACGCATCGCAGCACGTCAAAAAGCCTACAACGAAGGCGCGTGGGTACGCGAAGCAGCTATGGCTTACGCTGAAAAACAAGAACAACGAGAACTTACACAAGCGAAAGTCGCTTAATTTATAATGAGTGAATGAATGAATTTTGAATGAATGAATTGAAGCACTCGCTCATGTGTATCAAGTGGTGAAAAGTGTAAAATGTGAGAATATCGTTAAAATGTGAAAATAGTTATTTTAAAATATTTTTATTTATAAATCAATGTAAATTAGTTTATTATAAAAAATATTCGCGCTATACACTACATTTTACATTTATTATTTTACATTTTACATTTCAATAATAATTTTCACCTTATAGTACAGATGAGCGGAAGCACTAATTCATTCATTCAAAATTCGCTCATTCAAAATTCATAAAATGAGTAAAAAGAATTGGCATCTTTGGGAAGTTTTCATTCGTAGCAAACAGGGCTTGAGCCACAAACACGTAGGTAGCCTTCATGCTCCAAATGCAGACATGGCTATTGAAAATGCACGCGATGTCTATACTCGTCGCAAAGAAGGCGTTAGTATTTGGGTGGTTGAATCTGCAAACATCACAGCAAGTAATCCCGATGCGAGTGATGAATTATTTGAGCCAGCTACGGACAAAGTATATCGTCATCCGACCTTTTATGACCTGCCGGATGAAGTTAAACATATTTAAAATATCGTCACCACAAGTGTAGGGATAGCGCATGCGCTGTCCCTACACTTGTGGTTCAAAATATCATTCATTTGAATAAAAATTCCCACTTAGATTATATCCTGCGCCTTGCCGACAATCCAATGATTCTCGGTCAAAACCTTTCCAAATGGTGCGGTCACGGACCAGTTTTGGAACAAGATATTGCGATTACGAATATTTCACTTGACTTCATCGGTCAGGCACGTAATCTGTATCAATACGCTGCCGAATTGGAAGGAAAAGGACGCACAGAAGATGATTTTGCCTTTCTGCGTGACCCACTCAACTACAAAAACGCACTACTCGTAGAACAACCCAATGGCAATTGGGGGCAAACCATTATGCGTCAGTTTTTGTACGATAGTTTTAATTTTTATTTATATAATGAATTAAAAAACAGTACAGATAAACAAATTTCGGCGATAGCCGAAAAATCTTTAAAAGAAATTAAATACCACCTTCGTTATTCGTCTGAATGGGTTGTCCGACTCGGTGACGGCACTGAAGAAAGCCATCAGAAAATGCAAACTGCTCTTGACGATTTGTGGATGTATAGTGGTGAACTTTGTACACCCGATGTTCTTGATGTACAAATGTACGAAGCAGGCATTGGAGCAGATTTAGATAAAATTCGTCCGCTTTGGCAAGAAAAAATTAACACGACACTCATCAGAGCTACCTTACAAAAGCCCGACAGCAGTTGGATGCAAAGTGGTGGTAAACAAGGTAAACATTCCGAGCATCTCGGCTTCATCTTAGCTGAAATGCAGTTTATGCAGCGTACTTATCCTAATATGGAGTGGTGATTAATTTTGAATGAGTGAATGATAATAGATGTGTTACTTTTTTTTGTGAGTATCATCATGTAAATAAAATACGCTTCTCATTTTGATAAAAAACAATCGTCCCTAACAACAAAAAAACATAAACTACTTGTGCCATACTCATATTAAAAATCACTGCTTCATTAATACGAATCATCTCCACTAAAATGGATGAAATACAAACGACAAATAAAAAGACAATAGTGATTTGTCCGTCATATTTTTTGTTATTAGCTAATCGCCATAAAACGACAAAAAGTATCAAATAAATAATGGCATCATAGAGAGAGGTTTGATGAACGGGCAATATGCTGGGCATCGTGCCTTGCGTGACGCGCATACCTACGGGAAGGTTGGTCGGAATACCGTAGCAACCGTGACCAGATAGAAAACACCCCATTTTTCCGATAATCACACCAGCAGAAGCTCCCAGTAAGATTTCATCAAGCAGATTTAACCAGTGTTTTTTTCCTGTAATTTTGATTGTCAGATAAATAGCAATAAAACCAAATAGTAAATTGCCATACCAGCGTGTTCCGCCTTTCTTTTCAAATACCATTTCGTAGAAAGAATATTTAGCTTCGTCGGTGAGTATGGCTTCTATGGCTTCCATCACTCGTCCACCAAGACTGACGACAACGAAGAGCATAACAAAAAACGCAAGCGCAGTACCTAAACCATGAGATTTCCAATGCTTATAACGAATGGCAAGTATAAGTAGTGTGGCTGCTATTCCGATATTGACGAGTAGCTCAAACCAGTCATAAGTCTGACCGAATATAGTAGGATTGGGAAGCATAAATTTTAGATATGTAAATGATAACACCGATATTTGTAAGGACAAGGCATGCCTTGTTCCTACAAATGTAAATTAATTTCCTCTCTCGTCAAATATAAAAGAAAAACGGGAGATTAAAAGATATTTGCGTTTTGATTACGATACAAAGATGCGGAGATATGGATAGGCAGGCTTATGCAATTTAAATTTTAAATAAAATTACATAAAACAATAGAAAACAATTATTTAAATTAATTTAAATAAAAATAAAACTCAAATATATGTATGTTTTTGCCGTCCAAATCAAGGCGATATTCTTTTATAAAACACGCCTGAATTGAAATTTGGGCATTTGGGATTTGATACTTACAAGTTGATAGCAACTTGGGTTAATAACGATTTTCGTACATTTGAGCCATGAAAAAACTACTCATAATTGTTGTTGTTCTATTGGCTGTTATTTTGGTAGCTGTTTTGATTCTTTTTCTGTTTACACCTGCTCCCAAAATCATTACAGGCATGGCAGTCAAACGAGTTTGTTCATGTTATTATCTTGCAGGGCGCAGTCCTGAATCTGTCATGGCAAATGAGAATAACTACTCCTTCATCAAATATTCAAAGGTAAAAGTAGATGAATCAAAAAAAACCGTTACGGCTACACTACTTGGATTGGGTAAAATAACGGCAGTCTATCGGGAAGGTTTGGGTTGTTCTATTGTAACGAAAGATTATCCTTTAGAACAACTACAAGCCACACAGTATCGACCGATTAGTAATCCGGCTTATGTGCCTGATATTTTTTCGGAAAGTAATTTTTCGGAAAAATCTGTTTTTAATAAAAAGAAATTAGACGAAGTCATAGATGAGGCTTTTGTTGGCAAGAAAAAACGAACACGAGCAGTAGTTGTCATCAAAGATGGTCAAATCATCGGTGAAAAATATAGCGAGGGGATTGATAAAAATAGCCTTTTACTTGGTTGGTCGATGACAAAAAGTGTCACCAATGCGATTTCGGGTATTATGGTAGAAAAAGAGATGATTGACATCAATACGCCTGTCAATATACCCGAATGGAAAAACGACGAGCGTTCAAAAATCACTTGGAACAACCTGATGCAGATGAGCAGTGGATTAAAGTGGAACGAAAATTACTTTTGGATAAGTGATGTTACAAAAATGCTCAACCTAAATGGCGACATGTACGAACAAGCCATTCAATCTAAAGCAGAAACAGCACCGGACAAAAAGTTTTTATACTCCTCCGGCACCACGAATATCGTAGCGGGTTTGCAGCGACGGCAGTTTGAAGACATTAACGATTATTGGCAGTTTCCGTACAAAGAGTTGTTCCATAAGATAGGTATGAATAGCGCAGTAATGGAGCCGGACGCTTCGGGTACTTTTGTGGGATCGTCATACTGTTTTGCTACGGCGCGGGATTGGGCAAAATTTGGTTTGCTGTATCTCAATGACGGATTATGGCAAGGTGAGCGCATCTTACCCGAAGGTTGGGCGAAGTACACGGCGACTCCGGCAAGTCAATCGGAAGGCATATATGGGTCGTTTTTCTGGCTCAATTCAGGTGGAGAATACCCCGATGTACCTCGCGACGGCTATGGCGCAAAGGGTTTTCAGGGGCAATATACATACATCATCCCTTCCGAAAATCTTGTCGTCGTACGCCTCGGATTAAATGGCATAGGCAACTTTGATTTTAATGAATTTTTATCTAATATTATAGCTACTGTAAGATAAGGAATTAGACATAAAAAAAAAAAATTTAAATAAAATTGGAGATCATGGAACTATTCTTATAACTTTGTCGTTATTACGTTGGTGTTGAGTCGATCAATAAAGTTTTCCACTTAATTCATTTCTCACCACTAATTTTTTTATTTTAAATTTTTTTTATGAACATTTTTGTAGCAAAGTTAAACTTTGACACCCACGAGTCTGATCTCCGGGATGCCTTCGAATCATTCGGAGAAGTAGATTCCGTAAAGATTATTACAGACAAATTTTCAGGCAGATCAAAAGGTTTCGGCTTCGTCGAAATGCCTAATGATGAAGAAGGCCAAAACGCAATCAACGGATTGAACGATACCGAAGTGGACGGTAGAACAATTGTAGTCAAAAAAGCAGAACCAAGAGAGAACAGAGGCGGCGGTGGCGGCGGACGTGGCGGTAGCCGCGGAGGCTACGGCGGCGGTGGCGGCGGTGGAAACCGTGGCGGCGGCGGCGGTTATAATAGAAGATATTAAGTTATTTTTGATATAATTGAAAAAGCTCCTGCGCGATTGTGCAGGAGTTTTTTTATTGTTCAAAACGAAATATTTATATCAAAAATTCGAACTCTCACCATAAAAAATCACTTTATCATCCACTTTCCTTTACCCATTACAGTACCATTCGCTTCTATAATCTGAAAAAGATATGTACCCGCAGATACATTATTCCTTTTCACTGTAATTCCTTGACTACCAATCATATAATCCACAGAAACCACTTGCCCATTCATATTATACACTTTTAATTGAGCATCATCTGAAAGGTTTTCAATTTCTATAAAAGTCTGTTCCGAAAAAGGATTTGGAAAAGTCGTGAACGTCAATATATCAAGTCCATCAATGCCTACGCTTAGAAAATTATTGACGTATTCCTGCCCTGCATTCAGGATACTTCTATTATTCACATTGTCATCATAATAATTCAATAAGGCAACAACGCGAAGTTGTGTCATATCAAATTCTTCAGGAACTGTATAAGTAAATTGATGCATATAAGGCACACCAATTTCAGGCGAATCGGGTATAATTCCAGCCGTACCCCATAGGTCAGTAATCACTGCACGAGTTACATTCAAATGTTCATAATTGAGAATTGGGTCGCCTTTATCGTATAAAAGGCTATTCTGATTGTTATTATCATAATTTCTTTGGTCATATCCATTACCCGAACCTACGACTACATCTTCCACCACAAATACCGTCACACGAATATCGTCCGCATCTGGCAGTATATCAAATGTCGCCTCTAAATTAATGTACAAATCTCTTTCAACAATACCTCCATGTACGGCTACATCAACATAAGCAGATTCGTCAAGCTGAGTCTCTAAACGTTCTGCCCACATATTTGGACGAACAGCAACACGATTTGCACCGTCAAAATGCACGCGATCAAAACTCGCACGGGGCGCACTGCCTGCAAAATCATCATACATTGGGCTTAATTCGTCCAATTGCATCTGATCCGGTATCCAATCTACATGGTGAGACAGCCAAATAATATTATCTTTATCTTCCACTAAATCCTTTAATAATTCAGTACCGCGAGGACAGTTTCCACATCTTGCAGAAGTATATTTTTCAATGACGACATTTTTAACTACCTGTGCATTAACACTTTGTAGTAAAAAAGTAGAAAATAGTAAAATAAGTAATTGTCTTAGTTTCATATTCTTTTATTTTGAATGATTTGAAAATTTATGTATTTAAAAGAACAAGTTATATAAATTCATTAAAAAAATAAAGTTGTTGTCTATTTCAGAATGAAAGAATTATTGGAAGTGTAGGTGTCCCGACAATTATGAGTAATCAATTAGTACTTTCGATTAAAAAGTCCAACACTTATATCGTAACCCGCTCCAACACCATTTCAATCAATCGCTCTACCGTCTGAGTTGGTGTTTTGCTAAAAATTTGATTCATACGATTAGCGATAAGTGCATTGCAGGAAAGTGCCTGATGACCAAGTGCATGAGCCAATCCATAAATTCCGGCGGTTTCCATTTCAAAATTGGTCAGGCGATGATTTTTGTATTGAAATTGATTGATTTTTTCGATAAAACGGCTGGTATTTGGTTGCAAACGTATCGCACGACCTTGTGGCGCGTAAAAGCCCGGACAAGTTAAAGTAATACCTTTCAACATCCCCTCTCCTACTCTGTCAATCAGACGTTTAGAACCGGGAGCAATATATGGTTTCGGAATATGTTGTTCGTCTAAATGACTTTCAAATGCACCGAGCAATGCCTTTTCTTCAGTCGTATTATCCAATTTATAATAATTCAATAATCCGTCTAATCCGATACCATATTCTGACACCAACAAACTATCAATCGGTACATCTGCTTGCAGACAGCCCGATGTTCCTATGCGTATGATGTCAAGCGCAGTATGCGCTTCTTTGACCATTCTTTTTTCAAAATCAATATTCACCAAAGCATCCAGTTCATTCAGTACAATATCAATATTATCCGTACCAATGCCTGTACTAATGACCGAAAGACGTTTGCCATTCAGCGTACCTGTATGGGTAACAAATTCGCGTTTTTGTACTCGACATTCTATTGTATCAAACAGTCGCGACGCCTTTTCTACACGGTCAGGGTCGCCAACCGTAATGACCGTTTGGGCGAGTTGTTCAGGTCGCAAATTGAGGTGATAAATGCTGCCATCGGGATTTAAGATAAGTTCGGATTCAGGAATGTATGCAGTCAAGGGCATTGAAATTATGTTTTGTCAATAAAAAAAGGCTATACGATTGTATAGCCTTTTGAATTTTTGTGGGCGATGAGAGATTCGAACTCCCGACCCCCTCGGTGTAAACGAGGTGCTCTGAACCAACTGAGCTAATCGCCCTATTTTATGCTTATTTTGCAGGTCATCTGCCCAAACGGGATGCAAATATAAGAGGTCTTTTTTAAAGTGACAATGTTTTCGTAAAAAAATATAAAAAAACCTTTCATTGCCATATTACACTTCATATACCTATCTTCGTATTTATTTTTATAAAATCACAAGGGTACACAAATGATTTTGATACCCGTAACGGAGTCGAAATATCTCAAATCGAATTTGTGTACCCTTTTGCAAAAATCACACACAATGAAGATCACTACGCTCCTACCCTTTCTCACTTGTTTACTCCTTTTACTTTCTTGTAATGATACGCCAAATAATGACAGCCACGCCGACCTCATTCTCACCAATGGCAAAATAATCACTCTAAATGAAAAACAACCCGAAGCCAATGCTATTGCCATACAAAACGGGCGCATCACACATATCGGCACGACGGCAGATATTCAACAACTCGCTAACGGAAATACAAAAAAAATCGACCTCAAAGGCAGCCTTGCCATTCCCGGTCTCATCGAAGGGCATGGGCATTTTTCGGGTTTGGGTTACAGCTTGATACGACTCAATCTGATGAAAACCAAAAACTGGGATGAAATCGTAGCGATGGTTGCCGAAAAAGTAAAAAAAGTCAAACCCGGAGAATGGATAGACGGACGTGGTTGGCATCAGGAAAAATGGAACAAGCCACTCGAACGCGACGTAGAAGGCTACCCCTATCACGACGAGTTGAGCGCGGTGTCGCCCGACAATCCAGTATTGCTACGCCATGCAAGCGGACATTCGGCTTTCGCCAATGAAAAAGCAATGGAACTCGCGGGTATCACTGCCGAGACACCTTCTCCCAAAGGCGGACTTATTGTGCGAGATGTGGCAGGAGAAGCAGTCGGTGTATTTGAAGAACGAGCTATGGACGCACTATATATCATTTATGACGAATATCGCGCACAACTCAATGAGGATGAGCAACTTGCAGAATGGCACAAAGCCGTCGAACTCGCCCAAAAAGAATGTCTTGCCAAAGGCATTACTTCGTTTCAAGATGCAGGTTCGAGCTTAGAGGAAATCGAACGATATAAGAAATTGGCAGAGGACGGCAAGTTTGATTTGCGCCTTTGGGCGATGGTACGTCATCCGCATGAAATCTTGAAAGATGAGATGCAAAGGTTTCCCGTATTAGATGCAGGAAATGGCTTTTTCACTTCTCGGTCTATCAAATCGCAGGTCGATGGTGCGCTCGGTGCGCGTGGTGCGTGGTTGCTCGAACCTTATAAAGATAAACCCGGATTTTTCGGTCAAAACACCACGACTATCGAAGAGGTGACGAACATGGCAGACTTAGCGATTCAAAACGATATGCAGCTCTGCATACATGCTATCGGCGACCGCGCCAATCGTGAAGTATTAGATGTTTTTGAACAAACTTTTCAAAAATATCCCAATAAAAAAGACCTGCGTTGGCGTATCGAACACGCCCAACATGTTGATGTCGCAGACATTCCGCGTTTTGCGCCACTTGGCGTTATCGCGTCTATGCAAGGCATACATTGTACCTCGGACGCGCCTTTTGTAGAAAAGCGATTGGGGGAAGACCGCGCCCGTCATGAGGCTTATCCCTGGCGAAGTTTTATTGATTCGGGGGCTTTGGTGACAAACGGTACGGATGCTCCCGTAGAGGATGTTGACCCGCTCGAAAGTTATTATGCTTCCGTAACGCGCAAACGTGTGGACGACGGCACGGAGTTTTTCCCCGAACAAAGTATGACTCGTATAGAAGCACTCCGTTCTTATACGATTAATTGCGCTTTCGCAGCTTTTGAAGAAAAAAATAAAGGCTCACTTGAAATCGGTAAATATGGAGATATTACGGTACTTTCTAAAGATGTTTTGACCGTACCGGATGATGAGATTATGGATACTGAAATATTATATACCATTGTAAATGGTGAAGTGAAATATCAAAAGTAAATTGAAAGGATTGTGTGATGTTTTTTGCTTTTGCAGAAAAAATCCTTTTTATTCTCATAAAATAATACAGCACAAAATAGTGCAGTCCGTTCATTATGTTGGGGTGCATTATTGAAAAATAGTGTCTGTTTTGTAAAGAATATATTTCTATAATTGACATAACGACTGAATCGGTTGACCGCGAATACCGTACAGGCGACTTCAGTCGCCATGTGATTTCAAATTTTTATTTATAAAAATTTTAAAATCAAAAAATTACGCATTAATATTATTGCGACATGACGAATAAATTCGCCTGTACGAATTCGCGGTCAGCCTGTAAAGTCGTCAGTACATATTAACAAAAAATGAAAAGACAACTACTAACGGCAATTATCCTCGTTTTATTTCTACATGCCAATGCCCAGCACCAACCACAACTCCAATTAGAACTTCATGCTTCCGGTCTTGAAGAACCCGTAGATATCGCCAATGCAGGTGATAAACGGCTTTTTGTAGTGGAAAAAGATGGTATAATCAAAATCGTCAATGCTGACGGCGAGGTCTCTCCTACCCCTTTCTTGGATATTGATGATAAAGTCAATTCGGCAGCTAATGAACGTGGACTGTTGGGTTTGGTTTTTCATCCTGATTATCAAAACAACGGTTATTTTTATGTCAATTATACCAATTTAAATGGTACAACACATATTTCTCGTTTTAATGTCAGTGACGATGCTGATGTAGCTGACCCAGAATCGGAGACTATTCTGATGGCTATTCCGCAAGTAAGTCACACGCATAATGGTGGCGACCTGAATTTTGGACCAGATGGGTATTTGTATATCGCAACGGGTGACGGAGGGATGAGTGGCGACCCTTTTAATCGAGCGCAAAACCGACAAGTAGCACTCGGTAAAGTACTACGAATTGATGTTGATAATCCTTCAAACGGTTTGAATTATGGTATTCCTTCGGACAATCCTTTTATCAATGATACGACGACATTGGATGAGATTTGGGCTTTGGGACTGCGTAATCCCTGGCGATTTAGTTTTGATAGATTGTCGGGCGATCTGTGGATAGCGGATGTCGGACAAGATGAACTTGAAGAGATTAATTTTCAAGCTGCTGCAAGTACAGGCGGTGAAAATTACGGCTGGCGATGCTACGAGGGTGACATGCCTTTTAATCAGGAAGATTGTGCTGATGCGAGTACTTATACGATGCCTATTCATACTTATATCAATAGCTTTTCGGTGGGTTGTTCGGTGACAGGTGGCTTTGTATATCGTGGTACTGCCGAGCCTGAATTGTACGGACATTATATCTATGCGGACTTCTGCACAGGACGTTTTTGGTCGATTTATCCTGATGGAAATGGTGGCTGGACAAATGCAAATGTAGGTGATTTTGTGGATGATGAGTTTACAACATTCGGTGAGAATAAAGACGGTGAACTCTATGTAGCAGCTTATGTCGAAGGCAATATTTATCGCCTTACAGAGATTTGTTCAAGTATTACTATTGATTTGGCGGTGACCGATGAAAGTTGTGAAAATGCCAATGACGGAGCTATTGATATGACGATTCTCAATGCTGCCTTACCCTATAATATTGAATGGTCAACAATGGATACAAGCGAGGATTTGGCGGGCTTATCGTCGGGTACTTATTCTGTCACTGTAACGGATGCCAATGACTGTGTATCAATAGAAACAACGGATGTAAATACCGACATAATTGAAGCCCCCATCGTTACTCCCTCAGAAACTATTGCTTGTGAAGGAGATACGATTACGCTGACTGCTTCCGAAGCACCGGAAGGCTATGGCTACCAGTGGTTTGATGCCTTCACAGATGAACCTGTAAAGGGCGCAACAATGCAAACGCTTACGCTTACAGAAGGTTTTTATGAAGTACATTATGTGAGATATATCGGCGATTGTCCCTCAGATACATCCCTTCAAGCGATTGTCAGTTTCAATGATGTACCAACACCAACGATTACGCTGGGATCGGACGGCAGTCTTAGTACGTGGTCATATAATTATGTAGAAGATACATATACATGGCTTTTGAATGATGAATTAGCGAGTGTTGAGTTATGTATTACTGAACCTTGGTGTATCTTACCTGATGTAAATGGTGAGTACACAGTTTGTATTGATTATTCTTTATATGGTGCATTCTGTTCGTCCTGTTCAGAGCCTTTTATTTACGATTTAATTAGCAATACAGAAAACATAAGGGGTTTAAATGATATTCAAATTTCGCCGATACCTGTGGACGATGTATTGCATATCAATTTGGAGCTTAGTGAAAGAATAGATATGACAATCCAGTTGCAAAATACACAAGGACAGATTTTAATAGAAAAAGAAGAAATCGTTGCAGGTACATGGACTACATCCTTGAATGTCAGTGATTTACCTTCGGGGGTTTATTTACTTACTTTAAGGTCCGGTGATGGTATTTCCACTACAAAAATAGTGAAATGATGCGGTTTTTCATCATTCATTATTTTTCATCTTCTTAATGGCTGCGCGTAATTCTTCGAGTTCGCGACGTTCATCGGCAAGCGCGTTGGCGATGTCATCTTTTGTTGCTTTGATTTCGTGGGCTGCTGCTTTTCGGGCTGCGGCTACATCGTCAGCGAGTTGTTGTTTGGCTTTTGTGGCTTGTTCGCGGGCATCTCGAATATCGTCAGCGAGTTCGGCTTTAAGGGCGGTATTTTCGGCTTGAAGTTCTTGGCGGGTGGCTTCGGCAGCAGCCTCATATTCAGCTTTTTTGGCAAGGGATTGTTCTCTTGCTTTGGTGACTTCTGCCTCTGCCATCTGACGGGCTTTTTTGATTTGTTCAGTAGCTTCGGCTTGAGCTTCTGCGGTCTCTTTTTCGTATTGTGCGATTTGGTTTTGAGCTTGCTCATGCGCCTCCGCAACTTTGTTGATAGCAGCTTCTTTTGCAGCAGCTATCTTTTCGGCAGTCTCTTTACGAACTTCCAATACTTCTAATTCAGCGACTTCTTTTTCTCTTGCAGCAGCTTGGCGAGTCGCTTGTACTTCATTGGCTTCTGCTTCTTTTATCTTAGCGATTTCGGTGGCGGCACGTTCGCGGGCTTGCGCCACTTCTTTGGCGGAAGCCTCTTTTTCGAGCGCGGCTTTTTCTTTGATTTCGGCGACTTTATTAGCTGCCTTTTCGCGGGTAGCGAGGATTTCGTCGGCTCCACGTTGGCGCGCATCGACTACATCTTGAGCTGTCATATTTTTTTCACTTTTAGCTTTTTCACGAGCTTCGGCGATGAGCGTAGCGGCTTCATTTTTGGCTTTTTCAATTTCTTGGACGGCGCGTTCACGCGCCGATACAACCTCTTGTGCGGAAGCATCTTTGATTTCGTTTTCGGTGGCTTTGGCTGTTTTCACACGCTCCATTGTTTCTTCCTGAATAAGCGTGATTGCCTCTTTCGCTTTGGCTTTAGCAGCTTTTACTTCTTCGGCTATTTTAGTTTTTTCTTCCTCTGCACGAGCGCGTGTGGTTTCTACTTCTGATGCTGCTTTGGTCTTTATTTCACTGACGACAGTACTTGCTTTTTCCTTCGCAGAGGCTACTTCTTTAGCTGCTTTTTCTTTTGTGGAAATGACCTCATCGGCTGCTTTCTTTTTTGTAGCAACAACTTCCTGTCCTGCCTTCTCTTTCTCTTCGGCAACCAATGCGCGTGTCTGCTGAATTTCTTGCGTTGCTTTTTTTCTGGATTCGCTCACTTCCAATGCCATACTTTCTTTTTCATTGGCTGCTTTTTCGCGTGAATTGGCAACTTCTTGCACGCTTTTTTCTCTTGTTGCTGCTACGGCTTCCGCACCTTTCCGGCGTGCTTCGGCGACTTCCATAGCGATTTTTTCTTTTTCTAATACCGCTTTTTCACGAGCATTAGCAACTTGATTGGCTGCCTTTTCTTTGGCGGCAAATACTTCTTCGGCAGCGCGTTTTCTGGAATCTACAACATCTTGTCCGCTTACATTTTTTTCACTTTTTGCTGCTTCACGAGCTTCGGCTATCACGGTAGAAGCTTCCTCTCTAATGCGCTGTATTTCGGCACGCGCCGTCTCGCGGGCAGAGCTGACTTCATCGGCATATTCGAGTTTGGCAAGTTCGAGATTTTTGCGGACTCTTTCGATTTCTTTGGTCGCGAGGTTACGAGCATCTGCGATTTCTTCAGCAGATTCCAGTTTGATTTCACTGATTTTTTTGTCAGCTTTTTGTCGGCTTTCAAGTACCTCCAAATTGATTTTTTCAAGCGCAGTATTTGCTTTACTTTTTGAGGCTTTGAGCGATGCGATTTGCTCTTCTTGTGCTTTTGCTATTTCGTTATCTATTTTTTTTCTAATATTTAATAATTCATTAGCATATTCGCTTTTGACTTTTTCGGCATTTTCACGGGCTTGCGCTACGCCCTCACCGAGTTTGGCTTTGATGGCTTCTGTGCGTTGGCGTTCTTTTTCAATTTCTTCGCGTAAGCGTTGTTTTTCTTCTTTATATTGTTCGCGCAAAGCATATAGTTCTTCATCTTTGCTTGCACCTGTACCATTTAAAATACCATCTTCACTCTTAGGATTAGCTTTATTCAGAGCGATACCACGCGGATCGAAACGGTTATCGAGGTCAATTTCCACAATTTTGCTGTTGGATATTTTTTGTAAAAAACACTTCGCCATTTCCTGAAATTCCGCTTGACGATTACTGTTTATTGTAAATTTTCGCATTTCATTCGTCACATTATTTTTAATATAAACGACTGTCATACGTGAATTTGCAAACCGTTCTATCGCTGCTTTATCTAATTGTAAAATATTACTATATAAAGGTTGTCCGCCTTCCGAACGCATGTCTCCCATACCGATAAAAGGATAGGCTTGGCGATTTTTTTCAATATCCGAAAATATAATTTCATCCCCCTCTTCTAAGGTGACACCGCCCTTAGAGGTAAAGTTGGCGACGATGCCTTTTTCGGTATTTTCCAAGTCTAATCCATAGGTGTAACTTCCGCGTACTACAAGAAATTGCCAGTTTGTTTTAACTAAAACAACCTCACCGAATGTCTTTGCCGACTTGATGACATCACTACATTGTGCTTGTAATTGTTGGGTTGTAAAAAGGGGAAAAATGACGAAAAAGAGTAGATGTATAGATTTTTTCATAAGCAAGCGGAATTTATTGCATTTAGAGCATGTTTAAATTTTTTCTGCCTGACAATTAATATCTTATGAACTTGACTTCACATCAAATCAGTCACTTATCCCGATAAACTCCCTCTTTGATGCCCCGTCAAAACCATAAGCTATTGATTATCAGTTTGAAAAAATTTAAACATGCTCTTAAAAATCGGTGGGTGTAGTTGGTATCTAAATTAGGCATTTTTAGATTATAAACAAAGTGATTTCCGTAAAATTAAATTCTACCAAAACAAAATTCCGTCTTTTTTGACATAAAAAGAACATTAACAATAAAGGACATTCTGTATAGAATGTCCTTTATTTTATAAAATCGCTATGCGAGTACTTTGCCATCTTCTCCATCTTCCAACTTGATTTCTTTAAGCTTTCGCGGACTTTGCAAGCCTAAAGCTAATGAAAATATTTCGGTAGTCCTACAAATGTAATGCTGTTGAACCACGAAGCACACTAAAGGCACGAAATCGAATGGACGCAGAGGTCACAAAATGTTTCTAAGCATTTAATAATGAATTTCTTACACTATCTTAGTTTTCTTACTTCGTCCATTCGATTTTCGTGTTCTTGGTGTCCTTAGTGTTATTTTGTCGATACTTAGTAGAGGGTGCGTGGTGCCTCTCTCCTGTTGTTGAAAAATATGACGATGACGGAAAGTGCATGATATTTTCGATAGTTTCATTTTGTCAACCCTCGAACTGCCACTTATGACTCTATAGATTAAGCAATAAATCGATTTTTGAGAACGACAATATCTACCCTACGGTAGTTGTTTCTTTTACAAAAACAACTTTTTTTACCAAGAAAAACGTCAATAAAAAGCGGGGCGGAATGACGAGTAAAGTCAATATAAAATCTGAGTAGTCAAATATTCTATCAAATACATATAACAATATCAATCCTACAATAAGTCCTATAATATAAGAGGCATAATAGCCGATAGAATCTTTCAAATTAGCTTTTTTCTTAAAAGTGTAACGCGAATTGAGTAGATAGGATATGAATACACCTACAAGAAATACAGCTATATATACAGGATACAAGGGCAAAGCCAATCTCTCCAATAAAATATAATAGCATATAATCCCAAAAGTCGTTGTAAATACTCCTATCAGACCAAATTTTGAGAATTGCGTGATAAGCCTTTTGAACTGCACGTATTTTGCCATTTAACGAATTGGTAGTTATATCACTGATTATCAATTATTTAATTACTAAATATTTGTTAGGTTAATTTTGTCGCATTACTTAATTACAGAATTATGGTAAATTGTGCGGACTGTGGACTGATAACCTTTATTTCAAGGCTTTAGCATAATATTGAGCACCTATTGGTAGCCATGTCAAATAAGGTTCGAGATTAACTGACCATTTTAAGAGTTTGTGTCGAGGAAAGAAAATAGTATAGCTAATGGACGTATTCTTAAATCCTGCATTATTAATGAGACTTTTACAATAGGTAGGTTTTAGCAATACTGCATCTTCGTCGAATACACATTCGTTGACAATTTTCCTTGTAAGCGGGTTATTTGGATTGTGTTCAAAAATATAAAATCGCCCGCCAGGCATAAGTACACGGTGTATTTCATGAAGTATTTCGTTGTGAAGGTTGTGCTCTATATGGTGAAAAACCATTGAAGTAAAGACAATATCAAAGGTATTGTCAGGGTGTGGTATCTTCAATCCATCAAAAGCTTTAAAACTAGTGTTGGAAATATCTTTTTCCTTAGCTTTTTTGATGCTTTCTTCAGATACATCAATGCCATTGATATTCATATTGTCGAAGTGTTTTCTAAAATAGATACAACTGTTGCCATCTCCGCAGCCAAAATCCAGTAGCTTTACCCTATCATTTTGCTCTGATTTTTTAACCTCAACTACTTTATATTCGCTAAAATAGTTGCTATCAGTGCCACTCATTTTTATGGCTTTGTTGTGTATATCTCTGTATTCTTCTGCAAATTCATCAAAATTATCAAACTGTCTTTGCTCATCCATATTATGTTAATTTAATTGCTTTTCGTATTACTAAGTATATTCAAATATAATAATTTTAGGTTTGAATATAAGGGGCTTGGGCTGAATTTTTGTGCCACCAAATTGGGTGAAAAACAAATATTTGAAGCGTTTGATTTTAGAATAGTATAGTTTACGTAACTTTTTTTCTTACTGATTAACTCAATATACTTTTTTATTTCTAATATAGAAGATGGGTGTCCGGCTATTAGAAATTGTATGTTTTCCATATCCGCTTGTGTTATGATACATTCGGCGATATAAATGCCAATATCTTCATCTAGAATATAATCTCTCAAAGTATTGGCAGAGCCAAAAATGGTACTTATTTTATGTTTAATGCAGTTATTCATCATAACTGTGATGAGTCCCATTCTACCGTCGGGCAGGTATTTGGAATATACCGTACTGATACGAAAGATTTTTACAAGTAGTGCTTTTTGAGTTCGAATATAATTTTCTTGTTCCAATTTCAAAAAGCCATAGGGTCTTTGTGGTAAAGGTCGAGAGTTGGCATCTACATAGTTTTGGTTTTCGTAGAGTCCGCCTGCCGAACTCATTAGGTAAAAGTATACTTTTTGCTTTATAGTTTCTGCATAGGTATTAAGTTTGCCTGCAACGGCATAAAAAAATTGTTTTTCTTTTTCGGTTTCTTCGGCAGATGCTCCAAAACCACACTTCCCTGCACTCCACACAATATATATATCGGCTGACGTGTTTCTTGTTAAATATTCTGTTTTTTTAAATATAGTTTCAAGTTGCTGGAGTGCTTCTTCCCGCTTAGTCCACGAAAAAGAAATATTGTAAACAGTATCGGGTTTTGCCATCCGAAATATACTGTTTTTGATAGCTTTACCTACCAAACCTACTCCAAAGTGCAGAATAACGCAGGTTTTATTATTTATATTTTTAATTTTATAAATCAGCATTCGAGATATTGTCTAATATTTCTTTAAGCTTTTCATCCTTGCTTCTGTCAACGACAAAGAAGGTAGGTTTACCGTTATTGCTGATGAGTAAATCTGACACACTTTCCAATATAAATCCTAGCAGTAAACAAATCAAGCCACTAAAGAATAATACAACTATTATGGTAGATGCCCAACCTCTAATAAGTGTTGTATTGTTCTGAAAAACAGAAGCATACAATGCATAACTCGTGAGTACTAAACTGAGTATAAATGCAATAAACCCTATGACAATTCCGATTCTCAACAGTCCAATTTTGGAAGACATAACCATTCTTTTGCTGTGTTTGACCAAGCCCACGAATGAATACCCACTGTCTCCTTCGTTCTGATTTCTGATATCTGTCATGCTTACCTTAGAGCTGCATACTCTGTTTGTAAACCAACAAAATGCAATATCAAGATAGGTTTCGTGACTACAGATAGCTGATGCGGCTCTCGCAACATCTCCTCTGACGATACGAAAGCTATTGAAAAGCGGAATCGCCTTATTATCAAGTACACGTGAGGTAATCTTCTTGAAATATTTTGCGAGGGTATCTTTTACAACCGAACTGTGTACCTTTTTTTCTGACGAGGCATAGCATATATCCGCATTATTTTTGAGGGTCTCTTTCAAAAGCTGAATAATATACTTGGGGCGGTGTTGAAGGTCTTCATCAAGGGTCGCTACCCAATCGCCAGAAGAATGCAAAATGCCTGCAATAGTAGCCGGATGTTGTCCGAAATTTCTGGATAATTCGATAACACTTATCCAATCCTTATCTTTGGTTGCTTCACGCAATACTTCTCTGGAATTATCTACACATTCATCTATCACAAAGATACTTTCTACCAACCGGATAGGAATATCTGCATCTATGAGATAATTCCTAAACTCTTGGAGTTCCTTGACGAGATCGTCAAGGTAGGCAGCGCCACCATAAACGGGTGTAATAGTAGATATAGTTGTTTGTTGTGTCATAGAAAAATTACTTTTTCATAATCATGGTGTAGAGACTATAAGGTATTCTGTAAGCCTTATCATCAATGAATCCGTCCACTTGCGGAAAATGTTGTTTGGCGAGTGCTAAGTAGGCTTCTGGGGTTCTGACATTTTGCCCTCTATCCTTAGAAATCAACCATTTTGCAAAGGAAGACTGGTTTTTGTGGAATACCGAATCCACTGTTACAAGAATACCTCCCGGCTTGAGATATTTATACGATATGTCCAACAAATCCTTACTATCATTATCATTAAGGTGATGAAGTAAGCCGTGTGCATTGATTATATCAAAATAAGACAACCATTCTTCTCTAACGACTTCGCCTACTCTTTCTGTATAAAACGAGCCTCTATCTCCATATTTTTTGATGCAATAATTAATGTAACTTTCTTCCATATCACAACCATGGTAGTCGGCTGTATCTTCGATGTATTCCAACAAAACTGCCGTTCCGCATCCTATATCCAATATGTTTTTATTTTGGGTGTTTTTAAAATAGGTGAGGAAATGTTCCTTTCTTTGCTTGTTTCCTCCAATGGCATCTTGAAAAGAATTGTATATCGAAGGATGTTCGAGAATTTTTCTTATGCCGGTATTAATATGTGTAATAGAAGACATGTTTATAGTTGTTTGATTATATATTTGAGCAATAAGAGTCAAATAATCGACACTTTTGAGCGCGTCTTTTTTAATATTATTTTTTAAATTGAAGGACAAACGCAAGTCCTCGGTTTGGGTAGATTATTTGTTGCGAGTTCCCTTATTCTAAAATAAGATGGATGGTTTTATTATCATCATCCATAATAACTGATTCTGCATTGGGCCATGTAGAAATTTGTCTGATTCCCGGTAGTTTAAATTTTTTATTTTTGTGGTGTTTTCTGATTCTAAAATTTGCTTGTTCTCCCAACAATTTAAAGGAGTATTGTATTCGCTCGGTGGATACCATATCCCATATTCCTCCATGATTGATGACATTATAAGATTTGAGCACATTGTCGGGTTCGTGAATATCAAAAGGTCTTTTTTGGAAGCGATATGTTCCACTGCCATAGACATTGACGATATAGTTTTGATTTTTGTCGTACTCCGGCAGGGCGTGAAGTCGGGTCAAAAATTCTTGACTTAGTGCCAAATCTCTTTGGTTGCCCAAGTATAAAGCATGAAATCCTGCATTGAGCATATAAACACTGGAAAGTATGGTCAAAGCCGCAAGAAAGGTAAGTGTCTGGCGAAGCCATATCTTAGTGACCAATTCTAAAGGATACGAGAGAAAGAAAGCTACTACAAGAGCCATCACCGTCATAGCATTGTAGCGATGTATGACCGTATCGTCACGCAAGAAACCCATTGACCATGGGAGTATGATAAGCGCAAGAATAATGATACCGGATAAGGCAGCAGATATGATATTTTTTTTATCAATAAAATTAATAATGGATTTTATGAATACGAGCAGTAGAAAGCCAAGATAAATAAGTTTGATGTGTTGAGGAATAAGCATTTGGGGCTGCCACCAAAAACTAAAAATTTTACTAAAGTTTTTTTGTATAATTTGTGTAATTTGACCGGATGTAAACAGGCTGTCCATAGCGTACTTACCTTGACTTTGAAGTTCGTAACCGGTAAATACGGGGGTTAGCTTGACTGATATATAATATAATATCACGGTGATAGTGACAATAATACCCGTGTATAAGAGTTGCTTTAATAGGATATTCAACGTTCGGGTCTCATCACTCATGGATATGAAGAACCATAGCCCTATATGGACTAACGCGAAGAAAAGGTAGGTCTGATAGATAGATGTCGCAAGAAAAAGTAGCACGGAGACTCCCACCATCGTGAGTATTCCTTGTTTTTTGTAGAGTTCGGTTATCGCCTGTTTTTCAAAAAAGTTGATAAGAAGATAAGAAGATGAAATGCCTAATACCAATGCAATACCAATAGGAATACGTACCATATTAAATACCATCGGCTCTATCCAAAAAGGAAAGGATAGAAATGCAAATGAGAAAATAAGTTTACTTGCTAACGATTTGTAGCGCAGTGTAGATAAGACGAGTAAAGCTGCAACAACGATACATATCGCCAATATAGCACATGTAATAGTAGGGGCAAATATACGGTCGTAGGAAAAGTTCGCTATTACTACCTGTAGCCACCGACCTACCCTGTAAAGCAGAATGTTTTTTACTTCACCCTTGAAAACTGCCATCCAATTGTCGCCCGTGAGCGTATTATTAAAAGCACAGTATCCGTAGGTAATAAAGGCTAGAATGGCACTATAGAAGATAAGTATTTTTTCTTTACCAATTTCCTTGTATGGCATTAGTTATAGTTTTGTTACATGTGAATGTCGCTAAATAGTATTTTGTTATCGCGATATTTTTCATTTCTTCTTTTTTCGCCAGTCGGTATTGAATTTTTCGTACTTGTCATACTTTTTGCCGAGTAATTTTTCGATTTCTTCGGCTCTCTCGCCCTCTATGCGAGTGCGCTCTTTGGCGTTCCATTTTTTTTGTTTTTTGAGCTGATTGATTTCAGCTTTGTATTTGTTTTGAATGGTTTTTATGTCATTGATTTCTTTGTCCTTGAGTGGAATATCTTTTTTGGCTTGTAGCCAGTAAGGAGAAGCAGCAGGAGCTTTGGGAGCAGAACGCTTTTTGCTCCAATTGGTGTTGAATTGTTCGTATTGGGCAGCCAAATCCTTGCCGAGCAATTTTTTGATTTCTGCAGCTCTTTCACCTTCTATACGGGTGCGTTCTTTAGCGTTCCACTTTTTTTGTTTTTTGAGCTGATTTATTTCAGTTTTGTATTTGTTTTGAATTTCTTTGACTTTACTTTCTTGCACTTTATTCAAAGGGATTTCTTTGCGAGCTGCTGTCCAGTAGGGAGAAGGTGTTGCTGGTTTGTTTTGCTTTTTTACTACTTTTTTTTGTGGGACAGAAGTTGTTTTTTTCGGGGTCTTGGTATCTGATTGGCAAGCACTTACAATGAGTAGCAGGCAGGTAAAAAAGCAAGTACTAAGAGAAGTAACAGAAAATAATCTCCCTGTCTGACTTGTTATTTTCGATAGGTTGTTTTCTTCTTGTTTGTTAATAATTTTGAACATATCAATTGATTTTATCGTGTGTGTTTTTCATAAATTAACAACTCCTATGCCTATACAGGGCGAACGAAAAGTCGTTTCATAATGCGTAATATATTAATTTTTAAGTTTTTAAGAAAGCCTACTCGGCGGACATTTTCAAAATGTCAGGCGAGATATATTTACATTTTAATTTAAATTTTTTTAAATAAATTAAGTAATTTCTACTTTGTAAATAATTGATTGTCATTGAATAGTGAGCAAATACTGTCGCCTGACATTTTCAAAATGTCCGCCGACTCACGCTTTCCCTTCAACTTTAAAAACATATTATAAAAACGACTTTTCGTTCCCCCTGTATGCTTATAGGAGTTGAACAAACAGGTGATTAGATTTTTTTTCGTAAAAGCCAATAATCAGATACTTAAACTTCGCTTAATGCTTACGGTTCAGCTACTTTTTAAACATGCCTCATTCCTTTTCGCTAAGTTCTAACCGTTCTTTTCTCATTTTATCCCTGTAAGTAGTGAGACAAAAATATCCTTACTTTTTGACGGTTTCTTTTTCCGCTATTTTTCCCTACAAAAATCCTTACGTAGCGTAGGCTATGTGCGGTTTTTGTAAGAAAAAATATCGAAAAAATAACCACGTCAAAATTGTAAGCCTATTTTTGTCCCACTACTTATATATGCGAAAATAGTACAACCGAACCTGACGAGTGCCATTGATTGTAGTGAAAATCTCGCGCCGAAAAATAGTCAAATAGTTTTTTGATATTTTTCCTGCCGACTGCCCATTGGTGCAATTCGAGGAGTACTTTCTCCACACCGTCGAGGTTGGCATTTTTAAAAAGTGCTGTTTCACCACCTTTAATGTTGTATATAATTATGGTGGGTTTTACCCGTTCTATTGCTTCATTGAAGCTGTATGCTCTTATGCACTCCACCTTGATATAATCATTGAGGATAGGCGAGAGCGAAGACGCCCAAAAGTTGGCTCTCACTCAAAAGCGAGTATATTTGCTTCGCGCAACATCATTGGTCAAGATGCCGTTGATGATTTCCATATCAGCTACGCCGGCAACATTGTTTAGCCGATGAACGATTTTCATGTACTCTATCAGATTAGGATTGGCTTCGACAACGTATACCTTTTTTACCTGTTTTTTTTTGGCAGCAAGGATAGATATAAAACCTACACCGCCACCAATTTCAAGTACGCCCTCACCTTCTTCAATAATCTCTTTTACTTATTCAGATTCTTTACGTTCGTATGAACCATTTTGAACAGCATTCTTGATTATGACTGATTATATCGTCGTCATGGGTTAGTTTTATTTCTATTATGTAATATGACTGTGTTGTTGTTTAAGCTGTGTTTGCTCGGAACTGATCGGGTGCAGGACAAATTTTTAATTTTATTTTGAAATGTCACTGTACTGACGACTTTAGCCGTCAAGTGGCTCGGTACTTTCCCGCGACGGCTAAAGTCGTCGGTACGAGGCAGATTAAAAATTTGTCCTGCACCCAACTGATCTTACAAGCATACGATGAGTTTTACATTTGATTGGTAAATTTATAAATTACAAATCATTAGAGTAGAAAGGATTTTTCAAAATCATGGTATTTTTAAATAGAACTAATACCTATATTTTTTTCTTCCTGTTATCCTCCTTTTTTTCTATAAACAATTCTTTATGTTCTTCAAATTCAAACCCAAAGGCTGATTCAAAATAGTCACGATTGCGATATAGCATGCCTTCCAAAAACATTTTACAATCTCTGGAAACTTCAAATTCGGTACTTTTCCACACTTTTTTCTGCATTCTCTTACTAAATTCTTCACGCATCATGCCGTTCATTTCCTTAAAATCCAGTTCGAGATATTTAAAAAGGTTATCAATTACTTCTGCGCCGTTTTTGCAGATGTCTTCGTAATTAATGATAGTAATGTCTTCATAGTGTTGCTTCCACGCGGAGTAGTTTTTAAAATATTCTGAATGTCTGTTGATACGGCTTTTTTTGACTGCTTCCAAAAAATAATCTCCGTACTCTAATGTAAAATCAGTTTTTTCCCCTTTATCTCTCAATATAAACATTCTTAGAGCAGAAATAGCGCGACATACCGGTTCTCTCAATATATAGATGACTTTTGCACTGGGGTTATATTCCTTACATTCTTTGATACGTTCTTCATTTACGAGTGCGTATTCGGGCGTAAAGTCAATACTCAATTTACCTTCATCTACTTTCATCAAATCTTTGTACCAATCAATGCCTCTGTGGTAGTTCCAATCCCAAAAGTGCGCTTCCTTATTTGTTGAAGTATATTTATTTCCTTGAAATGCCTGCACTTTTGGGTGTGCATTAATTACATGATGCAGCCAACTCGTACTCGCTTTTTGTGCGCCAATACAAATAATGTTCGTCAAATTCTCTTTCATAAATGGTCAGGTGATACAAGCGTCATTTTAGGTATAAATAAGGGCGTTGGCTAATGTTTTACAACAATAGTTTTCTCCTCTTGTACACTTTTAACGCCTTTTAATTTACTTATCAGATATAAGTGATTCTTCGTTAAATATGCTTCCTTAGGCAATTTACTTTTAATATCTTTCAGAAGACGTGCATATTCTGAATCATTATCTTCTATCCAAGACACTCTACACTTTCTACCTTCATGTACTTTTTTAGGCCAATAATAGCGGTCCTTTTTGTCAATAATTTCACGCAGACTTATCCATGCTTCTTCTTTATTATATTTCACCAAGGATTTGGCTTCTGATTCACTGATGTAAGACACAAATCGCTCAATTTCATTGCCCCAGTGTGGTTCTACTATCAGCACTTGTGCTTCCTGACTCCATCGTACAACTTCGCGGATATGCTCCGAGTCGTCGTCAGGGTCAAGGCAGAAGAGTACCGGATTCTCCTCGTCTGCATGAACGATTTGATAGAGAAATCCTGTTGGGTCATAATTTCTACGCTTGATGTCGAATCTTGATATCCCGCCATAATCCTCCTCATTTTCATCTGCTGGTATCAATTCCTTCTTAGCAAAGATATAGTTATAAAATGTAAAATTAGTGGTTTTTCGGGCAATTCTGACCATTTCCCTTATAATATATTTGCAAGGTCCGGTCAAAATAAAATAGTCTTTTTGATTTTTTTCGAGTCCGTCATTCCACTTATCAATAACCGCTCCCAGCTTGGATTGCTTGGTAAAATGAGTGTAGAGTTTTTGATGAATTTCCAAATCTTTTGGTACTATGGCAATATCTTCGTACGCCATATCTGGTACTGTCTTGTTGCGTGCCGAAGTATATTCTGCCAACCAACTTCTCAATCCGCTCGCTTGCGAGGATATTTTTCGAGCGAAAATATAAGGTAGATTTTTGACGTATTCTACGTGATCATCATACATAATCAGGGGTCTGCCATAGCTATTGAACTGGTAAAATGTGAGGTTTTTGTTCGCCACATTTTCGTAACCTGCCAGCAGTACTGTCAAAGATTGGATAGCAAATTCATCGGGAATCCAAGAAAGTTTGAAGAAGCGTTCGAGCTCCTTATTTTCCATCGTTTTCAGTATCTTCACGCAGGTGTCGCGCGTGAGGCAAAACCATTGTGAGCCAAAATACATATCCATTTTGATAGGTATTTTCCGGTTGTTCAAGCCAAAACGCTCTTGAAATCGGCACGACATTTCAAACAGCCTACGCTGTCCATACCAGCAAAACGGGAAGTAATACTGATAGCGTTCTTTGTCCCAACCCTGCGAAACCCATCTTTCGTAGCGCACATCGTAGGCTTGTATAAACTCTTTGCCGTAATTGTCGCTCAATAGGTTTTGGAGGTTTCTAAATGGCTTCACGGGATGGCAAGCCGCACTCATCAGGTAAATATAATCCGGCTTAAAATCCTGATTAGCTACTGCTTCTTCCATCATATTCAGTGTAGCTCGCACGAGCGAATACATACCCCATTTGCAGACCACACGCTTTTCTACGAAGTGTAAGCGGTCATTTTCTACCAGATATGCCCTTAATGCCGCAACATTTTCTTTTGAAGATTTTAGGTCATAATGGACATATACATGGATGTTTTCATTGTTGAAAAAATCCAAATTGAGTAATCCCTTGATGTCCTCTACCGGACCATGACAGAGCAATAAAAAAGATACTTTGATGTTAGAACCATTCACCACGTTGCATAAATTTTTCGTTTTCTAATTGTTTGTCATCAACAAACGTTTTCGACCAGTTATTATCTTTATATTTCAACTTCATGAGCTTGGCTTCAACATATTTTTCTTCATCCAAAACCAACCGTAGTACACACCCCGTAATGACGCGCTTTTCGCGTTGCAGGGGCTTGTTGAGGGCGGGGTCGTTGGTTATTTTATTATTGGTAATGAAACGAATGTGTTTGTATTTTTTGATTAAAGTGAGACGATTGAGGTCAGGTGCATCTGCTGGATAGAGACGATTGTGAATACGCATTTCCGGTCCGCCTTTGATGTCAAGTACTTCTGCACCGTTTTTCTTTTGAGATAAATTAAATCGGTCAAAATATTTATATACCGCCAACGGGTTTTCGATATATTGATGATTGACTGGTTGATCGTCGTTCCGGTACATTTCGATGGTTGCCGTAAAAAAACTCTTTTCCTCCAAATTATTCAAAAAATGCGTCAACTCTACGATATTTCTTGTTTTATAATTCGGATAAACAGTGTACTCATTGGGTTCTAAAATCATCACCCATTGATTTTCTTTGCATTTTTTCAAAAAATAATTATAAATAATTTCTTTATTATCCGTGGATTCGATGGTGTACAGGTTGCAATTTTCGTATGTTTCTATTTGCGCTACGTTTGTTCCTTTCGGATAAAAGAAGTGGAAATCCTGAATGCCTAATTTTTGATAATAATCTATAAAGAAATCAACAAATTCTAATTCCTTATCTAAGATACACACTATCGGGATACCGTTCATTCCATTCGTTCCTTTTCTCACTTGCTTAATCTGCTTTGCGGCAGCAGATGCTCCCAATCTTAGTTTCATTTTTTCTACCTGTATAAACATCCAATTAGAAACTCCCAATCGTTGAAGTATTGGGCGTAATAACCAATTGATAAATTTTCTCATTAGTGAGTTGTTGAATTGTTGAATCGATAGGCTGTTGAGTTGTAGGATTTTTATTAACTAACAACTCGACAATTTATTAGCTCGTCACCCAATTGATATACAAAGTTCGAATAGTCCTTAAAATTCCAAGATTCAATCTTCTTTTTTGAATCTTCTGATTTTAGACGGCGATATTCATTATCGGTACACAATTTATATAAAATATTTGTTATTGCTCCTACATCACCATAAGGTGCGAGCTGTTCTTCATCCATCAAATCCACAAATCCACCTGCATTATTAAAGCCCACTACCGGAAGTTCGGCTGCCAAAGCCTCGTGTACTACACAAGGAAAGGGGTCGCCTTTTGAGGTCATAAAAAATATATCGCTTCCTGCAAAATAAGGTATAGTATCTTTCCGCGAGCCGATAAATCGTATATTTTTTTTCCAGCCCGATTGGTCAATATCGCGTTGTGTCCACAACTTGTATAAGTTAAAATCTCCGTCACCGAGCCAGATAAAATATACGGAAGCATTTTTGAGGCGATTTAGTGTGCTGATAGCTGTCGTTACAAATACGTCAATTCCTTTTCGGGCAATAGTCGCGCCGCAGCCCAATACGATCAAACTATCGGGTGGCAATGCAAGTTCTTTGCGTATTTTTTTTCTGCACGATTCTTGGTCAGCATCCAAAATTTCAGGTTTGAGCAAGCCTTGTCCTCTGACGACTATTTTAGATGTAGCAAAGGGGGTATTAGCGATTGCCAAATCCCGTACAAAGTTAGCAGGAAAAATGATTTTATCCGAATGATCGTCAATAATTTTCCACGCATTTTTAGGATAATAAAGCCCCAATTCATGTATCAATGTAATAACATGCTCAATGCCGTTTTTGTGCAAAAATGGTAAAACCTGCCGCGATTCTACCGAATTGACATATACGAATTGTACGCCTGTTTTTTGGCGAAGTTGTTTTATCAGATGGTCTAACTCCTGCCGCATTGTGTGGTGGTCATTGCCATGCACGATGTGGTATGTGGGCGCAAATTTGCTGAAGTCCGCCGCCATATCTCCGCCTCTGCACGTCAGAAAGACCGGATTGACGTTATGGTGTGCCGTCATATCTTTCGCCAATTGGAGAATAATCAAGGGCGCGCCTGTGCGGGTGACTTCGTGTGTGACAAATAGTACCGTTTTTTTGTCGTTACTTAAAGGTATTTTATTTATAAAATTATTAATATGCTGCTGAATATCGTTGGTATTCAGATGCTTCGTGCGCGTCAATAGATTTTTGAAATTCTGAAGTATCAAACCCGGTGGCTCTGTACGGATGGCATGTACCAAACGATGGTAGTTCTCCAAGCTAATATACTTGAAAAAGGTAGCTGGATAGCGAAAAACAGTTTTCGCAAAACCTCGCCAAAATGATATTTTTGATTTTTGTTCCAAATTTGGTGATTTTCGATTTTTGATTTTTTTCGCTACGTGAAATCTACGTGACGAATTTTGCAAAGCAAAATTTAATCAAAAATCCAAATATTTTTCTAATGGATGACAGCGCAGTTGTTCCTGCAATTCATCATAATTCGTAATGGCTTGTCGGATGGAATCGGGTGTTGCTTTACGGATTTTTGAGCTGGGTTTGTAGGTTGGTGATACCTCTAAAAAACTACATATATCCGCGACACTTTGGAAAGTATCTGTAAGTAAATTTTCATACGTAACTATATGTAAGTGTGTAAATTCTTTTGCCCAATTAAAAAAATTGAAATCCGAGCGTTCTCTCCATTCGGTATAATTGATGGCTTTCTTTATATCCAATTTAAGTGGCTCCAAATCAGCATCTTTACCTACGAGATTGCTCGTTTTATTCAATTTACGCAACCTAAGATTGTTTTGACTGCTAATTGCTCCTTTTAGTCTATTTTTTCTGTATAAAAAAATCATTCTTATGGTCTCTTTATTGGCATTTAAAAACTCGACTACATCCGGATATTTGTTGTACTGAATAGGATATTTAAATTTAAAGCCACAACTCTGTGCTTTTGGGCTTTCGTATATCCGATGTAGTTGTTGCTCAATATCTTCCGGTTTTGTGTATGCAGGCTTTCCTATTTTTCCTGCATTTTTATCCCAATTTAAATAAAAAGCTTCGGGTAAACAAGAAATTTCCGGATGGCTATTGAGCATGTCCACCAACCAACTTGAGCCACTTCTCTCAAAGAAAAGTATAACAAATTTTATTTGTTTTCCCTTTCTACTTTTTGTAGAAAATAAGGAGGATAAGTTTAAATTCAAATTTAAATTTAAGTTTAAAAATGATGAACGATGAATTTACTTGTCTATGCGATTAAATTCGGTATTTTTGCCCCAACTTCTACCGATTTATTTTCGAGACACAAATAACATTTCATTCGCAACCAATGAGTAATAAAAAAATATTTAAAAAATATTATTTCTTTATACACATTCCCAAAACAGCGGGTTCGTCGTTTCGGAATATGTTGTATCGGCAGTTTCCGCAAGACCTGATTTATCCCAATCGAAAAGATATAAAAGCCAATCAGGGACGCTATCCCAATCGAAAAACAACGATTGAGACGCTGACGGATAGCCAACGCGATATTCAATTTTTGATGGGGCATTATCCGTTTATAATGAAAAAAAAACTACCTGTACCGCCCGAATGTATTGTGTTTTTACGCGATCCCGTGGAACGGGCTATTTCTAATCTCTATCACCTTCAACGTCATAATCCACAATTTCAAAATACTTCTGCACAAGTGATGATTGAAAGTGCCAATTGGCAAATCAATAATCTGCAAGTACGCTATATGTCTGATTGGCAATTTCGCCCTAATAAGCTATACACTGCCGAAACGAAACTTGGTTCGAAAGCCATTATACGCGCAAAAAAGCATTTGGATGCCTGCGCTTTTGTAGGATTTACAGAACGTTTTGAGGAATCTGTGGCGGTGCTTCAGCAGAAATTCAACTGGAATCTCGGCAGAATACGCACCGAAAATACCACGCCCAAATACCACAAACCCATTCCTGGTGACCTCTATGAAAAACTTATTGAACTCAATCAATTAGATATTGAATTGTATGATTATGCTGTAAAAAAGCACTAATCACTGATTATGGGTTCTGCTTTTTTTCATGAGTTTCCAATACACAGGAACGACCTCTTTTGGTGTTCCTATTTTATATATTGCGCCTTTTTCCATCAATATTACCCTGTCGCAATGTTGACGAATGGTTTTCATTTGATGGCTGACGTGTATTATTGTGCGTCCTTCGAGGAAGGATTTTGCAAAAATTTCTTCTGATTTTTTTTTAAAATTGACATCCCCTACCCCACCAAAAAACTCGTCCATGAGGAAAATATCCGCATCCGCGTGCACCGCAATGGCAAATCCCAATCGGCTTTTCATCCCTCTCGAATAGAACTTTACAGGTGTATTTACGAAGCCTTTTAGTTCCGCAAATTCTATGATTTCATCAAATTTTCTTTCTATTTCTTTGAAGGTCATTCCAAGTATAGAGGCGTTGATGTAGATATTTTCGCGAGCAGAGAGTTTGGGATCAAAACCCATTCCGAGTGAGAGGCGAGTCATGCGTCCGTGTGTCGTTACTTCTCCACCTTTATCAGGGCGTATTGCGCCCATGATGACTTTAAGGAGGGTTGATTTACCGCTTCCGTTTCTGCCAATGATGCCGAGAAATTCTCCTTTACGTACTTCTAAATTGACATCGTCCATGGCTTTGAGTTGTTTTTTAGCGTTGCCAGAAAACATCCCAAATACCTTATCTCGTATCGAATCCCCACCTTTTTCGTTAATAAAAAATGTCTTATTAATATCTTTTAAACGAATAACGACCTCTCTGTCGCTCAAATCATGGACATTAGGGGTCTGCCCTTCGGGAATATGTTTTGATTGTTTGCTATCCATGCAGATGTATAATTTTGAATGAATGATTTTTGAATGGTAAAATGTTGTAATAACTTACAAAATTCAAAACACAATCACTATACTTTTTTTTCTAATTAGTAGATACGAAAATCCGTATCCGATTTTGGGGTGATTTTTTGTGAATGTACACCTACATTTTTGCGATGCAAATCGAGTATTAGGTTCATAATGCCGCGTAGTTTTACAGTTTTTCTACAGCTTTGTGTGCGTATGTTTTATAGATAAAAATAGCGAAAAATAGTAGCGCGATACTATATAGTATATCATAAAAAAATAAATTGAAGAGTGGCTGTCGTCCGTATAGCACTGTTTCTCTTATATTAATCACAATTCCTGCCATTGGGTTTATATAAGCTAAAAAATAAAATTTTTCCAGCAGAGCTTCTTTCGGGTAGATGATGGGAGTCAGCCAGAAACCTGCCAAAATAACAATATCCCATAAGTGTTCGATGTCTCGAAGGTAAATATTAACGGTAGCTAACAATATACCTACGCCTAAGACCAATATAAAAATATTGAATATCAATATGGGTAGAAATAGTATTGTAGTGTGAATAGGGATTAAGTTGATGGCATGTATGACCAAGTAAGCTCCCAAATTAAAGAGAAAGGCAAAGAATACACTAAGTGTAGCCGAAATAAAGAGGTCGAGTTGTTCGAATTGAATGCTTTCGATGAGGTATTTTTTGTTTTTCAGTAAATTTATTCCCTTTTTTGTGCCTTGCGCGAAGAAAGCCCATGTGATGATTCCGGAAAATAAATAGAGGGCAAAGTTGGGTACACTATTCTCCATTATATTTGTAAAAACAAAATAATAGACCAATAATTTGAATATCGGGTTGATTAATGCCCAAAGGATACCAAGCCCTTGGTCATAATATCGTTTTTTGAAGTCAATCTTGGCAAGTAGCCAAATTCTTTCAAACCGATTATTTTCTCGTAATCGTGCTAACACAGGCAAAAAGTTAAGTGAAAAACATCTGTACTTCCTTATGCTCAAAGACAAATGTAAGTAGTTGCAAAGCTACATAAAAAAAGCTGCCCTTGTTAATGGCAGCTTTTTTTATGTTAATTTTTTGATAGCAGTGATTGCTGCTTGATAATTTGTTTGGTATGTGTGTCAACACTATTGTCAACAGTCACATAGTATAGACTAACCAACAGGGAGTCAATATCAGGTGTTTTCGTATTCAATCCAACATTGATTGGTATAGTTTTTTTGCTGACGACCTGATCTAAGACATCAATAATAATTCACTAAAATGTCACATTTTTGTCCAGCTAAAGAATTGTGAGTGTTTGAGTATATGACTTGAATATCAGGTATAAATATGTTCTCTAATGAGACTTTTAGATTTCAAAAAGTCACCTTATAACTTGCTTATTTTTAACTATTTCTTGAAAGTGCATTGCAAAGATATAATAACAATTGAATAATCAAGCAATTTCGGTAGTGGGTTAAATACACTACCGAATAAAGATTGGCAAGCAGTTTTTTAAGACCAATTACACTTCATCGGAAGCGAAATAGATTATTTAAATAAAAAATGTATTTCTTTTAAGAAATATCTATCAAATTATATATATATTTGCACGGGCATCATTATAGATGCTTACCAAATAGAAACCAATACTCCCATCTTTAAGCACTTTTACATAAGAATATAATAACAATAGGAATCAAGGCATAGACAAAACGCACCCAATTAATTTAAAATTAAATATTGAAAAGTGTGTCTTGCTCCTTTAATATTGAATGATTCGAAATCCAAGTTTAAGATTAAAAATTAACGACTATGAGGTCAATTCTACTATCCTTGGCTGCCATTTTATTGGTTAGCTTTATTGGTAGCAATTCTTTAATTGCTCAAAACACTTTCAAGACAAAAGCTGAAAAGTATGAGGCTGACGGATTGCCCGTTCCTGCCGAATATGCCACTACAGACAAAACTTTGAAGGTAAAAAAGAAAAAAGTTGCTGCTGCAGGTAAAAACACCAACTCAAAATCTCCTCGCAGAGAACGCTGTACGACAAGTGATGCACTTGAAAGACGCTTGAAAGATGCTAACTATCGTAATTATAGAGAAGGTTTAGTCACTAAAGTCTCTTTGGAGAAAAGTAGCATACCTTGTGACGCGGGGAATTCCATAATTATTCCAGTAGCCATTCACTTTAATAATGCTTATAATACTTCAGACCTTGCTTGTATCGAAGCAGCTATTGATGCTCAAATAGCTTCTTTGAATGCAGACTTTGCTGCTGAAAATGCGGATATTATAAAATACAGTGAAATTTTGGAGAATTGCTCACCCGACGCCGATTGCGTTGCTTCCGATGGTGCTTGCATCACCTTCTGTGTTGCTGATCAAAACCACCCGGCAGGCTACGGCTTGAACGATGGAGATATGGCATATACACTCGGTGTATTTAATGGCGGTGGATTTGGTGCTGGAGGCACCGGAGCAGGTGCTGATTGGGCAGGATACATGAATATGTTTGTTATAGATGGTTTAGGATTCGGTGTCGCTGATGGTATTCCAGGTGCCCTGAATGGTGATGGTGTTTCGCAGGATGGCTCTTTCTTTGGTGGACCAGGCTTTGCACCATGTAGTTCAGGCGGAACTCTCAATGACGATGGTTTTTGGAATCTCGGTCGTACAATGACGCATGAAATAGGACACTATCTTGGGCTTTATCATACTTTTCAAAATGGATGTGCTGATGAACCACAAACTCCCTTTCCCGTTACAGATACACCAGCTCAACCCAACCCTTCTTCGGGTTGTCCTGCCAGTGATGCTTGTGGTACTTTGGGTGCTTGTGCTGCCGGAGAATCTGTACAGTATAATTACATGGATTACTTCGATGATGCCTGTTTGGTGATGTTCTCACAAGAACAAGCCGCCGTTATGAATAGTTTTTCCAATTCAGCAGCATGGGCTACTGGCAAAGTATCTTGTACATTGCCCACATATAATCCCATTGTCGCTTGTTCTTTCCGCGCAGCTTTCGATCCTGCTGACGGTACTCCGCTTACTATTTGTACGGATAATGGAACTTCTATTCAATTTGCAGATGCTTCTTCAGATGGAGCTATTTCTTGGGATTGGACATTCTCTGTAACAGGAACCGCTACTGTTGACGTTTCCAGTTCAACAATGCAAAACCCTTTAATCAATGTAACCAGCAGTGATGGCACTTCCGGTACTTTAACTGTTGAATTAACATCATGTGATGCCACAGGAACTTGTGAAGTTACTACTAATACTTATCCATTAACGGTTCTCTCTGGTGCTAACTGTCCAAACGAATGTGATTACACGCTCAACTTGACCGATACTTTTGGTGACGGTTGGGATGGAGCTTCACTTGAAGTTTTTCAAGACGGTGTATCACTTGGCACTTTCATCGTTGGTGCTAGTTTTGACAGTTTCATTCTAACACTTACTGATGGTTCTGCGATTGACTTGGTATATACCGCAGGTGCCTTCGAAGGTGAAAACTTGTATGAACTCATCGATCCTTTCGGTAATACTATCTTCAGCGATGGTCCAAATCCAGGTCCAGGCACTTCTTTCGTTGCTGGTTGTTCTACCCCTACCTGTGATGATGGTTTGCAAAACGGTGGAGAAGGTGGTGTAGATTGTGGGGGTACATCTCCATGCCCCGATTGCTGTAACAATGGTGTGCAAGACGATGGCGAAACAGCCGTAGATTGTGGTGGACCAAATTGTGCAACATGTCCTCCCTGTGCAGATGGTTTCGACATAGTTCTTAGTGAGTCATTTGACGCATGTGTGCAACCTGCTGGTTGGACGGTTAGTTCTACTGACGGTGGATCAATCGCAGGTGGTGACTTCAGTTTTAGTGCTACTCCGGGAAGTGTACCCGGCGGTGGCGTTGCAGATCCTGCTGACTTTGCAGGGTGTATTGCACTGATTAGTGATGACAATGCAGATGCAGTTGGTATTGGCTGCATTATCAGTCCTATAATAGACCTCAGTACTTATCAAAACAACAGCTTAAACTTCGATTGGCACCATGAAGCATTTGCTGGAGGTGGTAATTTGATTGTTGAAGTTTATGATGGTACTAACTGGGTTCAGGTATTTCTCGCTGATGATGACAGTGCCGCTAATGATGAAACCGTCAGTCTTGACGCTTATATTAATCCAGCTTTCCAAATCAGATTCTGCTACGATGATGAAGGTGGCTTCCAATGGGGTGGTGCCTTTGACAATATAGCTGTTTGTGGTCAATCAGCTTGTACAGTTACTCCGGCTGCTATTTCCACGACCGATCCTACAGAAATTTGTGCTGATGATGGTATCTCAGATATGATAAATGTAACTGTTGATGATGCCGGAACAAGTGCAAATCAAGCTTGGGTCATTACAGATGCCAATGGAATTGTATTGGCTTTGCCAGCTGCTCCACCATTCGATTTAGAAGGTGCGGGTGCAGGTACATGTTTGATATGGTTGGCTAATATTGACGATCTGGCTTTCGCTATTGCTCCGGGTGATGACGCTGTTGCTGTAATTGCGGCTTCTCCATGTGCTGCTTTATCCAATTCTATTGCAATAACGAGAGCTACCAACTGTGCTCCTCCGTCAGAAGTACCAACCGTAGGAGAATGGGGACTTATCATTCTCGGTTTGATGATGTCGATTGTAGCTATTGTTGGAATTAGAGAAAGACAACTTGCAATTCGCAAATCGTAATTTGAATATTGATAAATACGAATAAACAAATACAAAGTGCTTCGAGTTATAATACTCGAAGCACTTTTTTTATTTTTGCCGATATGCAACAAATCATACTCAAAAATCTGGGGAAAATATCCTATCAAAAAGCATGGGATTTGCAACAAGAACTTTTGACAGAAGTGATAGGTATAAAGCGTGAAAACAGAGACAAGGAAACAAATAAAACACCACAAAAGCACTATTTTTTGTACTGTGAACACCCGCACGTATATACGCTCGGACGAAGTGGATCGATAGATAATCTGTTGCTTTCTGAATCTCAATTGGCAGAAAAAGGCATCGAATTTTATAAAATCAATCGTGGTGGCGATATCACCTATCACGGGCCGGGACAAATTGTCGGCTACCCCATTCTTGACTTAGATTATTTTTTTACGGATATTCATCGCTATGTGCGCTACATTGAAGAAGCCGTTATCCGAACATTGGCAGAATACGACATTGAAGGTACACGCATCGAAGGTATGTCTGGAGTATGGTTGAAAGCAGACGCAACTCGCCCGGATCGTAAGATATGTGCCATTGGTATCCACCTTAGTCGGTGGGTGACTATGCACGGTTTCGCTTTTAATATTCAAACGGATTTGCAATATTTCAACTATATCATCCCTTGCGGAATTACAAATAAAACCGTAACTTCTCTCGAAAAAGAACTCGGCAAAAAAGTCGCATTAGAAGAAGTACGAGAAAAATTAAATAAGCATTTTTCCGATTTATTTGGGTTCAAATTGGTCTAAATATCGTTCAAGTAATAATATCGACATTTAGACGAGTTAGTTTTTGTTATTATTTGAAAGATACTAAACAAACATGAAAAAAGATATTCCAGTATATAAAGTAGAGGACATCGCAGTGGTCATTTCACCAGAAAATGGTGACCCCAAATCGGACGTATGGGATGTTTATATTTTAAATTTTAAAAAAGAGGCGATAGAGAATGTATTAATTAATTCGAGTGGCTATGGTGACTTGAATGGAGAATCTATCAAAACAACCGTATTGCGATATTTTTATGAAAAAATAGACGCTCAGTCTTTCGTCAAATTAGAACTCATCGAAAAACAACTTTTCCAACTTGCCAATGAATATTGGGTCAGTTTTAATCTGAATAATCACATGTACGATAAGCGATATATTTTCGTAAATGGCAGTATCGAACCTTCCAATTTCACTTACGTACCGCTTATTCAAAAGAAAGGCGTAATGATAAGATAGTTGGTGGTCAATAGTCCGTAGTCGATAGTATAAACTACGAACTATTGACTACGGACTATCGACCATCAACTTACTCTTCTTCTCCTTGCGGTACACGCGAGGATATTCCATTATTATTATACCAAATCCCTTTATCACTACCGTTGATGTCGCCATCAAGGTTGTAATCAGCAGGGGTATAATTCAAAAAAGTACCATTGAGCGGTGCCCATACAGACTTGTCAACACCAGTGATTTCGTGGTTTTGGTCGGCATCACCACTGTACATCGCCCAAGCACCACCGTTGACCGGATATTGACCAAACCCAGCTACACCTGTGTAAGAATCTTGATATGTAAAGTTATAAATCAAGCCTCCTTGCGTCAACAAAAAGGGATTGACCGACATAATAGGCATGTGATTACGATGTCTGATAACGAGATGATACAAACCGTGTCTAATTCCCTCAAAACGAGGTTGTGACACACCATCCAAATCAACAATATCTCCATCGCGCTGCAAGAGAGCAGCTTGCTGTTTTTGCAAAATAGCCGGATCAGCATCGTCTCGTAGTTCGAGTAAAAGCCAATCTACGATAGCATTATTTCCGGTGACATCAAATACTGCCGGATCGACCTCATAGGTTGAAATATACGGGTCAATAATCGGAATCAAACCTTTATCTCTCAAACCGTCTCCCATCAACCCTGTGGCATCGTCATAAGCACCTTGTAGAAATACTTGCACTTGAGTCGGGACAGCTTCTTGTCCTATGAATAATTCAAACATTTCAGAACAACCCGCGCCATCAGATATTTCTACAGTATATTCGCCCACGCCCAGATTACTTGCATTTACACCACTTTGTCCATCACTCCATTGGACGACATAATTGCCATCTCCACCGACAACTGCTAAGTCAACAACGCCATTATCAAAACCATTAACGGTATGAGTAATCGTAGGAATAATCGTGATAGGACCATCTCCTCCAATTGCGATTTGACCTTGTGTTGTCACCGCATTGGCATCTGTAAGTGTAAGTTGGTATGTGTCAGATTCAAGCTCACTTATTATTGAAGTTGTTGCTCCATTTGACCATTCATATTGGTATGGAGGTGCGCTGTCTTGAATAATTACCGCTTCTGCAAAGCCCATTTTATCACATGAAGTATCGTAAGTATTCACTGCAAAAGCAAGCCCTGTACCTTGTTCGATGTTTTGTAAACCAAAGATAGTCAATTGATTATTATTAATTACATACTCATCCCCTGTCGCATTGAGCAGCGTAATATCTTCTACGCCCACTGTCAATTCATCGACTAAAGGCATTGTTGCGTCCTTTCCAAAGACCATTCTCACAGTAGTAATTTTACCCATACCTGATGCATTTTGACCATCGTCGCGCGTCAATGCTACATCTGTTGTATTAACATCTCCCGTATTCTTATGTATCATGCGGAGATTATTGCCAGACGCATCTATCCACGAATTGGTCGCATCAGGCTGGGTGTATGAATGTTCAATGTGATCACCAACCACATCATAATATGTCATGCTAAAAGCTACTCCGTGCGCCGTAGCGGGAGTTGCTTCAGCTCCCTCAAGATGAATATCCAACATGATTACTATGCTATCTGTATATGTCTCAAGGTCAGCAAAACGAATAGATAATTCTGCCGGAATTGATTGATGAATTTTCTCTTCAAAAGGATAGTTTTCTCCATAATTAGAGAGTATTGTCATGAGGTCGTCTTCCCCTACTGCGCCATTACCGTCTCCATCTTGATGCTTGCCATTGACTCCCGCTACTTCGGTATTCCAGTCGGGTGCGGGTTGCGGCTCCCAGAGTGTATTCGCTTGCGGACGTTGTGGTCCGGTATCACCATAAGTCAATCCCCAATACAACACATCAACATTGCTTGCTACTCCATCTCGATTGAGGTCACCGGGAAAGACTTGCCCCTCAAATTTATTAAAAAACAATTTACCTGTCTTCAAGACTAAATCCTTACCGAATACCCCCGCTTTTGTAATCGGTGTATTTCTAATTTCGCAATGATAATAGCCCGTTTGATTAGGCTGAAACGTATTATTTCCAGTTGTCACCGTTTGAAGCACACCATCTTTATACCATTCATAGGCGTTCGCCCCGAATGTTCCCGTATTGCCTGTCTCTACGGATAGTTGTCCACTATCAGTAATCAGACTAATCAGCTTCTGTGGTGCGTAGTAAAAGTATAAGATATTGAGATTTTCCTCCAAACCTGCAAAGGTAAAATGGTTATCATTGATTGCAAAAGTCTGGAGATTAATCATATTCGAGAAGTCGGGTACGCTGCCACTTAATTGATTGCCATTGAGGTATAGAGCCTGTAACTTATCAAGACTGGCTATTTCTTCGGGAATGTTGCCCGACAAATCATTTTGTCCCAATGTCAGCCGTTCCAAACTTGTCAAATCACCCATTTCAGGTGGAATACTTCCGGTCAATTGATTTTCCTCAAGATAAAGGTATTTTAAAGCGGATAACTGCCCAATTTCCACAGGAATACCGCCCGTCAATTTTGTATCTGTAATAGTCAGCCATTCGAGCTTAGTCAAATTCGCTATTTCGGGCGAAATCGTACCAGTAAGCGTACTGTTTTCACCTATGGAAAGGTAGGTCAAATTGCCTAATTGCCAGATACTCCCTGGAATTTCTCCTTCCAGTTTATTGTCTGATAAATCAAGGTACTCAAGCTGGGAGAGCAGACCGATATTTTTCGGAATCGGTCCTTCCAAATCATTTTCGTTCAAATTGAGGTAAGTCAATTTTGTCAAATTCGTAATACTTTCAGGGATGCGTCCTGCGAGGTCTGCCTCACTCATTTCAAGAGAGGTCAACTCGGTCAAGTCTCCGATAGCTGCGGGCAAAATGCCACCCGTGGGCGTAGCCCACAACTCGCTTACGCGCCCATTTGCATCTAACGTAACCCCTTGCCAAGTTGTCATGGGTTGGGACAAATTCCAAGAAAAAGTCAAGGCTTCGTGTAGTGCAACCAATGCCAAAGAGTCATCAGTTCGTGAAGCCATCGCGGTAGTACAAGTGTTTGATAGAAGTAGCGATACAATGAGCCACCTCGCCGAAATTAAGTACAATTTCAATTTCATGTTTAGCCTTTTATTTCTCTGCTGTTTGAAAAATGTTGAATAATAATATTTAATACATAGTGGAATAGTTTAATTTACTTTAATAGATTCATGCTTATAATAATATGACTCTCAATTACATACCTTTTTATGTTTTAATTATTATAAAATGTGACATCAATTATGATGAAGTATATTCTACGAGAGGTTCTTTAGAAAGTTTCGTATATTAACATAATTATATGCGTTTATATATTGAAAATCAGGTTAAAATTTATTTTTTTTGTATAAAAAAGAATTTAACGTGAGTGTGATAAAAAAAGCCATTATAGCCAATTTTGTTACACCCTTTTTAAAGAGAAATTAAAATATATTTATATTTAAAATCACAACAAAAATTGAAACGGAATCACTAAGGAAAGCTATATCTTCTCCCGATAGCTATCCGGATTATTTTTTCTTTATACGAGCCAAATTTGACGCGAATAACGGTTCCGATAGCTATCGGGATTAAGGAGAATTTGATGAAGTATAAAGTAAAAATAACAAGTCAAGATGTAGTGTTTATTGTTTTTTCCTCCCTTATATGTGCTTATCAAAAAATTATGCCCGAGTATTTAAAAAAAATAAACAAGCCCATTTATGAACTATTCACAGAAAGACATGGTACATTGCACTCTGACAGGGATAATAATACGGAATTGACCATTAATTGGGCAAAATCTTATATGACCTCATTAGAGGTCGAATATTGGTAGAATTTTTTAATAAAAATACGTCAAACGAGCCTTTAGGTTCGTAATATGGAGTACATAGAGGCACTCAAAACAAATTTTCACCCCAAAAAAGCTACCGATATTTTGCACTTAACAGTGCTGCCCAATTAACGGTCAATTCCGTAATAATATAATATCTCATCTCTTTAGTGAAAGAAAATAAATAAATTGTTCCATTATACTTCTTCTTTTTCCTTCTAAAAAACACAAAAAATAGTTCCGTAGCGATGCTATGCAACGATTTTTTGAATTCTTTAGAAGAAAAAATTACAGCGCATTATGGAACAATTTATTTAATTTCTTTCACTTATAATTAGTAACGAGCCAATAATAGGTTTATTTGTTACTTATAATAATTTAATATGAATAACGGAACAGTAAAATTTTTCAACGAAGGCAAAGGATTCGGATTCATTTCACCAGACGATGGTGGAAAAGACATCTTTGTCCATGTAAACGGATTAAATGGTAATAAAATCACTGAAGGAGACAAAGTCTCTTATGATGTTGAGGAAGGGAAAAAGGGATTGAATGCAGTGAATGTCGCTTTGACATAGTGAAATTTGCATTTCAATTCCAAAATTTCTGATTGTTGGAGGATATACCAAAACAAAAAATGGACGAATAGCAATTGCTATTCGTCCATTTCTATTTTCTGTACCGACGACTTCAGCCGTTGCAAAAATCATTAATGCCCTTCATCTCAATAAATACCCTCTTTAATACACTGTTTCACAAATTTATTTACTTTTTTGAGTATTTCTTTTAAAATGACTCTTCACCAAAAAATCCTTAAATACAGTGAGTATTCGCGTCATTTTTGATTCGATTCATTTCAAAATAAACG